>Ga0247803_1000994_pt1 | contig 14925 bp, 12 predicted proteins | sample UWRJL014104B1_FD_180928 | JGI IMG/M metagenome (GOLD analysis project Ga0247803, IMG submission 180928) | Plant litter microbial communities from Arlington Agricultural Research Station in Wisconsin, United States - UWRJ-L014-104B-1 | ecosystem: Environmental > Terrestrial > Plant litter >...
TGCGGCCGAGTTCAAATTCTGGATGCTGTCTAGGGCGTCGCGGGAGGCGAGCTTGCGGTTGACATTGGATGCCGAGACGCTTGTGGTCTCCGTGGGGTGGTCGTCATCCTTACTCCATTTCCTGCAAACGTTAGCCACACGTCAGGTTGCAAGTCCCCAATTGGGATGCACAAGAGACGGGTAATTGTTTTTTGTTCGTGTCGTCGCGAGAGTGAGGGGGCCATCGCAAGCGGCTGCCAGGGTAGCTCCAAGCTCCAAGCTCCAAGCCCCAAGCTCGACGCCAACCTGGCATGACGACATGTGCTCACAAATACTGAGGTCGGGGTAAAGGACATGGGAGACGGGCCATCGGAAGCTGGATGTGGAATGTACTGACTTTTTTCTCCTGCTCTCGGACACAATGCATTCGACTTCGTCGAGCCTGCAGTTGGTACACGGCGCGCCGTGTTCGGTGACGTTGCATCTCACTTTGCGGGAGCGACAGCACTGGCATGCTTTGGAAGCCCTCCTCTTGACCGAGCGCCCATGGGGGTTTCCGTTCCCATCCAGACCGGCTTGGGTGGCCTTGCGCTTGGGCGGCTGCGGGACGTCGTGGTGGTGGTCGGACGGCGACGTCGAGTATTCAGACATGGCGACTCTGCTGCTTGTAGTGTGAAGCACCCGGTGGAATGTGGGGATGGGCGAGTGATGTCAAGTCGCGGGCAGGTGCGAGCGGCACCAGGGGGGGACGGCGAAGATTATGTATGGGACCAATTTCGCCATGGTGGATTCCTGGGGGAGGGCTTGGACCATTCAAGCAGCTTGCGATTCACTCTCCGTCGTTTATCCCTCATGACACGCCTCCGTCCCCAGTGGGGATGTCTAGCGCCGACCCCAGGGCCCCCCCAGAGATCGGACCATCGGCGCTTTGCCCTTGGCGCGGTGCAGTCGCCGGCACTAATCGGCACAAGACTCCCGCACACGCACCCAACACTGCCCTCTGCGGCCGCGCCTCTCGCCGCTCTCTGCCAGACACCGCGGCTCAAAGGGGCCTGTCGTTGGGGACGACATAGATTGGCCTTCGACCACACCCAGAGCCTGCGTATCGTGTTCGACGCGCCCACTTCGAGTCAGTCGGCAGCCGACCCTCGTCTTTGCGCAGTCGTGCAGCAGCTCCGCCGGCTTGTCCTGAAGCGCCGTAGCAGCAGCGATCTCGAGCTCTCGACGAAGGCGTCCTCGGAAGACCATTTCCCAGGCGAGGCATGATTGGCCTTGCGCAAGCCGCCATGGACCCAACACGGAGCCCACAGCCGAGCTGCTAGCCGGCACCGACGACAGCGGCTCGCTGAAAAATGCAGGACCTTCTTCCAGTCTCGGCCGTAGTGGCCCTGGCCACCCACCAATGAAGCCACCTACTCCAACAGTAGCGGACGCGGAGAGTTCCGCGCTTCTCATGACCTTCCCCAAGGCCGCCTGAGGACCTGAGCTTCACATGCTGTCCGGCCTGAAAGCGTCAGCGAGGTGGAGTGGATGACGCTATCACGGACTGCATCGTCAAAATGTCTAGACCCTTATCTACCCATTATCCATGTTGACACAGCGCCGTCCGTGGGTCGCACAAAGGCGGATTAATAACGTGCAGTCCAACGTTAGAATTACGGGAACGTGTGGGGCAAGACGACGATCCCGGTCCAGAGGCGTTGCGGGGGGCCCATTTGGGGTCGGTGAACATTCGGCTTAAGACAGCAGCTCTCTGCCGTGTCCGACAACACGACTTTTCAGCCAGCTAAGATGATGCGCGCTGTTGTCATCTCATTGGGAGTGACATCAGAAAAATCGTTGCGGACGAGCGGGAGCTGATCCTGACAAGTCCTTCATCCAGCTCACTCATTTGTTGACGACCAGGTCAAAAAAACCACTTCGCAAGCGACAACTCCGAGAAATGTGTTAGATGCCATCCGATCCGATCACGGACCTCTCGTCGGAGCTCGTCAGCTGATACACAATACTTCAGCCAAGTCCCAAGGTCCGAAGGGCGAGGCACCCTGCAACGCCGATACAATACAAAATACGCTTCGACGACTTCGCGCGTCGCATGCGATCCACCTCACCGCCAGAGTCAAGACTGGACCACCCACCCCGCATATCGATCAATAAGCCCACGAACGCATGCGCGAGCATGACGTCTACTCTGACAGCTTTCCGCGACTCGAGTCGAAGTCGCGAAGATTACTCGATGGATGCGAGCCTGCCGACTGACGCGAGTCTGCACATACTGACAGGCATCAAGACCACCAAGACCCCATGCATGTCGACATCCAGGATTTGATGGTAACGGCTTGCCCGCAACCGACTAGTATGTCATGCACTGTGGGGAAGGTCGGGGAGCCGCCCAGGCTCTGGCCGGAAAAGCGCCGCAACTCGCCGCTCATCCTGATCAAAACGCTCTAGACGCCAGCATGATCAGTGCCATTGTGAATCGATTGAAATAACTACGAAAGGAATACGAGCTACACCTGGAGCTTCATATTGACGCCCATCGTGTGGCTATTGAAGAGAAAGCTGGCACGGCTAGGTACGGGCTGAGCTCACTTTCCAGGCTCCAAGTCGTCAAGTCGTCACTATGTTTCCTTGCCCTTCCTTAAGCAGATATTCTTCTACCCAAGCAGCTTGGTCTACAATGCGATGCAGGCGCGTCAATGGACAGCTAACCTCATCTCGACTGCGTATCCGGGCTGCTTTCGAACGGTAGAAGTTTTACAAGGCTTTTCCGTCTCACTGACTCGAGCCAGAGTCCCCGGGCCAAGTCTTTCAGTGGGCGTCTAGCTATATGCGGCATCTTATTCAGCGGATTGACACATGTGAGCCACTGAAGAGCAGAACAAATAAATACGCCTACTGTCTAACGGTGCAAGCATGTGGGCTAGCGCAAAGATGTAACTGCGGCCGCCCCTTAAGTCACTACGCTCGGCCGCGGAATCTTGAGTAACACACTCGTACCGTATTTGGTTAGCTCTTATACTGATTCCTCACGTCCATGTAGCGAGGAGTCACGATATCGTGGCTACTGTGAACAGGCGCGACGTGCAGGCTTTTGTCTGGAAGTGACCTTTGCTAGGTCGCTGAGGTATTGTCTGTCAATCACATGGCATACGAAGTGCCGACCATTGTGCATGTCAGATAGCAGAATTTTAAATACGTACAGATGGAGTGCAAGTCTGTAGTAGCACGGTGTACGCCCAGGGGAGCGTTGCATGTGCTGTACGTACAAAACTGGCTAACGAGCGATCTTCGACTCAAGCGACGAATCTGCCTTGACCACCTCTCACCTATCGTCCTTGCTTATCACTTCGGGTGTCCTCCACTAGTATGCGTCCAGGCGTGAGAGCGCATCAAATCTTGATGTGCTTCCTTTTCCACATCAACAGAACAGCCAGAACTTGCGCCCCAGAAAAGGCAGCCAGAATGACCATCTGTAAGTTGTAGCCCTGCGCAAAAATGCTACGCACAGCCTCATCAGGCACTGCATCATAACTGGAGCTATGATTCGGCTCGAAGTCTGGCGTTTCGAGCAAGCTTTGCAGACGCGGTCGGGTATAGCTATTGAAGACTGACGTTGCAATCGAAAGAACGATTGCGCCACCCATGATTCTCACCTGGCCGATTGCACCCATGCCAACCGCTGCTTTGCTTAGCGCATCCTACCAACGCTCGCTCAATTCCACGTACCTCGGTGTTTGACGTCCACTATGAACGGTATGGCCAGAGCTGGCAGTGAAATTGATATTCCACACCCAAAGCCTGCGATGATCTGGAATCCGTACATTCGGGCTGGGGCGACCATCGTCTTCGGCAACGTAGCGAGCAGCGAAAAGCCGATGATCTGAAGTACTCCTGAGAATAGGAGTACGAAGATGACTGGAACTTTAAACCTGCCAGTTGCTGCGGAGGACCACGCGGCGCCAAACGGTGCTGCAAACGTAAATGGCATTGTGCGGATGCCAGCCGAAAGAGGCGAGGTGCCATGTACCAGCTGGAACCTCTGTGGGAGATTGAAGACTCCGACGTACCAGCAGCCGCCCAAGAAGGTGGAGTTGCTGGTTCCGGCGTTAGCAACAGACCCATCCAAGAATCACAGTTTCTAGAGCACTTACAGCAGAAGACCGAGTACGACACGATTCGTGAAGAAGACCCACGGCAGCACTGGCTCACGGACGCCATCAGCCAACGTTATGCGACGCTCTCAGTATATCAGAGCAATCCAAAGAAGGCCTGAAACGACTAAGAGAGTAATGACATAGGCAGATCGCCACGGAAAGACAGAGTCGGCTTCATGGAAACCGGCGGTAAGGGTCAGTGCGGCCAACAGTAGAAGCAATCCACCCAGGAAGTCGATGCGGCTGAGCACATCTTTCGTGAGCAGCGTCTTGAATGTCCGTCTGACGTATTCGGGAGAGTTGTGGCGTGGGAACCCTCGAGGGATGGCAAAAAGAGTGAGCAAGAGGGCAGGAACTGCGCAAGGAACGCTGTTCACCAGAGTCAGTCTTTCACTCTTTGGATTGGTCGATTCGTTATCGTCTTACTTGAGGAGAAAGACCCATCTCCAGGTAGTTCGGTCACTAACAGCTGCTGCCGCCACCAATCCCTTGGAACGCCCGAAAGATTATACTACGCGATTGTCAGTTTTGCAGCAATGGATTCGAGAGTATGGCGGCGATGCATTGCACTTACAGCTGAGTTATTGTCTGTGCAGCCCCACATGCTGCAGAAGCAACCATGAACACGGCGATGGCCGTCGCGATGACTGGCTTGCGACCAAAGATGTCGCTCAGTTTCGCGAAAACAACCACCACACCTGGGGAGCATCAACATGGGCGGCATAAATAAATCGGCAACTGTATACGTACTGACATATCCCAGCAGGTAGCTTGAGATTAGCCAACCGGATTTGTCGAAGCCGCCGATGTCGTTGGTAATAGCGACCACGGAAGTGGATACGATGGGAATCTCGAGGTTCGTAAGGAACAAGGCGATGGACATACTAAACGCTTTAAACGAAGCTTTGGAGAAGTTGATAGACAACTGACTTACGCTAAGGTGATCAACTAGAAACGAACGCCCTGAGGATACGGTGATGGTCCGTCATTGACTGCTTCGTCAACTACAGGCGGTGAGCTGTTTGAGCCGCGCTCATCATGATTCCGTAAAGATTGTGGCGAGGGATCAATTTTCTCGTCCGCAGGAGCTGTGATGGTCGACATTGTTGCAATTACATGTATTTTCGGCAAGACGTATTCGAACAAGTCTGAAAGTTGGGCTCACAGAACACCATTTAGATTTTGTCTTCTCCAACCATAAGTGACGTAAAGCTTCGCCTCGAAGATTATGGCGAGGTGCGAAACATCACGCTCGACGGTTTGAGGTGTTATATCTCTCCGCTACTTGATAGGTCAAAGCCCCATTGCGTCGTGTGTATGGTCCCTGCTGTTAACGCTAGCCAATTTAAACCCATCTCATGAACGTTCACGCCGCAATAATGCATATACTATTTGCGGCGCGGTCAGAAACCTTGCACCGCTTTGCTGTCATGAGCTTACAGTCTCTCTTACGGAGCGTCTTTCCACTACACGTTCTCTCGAACGACGTGATCTACCCAGGAAGCTCTAAGTGCCGATTGCAGGATGGTTTGGAAGGCTGCTGAGATGCTTATGTTAGCCACCGAGTACATAGCCCTTGCATTCCTCTTGCGCGTAAGTGTGATCTTCGACGTCTGGAAAAGTGTAGCTCACATATCTACCTGAGCAGTGCATCATTCTCTATGGCTATCGAATTACTCTTCACCCTCTCAGCAAATACCCAGGACCATTGCTTGCCGGAGTCACAGACTGGTACACAGCCTATTATTCCCTGCAGAAACGTCTCCATCTGGTCACCTATCAAGATCACGCGAAGTATGGTGTGTGGCCACAGCCGTCAAAGCACCTCCAACATACAACGCACTGACATCATTGCAGGATCCGTGATTAGACATGGGCCCAATAAACTGGTGTTCAACTCGCAAAAAGCTTTGCATGGTATGTCCAGCGAAGCAATGTGACACGCTGCGACTCACCTTGTTCAAAGATATCTATCAAAGCGAGCGCACCAACAAAGTTCATTCATATCTCGTCACGCAGATCAAGCCCAACACCTACAGCGTATTCAACTGTATCGACAAGCGCCTCCACAGAATCAAACGCCGCATCATTAGCAAAGCCCTCTCGGAGCAAAAGATGCGGCAGTTCGAACCGCTACTTTTGCAGCACGTCGACGTCTTCCTCAAGCAGCTCCTCCAGGCTAGCCGAGCATCGGATCCCGTCGATATGTCCGACCTGTGCAAACGTCTCGGCGTAGACATCATCGGCCGATTCGGATTCGGATACTCTTTGAACACACAAACTGACCACACGAACCGGTTCATGCTTCCGGGACTCTTGGGCGCGAGCTACAAGAACAATATCTACATACAAGCGCCTATGGTCCAGTGGTTTGGCCTGGAGTTTTTCTTCCCCAAGCTCTATGCGCTTAGGATGAAGTATTATTTCTTGCTCAAGCGGATGGTGAAGGAGCGTTTGGCGCAAGGCAAGCAGGCTCGAGAAGACTTGTTTTCGTATGTCATGGATGCGAAGGATCCCGAGACAGGTACCAAGATAAATCTGGGTGAGCTGGTGTCTGAGGCGACCTTCTTCTTTCCAGCGGGTATGCATGACGTCTCATTCGGACCCGTTCGGCCTTCTCTTCCAAGTGTTGCTAACTTCGACAAGGCGGAGACACGACAGCCACAACGATAACCGCCGCATTCTTCTACCTCTCGCGCAACCCTCACTGCTATACGAGACTCGCTTCCGAAATCCGCAGCACGTTTTCCTCGGGTGCCGAGATCCATTCCGGCGCACTCCTTTCAAGCTGTACCTACTTGAGAGCTGTCATCGACGAGGCAATGCGTATATCACCACCCATCTCGGGAACACTCTGGCGCGAGCTCCCCGTTGGCGATAAAGGCAGCGAAAAGCCCTTGATAGTTGATGGCCATGTAGTACCCGCAGGTACATGGGTCGGCGTCAACATGTACACCATTCACCACAACGAAGATTACTTCCCCGAGCCCTTCGCTTTCAACCCGGAGCGATGGCTAGATGAAGACGTTTCGACAGAAGGGAAAGCTGCTCGACGCACTCTCCGCGAAGCGTTTTCAGCGTTTGGTGTGGGCTCCCGGTCTTGCGCCGGTAAGGTCATGGCATATATGGAAGCCAATGCGGTGCTGGCGAAGACACTGTGGTACTTTAATTTTGAGCGTCCTCTTGGAACAACGTCTGATGGTGTTGGTGGTGGGGTAAGTGGGGATTGTACGGGGAGGGAAAAGGTGGATGAGTTCCAAATTTTAGACCAGTTTATTGCGGATCATAAGGGGCCTTGTTTGGTATTTAGGGCGAGGGACGATTTATGGCAGGATCTAGAGTAGGCCGAGACTTGTCGAGTTTACGTAGACAACAAGATGAGAAAGTCGTCTATCATACACAAGTCTACCAACGTCTTCATATGTAATTATACAACATAAGCTTTTGCTATCGCTGATCACCTCCATGATCGAGATCCTTCGCAGAAAAGCATCCCCCATAATACTCCATCGTCTTCCGCACCGCACACGCAATCTCTCCGTTTTTACTAATCGCCACCCCACACCTCCATTATCGTTCCCACATTCCTAATCCCTCGTTCACTCTCGGACCCAGCACGTGAGTCATTCAAGTATCTACTCTACCACACGAAACCCTGTACATCTCCACCCCCCTACGACAGGATCACGCTCATCCCTCGTACAATTCTCACTTTCCATCTGCAAGTAGAGGTATAAGACCAGCAGATCTCCGAACAATTTAGTCGATCTCTAATCTCGTACTCGAAACGCTCTTCCAGCCAGCAGTCACGTTGCGGCAAGTAGAGAACGGGGAAGTTTAAGCTGTGGTGGCAAGTGTGGACACCTGGAGGTTCTATTAGACGGTGCAAATACCGAATTACTCAAATTCCGCTATATGTACAAACGCACCTACATTAATTACGTGAACAATCCGCTAAAGCTTTGACGACCCCTTCGGCCTCTCTAGTGCCTTCGTCTTATTCTTGAAGTTCTTCACTAATTGCCTCACACCCAAATCCAGCATAACGTCCTCAGAGCCACCAGGAATTCTTATACCTGGAGCTTCACGGTAGATGCCTAGATTCTGAAGTCAGCCCACACCGTTCTCTTCTGTCTCGCGATTGTGCGAATGGGGTGGTAATGAATGCGCTTGTGGAAGACTTACGCTCAACAAGCTCGCCCTGTCCCGACTTGGTGTACCCATTGCCTCCAAACAGCAACATAGCACACTGCGCACATTCATTGAGCACAATGCCAGACTGTGCCTTCACCATAGCCGTCAATCCGCCCAACTCAACATCTGCCGTCTCCTTCGGTAGCTGCGTCATCTGGTACGCAAACTGCTCCACCCAAGCCCACTGAGACTCCAGCAAAGCACCGCATTTCGCGAGGCGATGTCGCACCACGGGCTGATCCACCAATGGTTTGCCAAAAGCCTCGCGCTTGAGAATGTACTCAGTGGCCGAGGCTAAAGCTACACGCGCTTGTCGCGTAGCACCGATCGCAATGGTCAGGCGTTCGTGGTTGAATCCCATCATGATATATCGCATTCCCATACCCTCTTCACCGATCAGGTTCTCGACAGGAACCTTGACATCGTCGAGCTCAATGAAGGTTGTACCCGCCGAAACCTGGCCACCGACCTTGATCCTGCGCATGCTGACGCCCGGGTAGCCTTTCAGCGGGACGACGAGCATGGAAAGGCCAGTGGCGCCGGGACCGCCTGTGCGTACGGCCATGGAGGAGTAGTCTGACCAGATGCCGTTTGTGATCCATTTCTTTGACCCGTTCACGATGTAGTGCTTGCCGTCGGGGGTTTTGGTAGCCGTCGTGCTAATATTGGCGACATCGGAGCCGGCGGAGGGTTCGGTGATGGCGATACAAGTTCGCTTCTTGCCGGTCAGAATGTCAGGGAGGAAGCGTTCCTGCAATTGCTTGTTGCCGTACTTGATGATCGGCGGGACACCGAAAGCCATACCCGTTGTAAGCGATCCAGAAGGTCCAGCAAGACCCGATCGAGCCATCTGCGCATCCATTAGCCGCACGCCTCACACACACGACGAGCTCAACCAACCCACCTCATCGCTATAAATCATGGTATGAATATAATCAAACTCCTCCACCTTCACCGCCCCCAGCAACTCAGTGATCCCAAGCTTCTTGCACCACTCGACAGGCAGTGGCGCCGGCAACGAAGGAAGCAACATGCCCGCCTGCGCAAAGGTGCCAAAGACATGCTCGGGAACCGTTTCCTCAGTATCCCATTCTAGCGCGTTTTCTAGCAGATGCTTCGATACGAACTCACGGCATGCTTTTTGCCATCTCAGATGGGTTGGTTTGTAGTACGGCGAGGGAAGACCGGCGAGGTAAGGCGGCTCGGAGAAGGGGATAATCGGGGTGGATGTGGAGGACATGGTGGACGGTTGGCGACTGCGGCGAGTTACAATTGCGGGTGAGAGGTCGGGGAGTAAAGAAAGAGCAATCGATGGCTCTAGTGTGAGCTGCGCTACATGATGGAGTCGTCTTGGAGCTTATAAGCTGCGCCGCTTATGGTGCGGAGTGTGGAGGACTGGGGTACAGGAGTTACCGAGGCTCGCCGACCATCATCATCATCATCGCCATGTCACATGATTTTCACCCGCGACTTTTGAGCAGCGATGAGATCGAAGATGCCACTGCTTGTACAAGACCAAATTGCTGGATATGAATTCAAGTTGGTCATCCTATTCTGGGCGAAACAAACGAGATTCTACTACTAATCTAGCTACTCTTTCATGATCCGGTAACCCGTCCCAACCCCTTCACGCAGAGGTGCATCAAGTCCTATAATGGATGGAGCGTCTTCTCTTCTCTGCTACTCCGCAATTCACGAATCGTTCACTTTGACGTTGCTCGCTATATCAAGCTCGGTCTGTCCCACGTTTCTGTCTCGCGTTCCAGGCGGCTTCGACTCGAAGTATCGAGTCAGTGATAGTGGTACCTGAACCGAAGCAAATTTGCGGGTCCTCAGTGTATGAAGAAAGATTTCAATTTTTAGGCAGTAGGCCGTATCATTCACCAGTTCGAGAGGGATAATCGAACCACATAGCCAATACGCATGCTTTTCGTTATGTCAGGCCAGTGCCCACAGCTCGTTATACAACACAAACTTCATATCGGCCGCTATGCTGAGGCACACTCCAAAACTGCACACCGTCTAGTCCAGCATCAAGCCGTTGCTAGTCATCTAAAACCCCAAACTCCATTCCCACCATATCCGTCAACACAACCAATGCCTCGAAAACCTCCCCATCGTTTCTCGCAACCCTTGTAGCCTTGATCAGCAAAGGATACAATCGATGCAAATGCTTTCTGTGCTTGCTCCTCACGCCTGGCGCATCTGGAATAGCAGCGGGTTCACTCTCCAACTTGCCCAGCTCGTTCAAGACGAACAGCAATTCGCGTCGCTGACTCTCAGGCTGGGGCATACGACCTCTCAACGGATGATCTGCGATATACATGCGCAGGGGCAGTGCTGCTCGTAGAATCAAGTATGGCGCTGCCGCTTGCGCTAGTTTAACACGCTCTGTGGAAGAGTCGCGCGAGGAAACGAGTGAGAAGAGTTCGCTAAGGGAGACGTACGCCATGGCGGGGCGAAAGGATCTAATTGGATCATCTGTTCGACCGAGGCGTACGTTGTAGAGATCTTCTAGAGGGCTGTCTTCGAGGTCCGGTATCTCCCCAGGTGATGGCTCGTGGACGATGCTGGTCTCGAAGAGATTGCGAGTGTACGTGCGACGAAGGGCATCGGGTAGAGATGGTGAGCCGAGGGAGAGGGTGATGAGGTCGCGGAGTCTGGTGAAGGAATCGATGTCGAAGTTTTCGTCCTTGCTTAATGGCTGCTGGGATGTAGTAGCGGAGATCTGGGCATGCGTGATCCCACTGGCGATATTGACGATCTGCTCCCAGGCATTCCTCAATGACTCGCCTTCCAATTTGTTGACCTCTGAGAGACTCGCCTCCAAGATAGCTAGTGCCGTTATAGTAGCTTTCTGCCAGATCGTTGGCGGTTTGCCTTCCTGTTGCCAGACGTACTTCCTGTGTAGCGGCTTGACAAGGCTGGTCATGGCAGACAAGAATGCGCCATTTGTATAGATTGTTTCGTCGGTAACGTGCTTGACGACAACGGTCTGTAACAGACTCATTGATGCCTTCGACAAAGCCACAAAAGTTGGCCCATGCTTACCCGATGGCTCACTGTTTGCATCGTAAGGTAGTACAGCGAACCTGCTCAGAGTTTGGATGAGGAATTCAGCGAGCCCTTCCGAGCGAACAGTGGTGAAGCAGTCCAGGACACTCGTTTGAACAGCTGTCATACGGTCCACGTCTGAAGAGTATGGCACCTCGTCAGAGTCAACTACACAAGCCTCTAGATTGCCCAGCATCTGAGTCAGATCCTGCGGGCTAAGGTGCGCATCCGCCAGCCGATAGATAGCTTTGAAAGCTTCTGCATATGCTAAAAATGCGTCCTGGTTGTCTTCCTTGCTGTTTTTCCAGTCACCCCTATAGTCGAAGTACTGCTTCCAAATATTCGCTGTTTTCAGAAGAGGGGATGTGCCTATGGCTCTTCGATCTTCGATGCGAGAGAAGACACTGCTTATCGTAATGAAGACTGACGAGCCTAAAGCGTGCGAACCGCAAAGGAAATACTGTCGAAGATAGTCCAAGAGATCGGACCATGCATCACCCAGTCTGGAAGCATCATCGACCTTGTCTAAATACATCGAGGTGAGCGTGCTGACAGAATCTAAGACCGTCTTGGTAGTATCGTTCCAGGCTGCGACGTCTTCTTTCGATACTCGTGGTTCGCTCCGGATGCTGTTTTGGATTGCGAGATTTGCTTCTACCATGCCAAAAAGCACGCTTCGCAAGCAAATCATCCATGCTTTGGATGATATTTGATCCACATAGTTCTCGAAGATCCGTTGGATAGTCTGGATAGCCGAATTGCGCAGTTCTGCGCGTCTATCTGTTGTGATCGTTGATAAGTTTAATAGAACTTGTAGCCAAAGCGCGCCTATAGTGCCTTGCTGCGATTTCGATTGGATAACTTGTCGAACTTGGTTTTGTTCCCTGGCAGTACCGAGTAAGTCCGGTAACCGGGAGAGATCGCTGTGAGAATGTAGGAAGTCTGAAACATTCCAGAAAAATGTAACGGCCTGTGACTGTTAGCTGAAGTTTGGACTCGAGTAGGATTATGCTTACCGTAAGCGACATATTCAGGTCATCTTGTTGGCGGGAGAATCGAAGCAGAAGCTCCAGGAGGGTTGAAAGGCAGTTGTCTGGAACAGCAGCGACGAAATCCGAACAAACCAGCTGAACAGTACCGAATGCTGTGCGTGCCAGAGATTTTGAAATTACTTCCAATGGCTCAGTACGGCTTGCGTTTCCAATGGGTGCATCGGCGGTCAACTCTTCGTTATCCGAAGACGATGGTTCCTCGAACACGCTCAAGAGGCTGTCGAAGACTGACACCCAACCAGCGACTAGCGATTCTCCGCATTGTTCGATCACGCTTTTCAAAGCCTCAAGTGTTATTTGATGAATTCGAATATCGGTGTCGCTGTACGAATCGTCGTCATCCGGATCCTCATGCAAAGCTGCTATTTGTGCCCGAAGAGCCAAGAGAATTCGGGCTTGCACGGCGTCACGCTCCTCATCGGCCACCGATAGCTCAGCAATTTCTCTCACTGTCCGAGAAAGGGTATCAGCAGCGAGCAGCCTTGATGACGTTGCTTCGGCTGTGTCTGCAGAGAAGCGCACGAGCTCGGCGACGAAGACATTCCAGCCGCTATCTGAAGGCTCGTAGTGAGCAAGCCTTTCTTCGTTGAGCGCAGCTAGCTCGCCTATCTTGTTCAAGGCAAAGGCAGAGTCTCGTGAATTCGTTACTGTGCCTAAGCTCAGGCCGGACACGCTTCCTAAACGTCGCTGATGAAGAATCTGTGGTCGGCTAGGCTTGGAAGGGGTCTGATCACCACTCTGTGCGCTGTTGGTGTTGTGAACAAGTGCGCACAGTGCTTGGAGGACCTCCACAAATGACTCATTTGGAAAGTCGACGGTACTCTCAAATAATCTCCGCGCAGCTGCTTGCACCGCTGATGTCTCCGCTTCTACCTTCTCTGGTAAGGTGTCCGACTCAGCGCGGACTCTAGAGCCACTTGGCGTACGCGCACCATTCTGGTTAGCCAGCGCCATCACCAGATCCGCGACTTGCAAAGTTTCGAACACAATGGACCATGCAGAGTGGAGTGTCGGCCCCAACGCAATGGCAAGATTGAGAAGTGCCCGAAGACACAGCAGGTTTCGTGGGCCTAGGCTCGGTAGGATCTCATGCGAAGGACGCCGGTTCTTCTCGAGCGCTGACGAAGCTTGGCTTACGAGACTGTCAACACTCAGCATTTCTTTTGCGTTCCCAAATACGCTGGCATGATCAGCAGTAGGCGACTTGGGCATCGACACGTTCGCAAGAGACATGCTCGACGGAACCGCTGCCTTGCCAAGAGTTGTGAGAAATGCATCGCGGGGTGTAGACAACCTAAGAAGACCAGCAACCTGGGTGAATTTCTGGACTGCTCGCACTAGAGCTCGATAGAAGTCTGCATCTAGAGCCGCATTAAGGAAGGTGGAGCAGGTAGCCATAACCGCGGGCCAACAAGCTGTGACCAAAGTCGCAGATGTTTGGACATAGGAATGCGCGGGGTGGTCTTCAAGGGTGAGTGGATTGACGGGGATTGTCTTCTTCCTGAAAGATTGAGTCCGTGAAAGTTGACGAGCGTTTGATGTGGGAGGCGAGCTCTCTGGATCCTGTCTTTGGTCTTCTTCGACTTTGTTTTTCTTCCTGCTTTTACCTTCGTGGTGGACTGTAAGAGGTAGCACGAATTTGGCCAGGCTTTCGGAGACATTTGTGATGCAAGTTAGCACTAAACCGTAAACATACGTCTCGGGCATAGCTGGCGGCTCCGACTTGTCGAGATGTTCGATGCATGGGGTCTTAAGTGTGCTCCACTGTGTGCTGATTCCAGAAGGATGGCCCGTGTGTGACTCAGCCACAGGTCCACCTATGACACCAGCGAGGGCACCAGCCTCAGCAACTGCTTGCTCTGATGTGTCGTTTCCTCCAGGCCGGGTCGGCAAAGTGGATTGCTGTCCAAGTCCAATAAGCACAGGTTTCTCTATAGCCAATCGCACGAAGGAGGCTAGGTTGTCCCCGAAGATATTTTTCTTCCCTTCTTGCTCGTCATAGAGGGAATAGATTTGGAGTAGAAGGCGTGAGTCGGAGTAAACACCTCGGAACACTTCGAGACAGAGCGCTCGTTTCCAAACGGTCGAGGCCTCCGGATCGAGCATGTGGTTGAGAAGACCGAGTGCGATTTCGCATTCAGATGGCATAATGCTCAGGTGGTTTCGGATGAGTATATTCAGTATCCGAATAATTCGCAACGTGATAGGAAAAGATAGTCGGTCGGAGAGGGAGCGAATGATTGTGGGCATGAGTAATGATCGTAGGATGCATAGCTGCTCTTTGTGCGTAGTCATAACCTGGCTATGATTCGACAAGACTGCCTCAATCACTTCCAACGTGGAAGTGGAAGGTATCGTTGAGAACCGTACAAAGCTCGGCTTTTCACCCGTGACGAGAAGGTTGAGATCATTGAAGACCTACCAGGCTTTAGTATCAGAAGAAACGACGAATATGGGTTCTGACCTTGTAGGCATCATGGGCGGCTGGT
>Ga0247803_1000995_pt1 | contig 14924 bp, 8 predicted proteins | sample UWRJL014104B1_FD_180928 | JGI IMG/M metagenome (GOLD analysis project Ga0247803, IMG submission 180928) | Plant litter microbial communities from Arlington Agricultural Research Station in Wisconsin, United States - UWRJ-L014-104B-1 | ecosystem: Environmental > Terrestrial > Plant litter >...
TTGGCATCAAAAGTTAATTACCCCCCTTTTCGGCACCCGTTGGTGATTCATTCATGTAGCGCAAAATAACGGTCGTACGATCCAACCATCCAACGTCGTCAACGCTTGAACTATCGACTCCGTGTTTCTCGCGATGTAGTCACTAGCCAAGAAAACAGGATTTCTGCTACCATGCGTTTTCAAGACTTAGACCCCTCTTGCAGCAAATGCAGCGTTGAGAGCCTTCTGGAAAACCTCTACGTTTTCTGGACTCAAAATCGTGAAATGCGTTCCTTCAACCCGGTGGTATCGGAGAGGTCCCTGGGAGACTTCAATGTCCACATCGCTCTGTTTGGCACCTCTCACGTAATCTTTCCACTTCGCAAGCCAATCATGACGCCACTCTTTATCAGTGCAGTTGTATTGCGGTAGTGGCGGCACCCAGAAGAGATCATACTTTGATATGGATCCCCTTGGAACGTATGACCTAGTGATCTCTTGCATATTGTCGTTAATCCGCTGCCAAGCTCGAAGCTTGGGTATCGTGAGATCGAGGTTTTCGAGCGTTCCATCGGGAAAGCGGGCGAAAATTGCTTCCGTGAATCTGTTGTCTGGAACATCATCCATTTCCTCTTCCCACTTCAACGCGGTATCCACATCTAAAAGCTGGAAGAAGTGCAGTAAATCGATGATGAAGTTTCGCGGTTTTGCGCGAAGTTGGACACGCGTCAAATCTGGGGGATTGTCGATACCGCCACAGAATGAGACTTGCTCACCGGCCGCCTCGAGTCGCTTTCCAAGCTCAAAAGCCAGCATACCACCGAAGCATAGACCAAGCAGCACATATGGACCTTTTGGCTGATAGGCCTTGATGCCTGCCATGTACGTCACAAGCATCTCGTCTAGCGTTTCGAATGGCTTTTCGTTTTTGTGAAAACCACGAACTCGTAACGCGTATACCGGACGGTCCGGAATATATTTCAGAAGAGTGAGCCAGGTTAGGAACTCACCACCACCAGGGTGGCATAGGATAATTGGAGGCTTCGAGCCGGTCACAACCAGGGGCACGATTGGATCGTATTCGGCCGTGGTGGTTCCTAAAGAAAGGAGCATGATGTCCATATCGCCGATCGTCCGGCAAGCCAGTAGAAGGGACATGGAGATCGTTTCTTCACGCTCAAGAACTTTCTCGAGCGAAGATTTGACTCGGAGGTAACCCAAGCTATCAATGTCAAGGTCGGCAAGAGCTACATTGAGGTGCAGATCTGAAATTTCCAGTCCAGTTTCCTCGCATAGAACAACCGCTAGAACCTTTTGTAGAGGCGTAGAAAGTGGAGCGCCCCGTTGATTGGGGGATTGTGGTTGACGGTCTGGTAGCTTGAATTCGTCGAAGGAACCGGCAAGAAGTGACTTCTTCAGCTTCGCACGTGACAGCTTTCCGATTGTGGATTTGGGCAACTGTTTCCTTGGCAAGGGGATGACCATCGTTGGCCGCTTCCGACAGAAACGAATGACGGCCTCGTTTATCCGCGAAACAGTGTCGCGAAGCTCCGGCGTGTCCTCCACGGCATCGTTAATAGGATTGAACAAGATGACGACTTCCTCGCTCTCCGCATTTTCATCCTGCCCCCAAATGGAGAAAGAAGCAGTGTAGCTTTTGTTCAAGCCGAGGATGTTTGCTGATTCGATAGCATGCTCAAGTTCGAAAGAAGAGTAGTTTTGGCCATTAATGATGATCACTTCTTTCGTGCGACCAACGATACGCATGTTGCCCCCGCCGTCCATCATTCCAAGATCTCCGGTATCGAACCAGCCATCGGGCGTCATGCAAGCGCGAGTTGCCGACTCATTGTGAAAGTAACGTTTGAAGATGACGGCTCCCCTGATTTGAATCGCACCAGATTTCCCTCGCCTCACTGGCTTACCGCTTTCATCGACTAAGCGAAGCTCGTGCTGTGGGAGATGCTTCCCAACGGAAGCAAATACGTATTTTCGCTTCACATCATATGTCGGTGATTCAAGGTTGTAAAACAACGCTGAACATGTCTGCAAAACCATCAGCTCCACTGTCTTCATCCGGTTATAAGCCTTTAAGAGCAGTTACTCACCTCAGTTAGACCATAGCTAGCCTTGATACTACATTTTGGCGCGCCATATTGCGTTAGAATCTGCTCTGCAGCATAAAGAGTGGTTGTTTTGTTGGCTTCACCACCGCACATGATAACTTGTAGCTCACTGAAGTCCAGGTTCGTCCGCTTCCTCTCGGCAGGATCCATCTCGTCCATTGCACGCGCCGCGGCAGCAATGAAAAAGTTCGGGGCAAATGTGTATGCGATACGTTGGTCACTAAGAACCTTCCAGAAACGGATAGGGCTCCGCACAAAGTCTATGGACGGGACCATCACTTGGTTGGCACCGGCGTAGATAGCATGAAGGTGGTTTTCACACAGGGCGGCACTGTGGTCGAAGCCTAGGAGCTACACGTTAGCGCGCTATTCTTGCATTTCTCGTTTGAATTTGGATTACGTATACGTACTAACCCAAGACAAGAATGTCTGACTAGAGTTCGTTTGATGGAAATTGTACTTCAGTTTACTAGAACACACTAGCTGCGTATGGGTAAATTCGACGCCCTTCGCAAATCCTGTGCTCCCGCTGGTGAACAAAATCGTTGCGAGTTCATCTTCAAATCCGGGTGCCTCGTCGATCCCTCCCATTGTGAATCGATCCTCAACCTTGACTGTCGCAACGACTTCGACGGTGACAGTCTTTATGGAGGCAATCTGTCGGAAGGGTCTCGCCAATTGCTTGCTGGTAAGGATCGTGGGGCCGTCGAAAAGCTTGTTGACGTTTTGCAGCTCACCGACGAGCGTGGCCTCGTTACTCGATAAGGGGGATAGCACTGCAGGTATACCTCCTGCTGCAACAGCCGACCAGAACCAAATCGTATTATCGCGATGCGTGTTGAAATACAGCACTATGCACTCACGGGGCATGACGGTCTCATGTGCGCGGAGTTTGGCGGCATTAGACTTTACTCTGTCAGTGTCAATGAGGACGACTTTGCACTCTCAGAGTACTACCTCTGCCTCTCTTAAGAGGTCTGCATAGGTCATAAAGTCGGATTTTTGATCCCACCCATGGTCCTTGAACGCAATGCCATGGTTTGGCCACAATCTTGCCGCTCGCTGCAACAATCCAAGTAGTGTCTTCGGATCTTCGACATTTTCCTTTATTGCCGCACTCTTGCTATTTCGGTTCCGAGATGTGGGTGTGACATGTAGGTAAGAGTACAGTTGCTGAATCAAATGTAAGATCATCATGTCTGAAAAGACGGTAAAAGTGTTATTCCAGTACGAAACTGGTCTGTGGTGCTGGGACGTCCTTCTAAATCATCGGACGAGTCAAATTGATTTGAACATCCCGTCATCTGGATCTAGAAAGAAAAAGCCATTCCTCAATTCCGTGACCCGCAATCCGCAATCTGCGATCCGCAATCACTGAACCAGTGTATGTGCCAAGTGCTTTGAAACCGGTCGCCGGTACACCGTAAACAGTAGTTTGTGCACGAAATTACTTCGATGAGATCGCCGATTGTTGATCAAGGATCTCCTGGAACGTGAATGTATTGATATGGGCTTCAGTGATATGTCTCGATCTTGCAGTGATAGAAAAAACAATCGCCACTGGCGCGGTGCTTCCCGCAACCAGCTCAGTGCCTGTACCGGTAGATGAAGCCGTGAGCGTTACTGTGCCCAAAACCAACTTAGCAATGACCTCCACCAAGTACGTCGCAGCGTCAGTACCAAAGTCACGCAACAAACATGATCAGAATTGCTTCCCGCAAGTTGCTTCCCGCAAGATGCTGCGCCGATTGGCAAACGCGTAGGGCTATCAACGTGGGGAAGAAGGGTTAACACACAATCCAGAGAGTGGGGGAGATGTGTTGCCGCTGCAAAGTTTAATTTAGCCTGAAGGTGCGTCTTTCTTGGGTCGAACTTCTTAGTAATGACGATGTAACATGGGCTAGCGCAACGATTGCCGTTGCATACCTCTCAACAAACACAATCGCCTTCCAAAATTTACGTGCCTTACATTCTTCGCGCATGAACTCCGACACTTATTTTCGTACACTGCAGGGATTGATAACTGATCCTTTCTGAGAGTGTGAATGTGTTATAGAAGTGGTAAAACATAGTCATAATATCAAGTAAATTGTTGTGTGTGCACCTGCTAGTAAGCATAGTAGTGACACGTATGTAGGGGTGATGGACAGAATAGATTGGGCTAGAGCTGGTTGTAGCGCGATACGGTACCTAAACTCAGTGCCGTACTGACAGAAAGCTGGGTTCAATACCGACAGCTAGGTACGGGGAGTTTGTTGAGGTCTGTCAATGCGGGCGTTGCTACTATAAACGATTGGAATGTTGAATGCAGGGAAATCCCAAGCTGGTCAAACAACATTTGCAGCGAGTGGACTCAAGAGATGGGTAGCTTTGCCGGTGAAGTTGTGTCGCTACACAGTATCGGAACTCATGGCACGGATACGAAAGCCAATGCTATTAGGCCGGTATGTGAAGCCGTGAACAACGGCATCATTGGTCACCTCACTTAGGCTTGCCTCTAGAGTTACTGGGAACGGTTTCAGATTGACAAGATAGGACTGCCAGTATGCTCGCGTTACAGTGCTTGCGCGAATTCAAGAAAGCTGGTACTTTCGATTGGCCACACCGTTTACGGAATGAGTATGGTTGGAAAAGGTACGAGCATCAAGCCATGACCATACTGCAGTATCGGTGCCTTCAGAAAGTTCTTGACGGTATTCACATCGCACAACACGCGAATAATTCCGCGCATTAGAGAGAGATGACAGGTTAGCTGTAGCTTTTGTGACAGCTTCGTGGCAGCTTGACTACAGTCAGCCTATCGATTCCCTAAGATACACAAGTCTCACATACCTGCAGCTTGTTTTTGAGCAAGAACCTATCCGTTTGTGATGTGAGGAGGGGTTGAGATCTTCCTGGAGGCATATTACCCCATTCATCGTCTTCTGATTGCATTTCTGGTTTCATGTCCTTCGTCTCAATTTCCGACACATTGACGGTCTCAAACATCGTTTAACCCTCGATGTGGTCTGGTTAGGTGCTCTAGTATGAATATGCAAAAGCCTCTTGACATCCTCATCTTCGGCACTGGAGGTGAGAATTCAGTTCCAAACTCTTCAGAGACAGATACTGATCGTTCACGGTAGCTGTTGGCTCCACACTGGGGTGGAGATTGGCGCAGAATCCACGTGCCAGGCTCTCCGTTGTTTGTCGATCTAATTATGATGCTGTCAAGCAACGAGGGATACAGATGAGGACCAAGATTTGGGGCAATGGAACATTCATGCCCTACCGTGTTGTTCGATCGACGCGCGAGGTGTCTGGAGTAGCTTTCGATTACGTGGTCTGTGCCAACAAAGCAACTACGACCGACGGTCTCTCATTCATCAATGAGTTGTCACCTGCTGTATCCAAGAAGACAGCGCTCGTGTCAGTACAGAATGGCGTCGGTGTCGAGGCACCGTTACGTCATGCTTTCCAGTACAATCCAGTTCTATCCGCTGTCTGCTACATCAGCTGCCTACAGCCTGTCCCTGGTATCGTCGAACAGGTCTCTCACATTCGTCCACATGCTTTCCATATTGGCATGTACGATACGCCAGAGTACATGGGCACGGTGGCGGACAAGTACAAATTGAAAGACTTCGTATCCCTGGACGAAAAGTTCAAACAGATTGACGACGTGCAAGCTGAGCGCTGGACTAAGCAAATTTTCAACGGAGCCTGGAACCCGATGACAGCAATCACCGGTCTCGAGACGCATCAGTTGCTTGCTTCACCTAATGTAAAGCTGGTTCATCAACTTGCAGTCGAAACTTTCAACGTAGCAGTCCGACTGGGCATCTCGCTTCCTGAAGATCTGCCGGATAGGACGATCGAGTTAGCGAGGATCCACCCTTCTTTGGCACCGTCGATGCTGCAAGATGTGCGGAAGAACAAGCCAATGGAGATCGACTCTCTTTGCGGTCAGTAATCTCAACGCCCAACTCTTGCAATAGTGATTGACGATCTTGTAGGCAATATCATTAGGCAAGCAGAACAGGTCCGTATTCCAGTGCCAACAGTAAGAATGGCGTACCATACGCTTCTGGAGATGAATCGACAGATCCAAGAATCAACATTGCCACTGTACGTTGGAGGGGACAGATCTTCGACCGCGGTATCAGCGTTACGCAGAATCTAGGTATTTTGAAAAAAGCACAAGGTCACTATTTACCAAAAGCTGCCCGGACGGTGTGACACTATTGTGCAAGATATTCGTGGTTTACGTTGCTCTTTTCTTCTCGAGGTTCAATCCTGTTTCTAAATGCGTATGTTGGAGATAAACTCCAGGCACCGTGCTACGAGATCTGACATCAACCAGCACAGTGAAATTTTACGTTGGCTACAACTGCGAGCTAACACTCTATCCCAGTGGTTCACACGACTCATACACAATAAGAATCGTGCAGAATATGATCCTGTCGTGGGATGCAATTCACACTAGCCTATGCTGTTGAGTACGCGCTTACTACGTTAGAAAGACATGGAGTGGGACCGAGACAGACATCAACCACTCGCCCTAAAGGAGCGCCCTTGGTCTGCGGCGAAAATGTTCGGGCGTTGCGTAGTGCGACGTTAAACTTGCAAGGGCTGTACATGGCCCCGTGTCTGCTTCCCGAAGCACACCAAAAAGGTCCATGAACGTGGGAATTGCACGACAAACAGGGATTGACATCGACTGCCGATATCGGGGCGCTCCATAATCAACCTTACAAGGAGAACATCGGGACAAAGCCAGTACCCCAAAAGTTTGACGACTTTACCAAAAACGCGGAACGCGAATCACTGGTGTGACACTACTCCCAAATTCAGTCAATTGGGTTGCCTCGATCGGTCACCCAATGTCGCCTCTCTGTTGCATTTCCAAGGTGCTCACACACGTCGTACATGCGTCGCAGCGTCGCAATGCTGCGTGATCGAAGCGCATGCGCTAGCGCTTAATGAGGAGGCTGGCTGTGTACGACTTCGGTCACTGCGAAAGAATGCAAGACGGGTTCCCCCTCCTGCGACATTTGGCGCGTCGCAATCGCTAGTTGGTGCACCGTTTTGATCCAGCTATCAGGCTATAGTTATGAAAGACCTGTTGAAGTCTACAAGATCAATGCAATGGGCGCTGGCGGGGGCAAAACGAGGATGGTGGCTCGACTCGACCCACTTTCTCTACAAAACATCCTTAGATTATGTGGCTTGAACGCAGTATCTTGTCTGCCAGCCACAATGGAAAGTTCGACTAGGAGGCAACAGTTGCGGCATGCATGAAAGGCATAGCAAGAGCGACAGCACATCGCACAGCGAAAGTAACAAACGTTTGTATTCTAATCTAGTGTTACGGGTCGCCTTTTACTGAGCCTGATCCGGGTGAGGGGAGGACAGCTTGGAGCAAGGAGCCGAGGTAGTATTTAGTTGGATCGAGCGAAGGAGTCAACCGCCTTCGTATAGGGTGTGGAATCAATTCACAGAACTTCGTTTAGTGAGTAACTAACACGACTGTACTAACACGACTGTATGATCTGGCAATATTTCTAAAAGGTACAATCTATATTGAGTTTTGACTATAAAGTAAGAAAGACTATATACTGTGTTAGTGAGGGAAGGAAGTAGGATCTTTATAACTCGCAGCTATTAGTTAGGGCGGAGGGAAGGTTCAATGTATATAAAGTGAATTTATTATCTCGATACTACCTACTCTAGAGGTGTTGCAGTCCTCCTTATATATGTATATTAAAGTAACCCTCGGCCCCAGTACACTAGTCTACTCTTATAACTTCTATCGAAAGTATAACCTTCTATATATCTACCTTTAGTAACGCTACCTAATATACAGCACTATTACTAAGGCTAGCTTTTAAGAGTTCGCCTCTATATATAAGGACTAGGACTTCGAAGTATACGACTTATAGAGTAAGAAATATATTAAATTAACTACGTAGCTAGAAGAGAAGAAGAAGGGTACTATTATTAGCGACACGCTAAAAGTACGAGAAGTAATAGAATAGTTCCGCTTAAAGTAGTTTAATTTAGTAGAGAAAACTATATTACTTACGACTAATAAAAGCGTAGCTATTTATACTAACTAGGTTATTAGCCTTACCCGCGCTATTAGCCTATTTCTACGTAGTACTACGCGCGCGGTGCTTAAGAATCTATACTTTAGTAAATTACTTATAGACCTTTAAGCTAACGGTCTCCTTAAGATAGGCGACTCTTAGTACTTACTATCCTTACGGGCACCGCTAGAAGAGGTAGTTAATAATTTTAACTAGATTGTCGGCTGTAACGACTCTACTATGTATATATACGAGGATGGCGATAGTAATAGAGAGCTTAAAGAGGATAAGAATAAGAGCTACGATAAGAGCGATATTATATTTAATAAGCTTAATGAGTAGATACTTGCTATGAGCGAGTAGTATAATAAAAGTATTATAATTTTACCTATATAAGCCCTTACTAAGTATTTTAATAACCTTCGGTTTTTACGAACCTTTAAGCGCGAGCGCTAAGCGCTATGTCTATGTAGGTGGGTGGTAATGCGAGCTAGCATCCGAAACGCGTGTAAGCGCTAATAATCTGAATGTTACGATATATCGAAATTACACGACTAGTGTACACTTGGTATAGGCGGTTGAGACCTGCCCGTGCTGAGCAGCTGGGTTCCACAGCTGGCCTCTTCATCGATTGCCTTCTCAGATGGCATGGACACCAAACATCGATTAAATTTCCTCCGCCGAGATGATTTATGTGGTTCAAAAGTTTCGATAAAAGCTGTTCACATTTTTAGAATAATGACGGTCGTGGAGAAACTATAGAACCGGCAACCCGAGCCCCAACACTCGCGATCATTCATGCGAGATCTCATCGGGTAAAGGGTCGCCAAAACCGCTGCTTCTTAAGCTTTACGGATCTGGCGGCTGCCGCTATTTACGTTCGAGGCGTTCGCATTCGTATTCCACTTAGATCAGAAGTCCCTGCTAATGGGACGACTAGTCAGGGTAGTCGAGTCGCAAGCGCGCCGTTTCTTTGGGTATGCTTACGTCGGTTTGTTCGAAGGCGAGTCGTCGATGGAGGGTACTTGCATCTGGATCGAGTATCCAATCATAAACGTACAAGATGGTCGACGTCGTGTGGTAGCATAGTCTCCGCTATGTTTGAACATCTCTCAATCGTGTACAGAAGGACCGATTGGCATTTCTCGCTCCCCTCCCATGCACGACCAGAGAATATACCATAATCCATCCAATCACAGCCCTAGATCGCCCCGGGGCTGGCTTTAACAAGTGTGCTATACTTTTAATTTCTGTTTGTTCAAAATGATGCCTTTGCAGACTGTTATCTCCTTCCACTGCTCTTGAACAATCGCCATGTCCGCCATGCATGGCATATCAGCCACAAAATCAACACTTTGAGCCTCCGTAAGGCGCCTTGCTCATCAACTCTGAACAACTCTCCATCTCATTCACCAGAGCATTGGAACTCTGCTGAAGTCAATTGATTTTTTCAGGTAATTCATCATTCGCTCCAAAGCCCGGGTCTTATATATTTTCGCAGACATGGGTGATACAACTTTCCGAGGAACGTGGTCCGCTGCAAGTATAGCTCTGCAATCCCTGTATCCAGCTTTTCATGGTTGCTGAACGACTTGCAAGGATTTAAAGGAGACACAGCCAGTTCGAGCTGTAGTCTCAAAAAGGCTTTCACGACACAAGATGGCATTCTCGGCGAGCCTGACGTATCCAGTGTCGTGTCAACGATTTGTGCAAAGATGAGCAGACATGCAACCGTAAATTGTTTACTGCTTCGTTGAAATATATCGCAACATCGCGTGACCTATTGGTGCATTGCATGCGTTCACACCCGAGCCTAAATCTTGCCCAAACCGGCTCCAGCCTTGACCACCTTCTTCACCTGCTTCAACGGCGTAAGCCTGTAACGATACGGCGCCTTCGTGAAGTTGCCAACCTGCGTGATATTAATCGTGGCAGGGCCCCAATCGTTCTCTGCGACAGAGTTAGCACTCGTAATTTCCGACCACAACAAATTGCACCACTCCAACTCCCGCATCTCACAAACGAGAAAAGAAAGTAGCACTTACTCGCACCCAAGTTCGCAAACCCATCAAGCTCGTAGTCCCCGTCTGGACTTGTGTTCGGACTGTCAGCCGGAACAACAAGCCCGTACGTGGACAGCGCCTCGCTCGTGTTTCCGCGAAACACGTTTCCTTCGACCAGGACCTGGTTGTCGCTGCGGCTGTGGATCGCCTGGTAGAGAAAGTCTTCGTAGAGGTTGTTGTAGACGTGTTGGTGGCCGAAGCGACCGGCAGGGCCGCGCGTGCCTTCGTTGCGCCAGTAGTTATGGCTAGTATGAGATCAGTTTCAGATTACACAAAGAGCGAAAGAGAAAGGAGAGATAGGATTAGATCGTTCTGGTAAGGTATGGGATGGGGTTGAGCGTACTGATATGTGACGTGCAAGTGTCCCGAGTCGACTTCCCTCAGCGCATCACTATTTCCAATCAAACTACTCTTCCAGTGGTCGTGGAAATAATTCCAGCTAACTGTCACCCAATCAGTAGCCCTCACCAGATCACACTGCCCATCGTAGTAGTCCGGGCCATGGTTAATGTCGCTTTCAAACTCGTTATGGTCGATCCACACCCTGGTGCTATTCTGGATCGTAATACCGTCGTTGTCGAGGATAAATCTGATGCCGAGGTTTCGCACAATGACGTTGGAAGCATTGGCAATAGTGATGCCCGAGTTCAGGATATTGGCTCCTGCGCCGGTGCCAATCAAGGACTTGTTGCTGCCGACGAGCAGGCGAGAGGGCAGTTTGAAGGTGCCTTTGATGCGGACGGTTAAGGGCTTGTCGCCTTTAACGGCGGCGGCGAGGGCGGCGGGCGTTGTAACAGTGACGGTTTTTCCTCCTTTGCCGCCGGTGGTAGGCCCAATGGGGTTGTCCTTGCCAAAGCCAACCAGGCTGAAGTCACAGCCTGCGGATACCGCTGAGGCTGCGACCAGGAGAGCTGCAAGTGAGCTGAGAATGGCGAGCTTCATCTTTGCAGCGAAATATTGAAAGAGGAGCGTGGGCTTAAAGTAGAGATACCACCCAGTACCATGGGCTTATTTATGTCAACCCATGGCGTGGAAAAAGAAGGTGGATATATATCCAGCTTTCCGGACGTCAGTCCGGCAATCCATGTAATTCTTCCGGGAAACGGGATGAATCCCGACCTAAATTGACAGGCTCTAGGATGAAGTGCCATGGTGACACAGCAGCTGCCATGCATGCAGTGCGTAAGTGCTATGCTGTTGAAGCTCAATGAAGTCACGACGATGCTGGTCCTTGCGTTGCTTTGTGTTGAGTGGTGGAACTCGAGTTCCCCAGATTTTCCGCGGGGGAACGGGTACCGCGTGCAGATTGCCTTGAACCGGGTTGTGCGGGGTAGTACGATCTGGAAGCGAAAGAACCGATAACCTTTATGTACCTGGATATTGGCAAATAGCTTATCTGGCGTCGTTGGTCGTGAATACGGATTGTTACAAGCGAAGATCAGCCACAAGGTAATGAAGAAGTGGTTGGCAAAAGCGCACACAGCGAAGCCCTGAGGGTCAAGCCAACGCGCGGGGCAGGATCAGGTCAGCAATCAATTGACCTCGATCCCGCCAAGATCCATGGATCCCGGGAGCAAGCGGTGATCCCGGGAGCAAGCGGTAATCCCGGGAGCAAGCGGTAATCCCGGGAGCAAGCAATGATCCCGGGAGCAAGAAGGCTCGGCGGGATCAGGACTAGGAGATTCGGACTATATAGATCTGAAGGATCCTATTTGTATTTCGGCTCTTCGTAGTCAACTCACTCATTCAGTTTATACTTTTGGATTTGCTTTACCAAATTGATAGACACGAATAGTTATTCAAGTTATTTAAATTTGTTAATATCAGAAACACCTATACTTAGGCAGTTAACTCCTGTGCTCGAACCTCCTAAATACTACCTACGGTCACACTACTGCATACCATCCTACCCTTACCTGGCTTAGGCTTAGGTAAGTGTACCACCGTTAACATATCTCTTTACGGAAGTGGTAGATACTATAGTATTACTAATATACTAACCTTAGAATTATAAAATAAAGCTTAAAGAAGGGAAATCCTCTCTATTCGGACTACTTTATAAGATAACCTAAGTAGAATTAGACGAACTCTACGATTATATTAAATTAATAAAGTAAAGGAATTTATTATAAAGTTAGAATTATCTATAGAAAGCCCTATTCTCTTTATAAAAAAGAAAGATAGTATACTTTATCTATATATTAATTTCTATAGCCTTAATAATATTATAATTAAGAACCGCTATCTACTACTAAATATCTCTAAGCTATAGGACCGCCTTACTTATATAAAGATATTTATAGTACTAGATCTATAAGAAGTATATAACCTTATTAGAATAATAAAAAGAAGATAAATAGAAAACGGCGTTTAGAACTTAATATAGATATTACGAGTATACTATTATATACTTTAGCCTTACTAATACTTTAGTAATATATTAAATATTAATTAATAATATCCTACGTAAATACTTAGATATCTTTATTATTATCTATCTTAATAATATCTTAATCTACTTAGAAAAACTTAAGGACTATATTAAGTATATACGTATAGTACTTAGAGCCCTTAAGTAAGTATAGTTAAAGTTAAAACTAGAGAAATATAAATTCTATAAAATAGAAGTAGAATTTCTAAGATTTATTATAGAAATTAACGGAATTAAAATAAGCCCTAATAAGGTTAAAGTTATAAAAGAATAGAAAGAATCTATAATAGTAAAAGAAATATAGTCGTTTTTAGGATTATATAACTTTAACTAATAGTTTATTAAGAAATATAGTACTATTACGCTACCTCTTATATACCTTACTAAGAAGGAAGTACTATAGAACTAGGGACTAAAAGAATAAGAAATATTTAATACGCTTAAAACTACTTATATCTCTTTCTTAGCTCTAATATCCTTCCGAGATAACGAACTTATTATAAGCGAAGATCAGCCATAAGATAATAAGGAAGTGGTTGGTAAAGGCGCTCGCAGCGAAGCCCCGAGGGTCGAGCTAACGCGCGGGGCAGGATTAGGTCAGCGGTTACGTAACCTTAATCCCGCCAAGACTAATAGATCCCGGGAGTAGGTAGAGATCCCGGGAGTAAGTAAAGATCCCGGGAGTAAGGAGTCTCGGCGGGATTAGAACTAGAAGATTCGGACTATATAGATCTGGAGGATCTTATTTATATTTCGACTCTTCGTAGTTAACTCTCTTATTTAGTTTATGCTTTTGGATTTGTTTTACCAATTAATAGACACGAATAGTTATTTAAGTTATTTAAATTAGTTAATATTAGAGACACCCCACACTTAGGCAGTTAACTCCTGTGCTCGAACCTCCTAAATACTATCTACGGTAAATACTACTGTATACCATCCTGCCCTTACCCGGCCCAGGCTTAGGTAATGTGCTAGTGAGGGAAGGAAGTAGGATCTTTGTAACTCGTAGCTATTAGTTGGGGCGGAGGGAAGGTTCAATATATATAAAGTAAATTCATTAGATCTCGATAATGCCTACTCTAGAGGTGTTATAGTCCTCCTTATATATATATATTAAAGTGGCCCTTGGCCCCGGTATAGTAAGTGTATTACCGTTAACAGAACTCTATAGAATTAAAATAGATACCTCTAGCCTAGCCTTAGACGTATATATTATATAGAAAAGAAATAGACTCTAGTACTTAATTATCTACTATTTATATAAGTTTATAGGACTCTAATAAAGGTATAACGTCTATAATAAAGAACTTATAGTAATAGTTAATACTCTAGTATACTAGCGCGTTTATATACTTAGTTACTTAGAGCTTACTATCTATATAGACTATAAGAACCTTATATACTTTATTATAATAAAAGAATTAAACCTATAGTAAGTCTAATAAAACGAGTTCTTTAGATAGTTTAAATTTAAGATTATCTACCGACCCGGTAAAGATAATACTAGAGTAGATACGCTTAGTAGAAGAAGTAACCTTATAGAAATAAAAGAAACTATTAGAGTAGTAATACTAAAGGTTAATAAAGATAGATCCCTAGGACCTATCTAATAAATTAACCTTCTAATACGTATTGCTGATAAAGTGCCTAAAGAGCTTTAGGAAGCTATTATATAATAATACTACGACGATCTAGTATATAGCTACCCCGGTATTACTAGAACTAGAGAACTTATCTAGAGATATTACGAATTTCTAAGTATAAGATCTAAAATATTAGACTTTATTAAATAATACGCGGACTACTAAAAGAATAAGTATAATATATATATACTATATAGAGAAATATAAGCTATCTAGGTCCCTAAAGAACTATAGACTTTATAATAGAACTTCTAGTATCTTAAGACTCTATTACTAAATAATTATATAACGCAATCTTAGTTATTATTAATTAATTTAGTAAATACGTTAAGATAATACGATTTAGTAATATATATTAGGGTTGATCGTTTTTAGTAATAGTAATTACTTAGTAATTACTAAGTAATAGTAATTACTAAAAAATAGTAATTACTATTTCTAAAAATAGAGTTTATTATAATTCTCTTATATATATAAATATTTTAATCTAACTTTATAAATTTACTATTTAAGTATATCTATTATTAAAGATAAATCTTATATCTATTATAGTACTAAAGATTAAGCTTATAGAATTCTTTATTAGTAATACTTTTATTATTTTATATTAT
>Ga0247803_1000998_pt1 | contig 14909 bp, 11 predicted proteins | sample UWRJL014104B1_FD_180928 | JGI IMG/M metagenome (GOLD analysis project Ga0247803, IMG submission 180928) | Plant litter microbial communities from Arlington Agricultural Research Station in Wisconsin, United States - UWRJ-L014-104B-1 | ecosystem: Environmental > Terrestrial > Plant litter >...
CCCTGTGGCCCTTCGACCAGCCGGCCGCGTCGCTATCCGCGGCGAGCGCCCGCCGCCTGCTCACCGCCGTCCGCGCGATCCTGCTGAAGGCGCTGGCCGAGGGCGGCACCAGCTTCGACGCCCAATACGTGAACGTCAACGGCCAGTCCGGTTATTTTTCGCACAGCCTCAATGCCTACGGTCAGCACGGCAAACCGTGCCCCCGCTGTGGCACCGACCTGGTGCGGGTCAAATTCATGAACCGGTCCTCGCACTACTGCCCGCGCTGCCAGCGGCTGCGCTGACCTTCCGCCAGGCCCCCTCGTAACCGATCGGCGTGAACCCGAGCGCCTCGTTGACGTCGAGCATGTACCGGTTCTCCTCCGCGTTGAACGTGGTCACGGCGCGCTGCTCCGGATGCTCCTGGGCCAGCTGCTGCAGATTGGCCAGCTTCATCAGCATGCCGAGCCGGTGCCCGCGATGCTCCCGAAGAACCAGGGTGTCCTCCTGCGACACGGCCCGGCCGGGATCCCCGGGCACCGAGAGCTCGGTGAAACCGGCCAGGCGACCGCTCGGCCGGTGCAGCGCAGCGGTGACCAGGGCCAGGCGTGGACCGGTGGCGTACGCGTCCTGTTCGCTCCGCAGCCGTTCCACGGTCCAGACCTCCTCAGGCTCTTCCAGGCCCGCCGTCGGGGCGTCCGTCGACATCCGGGTGTAGAGCAGGGCGAGATCGGTGAGCCAGCGCTCCGGTGTGCGGCCGGTCCAGGACAACACCGCATAATCGTCGCCGGCTGTGGCCGCCGCTGCGGCGAGCTGCTTGGCGAGGACGACCGGGTGCACCGGAACCTGCAGCCGGCTGCCCCGTTCCACCTGCTCGAGCCGGTAGCCCCGGTTCGTCAGGAAACGCACTTCGGGGTTGGCAAGCGGCACCGAGCCGAAGCCGGTGGGCGCCGCGAGACGTTCGCCGGGCCCGGGCGGCGACACCGCGTAGACCACGCGGCTGCTGCGCCTCTCGGCGTCGGCCAGCGTCTCCAGAAGCCGGGACAGCGCGGTGCCGATGCCCCGGCCCCGCCATTCGGGCAGGACCTCCACCGTGAACCAGGCGAACTCCGACGCCGGGTCCGCCAGCGTCTCATAGGCGGCGCGGCCCACGATCGCACCCGCCGCGCGGGCCACGAACAACCGTCGGGGGGAGTGCTCCGGCGTGAGGAACGCCGGCAGCAGTTCCTCGGCCGACTGGGCCAGCTCGCCAGTGCCGTACGCGTGGGCCTCCACCCGGTTGCGCACGTCGACGGCGGCGACGAACTCCGGCCAACCCGGCCGTCCAGGCGCGGCGGGAATGCTCAATTCATCGATGCTGACCGGTCGACCCTCCATGCCCGCTGAGCCTAGACCCGGTACCGCGGAACCGACAGGCTCCCGGTCGGATCTCGGGGCGGGCCGATCCCAGTAAACGAGCGGCCGTCCGGTACCGTGGACTGATCACGACACTATTGCGGGAAGGACGGCCGGGTTGTACCTGAAGAGCCTCACCCTCAAGGGTTTCAAGTCCTTCGCACAATCGACGACCTTCGCCTTCGAACCCGGCGTCACCTGCGTCGTCGGGCCCAACGGTTCCGGCAAGTCCAACGTGGTCGACGCCCTGGCCTGGGTGATGGGCGAGCAGGGCGTGAAAACCCTCCGCGGCGGCAAGATGGAGGACGTCATCTTCGCCGGCACCTCCACCAGGGGGCCGCTCGGCCGGGCCGAGGTGATCCTGTCGATCGACAACAGCGACGGGGCGCTGCCGATCGAGTACGCCGAAGTGACCATCTCGCGCACCCTGTTCCGCAACGGCGGCAGCGAATACGCCATCAACGGACGCACCTGCCGGCTGCTCGATGTGCAGGAGCTGCTCAGCGACTCCGGGCTGGGCCGGGAAATGCACGTCATCGTCGGCCAGGGGCAGCTGGATGCCGTGCTGCGCGCCAGCCCGGAGGAACGGCGCGGGTTCATCGAGGAAGCCGCCGGCATCCTCAAGCACCGCCGCCGCAAGGAAAAAACCGTGCGCAAGCTCGAGGCGATGCAGACCAACCTCACCAGGCTCAGCGACCTCGCCGGCGAGATCCGCCGCCAGCTCAAGCCCCTCGGCCAGCAGGCGCAGGTGGCCAGGGAAGCCCAGCAGATCGCCGCCACCGTGCGCGACGCCCGGGCCCGGCTGCTCGCCGACGATGTGGTGGCCCTGCGCACCGCGCTGGATGCTCACGGGCAAACCGAGAGCGAACGGCACTCGGAGCGCATCGTCATCCAGGACCAGCTCGACCACAATCAGGTGCGCGTGCGCCGGCTGGAAGACGCCCAGGTCGGCGACGCCGTCGACGTCGCCCGGCGCACCGCATTCGGTCTCGAATCCGCCCAGGAGCGCCTCCGGGGCCTCTACACCCTGGCCAACCAGCGACTCGCCCTCCTCGGCACGCAGGCCGAGCCGGCCGAGCGTCTGCCCACCGTCACCCCCCAGCGGGTGCAGGACGCCGCCGCGGAGGTCGACCGGCTCCAGGCTGGCATCCTCGCGGCCGAAGACGCCTGGTCACGGGCGCGAAGCGGAACGGCCGCCGTGCGCCGCGACCTCGACGCCGTGGACGACGAAATCGCCGCGCAGTCAGCCCTGGTCTCCAGGCACGACCTGCAGGTCTCCCAGCTGGCCGGGCAAGCGGACACCGCCGCGTCCCGCCTGGCCGCGGTGCGCGGGGAAGTCCTGCGCCAGCAGGGCGCTCTCGATTCCGCCCGCGACCGGTTGAGCGCGGCCCGCAGTCAGCTCGCCGACCTCGACGATGCCGACGACGCCGAAGAATCCGGCATCGACCTGGACGAGATCGTGGAGGGCGCCGAGGGCCAGGTCTCCCTGGCCGAGACCGAGATCGAGCGGCTTCGTGAACTCCTGCACGGCAACGAACGCGAACGCGACGCCCTGGCCGCCCGCACCGGCGCCCTGTCCCTGGCCCTCGGCCAGAAGGACGGCTCGTCCGCCCTGATCGACGCGAACCTGCCCGGCATCGGCGGGTTGGTCGCGGAACTGATGAGTGTGCAGCCCGGTTTCGAGCGCGCGATCGCCGCCGCGCTGGGGGCCCTGGCCAACGCCGTTGCCGCCGACGACCGGGCGGCCGCCGTCGCCGCCGTGGCGCACGCCGACGCCGAGAGCCTCGGCCGGGTCGACCTGCTCCTCACCCGGGCCGCCGACGCGACGCCGGCCGCCCCGCTCGATCTGACCGGACTGGCCGGCTGCCGGGCCGCGCCCAGCGTCGTCACCGCACCCGCTGGGGTGCTCGGCCTGCTCGCTGACACCGTGATCGTCGACGACCTTGCCGCCGCCACGGCCGCCGCCGACGCTCTCGCCGCGGCCGGTCCGGCCGCCCGGATCACGGTCATCACCAGGGCGGGAGACGTGCTCACCGCGCACTCCTTGCAGGGTGGGGCCGGCGCCGCGCCGAGCAAGCTCGAGCTTGTCACCGAACGCGACGCCGCCGAGAACCGGCTGGCCGAGGTGAGCTCTCAGATCGAACAGGTCTCCGGCGACCTCGGCGAGCAACGCACGCTGCTGGCCACCGCGAAGGAACAGACCCGAGCGGCCCAGACCGCACTGCGGGAGCACAGCACCCGGCAAACCGCCCGCGCAGACCGGCGCAGCCGCCTCACCGTGCAGGTGGATGCCGCGTCGGCCGAATTCGACCGGCTGTCCGCCGCCGCCGACCTGGCCTCGGCCGGAGTCGCCGATGCCGAGCGGGCAGCAGCAACGAGTGCCGCGGCGCTGGACACCCTGCGGTCGGCGCCCCGCCCGATCCTCGACGTCAGTGCCCGCGACGCCCTGTACGCCGAACTGGAAGCAGCCAGGGAGACCGAGATCGAGGCGCGCCTGCAGGTGGACACGGCCAAGGAGCGGGTGCGCAGCGGTCAGGCCAGGGTGGCGTCACTGACCCGGCAGCTCGAATCGGACCGGGCCGAGGCCGATGCCGCCGCCCGCCGTGCCGTCATCCGCCGGCGCCAGGTGGACGCCGCATCCGCCGTCGCCGACGCGCTGCCCGCCGTGCTGGGCTCGATCGAACGAGCCGTCGCCCAGGCCCGCCAGCGGCTGGCCACCGCCGAAGCCGACCGTGCCAGCCAGAACGAGGAGCTCAGTCTGCTCCGCCGGGCCGAGAGCGATCTGCGCACCCGCCTGCAGGCCATCACCGAGAACGTGCACGGGCTGGAGTTGGCGATCTACGAGAAGAAGCTGCAGCTGTCGGCGCTCCTGGAGCGCGCCGCCAATGAGTTGGGCCTGGTCGAAGAGGTCCTCGTGGCGGAGTACGGGCCCGATCAACCGGTGCCGGTCGGAGACAACTCCGAGAACAACGGCCCGGACGACGACGGCTCCGACGGATCGATTCCGTTCGACCGCGACGCCCAGCAGGCCCGCCTGGCCGCCGCCGAACGCAAGTACGCGCGCCTGGGCCGCATCAACCCCCTGGCCCTCGAGGAGTTCGCGGCGCTCGAACAGCGGCACTCCTTCCTCACCGAGCAGCTCACCGACCTCACCAACACCCGCGCCGACCTGCTCACCATCATCGACGACATCGACGACAAGATGGGCACCATCTTCGCCAGCGCGTTCGACGACACCCAGGCCGCGTTCGCGGAGGTCTTCCCGGTGCTGTTCCCCGGCGGCAGCGGCAGCATCCAGCTCACCGACCCATCGGACATGCTGACCACGGGGATCGAGGTGTCGGTGAAACCGGCCGGCAAGAAGATCGAGCGGCTCTCCCTGCTCTCCGGCGGGGAACGCTCCCTGGCGGCGGTGGCCCTGCTGATCGCGATCTTCAAGGCCAGGCCCAGCCCGTTCTACATCATGGACGAGGTGGAGGCGGCGCTCGACGACGCCAACCTGGGCCGGCTGCTGACCATTTTCGAAGACCTCCGCACCACCAGCCAACTGATCGTCATCACCCATCAGAAGCGCACCATGGAGATCGCCGACGCCCTCTACGGCGTCTCGATGCGGCAGGACGGCGTGTCAGCGGTCGTGGGCCAGCGCATCGTTCGTGACGACGGCGCCGGGCGCCAGGGTGCCCCCGACATCGACGAACAGGCGTCCTGACCGGGCGCCGTCAGGCGAGCAGGTAGGTCGCCGGCAGGGGGCGGTTGCTGCGGAACAGGTTCTCCGGGTCGATCGCCTGTTTGATCTCACCGAGCCGCTCCAGGGCCTCCGGCGCGAATGCGGCGCCGAGGTCCTGGCCGGCCGAGAGCAGCGACGGAACGGTGCGGGGTGAGCCGACGGCCTGCAGGGTGTCCTCGAGCGGTTGGAAGAGCAGGTGTCGCACGTCGTCGGCCGGGACGGGCGCGCCCGGCGGCAGGATGGCCGCCGCGAAGAGCACAAACGCGGTGTCGAGATGCCCGGCTACACCGTCGGCGCCCACGCCGGCGTCGACGATCACACCGCCGAGCGGCCGGATCTGCAGCAGGGTGAGGCCGGCGTAGCTTCCGGTGCGGAAGGCCTCGACGAGCTCGGCGATGGTCGCGGAGTCGAGTTCGGTGACGGCCATGGACCAATCGAGGGTCGCCGAGGGTTCCTGGGGCTCGGCCGACACGTCACCCAACGCGCCGATGGAGAACGCGTGGGTGAGGTCGGCGATCACGGGCGCGATGGTGTGCAGCGGGGCGAGCAGGGCCTGGCCCTCCGCCTCAGAACCGACGAAGACGGCGTCGACCTGGGTGAAGCTGCGACCGCGCAGGAGCTCCGGCACCATCGGGATGTCCGGCATGTTGATCAGGCCCAGGAACAGGCTCAACTCCGGCGGCGCATCCAGCAGGATGTCGAGGGCGGCGCCGATGACCACCTCGGCCGACTCGGCCGGGAACAGCAGCTTGCCGCCGAACAGCTCCGGTGCGGAGAACAGGTCGATTTCGAGCACCGTGACCACACCGAACAGGCCGGCGGCGCCCCGCAGCGCCCAGAGCAGATCCGGATCGCTCTCCCGGGTGACCCGGTGCAACACCCCGCCGGCGTCGACCATCTCCACGGCCCGGATCGAATGCGCCGCCAGGCCCTTCCACCGGCTGAACCAGGAGTGGCCGCCCGAGAGCAGGTAGCCGGCCACGCTCACATCGGGATTCGATCCAGCAAGGGCGACCAGCCCGGTGCCGTCGAGCCGATTGAGCAGGGTGCCCCACGGCACGCCGGCGCCGACCCGGGCGAATCGGCCGACGACGTTCACGGTCACCTCGTCGAACGCCGTGGTGCGCACCAGGATGGTGTCGGCGAGGCTCCCGGTGGCGCCGTGCCCGCGCGGCTGCACGGCCACGCCCACGCCGCTCTCCCTGGCGGCGACGATGATGCGGCGGATGTCCCTGACCGACCTGGGACGCGCGATGGCACGAGGCTGCTGGTCGACACTGAGGTTCCACGCCGCCCTGGCGTCATCCCACCCCGCATCGCCGGGCAAGAGCAGACTTCCCTCCAGTTGTGCATCGAGACCGGCCAGGGCAATCGTGGGCTCGGGAGACATCGGACGTCCTTTCAACGGGGAAGGCATCGGCGTTACCGGTGAAGATACCCAGCACCCCGGACTCCCCGCCACCCCACGGCGTGCGCGCAGCCGGTCCGCGCCGACTAGCCTTGACCCATGGCAGAACGCACCCCGTGGTCCCTCTCCGGCGCATTGCGCGGAGTGTTCGCGAAGAAGACGATCGACGCAGACACCTGGGACGACCTCGAGGACTCGCTGATCCAGGCGGACTTCGGTCCTGACATCACCGACGCGATCGTCGCCGAGCTCCGCGCCAAGGTGTCCAGGTACAACACCACGGACCCCAAGGACCTGCACCGGATGCTCCGTGAGGGTATCGAGGAGCGCCTGGCGAAGCTGGACTCCACCCTGAATCTGAGCGCCCGGCCTGCCGTGGTACTCGTCGTCGGCGTGAACGGGGTCGGCAAGACCACCACCATCGGCAAGTTCGCCAAGTTCCTGCGCGTCTATGACCGCAGCGTGCTGATCGGCGCGGCCGACACGTTCCGCGCCGCCGCGGTGGAGCAACTGGCCACCTGGGCCGAGCGCGCGGGCGCCGACATCGTCAAGCCGCAGGCCCAGGGTCAGGATCCGGCCTCGGTCGCGTTCCAGACGGTGGAACGCGCCATCACCACGGGCACCGAAATCGTCATCATCGACACCGCCGGCCGGCTGCAGACCAAGGGTGGCCTGATGGACGAGCTCACCAAGATCCGCCGGGTGATCGAGAAGCAGACCCCGATCTCCGAGGTGCTCCTCGTGCTCGACGCCACCACCGGCCAGAACGGGCTCGCCCAGGCCGAGGCTTTCATCGAGCACGCCGGGGTGACCGGGCTGGTGCTCACCAAGCTCGACGGCTCCGCCAAGGGCGGTTTTGTCCTGGCCGTTCAGGAGAAGACCGGAATTCCCATCAAGCTCGTCGGGCAGGGTGAGGGAATCAACGACCTCACCGGTTTCACCCCGCACGTTTTCGCACAAAAACTCGTCGGATAGGACGTCCCATGACCATCGAACACGATTTCTTCGGAATTCTCGGCAGCGACGACGACAGCGGCGAGGTCTACTGGTCCGACACGGCCGAGCTCGGCGACCAGAACGTCGAGATCGACGTGAGCTCTCCCGACGAGGACTCGGTGTCATCCGAGGCCCTCGACATCGTCGCCGCCATGATCAACGCCCTGGAGGACCTGGACTCGCAGGCCAGGGAGTCGCTGGTGGCCGACCTGAGCGCCGAGGTCTCGGTGACCAGCCAGTTCATCGTCGCGCAGTTCGAAGAACTCGACGCCGAGGTGCTCGAAGACGCCCTGATCTGGGACTCCGGCGACAAGCAGATCGACTACCTGCGCTCCATCCAGCTGCAGCGCATCGGATTCCACCCGCACCACATCGGTAACGACCAGCACTTCGCCGTGCTGGACTACTCGATCAGCCCGCACGAGACGGATGCGCTGCTCGTCGTGACGCTGGACGTGCACGGCGACACCATCGTGATCGCCACCGACAGCTGACAGCCGCCACACGGCACCCGTGGATGACAAAGGCCCCCGGAGCGATCCGGGGGCCTTTGTCAGCGCTGCGGTGCGGGTATCAGCCCAGGTGCATGGCCGGCTCGGAGCCGAGCAGGTCCGACGCCTTGGGGCGCACCATGAAGAAGGACACCGGTGCGGCCAGGAACACGCCGACGGCAGCCCAGAAGAACGCCGCCTGGTAGCCGTCGACGAAGGCCTGCAGCTGGGCGACCGGCGTGCCGTCGCCTCCGGCCAGGGAAGCCGCGACGGCCGAGGTGTAGAGCACGGTGAACACCGCGGAACCGATCGATCCGCCGATCTGCTGCACGGCGGTGACGGCGGCGCTGGCCGCGCCGGCGTCGTGGGCGTCAATGCCGGCCAGGGCCACGTTCTGCAGCGGCACGAAGATCATCGCCAGGCCCAGTCCCATCAGCAGCAGGCCGGGCAGCACCTCGACGGCGTAGCTGCCGCCGACGGTGATGCGCGAGAGGTAGAGCAGCCCGGCCGCCACCACGACGGGTCCCACGGTCATCGGCAGGCGAACGCCGATGCGGGGCAGGAACTTGGAGAGCACCGTGGCGCCCACCATGATCATGGCCGTCATGGGCAGGGAGGCCAGGCCGGACTCCAGCGGCGAGAAGCCGAGCACGATCTGCAGGTGGAAGGTGAGGAACAGCAGTCCACCGAGTAGCGCGGCACCGGTCAGGGTGCCGGTGATGAACGCGCCGCCGCGCACCTTGTCGGCCAGAATCCTCAGAGGCAGCAGCGGGTGGTTGGACCGGCTCTCCACAAGCACGAAGAGGGCGAGCAGCACGACGCCCAGCGGGATGAAGACGAGCACCTGCCAGGCGTCCCAGCCGTTCTCTGCCTGGGCGAAACCGAAGACCAGCGAACCCAGGCCCAGGGCCACCAGGATCGCGCCGGGCACGTCGTACCGGGTGTTGCCGTGCGCCTTGCTCTCCTTGATGATCGGGATGGCGGCGGCGATGGCCACGATCGCGATCGGCACGTTCACCAGTAGGCACCAGCGCCAGCTGGCGTATTCGGTGAGCACGCCACCGAGCACCAGGCCCACCGCGGCGCCACCGCCGGCGATCGCCCCGTAGACTGAGAAGGCCTTGATGCGGTCCTTGCCGCCGGGGAAGTTCACGGTGAGCAGCGCCAGCGAGGCCGGGGCGAGCAGCGCCGCGAACAGGCCCTGCAGGCCGCGAGCCGCGAGGAGCTCCCAGGTGCTCTGCGCCATGCCACCGAGCGTGGAGGCGATGGCGAAGCCGGCCATGCCGACGATGAAGGAACGCTTGCGGCCCCAGTAGTCGGCAATCCGGCCGCCGAGGAGGAGCAGAGCGCCGAAGACCAGCGCGTACAGGGTGACGACCCAGGTGCGGTCGCCGTCACTCATGCCGAGGTCACCCTGCGCGTGGGGGAGGGCGATGTTGACGATGGTGCCGTCCAGCACCACGGTGAGTTGGGCCAGGGCGACGATGGCCAGCAGCCACCACCGGCGGGGGTGGTGGGCCGGGGCGTCGAGGGACGAGGAGTCGGGCGATGAAGGGGTGGAAACCGGGGAAACGCCGGTCGCGCTCGATTGTGACATGCCGAGAACTATACCAAACGAACTAGTTCGTTTTGCTACACTGGGGGGCATGAACACCGACGAATCTCCGTCCGGTCTGCCGCCGAAGGAGCCGGAACCCACCCGCCAGCGCATCCTCGAGGCCGCCAGGGTGGAGTTCGCCGCCCACGGGCTCGCCGGAGCCCGGATCGACCGGATCGCCCGCAACGCCTCGGCCAGCAAGGAGCGGCTCTACGCCTACTACCGCCACAAGGCCGAGCTCTTCAGCGCGGTCCTGGAGCTGAACCTGATCGAGTTCGCGAACGCCGTGCAGGCGAACGCGGGGGAGACCCTGCCCGAATTCGCCGGCGCCCTCTACGACCACGCGGTGGCCCATCCGGAGTACCTCCGGATGATCGACTGGGCCAACCTGGAGGGCCAGGAGGCGATCAACCCGCCGTTGACCCTCATCAACGACTTCCACGCCGAACGGCTCCGCGGAGTGATCACCCTGCAGGAGGCCGGCAGCGTCGACCCCTCCTGGGACCCCGACCACCTCAACGCCCTGGTCTTCGGGATCGTCTCCTGCTGGATCCACGAACCGGCGTCCGCACTGGGCGCCGACCGGGAGCCGGACACCGAGACGATCACCGCCCGGCGGGCCAGCGTGGTGCGGGCGGTCGAGCGTCTGATCGCCCCGGCGCCCTAGCGGCGAACCCTTACTGGATCGTCCCCTTCGCTGGCTCGCCGAGCGGCACATTCTCCAGCACGCTCACGTCAGTGGGGCCGTCCACGTGGTCGGCGAGCAGGGCATTGAGCTCGCCGATCGGCGCTCCCGCCGCGTGGGCCGCGAGGTCGGCCGGGCTGCTCCAGCGCTCGACCATGATGACGTTGTCGGCGTCGTGATGCAGGGCGTAGAGCTCACAGCCCGGTTCGGCGTGCACCTGTGGGGCCACGACGGCGAAGGCATCCACGACCTTCTGGAGGTGGCCTTCGAGAGGCGTGATGACGGCGACGACGACTACTGACATGGGTTCTCCTTGTGAGAGGCGGAAGCCTCCACCGTACGCCGGTAGCGCACGAATCCACCGCATGAGCAGCGGCGCCTCCCGGAGCCGGTTAAACTAGGACCACAATGGCTACTTTTGGAAACCTCTCAGATCGCCTCGCCGAGACGTTTAAAAATCTCCGCACCAAGGGCAAGCTCAGCGCCGCGGATGTCGACGGCACCGTCCGCGAGATCCGTCGCGCCCTCCTCGACGCCGACGTGGCGCTCGAGGTGGTCAAGGACTTCACCGGCAAGGTGCGCGAACGCGCCCTCGGCGATGAGGTCAGCAAGGCGCTGAACCCGGCTCAGCAGGTCGTGCAGATCGTCAACGAGGAGCTCATCCAGATCCTCGGCGGCCAGCAGCGCCGCCTCGAGTTCGCGAAGAAGCCGCCGACCATCATCATGCTCGCCGGCCTCCAGGGCGCCGGTAAGACCACCCTGGCCGGCAAGCTCGCCAAGTGGCTCGCCAAAGACGGCCACACGCCGATCCTCGTCGCGGCCGACCTGCAGCGGCCCAACGCCGTCACCCAGCTCGAGGTCGTCGGCGCGCAGGCCGGCGTTCCCGTCTACGCTCCGGAGCCCGGCAACGGTGTCGGCAACCCGGTCAAGGTCGCCCGCGACGGCGTGAAGTACGCCCAGCAGAAGCTGCACGACGTGGTCATCGTCGACACCGCCGGACGTCTCGGCGTCGACGCCGAGATGATGAAACAGGCCGCGGACATCCGCAAGGCCATCGACCCCGACGAGGTGCTCTTCGTCATCGACGCCATGATCGGCCAGGACGCCGTGGCGACCGCCCGCGCCTTCCAGGACGGCGTCGACTTCACCGGTGTTGTGCTCTCCAAGCTCGACGGTGACGCCCGCGGTGGCGCCGCCCTGTCGGTGGCGTCGATCACCGGCCGCCCGATCATGTTCGCGTCCACCGGGGAGAACCTCGACGACTTCGAACCGTTCCACCCCGACCGGATGGCCAGCCGCATCCTCGACCTCGGTGACATCCTCACCCTGATCGAACAGGCGCAGGGCGCCTTCGACGAGGACGAAGCCCGCAAGATCGCGGAGAAGTTCTCGACCGATTCGTTCACCCTGGACGACTTCCTCGGCCAGATGCAGCAGCTGCGCAACATGGGCTCGATCAAGAAGATGATGGGCATGCTGCCCGGCGCCGGCGCCATGAAGCAGCAGCTGGACAACTTCGACGAGCGCGAGATCGTGCGCACCGAGGCCATCATCCAGTCGATGACCAAGGCCGAGCGGGTCACCCCCAAACTGCTCAACGGGTCCCGCCGCCTGCGCATCGCCCGCGGCTCAGGGTCCAGCGTGACCGAGGTGAACCAGCTCGTGCAGCGGTTCGAGCAGGCCGCGAAGATGATGAAGACCGTGGCCAAGGGCGGCATGCCCAACATCCCCGGCATGGGTCCGATCCCCGGCGGCATGGGCGGCAAGCGCCCCCAAGTGCAGCAGAAGAAAAAGGGCTCCAAGTCGGGCAACCCGGCCAAGCGTGCCGCGGAGAATGCGGCCATCGCCTCTGGCGAGAAGGTCGGCGGCGCGCCGGCGGGCGGCGGCTCGGGCTTCGGCCTGGGCGGCGGCGGCAAGGCGGGCGCCGGCGGACCCTCCGAGGAGGAGATGGCGGCCCTGCAGAAGATGCTCGGCCGGTAACACCAGGGGCACGACCGGAGCCGCCCGGCCCGCTGGGCGCGGCCCGGTGCGCCCGGCCGGGGCGTGGCCGGGGATTAGGATTTTGCAATGACCTCTCCCCAGCCCCGCCCGGTACGCCTCGGCGTCCAGATCGCCCCTCAGCACGCCGACTACACGTCGATCCGCAACACCGTCTCAGCCGTCGAAGCACTCGGCGTCGACATCGCCTTCAACTGGGACCACTTCTACCCGCTCTCCGGAGACCCCGAGGGCCTGCACTTCGAGTCCTGGACCCTTCTGGCGGCCTGGGCCGAGCAGACCAGCGTCATCGAAATGGGCGCCCTGGTCAACTGCAACAGCTACCGCAACGCCGACCTGCAGGCCGACATGGCACGCACGATCGACCACATCAGCGGTGGGCGCTTCATCTTCGGCACCGGCTCGGGCTGGTTCGAACGCGACTATGACGAGTACGGCTACGAGTTCGGCACCGTCGGCAGCCGGCTGGACGCCCTGGCCACGGATCTGCCCCGCATCGAGGCACGCTGGGCCAAGCTAAACCCCGCGCCGGTGCGCGACATCCCGGTGCTCATCGGTGGTGGCGGCGAGAAGAAGACCCTGCGCATCGTGGCGGAGCATGCCGACATCTGGCACTCGTTCTCCACGCCGGAGGTACTCACCCACAAGCTCGGCGTGCTGGGCACCTGGTGCGACACCGTGGGACGCGACATCAACGAGATCGAGATCTCGACCGAGCTGCGCGGCAAGACCACAGAGGAGGCCGACGAACTCTACGAGCTCGGCACCACCCTCTTCACCCTGGGCATCTCCGGCCCCGCCCACGACCTCGCCCCCGTGGAGGACTGGCTCGCCTGGCGAGACGCCAAAAACGCCTAACCCCTCCCGCGAACTGTGAGAAAAGCCCCGAAAATCGTAACTTTCTGGGGCTTTTCTCACAGTTCGCGAGTTAGGGCGCCAGGCCCTCGCGGAGCTCGCGGCTGAGGGAGGCGACGACGGCGGGGAGGTGGCCGTTGTGCGTGGCCGCGACGGCCAGCTGGCGCTGGTAACTGGCGCCGTGGTCGAGGATCAGATTCAGCTGCAACAGCTCCGGCAGGCAGCCCAGCCGCACGGCGGTGGGGGAGAGCACCTCGACCAGTCGGCGCACCTCGTCGGTCACCATCCGCTCGGTGCCGGTGGAGTTCACGATGATCTCGGCCGCGAGCCCGTACCGGGCCGCCCGCCACTTGTTCTCGCGCACGAACCACGGCTGCATGGTGGGAACCGGGCGTCCCTCGTCGATCTCCGTCGACATCCACTCAACAAGGCACTGGATGAGGGCGGCGATCGCACCGAGCTCCTGAACCGTGGACACCCCGTCGCAGGCCCGGACCTCGATGGTGCCCCACCGCGGAGACGGACGGATGTCCCAGCGCACCTCGCTGGCGTCCTCGATGATCCCCGTCACCGTGAGGTCGTTGACGTAGGCCTCCCACGCCGCCCAGTCGTCGAGGCGCCAGGGCAGCCCGGCGGTCGGCAGCTGCTGGAACATCTGGGCGCGGTTGGACGCATACCCGGTATTCACGCCGGCCCAGAACGGGCTGGACGCGCTCAACGCCTGCAGATGCGGCACGAAGCTGAGCAGCCCGTTCAGGATCGGGATGACCTTGTCGCGGTCCTCGATGCCCACGTGCACGTGGATGCCCCAGATCATCATGTTGCGACCCCACCACTGGGTGCGGTCGATGAGCTTGTGATAGCGCTGCTTGTCGGTGACCTGCTGGTCGAACCACTGGCCGAACGGATGCGAGCCGCTGCAGATCGGGTCGACACCACGCGGTTCGGTGATGGCACGCACCTCGGCGACCTGGCCGGCCACGTCGGCGACAGCTCCGGCCACGGTGTGGTGCACCCCGGAGACGAGCTCCACGGTGTTCAGGAGCAGCTCACCGGTGATGTGCGGGTGCGGGGAACCATCCGGGCCGCGCAGCGCGTCCAGGACCTCATCGGCGATCGACACCAGATCGCCGGTGGCCCGGTCGACCAGGGCGAGTTCCCACTCGATCCCGACCGTCGAGCGCTCGGAGTGCGCGAATTCGATGCCCGCGGTCCCGGTTCCCACGCTGTCGCTTCCCACTGTTGTGCCCTTCGCGCTCTGTGCCCCGGCAGGGACCATCTGGCCCAATCCTGACAGCTAATCCGTTCGGATCCCGACTGCCGCGCTACACGGCGTCACGGAGCCATCCGGGTTTTCTGCACAACTCAGAGTTCGATTATCACAAAGTGGTCGATGTCTGACACAATGATTAGTCGAGTTCCGTTGCGCCCGACCCTCTAATCCGGCGTAACACGAACCTTATTGAGCTTGTGCCGAGTGTGCCCCCACGCTCACGGCTGTCAGTTCGCCAAACATCTAAATCACAGGAGAATTGTGGCTGTCAAAATCCGTCTGAAGCGCATGGGCAAGATTCGTGCGCCGTACTACCGCATCGTTGTCGCCGACTCGCGCACCAAGCGCGATGGTCGTGTCATCGAAGAGATCGGTATCTACCACCCCACGCAGGAGCCTTCGGTCATCGAGGTCAAGTCCGAGCGTGCCCAGTACTGGCTCTCCGTCGGCGCCCAGCCGACCGAGCAGGTTGCGGCACTCCTCAAGCTGACCGGCGACTGGG
>Ga0247803_1000999_pt1 | contig 14904 bp, 12 predicted proteins | sample UWRJL014104B1_FD_180928 | JGI IMG/M metagenome (GOLD analysis project Ga0247803, IMG submission 180928) | Plant litter microbial communities from Arlington Agricultural Research Station in Wisconsin, United States - UWRJ-L014-104B-1 | ecosystem: Environmental > Terrestrial > Plant litter >...
ACGCAATTGCGGTTGGCCGGTGGCGGGGTTATTATTAATATGGCATCCATCGCGGCATTGGTAGGCATACCTGACAGGTTTGCCTACAGCACGGCTAAAGGCGCGGTCAAAGCCATGACCATGAGCGTGGCCAAAGATTACATTGGTGAGAACATCCGTTGCAACTCCATTTCACCGGCAAGGGTACACACCCCTTTTGTAGACGGATTCCTTCAAAAAAATTACCCAGATAACATAGATGAGATGTTCCGGAAACTGTCTAAAACACAGCCCATAGGCCGTATGGCCGAGCCTGAAGAAGTAGCGGCATTAGCACTATACCTTTGCAGCGACGAGGCCGGATTTATAACTGGTGTAGATTACCCTATAGATGGTGGCTTTACTACGCTTAATAATTAAAATAAAGAAAGTCGCATAATTTATAGCTGAAGTGCAGCCACTTGATTATTTATTTTCATAATATAGAAAAAGAGGCCTTGCGGCCCCTTTAGCATTAATATACAAAAAATAACTAATTAACCTCCCATATACTCCTCACCACCACCGCCGTCCTGGCGTTGTTGTTGCTGTTCTTTCTGCCTGTCGGCCTTGGTCATATTAAAGCGGTAGGTAAACGAAAAGGTTACCTGGCGCTGCCTCCACTGCATTTCGCTGTATGACTCTACCTGGCCCGATATAAAGGTTTCGTTTTTCATTTTGCGAGAGTTAAAAATATCCTGCACGTTAAGCGACAAGGTACCTTTATCTTTAAGGATGTCTTTACTCAAAGCCGTATTAGCGGCCGCTATGCCACGGCTCCTGCCCTGGGCATTTTTTTGCGGGCCACGGTAATCACCGTTTATCTGCCAGTCTATTTTGTATGGTAATGTAATTTTTGAGTTTATACGGGTTGTCCAGGTGTAAGCTACGTTATTGAAGTTTTGGTAGTATTCAACCGGGTTGCCATTGCCATCATCGCCCATAAAGGTATAATCGCCTTTTGTCTCGTTACGGAAAAAGTTAAAGTTGCTGTTTATCCTCCACCATTTATATGGGTTGTAGTTAATGTTAAACTCAAAGCCAAAACGGTATTCCTGGCTTATGTTTATAGGCGTGGTAAGGGTTACCGGCGTGCGGATGTCCTGGCCGTCTACTACGGTAACTTCTCCGGTTACGGGGTCTACTATATCTGCCCCACCCACCTGCTGGGTAACAAAATCGCCGCTTTGCTGCCTTACAAACTGAAAGTTATCATCAGTAACATTAAGGTAAGCCGAGCTGCTCAGGGTTAGCTTTTGCCATTTTTTGATATAGCCCAGGTCTATAGCATGCGTTTTAGATGGATCCAGGTCCGGGTTACCCCTGAAGATGTTAATATTACTCTGCAGCCCGCCAAATGGGTTAAGGAACCTGCCACGTGGGCGGTTTATCCTTCGGCTGTAGCTAAGGGTAAGGTTACTTCCGTCGTTAATTTCATATCCTAAAAATGCGCTCGGGAAAAAGTTGTTATAACGCTTGTTATTATAATTACCTACATTAATAAGGTTAACGTCGATATTAGAGTCTTCCCAGCGGAGGCCACCCATATAAGAAAATTTACCTGCTTTATTACCGTATTGCGTATACAGGGCGTTTACCTTTTCTTTATATTCTAAGTAGTTTGTATAGTTTGGATCATTAACCCAATTGGCACCTTCAAGGGTTTCGGTACGCGCATCTGTTTCAGTCCTGGCAAAGCTACCGCGGTAACCGGCTTCAAATTTACCGCCCTCGCCTATCGGCAGTTCATAGTCTGCCTGCAAAAGCGTCCTGGTATCGTCTTCATCGTTACTTGTGCGCTGGTAGGTATTGTTTGAGGTATCGGAAGCGTTTAATATTTCGTCGGTAATATTAGTATTTTCTTCATCAAGGCTTTTGGATACAGAGGCATCTACCTTAATCTGGTGGCCATCATTGTTGAACTTTTTAATAAAGCTGGTAGAATAGTTAACATTGCTTTCTTCTTCATCTTCAAGACTGTAACGATAACGCGTGCTCAAAAAATTCCGGTCGGCATCATAATTATCATAAAATGTTTTTGATGGGTTATCGCCCAGGTTACGGCGTACGCTTATGGCGTTTGTCCAGGTAAACGTACTGTCTATAAACCATTCGAGCCCCAGGCTGGCGTTATACCCTTTACGGATGCGCTCGTTAGTACGGCGCTCGTCGGTATAGCTGTTTGTGTTGTCATTTTCATCAAGGTAACGGCTATTAGTAAACGAGTTGCCCGGGTTGTTGCGGTAATTATAGCCTAAGTTACTAAATAAATTAAAGTTTGTACTGCGGAAATTAAGGTTGGTACTCAGTCCGTGGTTAGCCGGATCACCTGTGGTAGCGATAACCGACCCATTGAAACCATTAGCCTTGCCTTTTTTCAGGATAATGTTTACAATACCGCCCCCACCCTCGGCATCATATCGCGCAGACGGGTTTGTAATAACCTCAACCTTATCTACAGAGTCTGCCGGGAGCAGGCGCAGCACATCGGCTACATTGCTTCCTGCCAGCGTACTTGGGCGGCCATCTATTAATATGGTAACGCTCTGGTTGCCCCTAAGCGCCACATTACCCTCTGCATCAACAGATAATGAGGGTACATTGTCAAGCACATCGCTTACGGTACCGCCACGTACCATCATATCATTACCCACGGTATACACACGCTTATCCAGCTTTATTTCAACCGTGCTGCGCTCTGCGGTTATTTCTACCGCGTTAAGTATGGTAGCATCGGGAGCCAAGGTTATAATGCCTAGGTTAATGGCGGTGTTTATCTGCCTGCCGGTAATTACCTGCGGTTTAAAAGAAATAAAATCGAATTTTATATTATAAGTACCCGGCTTTATATCTAGGCTAAACTCACCATTAGCATCGGTAAGGCCGCCGGTTACGGTTACATTTTCGGGGGTTTGTATAATAACGTTAGTAAATTCTAAAGGCTGTTTGCTGCCCTGCTCTACTATTTTTCCGGTAACCTTTACGGTACCCTGCGCAAACGCGGAAGAAAAAGCAAGCGTAAAAAATAAGAGGAGTGATAATTGCAAATGTTTCATGAAATGGGGAATAGTAAGTTTTTTAATGAGCAGGTATGACACAAAAATCCGCCCAAGGTTTAATGGGCAAACTTTAAATAAATGTTAAAATTACACTCTTGTTTCTTTCAGTATAAAAGTGCAGTGATTACAGGCCGGAACTATACTTAGTTCTTCAAAAAAAATTAAGTACCTTAGTAGTAGCAAATTTATAAAATCCATGTATATAGAACAGGCTTATAGTAAGCAGTTTACCTTTGCAAAGTACCTACCCATCCCTATTTTTTTATTTGTGCTGATGCTGCTAAACTTTTTAATACTGCTGGTAATGGACGGTAACAGCGAAAAACTTATGCAGGATGCTATAGAACAGCAGGGCGAAATGTCAATCTTTATACAATCATTAGTATTTCTTGATGTTTTGCTGGTAGCGTTACTCTTTTATGTAAAATATGTGCACAAGCAGTCCATCCTCAGCCTTACTACATCCCGCCCACAGGTAAGCTGGAAACGCATTTTTTTCGCCTTTAGCCTCTGGGCGGTTATCAGTGGGGGCTCTATACTGCTGGCCTATTACCAGGAGCCGGAAAATTTTGAGCTAAATTTCCGGCTTAAGCCGTTTTTGATATTGGCTGCCTTATCTGTAATATTAATTCCCATGCAAACCAGTTTTGAAGAATATTTGTTTCGGGGATACCTTATGCAGGGCATTGGCATAGCAACAAAAAGCAAACTGTTTCCGCTCATATTTACTTCAGTACTGTTTGGGCTTATGCACATCTCTAATCCTGAAGTGGGCAAAATGGGCTACCTCATACTGGTATATTATATAGGCACCGGCTTCTTCTTGGGTATTATAACACTGATGGATGAGGGGCTTGAACTCTCGCTGGGCTTTCACGCCGCCAATAACCTCGTGGCCTGCCTGCTGATAACGTCTGACTGGAGCGCGCTGCAAACCCCATCGGTATTTAAAGACCTTTCTGAGCCGTCGGCAGGTTTTGATGTGCTACTGCCCATATTTATTTTTTACCCGCTATTACTTATCGTTTTTGCCAAAGTGTACAAGTGGACCAACTGGAAAGACAAGCTGGCAGGAAAAGTAGTGCTAACAGAAAAAAATGAAATTGAAGCGATAGACCATGAATGATTATGTATATGACCCTGGGTATGTACACCCGCGCTTCCGCCTGAATGGTAAAAGCCTGGATGCCTTAAGCCTGCTTAAGGTAGCTTACGATTATATAAAAGAGGGCGAACCGTTTGAAAAAGCTATAGGCAGCTTTTTACTGGACTGGTTTGACCAAATGCCCTATGTCGTAATGAAAACATCCGGCACTGCGGGGATACCAAAAACCATAAAGCTATCAAAACGCGCCATGGTAAACAGTGCGCTGGCAACGGCAGATTTTTTTGAGGTTGGGGCTAATACCCACGCCCTGCATTGCCTGCCCGCGCAGTATGTAGCGGGCAAGATGATGCTGGTGCGCGGCATTATAATAGGTTGGGACATTGACCTTGTAGCGCCATCATCTGCGCCCTTAGCGGGAAATGAAAAAACATACGACTTTGCCGCAATGGTTCCGTTACAGGCAGAGCAGTCTTTTGGGCAGTTAACCCGGATTAAAAAAATAATATTGGGCGGCGGTAAGGTAAGCAACGTGCTTTCAGAGAAATTGAAACCGCTCCCGGTAGCAATCTGGGAAACCTATGCCATGACCGAGACTGTAACGCATGTAGCTGCAAAGCGAATTGGCGAAGGGGCTTTTACCACGCTACCAGGAGTAAAAGTTACTACAGATACACGGGGCTGCCTGGTTATAGATGCGCCCAAAGTTGCCGATATGCCCGTGGTTACTAACGACCTTGCGGAAGTAACCGATGCACACCACTTCACTTGGCTGGGCCGCTATGATAATGTAATAAACAGCGGTGGTATAAAGCTGTTCCCTGAGCAGGTGGAAGAAAAACTTGCGCCTTATTTTACCCAACGCTTTTTTGTATACGGCCTGCCGGATGAAACACTTGGCGAAAAGCTGGTACTTGTTGTAGAGGGTAACCCGCTTATTATACCTGACCAAGCCTATAGTAAACTGGAGAAATATGAAAAGCCAAAAGCAATTTTATTTGTAAATAGATTTGCTGAAACGGATACAGGCAAGGTACGCCGCTCAGAAACAATTGCATCCGCAAATTAAACCTCAAAATAGCACATCTTACATGCCACCCGTACTTAAATTTATCGTAACATTTTTGTAATATTGAGAGTCAAAATTCTATCGCGATTCTAAAATATTTGCTAATATTTACAGCCTTTTACATAATATATTAATCTATCGTATAATTTTGTTATACAAAAGATTTTAATTATGAATAAAACAGGCCCAATAATTTTTATTGAAGACGACTTAGATGACCAGGAAATTATAACCGAGGTATTTAAAGAACTTAACTATGCAAATGAACTAATATTTTTTAGCGATGGCGAACTGGCGCTTACTTATTTAACAGCAACTGATGTGGAGCCATTTATCATATTCTCTGATATCAATATGCCTAAGCTGACCGGCATGGAACTGCGGGCTAAAGTGCATCAGAATGAAGATTTGCGCCTCAAGTCTATCCCGTACCTGTTCTTCTCCACACAGGCAGAACAGCAGGATGTAGTAAATGCCTACTCAAAATCAATACAGGGCTTCTTTGTAAAGCCGTCTAATTATAACGACCTTAAAAATACCATACACGCCATTGTTTATTACTGGCAAATATGTGTTTCGCCAAATTATATAAAGTAGTAACGCTTATTAAAAATAAAATCAGGATTTACCACAGCCTGAATGCCTCGGTAAATCCTGATTTACAAAATAATATGACAAGTTCTTCTATTCCTTAATTATCTTTTTTCGGGTTACCTCATTGCTCGAGTTTATATTTAAGTAATAAACCCCTGCTGCCAGTGCAGAGAGGTCCACCCGGGTTTCTGCCGCGTTTGGCTGGTGGCTTTGTAAAAGTTGGCCTGTTGTACTAAACAATTCTATTTTATCAATCGGCGCATTGCCTGTAATTGTCGCTATCTGCTGTACAGGATTAGGATATACCTGCAAGCGGTGCGCTATTACACCGTTAACACCCATAGTATCGTCTACCTCTTCAACCAAAATGTCATCCAGGTAAAAAGCCCCGGTATTAGATGTAGCATAAATTGTAAACGAAAAATAATAAACACCTGTTTCGGTTACTTCAAACTCTTTAGATACATTAGTAAGCGTACCGTCATATACTATGGTGGTTTCGTCATATACACTAACTACCCCTCCCATGCGTATATCCGGATAAAGCGAAAAAAGTTCAAACTGGTCCAGGCTGTTTTGGCATTGGTAGGACAGCCTGTATGTTTTTCCCCCTTCAAGGTTTAGTTGCCTTAAACTAAGGGAGGCTGCAACTTCCGGCACATTATCATTTTGTGTGTAAAATATAAAATAACTGTTGTCAAAATCTACTGCCCCGCTTGAAATTTGCCATACGTTTGAGCTGAATGTTTCTGCCTGAGTAGAATAACATTGCGGCATTGTAGTGCCCACTACATTAGATAAATCTTCAGCATAAGGAAGGTTTACCGGATTACATTGCGCGATAGCTGTAAAATGGATGCTGCATAGCACAGCTGCTGTTGAGATAATTTTTTTCATAATTGTAAATTTTGGGTATTAGTAATATAGTTTTTGTTATTGTTCCCTGTTTATGTATATCCACCCTGTAGTAGCAGTGCCGGAAAGTTGCTGGATAACATAATAATAGGTACCCGTGGGGAGTTGCTCGCCACTTGTAGTTTGTCCTATCCATTCGGCGGTATAATTTTTCCTGGTGTATACCTCCTGCCCATAGCGGTTGTAAATACTCAGGTTAAGCTGGCCGTTACTGCTCAGGTCAAAAAAGTCGTTCAGGTTATCCCCATTTGGCGAAATACCCCGCTGTATAAAAGGTACCTCCTCATCGCAGTTATTTACTATGACCTCAAAACTGTGGGTTTCACTGCATCCGCCGTTGCTTAATGTTAAGCTGTAACTACCTGCCGTGGCAACTTCTATGCTCTGCGTTTGCGCCCCTGTAGACCATGTATATTCTAATCCGTCCGGGGCGGCTAAAGCCAGGGGTGTACCTTCGCAAATAGTGTACTGGAACTCCAGTCCTGATGCCGGTAATACAGTTAACTCCACTGCAAAATTGTGGGTTGTACTGCATTGCCCATTGCTCAACGTAAGGCTGTAATTGCCAGCCGTTGCAATTTCTATACCCTGCGTTTGCGCCCCTGTAGACCAGGTATATACTAACCCATCGGGGGCAGTTAAGGCAACGGGTACGCCTTCGCAAATGGTATACTGGGTTTCCAGCCCCGATGCTGGCAATGTAATTACCTGCACCACAAAATTATGGGTTGCACTACAGCCTCCGTTGCTTATAGTAAGGCTGTAATTGCCTGCCGTGGCAATTTCAATACTCTGCGTTTGCGCCCCTGTAGACCAGGTATACGCTAATCCGTCGGGAGCTGTTAAGGCCAGGGAAGCGCCGTCACAAATGGTGTACTGGTTTTCCAAACCGGATGACGGCAATGTAATTACCTGCACTTCAAAATTATCGGTTTCACTGCATTCGCCATTGCTTAGCGTAAGGCTGTAACTGCCTGCGGTGGTAATTTCTATGCTTTGCGTCTGCTCCCCTGTAGACCAGGTATATGCTACTCCATCAGGCGCGGTTAAGGCCAGGGGTGTTCCGTCGCAAATGGTGTACTGTTGTTGCAGCCCTGATGCCGGCAATGAAATTACCTCCACCTCAAAATTATCGGTTTCACTGCATTCGCCATTGCTTAGCGTAAGGCTGTAACTGCCTGCGGTGGTAATTTCTATGCTTTGCGTTTGCGCACCGGTAGACCAGGTATATACTACTCCATCAGGCGCGGTTAAGGCAAGGGTAGCGCCTTCGCAAATAGTGTAATGGGCTTCAAGCCCCGATGCCGGCAATGAAATTACTGTTATATTAAGGGTTTCTTTCCGTTCTACGCCCGGCAAAAAAGCCGTAAGCGTTACAGTATAAGTACCTGCGGCAGTGTAGGTATGCTCAGGATTAGGGGCAGTAGATGTACTGCCGTCTCCAAACTCCCAAAGCAGGCTATCAAAATCAATGCTTGTTTGCGAGGTAAATTGAACGGTTTGCCCTTTACACGACGTATCGGCGGCAGAAATTGACAATGGTAGCGGAAACATATTTACAGGAGGCAGCCCGCCCGCGGCTACCCTCCCATCAAGGTCGAAGGTATGAAATGTAAAGCCGCAGGCAGCCCCGATGCCGTTAGGGTTAGCGATAACGGATATCTTTGGCCTGTATGCCTGCGACATATAAATTTTACCGTCGGGTGCACGCTGTAGCGAACCGCTTCTCGACAGGGTAGTAGAAAATACCATAAACTCTGAAGCGGGTATATCTTGGGCAGTTAGATTGTACTGATACAAATAGGTACCCTCTTGAGATGTTGCAGCATATAGCAGACTACTATCCGGGGAGAACTCAACCCCATACCAAAAATCTTCCGTATTATCTAAGGTTTGGGCATTGCTTACTATCCCTGTAACATTATCAAAATCATATAAAAAGAGGCCTTCATTATAAAGTGTGGCCGCAATTTTAGAGCCGTCCGGGCTAAACTTGTGCTGGCCTACAATTGTAGTTTCAGTCGTAACCTCAAATCCCGCATTGCTTACCACTGGGGGTTGCACGCCATTTGCGGTTACTAAAAATACGTAATAGGCATTACCCATGCCATGGCACAGTACCCATACATCTATACCGTTACGGTGCCGTGTAGTGGCAAGCTGTTCAGTACCCATATCCAGCACCTGTATGTTTTTATTGTCAGTAACGTCGCCCAGGCCGCCATCAAGGCTCATATCTACCTCACTGTAGTACACTCCCGGAATCCATTCCTGTATTTCCTCCGCAGTTGCATGAAAAATGTAGTAGATACTGTCAGAACCCGGTTTTTGAACGATGATATTTTGGGCAGTTGACTCGTGCGCGATTAGGTCAGAACCGTTTGGCATCCATTGCTTGTTTCTGTTATAGGTCCACATGCCATTGGTATAAAAAAGCAGGTTGCCGTCTGCATCACTTTGGGTTGCACATCCTTCAGCAAACAGTATGTTGCCGCCGTCAATAGTTGTAGCAACCCCATTCTCAAAATTAATACCCGCATCCTGACCAAAAAACCAGTTCTCGTTTTGCCGCTGCGCCTGCATAGTGCAACCCATTATTAAAAGCGCGATAACTAATAATCTTTTCATAGCCTATTTATTTGTATGTACATTTTACCGGGCCTGTTTGCGGCAAGGTTATTTACTTACTGAGCAGGCACTACGTTAAATGCTACCCTATCCCGGGGTTGAATTTATTGTAACTGCTGATTTGTATGTAGGACAAAAAAATATGTACCAACCCTACCCCTTAACCATCAATTTTAACTAAAGCAACCTGAATTTTACTGTAAACAATTGCTATAGTGAAACTTACTAACAAGTTAAAATCAACAAAAAACTAGGCGGTTATAATCATGACACATCTGTTATGAGTAATACACATGTTTAAGGGTTGATTTACATCACAGCGTTTGTTAGTAGCGATAACCTTAAAGATGACTTATATAATCTTTAAGTTTTGATACCGTTATACTTTTGGTACAGGAAAAAATGACATTTCATGGAAACTTTTATAGTGCAAAAGTATAATGTGCCCGGACCCGGGTATACCAGCTAATTCTCCTTTGGGGGTTAGGGCGCTGTGCAATCAGGGGCTGCTGTTACAAAAAGGCTTATACTACCCGGGGAAAGGTAGGGGATGCCTAATCCCAGCCCGCGCGCTATAAAGAGCATGCCAATAAATACTGCTGCATAAGGCACAACTTTTGTTATGGTATTTCGCCATGGCTTACTAATAAAAGCAGCAGTAAATACCACAGCGCTCATTAGCGGGATGGTACCCGCGCCATAAAAGAGCATATACAAGGTGCCCAATGCTGCATTTTGCATGGCTATTGCGCCAAATAGGGCTGCATATACCAGCCCGCAGGGTAAAAATCCGTTGAGCATGCCGGTAATAAATAAAGCGTTATAGCCCCGCCGCCTGAACTGGCTGCCCAGGCTGCTTTTTAATGTTGAAATAATGTGGTAAACAGGCTTAGAAAAGTTATATTTTGCAAATACCTTTTCAGGTACAAGTACTACAAATATCATTATTAAGCCCGCAACAATAGAGATCTGCTGCTGCATACCGGCCAGGTAAAGCCCCTTACCCAAAAGCCCAAAAAGTAGACCCAGGCTGCCATAAGCCGTGAGCCGGCCAAGATGGTATACTAAAATTTGCGCCGCTTTTTTTGCGGGATTGTTGTGGTCTACCGGCAGCATCATAGCTATAGGGCCGCACATGCCCATGCAGTGCAGGCTTGATATAAGGCCGAGTAAGAGTGCGGAGTAGAGCATTTTTAAAGACTTACATATAACAGATGAGACATAATAGATGATAGATAGTAGATGACAGTAAGCGTCTTTCATCTATTATCTATCATCTTAAAGTCTAATTAATAGTTAGCTTCTCACCACTTAAATATCCGGTACCCTTATAGGTCCAGTCTATAGTAATGTCCCAGCGGCCGGCTGCCAGGTTACTTTTAGGTATGAGCAGGTATGGCGTGGATAATGAAATGGGTAAATCAAAATCCAGCCCCTGGCCAGACGGCCTGTAAAGGGACACTTTTCCTTTAATTTTTTTATAATCAAATCCCGGTGGGAAAGTAATCAATATACCCTGTGCAGTATTGGCTACACCTACCTTTTGGGTTAATGCGGCGGAGTTTTCTTCCTTATCTATTTTTTTTTGCAGTACGCGTTCCTGCTTGTAATATTCTTCTACCACAAGCTCGTTATCATATTTATGGTTTGCCTGCACGCTTAAAACAAAAAACAGTATAAAACCCATAAACAGCACAATGGCTATTACTATCCCTGTACCCCAGTTAATTTTCATGATCGTTTCTATTTAATTAAAATGCCTTGGCCCTAAAAAGTTGGTGTTCTCAGTCCCTATCAGCGTGTTATTTTCATATACCTCAAGGATAATTTTGGTCTTATCGCCATTAAGTAGTTCCGGGGTAATTTCTACAAATAAAGTTCCCTGCACCATGCCCTCTTTTGGCACTTTAAAATCGGGCTTGCCTACCAGCTTTACCGCACCCTTTATACCCACCAGGGCAAAGTGTACGTTATTAAAATCGGCCGACGTTTTATTTATTATTTTGTAGGTATACACATTGCTTATCACACTTCCCTTATGCTCAAACAGCTGCCCCGGCAGCCTCAGCACCGTAGCCTCGACATCATTACGCAAAAACAGCATGCCAATAAATATTCCGGTTAGTATGGCCAGTACAGCTGTGTACCCTTTCATCCTGGCAGTAAAAACAAACCTGGCTTTTTTAGTTATTTCATCTTCGCTGGCATAGCGGATAAGCCCTTTGGGCAGCCCAACCTTATCCATTACCGTATTGCACTCGTCTATACAGGCACTACAGTTAATGCATTCCAGCTGGGTACCGTTGCGAATGTCTATCCCTGTGGGGCAAACGGCTATACACAGTTTACAATCTATACAGTCGCCCTTGCCACTCAGCAGGCGGTTTTCTTTTTTAATAACCTTGCCCCGCCCGGCCTCCTTTTCGCCACGCACATGATCGTAGGCAACAATAATCGACTTGTCGTCTAGCAATGCGCCCTGCAGCCTTCCATAAGGGCAGGCAATAATGCATACCTGCTCCCTGAACCACACATATATAAAATAAAATACAGCTGTAAAAATAAGCAGGGCTATTAATGTACCCCTATGGCTACCGGGGCCCTCTTTTACCATTTCTATGAGGCTGTCGCTGCCGCTTAGGTAGGCCAGGAACACATTAGCAATGGCAAACGATATGATAAAGAAAATACTCCACTTTAATAGCCGCTTACGTATCTTTTCGGCATCCCAGGGCTGTTTGTCCAGTTTTATCTGGGCATTACGGTCGCCGTCTATAAGGTATTCTATCCTACGGAAAACCAGCTCCATAAAAATAGTCTGGGGGCATATCCATCCGCAAAAAATGCGGCCAAACACCACGGTAAATAGCGCTACAAATACCACCCCGATAACCATGCACAGCACCACTAGGTAAAAATCCTGCGGCCAGAACGGGAACCCGAAAACATTAAACCGGCGTTCCAGTACATTAAAGAGCAGCAGCTGGTTACCGTTTACTTTTATGAAAGGCGCGGCAAACAGGAACGCCAGCAATACCCACCCGGTAATTTTGCGGTAGGTATACCATTTACCACTTGGCTTTTTGGGGTATACCCAGGCTCTTTTGCCCTGTTCATCTATAGTACCCAGCCTGTCGCGAAACTCCTCTTCATCATGTATAGCGCCCATTTGCAGTTATTTTGCCGGTTCTGTTTTTTTGGCTGTATCATCGTCATCATCAACCCATATTTCCCCCTGCGGCTCCTTAGGATCGGCAGGGTTTGAGCCCTCTAACGAAAGTATGTAACTGGCCACCAACTGAATTTCAGACGGTTTTAGCGTACCCTTCCAGGCTACCATACCTTTACCGTCGCGGCCCCCTTTTGTAATGGTGTGAAAAATATTTTTAATACCCCCGCCTAACAACCAATATTTATCGGTAAGGTTAGGGCCTATGGCGCCCCCGGCATCGGGCCTGTGACAGGGTATGCAATTTGCCTGGAATACCGCTTTGCCCGCAGCAAGGTCTGCCGGTGCGGTAAGCCGGGTAACCGAACTTTCGTCAATCAGGTCTTTAGCTGTTTTCTTGTATTCTTCAACCGCTATTTTAGCTTCAGCCATTTCAGTTTCAAATTCAGCCGCCTGGCCTTTACCATCAAGTATATGGTACCTTACAAGGTATACCAGCGAAAAGATGATAGTAGCATAAAAAAGGTTTACCCACCATGGCGGCAACACATTATCAAGTTCTTTAATACCATCATAATCATGGTCTAAGAGTATGGTGCCTTCCTCCTCTATAGGTGTAGTGCGTATAAAAAATCCTTTAAGCTTTTTATACCATTTGCTGTCGCGGTAATCCCAGGCATCGGCTTCGGCAAGTTGTTTTTTCTGCTCTTCGGTAAGCATGGCATAGGTAACACGGTCTATTGCCATAACTACCACTTCGATAGCTATTTGTATAAATATGAATACTAATAAAAAGAGCGATACCAGAGGGTATTTTATAAAAGCCGGCCTGTCGCCGGAATCTATACAGTATTCCAGCGCGATAAATACCATGGCAAATATTACCGGAACCCTTACATATAGGGGAATGAATTTTTTCATTATACTATAATGTTAAATGAATAAGTTGGTTTCATCTTCGCCGCTGTCAGAAAAAGGCAGTTTGCTCATTTCGTTTATCTTTTCTTTCTTGTAAGTATACGTCCAGGTATACAGCCCTACAAAAAACAGGAAGAATATAAGCAGTGATAGTATGGGGAATATGGCTACCCCGGCAATGGTATCGAGGTTTTGTTTAAAAAACTTAAGCATATCGTTTTATTTTTTAGTATTATCGGTTGCGTCTTTTACTTTTATATCGGTACCCATGCGCTGCAGGTAGGCAATAAGGGCTACAATTTCGCGGTCATGCATCTCGGTAAACGTTGCGCCGCTGGCTGCTGCTTCCTTCTTGCTTTGTTCATAGCTCTTTACAAAATCAGGGTCGGTATACAGGCTTTTTTCTATTTTCAGGGCCTGTTCCTTTATCGACTGGGGCGCATTGGCAATATCATCTTTACTGTAAGGCACACCCAGGGTTGCCATTACCTCCATCTTTTTCTGCGTATCACTGTAATCGGCTTTTTCATTGTCAAACAGCCATTTGTACGAAGGCATTATAGAGCCAGGCGATACGCTCTGTGGATCCCACATGTGGTTAAAGTGCCAGCTGTCGCTGTACTTGCTGCCTATACGCATAAGGTCTGGCCCGGTGCGCTTAGAGCCCCAAAGGAACGGGTGGTCATACACGTACTCGCCCGATTTAGAGTACTCGCCGTAGCGTTCTACCTCACTACGGAAAGGGCGAATCATTTGCGTATGACAGCCCACACAGCCTTCGCGTATGTACAGGTCGCGGCCTTCAAGTTCCAGCGGTGTATAGGGCTTTACCGTAGATATGGTAGGTATGTTGCTCTTAACCATAATAGTAGGCACTATTTGTATAACACCGCCTATAAGCACCGCAATGGTTGCAAGTATAGTAAGCTGTATGGGCCTGCGCTCCAGCCATGGGTGAAATTTTTCGCCTTTAAGCCTTTTAGTGCTTATGTTTTGCAGCGCCGGGGCCTGGGCAAGCTCATCCTGCACTTTTTGCCCCTGAGAATGGTTTGTATAATGTTGTATACCAGTACAAACATGCCTATCAGGTATAGCGTTCCGCCTATGGCGCGCATCCAGTACATGGGCATTATTTCTTTTACAGTTTCCAGGAAATTGCCGTATTTAAGCGTACCGTCGGGGTTAAACTGTTTCCACATAGATGCCTGTGTAAAACCGGCTACATACATGGGCAGGGTGTACATAATAATGCCCAGCGTGCCTATCCAGAAATGGAAGTTGGCCAATTTTGTAGAGAACAGGGTTGTCTTAGTCATCCTGGGTATAAGCCAGTAAATCATGCCAAAGGTTAAAAAGCCGTTCCACGCCAGAGCGCCTACGTGCACGTGTGCCACAATCCAGTCGGTAAAGTGGGCAATGGCGTTTACAT
>Ga0247803_1001001_pt1 | contig 14886 bp, 15 predicted proteins | sample UWRJL014104B1_FD_180928 | JGI IMG/M metagenome (GOLD analysis project Ga0247803, IMG submission 180928) | Plant litter microbial communities from Arlington Agricultural Research Station in Wisconsin, United States - UWRJ-L014-104B-1 | ecosystem: Environmental > Terrestrial > Plant litter >...
GGCGCTCGAGATCTCGGTGACGAACGACACCGGCGAGCCGATCACCGTCACCCGCGCCTCGTTCGACTCCCCGCTGTTCGACGGCACCACCAGCTGGACGCGGCCCGTCGAGGTGCCGGTCGGCTCCACCCGCGACCTGCGCGTGCTTCTCGGCGAGCCCGTGTGCGACGCGCCAGCGCCCGTGCGGCCGCCGCGGGCGACGATAGCGTTCGAGCTGGCGGATGGCGCAGCGGGCGTCGGGTCGGCAGAGCCCGCAGACCCGTTCGACACCGTGGCCGAGGTGACCGCCCAGGACTGCATCGCCGAGCACACCGCCGCCATCGCCGAGATCACCGCGGGCGACGTCGTGCGCACCGAACAGCGCGCGGGCGAGCTCGTGGCCCTGCTCGAGCTGCAGGCGCGTCCCACGGGCGCCCAGGGCGTCGCGGACGTGGCGACCGCGGCGCGCACCACCCTGATCGGCCCGGTCGACCGCAGCACGGGCTGGAGCCTCGGCTGGGCGGCCTCGGCCGCATCCGGACCGCTCAGCACGACCCTCGCCATCGTTCCCAGCAACTGCAACCCGCACATCGTGGCCGAGGACAAGCGCGGCACGTACTTCCCGCTCGCGGTCGCCCTCGACGACGGTGAGGAGGGCACCGTGTTCGTCGGGGTCTCCGACGGGGTGCGCCAGCAGCTCTACGCGTACATCGGCGAGTACTGCGGCTGGTGACCGCACACGAAAGGGCCCGGTCTCGCGACCGGGCCCTTCGTGTCTATCTGAGGTTGTGACTACTCGAGCTTGCCAGCGACCTGGTCTACGCCCTCGGTCTTGTTACCGGCCGAGTACTGGAAGATCGAGACGAAGGCCTCGGTCTCGTCGCCGTTCTCGTCCCACGAGATGGGTCCGGAGACACCGTCGTAGTCGATGTCGGCGTCAGCGTCGTCGGCGAGCAGCTTGGCGCAGTCGGCGAACGACTCGCACTTCTCGCCACCCTCGGAGACGTCCTGCAGGTTCGCCTTGATCGTCGCACCGTCGGTCGCGCCACCCTTGAGCGCGGCGAGAGCGGAGAGCACGGTCGCGTCGTGAGACTCGGCCGCGTAGCTGAACACGGTCAGGGGGTCCTGGCCCTGCTCGGCGACGAGGTCCTGCAGCTTGGCCTGGAAGTCCTCGGTTGCGAGGACGCCCGGGTTGGTGAACTGCGCGCCGGCGATGTCGACGTTGGTGTCGGCCTCTCCGATGACGCCGTAGTTGCCGTCAACGCCGTACAGCTTCGAGAAATCGAAGCCCTGGCCGGCCAGCTGCTCGGCGATCGTCTTGATCTCGTCGAACGAGATCACGACGAGTGCGTCGGGGTTGGTCGCGAGCAGTGCCTGGATGGCGCTCGTGAAGTCGGTCGACGCGGGCTCGAAGATCTCTTCGCCGACGACGGATGCTCCGCCGTCTTCGAGGCTCGTCTTCAGGTTGTCGTACAGACCCGTGCCGTAGGCGTCGTTCATGTACAGGATCGCGACGTCGGTCTTGCCGTCGTTGACGATCTTGTTGCCGAGGATGCGGCCCTGCAGGACGTCGGACGGAGCGGTGCGGAAGTAGTATCCGTCGTCCGGGTAGTCCGTGAAGTCGGGCGAGGTGTTGGCGGGAGAGATCTGGACGATCCCGGCGCCGGTGACCTGGTCGATGAAGGTCTTCGAGACACCCGACGATGCGGCACCGATGATGACGCTGACGCCGTCGGCAATCAGCGACGTCGCCGACTGGGTCGCGAGGTCGGTCGTGGTGTCGCCGGAGTCCTTGTGCTCGACGGAGATCTCGATGCCGGCTTTGGCGTCGTTGATCTCCTTGATCGCGAGGTCCACACCGGCGAACTCGGGCGGGCCGAGAACCGCGAGGGTTCCGGTCTGCGGGAGGATCGTGCCGATCTTCAGGTCGAGGGTCTCGGAGGATCCGGCCTCGGTGTCGCCGGTCGAGGTACAGCCGCTGAGAACCAGCGCGCTCACGCCGAGGAGGGTGAGGCCGCTGATCGTAGCCTTGACCGACTTCGAGCGAGTGGCCGAGTTGGCCCGGGAGAATGCACCCATGTTGCTCCTTGATGAAGTGATGTGAATGTGATTGGTGAGCACAGCGGTGCTGTGCGCGTGGTGTAACGCTATTGGGCGAACAGCACCGGCACAATACATGGGTGTTACAGCCGTGTAACACGGCCCGATTGTTATATTCCGTTACCTGGGGGCGTTTCGCCCTAGCGCACCCGCACGACGGATCGCGTCGTGCGCTGGGCCCTGAACATGTCGATCGTGAGAATAACGAGCGCAATCCAGACGAGACCGAACCCCAGCCAGCGGGCCGGCGGCATGGCTTCCTGCAGCACGAAGACCCCGATGACGAACTGCAGCAGGGGCGCGATGTACTGCGTGAGGCCGAGGTAGGTGAGCGGCAGGCGACGTGCTGCGGCGGCGAAGAAGAGCAGCGGCACAGCGGTGACGATGCCCGCGCAGAGCATCGCCACGGTCTGCAGCACGTTGTCGGAGCCGATCGTGAGAACCCCGCTCGAGGCGAGCATGATCAGCGCGACAGCCGCGGGCACCGAGAGCCATGCGGTCTCGATCGTCAGGCCGCTCACGGCGTCGACGCGGCCGCCGACCTGCTTCTTCACGAGCCCGTAGAAGCCGAAGGAGAACGCCAGCGTCAGGGCGATGAAGGGGAACTGGCCGTAGTTGATGGCGAGCACCAGCACGGCGACTGCGCTGATCCCGATCGCGACCCACTGCAGCACGCGCAGGCGCTCACGGAGGACGAAGACGCCGAGCAGCACCGTCACGATGGGGTTGGTGAAGTAGCCGAGCGCGGCCTCGACGACGTGGTCGGTGAGCGTCGCGTACACGTACACGAGCCAGTTCACGAGGATCAGCGCGCCGGCTCCGCCGAGGATGAGCGTCGTGCGGCGGTCGCGCACGATGGCGACGAGCGCCGGCCACCCCCGCGTCACGGTGAGCAGCAGCGCGCAGAAGATCAGCGACAGGACGATGCGCCAGGCGACGATCTCGATCGCGCTGGCCGGTCGCAGCAGCAGGAAGAACAGCGGGAGCACGCCCCACAGCGCGTACGCCGCGATGCCGAACAGCAGGCCGCGCCCCATGGGCAGCCCGGCCCCGCCGGCCGAGAACGAAGGAGATCCGGGGGTTATGGGGGCTGGTGGCACGTTCTCCAGCCTATCCGGCACGTGAATCCTTCGTTTTCGGGGGGGGCGCGTTAACGACGAAACGCCCCGAGGCGAGGCCTGGGGCGTTTCGAGTGGAACGGATGCTTAGCGGACTACGACCGCGAGCACGTCGCGAGCGGAAAGCACGAGGAGGTCTTCTCCGCCGTACTTCACCTCGGTTCCGCCGTACTTGGAGTAGATGACCTTGTCGCCGACGGCGATGTCGAGGGGGATGCGGTTGCCGTTGTCGTCGATGCGGCCGGGGCCGACGGCGACGACTTCGCCCTCCTGGGGCTTTTCCTTGGCGGTGTCAGGAATGACGAGCCCGGAGGCGGTCGTCGTTTCTGCCTCGACCTGCTTGATCACGATGCGATCCTCGAGCGGCTTGATGGAGACCGACACAGTTGACCTCTTCTTTCTAACTCACGAAAACTTGGGTTGGCACTTCCCGTACGAGAGTGCCAGAACAACTATACGTCGGATGCTGGCACTCGATCAATCCGAGTGCCAACGGCCGCGCCATCCGCTCCTCTGGGGAGGGGCTGGGAGAATGGGCGGATGGACACCACCGAGTTGCGCGAGCTGTTGTCGACCGACGGGCTGCGACTGCTCGACTCGCTGCCGGCCTTCGACCAGACGGCCGACGTCGTGCGCACGGTCGCCGAGCTGCGCAAGGCCGGCCACTCCCCCGCCCTCGTCGCCGCCGTGCTCAGCCAGAGCAAGCTGCGTTCACGCGCCGAGGCGAAGTTCGGCCCGTTCGCGGCGTCGATGCTGTTCACCGAGGCCGGCCTCGAGCAGGCGACCCGGCTGCGGGTCGCGGCGATGCACGCCGGACGCTTCCGCGCCGCCGGGCTCGCCCGGGTCGTCGACCTCGGCTGCGGCATCGGCGCCGACGCACTGGCCCTCGCGGCGATCGACATCGAGGTGACCGGTGTCGAACGCGACGAGGTCACGGCGGCGATCGCGGCCTTCAACCTGGCACCGTTCCCCCATGCGACGATCGAGAACGCGGATGCCACGGCCGTCGACCTCGGAGGCTACGACGGTGTCTACCTCGACCCGGCCCGGCGCAGCGACGCCCGCAGGCTGAAAGACCCGGCCGACTGGTCGCCGTCGCTCGACTTCGCGTTCGAGATCGGCGGACGACTGCCGAGCGGGGTCAAGCTCGGACCGGGCATCGACCGCGATCTCATCCCGGCCGGCGTCGAGGCGCAGTGGGTGTCGGTCGACCGCGACGTGGTGGAGCTCGGCGTCTGGTTCGGCGCGGTCGCCCGCCCCGGCATCGGCCGCTCGGCGCTCGTGATCGGCGAGCACGGCACCGCAGAGCTGACCGCCCCCGCCGACAGCGAGGACGCCGAGCTGGGCGCGCTCGGCGAGTACCTCTACGAGCCCGACGGCGCGGTGATCAGGGCGAGGCTCATCGGCGACCTCGCGCGCAGCCTCGATGCCCGCATGCTGAGCGACCAGATCGCCTACCTGACGGCCGACACCGCGGTAGCGACGCCGTTCGCCGTGTGCTTCCGCATCACCGAGACGCTGCCGCTCGACGAACGGGCGATCAAGAAGCGCCTCGCCCAGCTCGAGGTCGGCACCGTGGAGATCAAGAAGCGCGGCGTCGACATCGACCCTGCCGCGTTCCGCGCGAAGCTGGCGCTCAAGGGCAAGGGACGGAACAGCGCCACCCTCTTCCTCACGCGCGTGGCGGGGAAGCGAGTGGCGCTGCTGGCCGAACGGGTCTAGCTGTAGTCGGTGTAGTACCCGCTGTCGCCCTGGCTCACGCCGAGCACGATCAGGAAGATGAACAGGCCGGTCACGACGAGGCCGATCAGGATTCCGAAGTAGCCGGTGATGATGCCCGTCAGCCAGAACGGCTTGGCATAGGGCTGTCGGCGCTGGCCCATGTGGCCGGTGATGACGGCTGCGATCGAGATCAGCAGGCCGAATCCGCCGAAGAGCACTCCGACGATGCCGAGCACCATCGAGGTGATCGAGAGGCCGCGGGGCGGTCCGGCGACGCCGGGCTGGTAGGGGTTCTGCTGGTTGGGCGTGTACGTCGGCTGGGCCGACGAATACGCGGGCGCCGCCTGGGGGCTCTGGGCTGCGGGAGACCCGGCCGGCGGGGCGTAGGGGCTCGCGGATGCGGCGGGCTCGTTCGGCACCGGGGGAATCGGCGGCACCGAGGAGTTGGGCTGGTCGTCAGGGTTTGACATTTTCGTGCTCCTCACTGGTCTGCAAGCAGTCTAACGAGGGTTGCTCTCGTCTCAGCGGTCGTAGTACCAATACGCGCCGGTGCCGGCCAGCGAGGCGAGCACGATGATCCAGATGATGATCACGATGACGTTGATAAGGATGCCGATGTAGCCGGTGATCAGCCCGGTCAACCAGAATCCGCGGGCCTCCGGCTCCTTGCGCTGGCCGAGGTGGCCGAGCACGACCCCGCCGACCGAGAAGAGCAGGCCGCCGCCGACGAATCCGATGATCAGCCCGAGGATGCCGAGGATCATCGAGATGATGGACAACGACGGCGTCGGCGCCGGCGTGCCGGCGGCGGGAGGGATCGGTTTCGAGTACGGCGCCGGATCTGGCACGGTGGGATCGGTCATGGCAGGCTCCTTCGTCGATCGCGGCTGTTGGCGGTTATGTTGCCACCACGGCCACACCGCGTCAATCAGGCCTGGATCACCGTCGCCGGGAGAGTAGAGTCTGCGCCGAAGTCCAGCGTCGACGGGGCGTGCCCGGCGATGATCAGCTGGGCGCCGAGTGCCGCGATCATCGCTCCGTTGTCGGTGCAGAGCGACAACGGGGGGATGCGCAGCTCGATCCCCTCGGCCGCGCAACGCTCGGCCGCGAGCTCGCGCACCCGCGCGTTGGCCACGACGCCGCCGCCGAGGAGGAGGCGGGGGATGCCGTGATCGTGGCACGCCGCGATGGCCTTGGTGATCAGGATGTCGGCCACCGACTCGCGGAAGCTCGCCGCGACATCCGCCAGCGGCACCTCGTCTCCCGCGTCGCGGGTCTGCTCGACCCAGCGCGCCACCGCGGTCTTGAGCCCCGAGAAGGAGAAGTCGTAGCGGTGCTTCTCCATGTCCTTCTGCTGGCTGAGCCCGCGGGGGAAGCGGATGGCCTTGGGGTCGCCGCCCACCGCGACCCGGTCGATCTCGGGGCCGCCGGGGTAGGGGAGCCCGAGGAGACGGGCGACCTTGTCGAAGGCCTCCCCCGCGGCGTCGTCGATGGTCTCGCCGAGCAGTTCGACGTCGGAGACCAGGTCGCGCACGAGCAGCAGGGAGGTGTGCCCGCCGGAGACGAGCAGGGCGACGGTCGGGTACTCGAGCGGGCCTGTGCCTGAGCCTCTCGAAGAGGCGGCCCCTGAGCCTGTCGAAGGGGCGGTCCCTGAGCCTGTCGAAGGGCTGTCGAGCACGTCGGCGCCGACGTGTCCGACGAGGTGGTTGACGGCGTAGAGCGGCTTGTCGAGCGAGACCGCGAGGGCCTTCGCCGCGCCGACGCCGACCATGAGCGCGCCGGAGAGCCCCGGACCGCTCGTGACCGCGATCGCGTCGAGCTCGTCGAGGGTGACGTCGGCTTCGGCGAGCGCCGCCTGCAGCGCGGGCACGAGCGCCTCGAGGTGCGCGCGGGCGGCGACCTCTGGCACGACACCGCCGTAGCGGGCGTGCTCGTCCATCGAGGAGGAGATCACGTTCGCGAGCAGGGTGCTGCCGCGCACGATGCCGATGCCGGTCTCGTCGCAGCTGGTCTCGATGCCGAGCACCAGGGGTTCGTTCGTCACGAGCCCACGTTCGTTCGTCACGAGCCCACCGCCGGGCTCGTCTTCGGCTCGGCGATCGTCAGGCGCATGACCGCCGCGTCGACGTTGTCCGGTTGGTAGTAGCCCTTGCGCACTGCGATCCTTTCGAAGCCGAGCGAGTCGTAGAGGCTCGCCGCGTTCGGGTTGTCGACACGCACCTCGAGGAAGATCTCCCGGGCACCGCGGTCGCGCGCCTCGGCCGCGAGCGACTGCACCATCGTGCGGGCGAGCCCCCGGCGTCTGGCGTGCTCGGCGACGGCGACGGACTGGATGTCGGCCTGGGTGGCGCCGCGGGTGGCGAGCAGCCCGGCGTACGCGTCGAGGCGCTCCGGCTGCCCGGGCTGGAACGCCACGAGGTAGAAACCGTGGGCGCTGGCGAGCTCGGCGCGCATCGACTCGCGCGACCACGCGTCACGGGGAAACACGGCGTGCTCGATCTCCATGATCGCGTCGAGGTCGTCGACGCCCGCGCGGCGAAGCTGCCACACGTCAGCTCACCCGCTTCGGGCCGGCGCTCATCGTGACGTCGGGCGAGCGCAGGTAGAGCGCCTCCCCCGTGGCGAACGGTCGCTTGTGCAGGTACAGGCCTTCGGCCAGAAGGCCCACGGATGCCGCGGAGACCAGTGCGGCGTCGAGCCGGGTGTAGCCGTCGAAGTCGGGCACCGCGTCGGCCAGCTCCGCCGGCTTGCACAGCGCCGGCCCGTGCACGCGCACCGGCAGGCCGGCTTCGTCGCTGCCCGCGTAGGCGCTCCAGTAGATCTCGCGTCGGCGCGCATCCGTCACTATCAGCGTCGGCCGCGTCAGTCCGAAGGCGATCGCGTCGTGGCTGACGACGGGCACGACGGGCTTGCCTGCCCCGAAGGCGAAGGCGCGCGCGGCGGCGATGCCCACCCGCAGGCCGGTGAAGGGCCCGGGGCCCATGCCGACGGCGACACCGGACAGGGCGGTTACGGCGACTCCCGACTGCTCGAGGCACTCGCTGATGTACCGGCCGATGATCTCGGCGTGACCGCGGGTGTCGGGCGACGAGCGCTCGGCGAGTACCCCGGCATCCCGGTCGACGACGGCGACGCTGGTTCCGGCGGAGGTATCGATCGCGAGCAGCACTATCTCAGCTTAATGCGAGCCAGCCGAGGTCGGCCCAGCGCGGGCCGTGACCGGTGACCGTCACTGTGCGGGCCTCGACGCCGTCGTCGGTCACGACGCCGCCGACCGGGCGCACGATGTCGAGCTGTAGCCACTCGTCGGTGATGCCGTCGAGGAGCCCCTCGCCCCACTCGACGACGACGACGGACGCGGCGAAGTCGATGTCGAGATCGTCGAGCTCGACGGCGCTCGACAGCCGGTACGCGTCGACGTGCACGAGCGGCGGCCCGTCGACGCGGGGATGGGTGCGGGCGAGCACGAACGTGGGGCTGGTCACGGCTCCGCGCACGCCGAGCGCTTCGCCGAGGCCGCGGGTGAGCGTCGTCTTGCCCGCACCGAGTTCGCCGTTGAGGGTGACGAGGTCGCCGGCGCGCAGCTGGCCGGCGAGCCGTGCGCCGAGCTCGGCCATCGCCTCCGGGGTGTCGATCGTGAGCAGCACTAGACGTACCTGCGCGCGACCCGGCTGCCGATGCGGGTGACGATCTCGTAGTTGATGGTGCCGGCGGCGTCCGCCCAGTCGGTCGCGCTCGGCACGCCGGTGAGCGGGTCGCCGAACAGCACGGCGCGGTCGCCGACGCTCACCGGGGTGTCGCCGACGTCGACGACGAACTGGTCCATCGCCACCCGGCCGCTGATCGTGAACCGATCGCCGCCGATCGAGACCGGGCCGGTGCCGGAGGCGTGCCGCGGGATCCCGTCGGCGTACCCGATCGGCACGAGCGCGAGCGTCGTCTCGCGGGGAGTGACATAGTCGTGGCCGTAGGAGACGCCGCTGCCGGCGGGGACGCGCTTGACCGACACGATCTCGGCGCTGAGCTCCATCGCGGGGGTGAGCCCGAGGTCGGCGCTCGACGCGTCGTCGAACGGCGACAGGCCGTAGGCGGACACCCCGACCCGCACGAGGCCGAACCGGGCGCCCGGCACCCGGAACGCTCCGGCGCTGGCGGCGAGGTGCACGACGCTCGGGTCGAGTCCGGCGGCGATCGCCTGCTCGAGCATGGCGGTGAAGCGGCGCAGCTGGGCGTCGTCGGCGTCGTGGCCGGCGTTGGCGAGGTGGCTGAAGAACCCGGCGACGCGGATGCGCCCGGCGCGCTCGTGGCCGGCCGCCGCCGCGAACAGCGCCGCGCATTCCGCCTCGCTCGACCCGTTGCGTCCGAGGCCGGAGTCGACCTTGAGGTGCACGACCGCGGTTCCCTCTGCTGCGGCGACACGCTCGAGCTGCTCGACGTGGTTCACTCCAAGGTCGATGCGTGCGTCGGTGGCGGCCGCGAAGTCGGCGTCTCGGCCGTGCAGCCAGGCGAGGACGGGGGCGTCGATGCCCGCGGCCCGCAGCGCGAGGGCCTCCTCGATCTCGACGACGCCGAGCGAGGCGGCTCCCCCGGCGATGGCGGCCCGAGCGCTCTCGACCGCGCCGTGGCCGTAGCCGTTGGCCTTGACCACGACCATGACGTCGACGCCGTCGACCGCGCGGCGGATCGTCTCGACGTTGCGGGAGATCGCGCCCAGGTCGACGCGCGCCTCACGGAGCGCGCTCACGATGTCCCCTCGGCGATCACGTAGGCGATCGCCACTCCGGCGTCGTGGCTCATCGACAGGTGGACCGCGGTGACTCCCCTGTCTGCAGCGACCTGCGCCGCGGCATCCGAGAGCCTGAAGGAGGGGTTGCCGTGGCCGTCGGAGACGACCTGCATGTGATGCCAGCGGATTCCGGCCGACTCGCCGAGGGCCTTGATGAGGGCCTCCTTGGCGGCGAAGCGGCCCGCGAGCGATCGCAGCGCGAGCACGCGTTCGCCGGAGACGAGCTCGGCGTCGGCGAAGAGGCGCGACTTGAGCTTCGGGGTTCGGCTGAGAGCGCGCTCGAACCTCGCGAGGTCGACCACGTCGACGCCGACACCGACGATCATGAGCGTGCCTGGTCGGGCACTATTCCACCGTGACGGACTTCGCGAGGTTGCGCGGCTGGTCGACGTCGAGGCCCTTGGCCGCCGCGAGCTCCATGCCGAAGATGTGCAGCGGCACCACCGCGAGAAGCGGCTCGAACAGGCTGCCGGCCAGCGGGATCGGGATGACCTCGTCGGCGAAGGGCAGCACGGCAGCGTCGCCCTTCTCGGCGATCGCGATGACGCGGGCACCGCGGGCGCGGATCTCCTGGATGTTGGAGACGACCTTGGGGTGCAGCGAGTCGGGGTCGCGCGGGCTGGGAACCACGACGAACACGACCTGTCCGGGCTCGATGAGCGCGATGGGGCCGTGCTTGAGCTCGCCGGCGGCGAAGCCCTCGGCGTGGATGTAGGCGAGCTCCTTGAGCTTGAGGGCGCCCTCGAGGGCGACCGGGAAGCCGACGTTGCGGCCGAGGAACAGCACCGACTGGGTGTCGGTCATCCAGTGGGCGAGCTGGCCGATCGACTGCGAGGCGATGAGAACCTCTTCGATCTTCTCGGGGATGGCGAGCAGCTCGTCGGAGTACTCGGCGATCTGCGCCTCGGTGAGCGTGCCGCGCACCTCGCCGAGGTGCAGGCCGAGGAGGTAGAGGGCCGTGACCTGGGCGACGAACGCCTTGGTCGACGCGACCGCGACCTCGGGACCGGCGTGCGTGTAGATGACCGCGTGCGACTCGCGCGGGATCGTGGCGCCCTGGGTGTTGCACACGGAGAGCACGCGGGCGCCGGCGGCGGTCGCGTACTTGACGGCCATCAGGGTGTCCATGGTCTCGCCGCTCTGGCTGATCGAGACGACGAGCGTGCGGTCGGTGAGGATCGGGTCGCGGTAGCGGAACTCGTGCGACAGCTCGACGTCGACCGGGATGCGCGACCACTTCTCGATGGCGTACTTGCCGAGCATGCCGGCGTAGGCGGCGGTGCCGCAGGCGATGATCACGATGCGGTCGATGTTCGCGAGCACGTCGTCTCCGAGCGGCTCGAGCTCGGGCAGGCGCACCTTGTGGTCGACGACCCGACCGAGGAGGGTCTTGGCGACGGCCTCGGGCTCCTCGCTGATCTCCTTCGCCATGAAGCTCGACCATCCGCCCTTCTCGGCGGCGGCGGCGTCCCAGGCGATCTCGAACTCCTCGGTCTCGACCGGGTTGCCGAGGAAGTCGGTGACGAGCACCGAGTCGGTACGGAGTGTAACGATTTGGTCCTGACCGATGGCTACGGCGCGTCGCGTGAACTCGACGAACGCCGCGACGTCGGAACCGAGGAAGTTCTCGCCGTCGCCCAGCCCGATCACGAGGGGGGAGTTGCGGCGGGCGCCGACGACGACGCCGGGCTGGTCTTCGTGCATCACGAGCAGGGTGAAGGCGCCGTGGAGCTTGTCGACGACGACGCGCATGGCCTCGGTCAGGTCGCCCGACTCCTGGTAGGCGTGGCCGACGAGGATCGCGGCGACCTCGGAGTCGGTGTCGCTCGTGAAGGTCTCGCCCTTGGCGAGCAGTTCCTGCTTGAGGTCGTAGAAGTTCTCGATGATGCCGTTGTGGATCAGCGCCAGCTTGCCGTTGTCGCCGAGCTGCGGGTGCGCGTTGCGGTCGGTCGGGCCGCCGTGCGTCGCCCACCGGGGGTGGCCGATGCCGGTGGCGCCGTTGGCGAGCGGGTTCGACTCGAGCTCGTCGACGAGCATCTGCAGCTTGCCGCTCTTCTTGCGGGAGTCGAGGTTGCCCTCCGGGTCGATGATCGCCACACCGGCGGAGTCGTATCCCCGGTATTCGAGTCGCTTCAGCCCGCCAAGGAGCACTTCAAGAGACTTGTTGTCACCGACATAACCCACGATTCCGCACATGAGTGAAGATTTTACGTCAAGGAACGCGAATTAGCCGACGAGGCGCGGCGGGCGGGCCCCGCCGGTCGATACGGATGCCGCTTCCGCCCGGCGTTAGGCTGGACGCGATGACTGACCTCGCTGGCTCGAACGGCCACCTCTCCCCGTTCGTGGAGATCGACCGCCAGAACTGGGCGGCCCTCGCCCCGCACACCCGGCTGCCCCTCACGCAGACGGAGATCGTGCAGCTGAGAGGCCTCGGCGAGGTGCTCGACATGGACGAGGTGAGCCAGGTCTTCGTGCCCCTCAGCCGGCTGCTCAATCTCTACGCCTCCGGCGCCCGCAACCTGCACACGGCGACGACGCGCTTCCTGAACGCCGGATCGGCGCCCGACGCCCCGGCGCGCAGCACGCCGTTCGTCATCGGCGTCGCCGGCTCGGTGGCGGTCGGCAAGTCGACGGTCGCGCGACTGCTGCGCGAGCTGCTCGCCCGGTGGGACGACACACCGCGCGTCGAGCTGGTCACCACCGACGGCTTTCTCTACCCGAACGCCGAGCTGGAACGACGCGGCATCATGGACCGCAAGGGCTTCCCCGAGTCGTACGACCGGCGCGCGCTGCTGCGCTTCGTCACCCAGGTCAAGAGCGGCGCATCCGAGGTCCGCTCCCCGTTCTATTCGCACCTGCACTACGACATCGTCCCCGACGCGGAGATCGTCGTGCGGCAGCCCGACGTGCTGATCGTCGAGGGCCTCAACGTGCTGCAGCCGCCGTCGCCCGGGCACCGCCTGGCGGTGAGCGACCTGTTCGACTTCACCATCTACGTCGACGCCCGCACGCACGACATCGCCCGCTGGTACGAGGAACGGTTTCTCAGCCTGCAGCGCGGTGCGTTCTCGAACCCGCGGTCGTATTTCCACCGGTTCGCCTCGCTCAGCGAGGACGAGGCTCGCACCCGCGCACGCGGCATCTGGACGAGCATCAACGAGCCGAACCTGGTGAAGAACATCCTGCCGACTAAGGCGCGGGCGTCTCTCGTGCTGCGCAAGAACGCCGATCACGCCGTCGACAGCGTTCTGCTGCGCAAGATCTAGCCCGAACGCGAAGGGCGCCAGTCTGGGCGCCGGGCTGCTGCGCGCGCTGCAGCCCTACGCCCGAGCTGTAGCCCTACGCGACCGGAGGAGTCTGGAGCGCCAGCTCGGCCCGCACGACGTCGGCGAGCTCGTGGGCGATGCGGTCGGCGGTGTTCTGGTCTGCGGCCTCGACCATGACGCGCACCATCGGCTCGGTACCGGACGGGCGCAGCAGCACACGGCCGGTGTCGCCCAGCTCGGCTTCGGCGGCAGTGACTGCCGCGGCGATGACGTCGTTGGTCTTCAGCGCGTGGTGGTCGACGCCGCGCACGTTGATCATGATCTGGGGGAACACGGTCATCACGGAGGCGAGCTCGGCGAGGCTCTTGCCGGTGCGTGCCATCTCGGCGAGAAGGTGCATTCCGGTGAGGATGCCGTCGCCCGTCGTGGCGTACTCGCTCATGATCACGTGGCCGGACTGCTCGCCGCCGAGCGAGAGACCCTTCTCGTTGAGAGCCTCGAGAACGTAGCGGTCGCCGACGGCGGTCTGCAGAACGGTGATGCCGTTCTCCGCCATCGCGACGCGCAGGCCCAGGTTGCTCATGACCGTGGCGACGAGGGTGTCGTCCTTCAGCAGGCCGCGCTCTTTCATCGACAGGGCGATGATCGCCATGATCTGGTCGCCGTCGACGACGTTGCCGAGGTGGTCGACCGCGAGGCAGCGGTCTGCGTCGCCGTCGTGGGCGATGCCGACGTCTGCGCCGTGCTCGAGCACGGCGCGGGCGAGGTTGTCGAGGTGGGTCGAACCCACGCCGTCGTTGATGTTGTAGCCGTCGGGGTCTGCGCCGATGAGCGTCACTGTCGCGCCGGCGTCGGTGAACACCTGCGGGGACACTCCGGCGGCCGCGCCGTGGGCGCAGTCCAGGACGACGTGGATGCCGTCGAGCCGGTGCGGCAGGGTCGACAGCAGGTGCACGACGTAGCGGTCTTCCGCGTCGGCGAACCGGCGGATGCGGCCCACCTCGACGCCTGTCGGGGAGAGCTTCTTCTCGCCGAGGGCTGCCTCGATGCGGTCCTCGACGATGTCGGGAAGCTTCGTGCCGCCGACGGCGAAGAACTTGATGCCGTTGTCGGGGGCCGGGTTGTGCGACGCGGAGATCATGACGCCGAAGTCGGCTTTGAAATCCGCGGTGAGGAATGCCGCCGCGGGGGTCGGGATGACTCCGGCGTCGAAGACATCGACGCCGGAGCTCGCGAGACCGGCTGCGACGGCGGCAGAGATGAACTCCCCGGAGACCCTGGGGTCTCTGGCGACGACCGCGATCGGTCGGCGCCCCGAAGCGCGCCGACCGTCAGCGTGACGACCTTTACCAAGGACGACGGCTGCCGCCTGGGATAGTCCCAGGGCCAACTCGACCGTCAACTGTTCGTTCGCTAGACCGCGAACACCGTCCGTGCCGAAGAGCCTTGGCATTGGATCCGCGAAGCGCGAGTTAGCGCTTCGAGAACTGCGAGGCCTTACGGGCCTTCTTGAGTCCGGCCTTCTTGCGCTCGATGACGCGAGCGTCACGAGTGAGGAAGCCGGCCTTCTTCAGGGCCGCACGGTTGTTCTCACGGTCGATGCCGTTGAGCGAACGCGCGATGGCGAGACGCAGTGCGCCTGCCTGGCCCGAGGGGCCGCCGCCGGTGATCTTGGCGATCACGTCGTAGCTGCCGAGAAGGTCGAGGACCTTGAACGGGTCGTTGATGAGCTGCTGGTGCAGCTTGTTGGGGAAGTACTCGGCGAGCTCGCGACCGTTGACGGTCGCGGTACCAGTACCGGGGGTGATGCGCACGCGGGCGATGGCCTGCTTGCGACGACCCACGGCTGCGCCGGGAACGTTGAGTACTGCACGGGGAACCTTGACAGCCGCCTCGGCGGGAGTCTCGGTCG
>Ga0247803_1001002_pt1 | contig 14886 bp, 15 predicted proteins | sample UWRJL014104B1_FD_180928 | JGI IMG/M metagenome (GOLD analysis project Ga0247803, IMG submission 180928) | Plant litter microbial communities from Arlington Agricultural Research Station in Wisconsin, United States - UWRJ-L014-104B-1 | ecosystem: Environmental > Terrestrial > Plant litter >...
TTTTTCAATCATGTGATCCCAAGGTTCAAAACCTTTGGGGGTTGCAATGCGCAATTCAAAATCGCACAGCTCGGCAGCTTGCATATAGCTTTGGCACATGTTGTTGCCATCGCCAACCCACGCCACCGTTTTGCCTGCAAGTGTGCCGCGCTGTTCAACGAAGGTTTGGATATCGGCGAGCAATTGGCAAGGGTGATGGTCGTCGGTGAGGCCGTTAATCACAGGCACGCGCGAAAATTCTGCAAAGCGCTCAACAGTGGTGTGGGCAAAGGTACGAATCATGACCATATCGACCATGCTGGCGATACAGCGTGCGGCGTCTTCTACCGGCTCACCGCGACCCAGTTGTGAGTCTTTAGTGGAGAGGAAAATCGCGTGGCCGCCGGCTTGCGCCATGGCTGATTCGAAGGAGACGCGGGTGCGGGTGGATGATTTTTCAAAAATCATCGCTAACACTTTGTCTTTAAAGATTTCGGTCGCCACGCCTTTGCGTTGCAGCGCCTTGAGTTCAATCGCGCGCTTAATGATGTGATTAAGCTCGTCGCGATTAACGTCTTCGAGGGTTAAAAAATGTCTCGGTGCCTTTGGGGGAACCATAATGCTCGTCTCTTTTTCGCAGAGGCTACGAATAGCGCTGCTCTTCATTGCTGCGGGTTGACGGCAAAGCCGCCCCCCGCTGGTTAAAACTCAGTTACTAATTCAACCACTTTGGTGACCAGTTCGTTGGCTTCTGCATCGGTGAGGATGAAGGTTGGTAGCAAACGAATAGTGTTAACTGAGGTTACGTTAATCAAAATACCTTTAGCGCGGGCTTTATCCATCAGCTCGGCGGCGGGCGCGTTCAATTCAATTCCAATCATTAAACCTTTACCACGGATATCAACCACTTTTGGGTTGCCTGCGAGTTTGGTTTTAAAGTCAGCTAATAATTTATCGCCCAACACTTTAGCGGTTTCAACCAAGCCTTCAGCAAGCAGCGTTTCAACAACCGCAACGCCCGCTCTGGTGGCTAAAGGATTACCGCCAAACGTAGTGCCGTGGTTGCCCGGTTGCAGAACGTCGGCCGCTTTGCCGCGTGCGATGCAAGCGCCAATAGGCACGCCGTTGCCTAAGCCTTTGGCGGTGGTTACTACATCGGGCAGGATTCCATTGTGTTGATAGGCGAAGAAAGTACCGGTACGACCATTGCCGGTTTGAATTTCATCCAGCATCAACAACCAGCCATTGGCGTCGGCAATTGCGCGTAATTCGTTTAAGTAATCCGCAGCAGGAACACGCACGCCGCCTTCGCCTTGTACGGGCTCCACCAAAATCGCGACTATGTTGCCGTGTTCGGCGGCAGCAGCTTTTACGGCTGCAACGTCGTTATAAGGAACGCGGATAAACCCTTCCACCAGTGGTTCAAAGCCAATCTGTACTTTGGGGTTACCGGTAGCGCTCAAGGTCGCGAGGGTTCTGCCGTGGAAGCTATTGGCGGTCACGATAATCGCGGGGTTCTTCACGCCTTTTTCGTTGCCGTATTTGCGCGCAATTTTGATCGCTGCTTCGTTGGCTTCTGCGCCTGAGTTGGAAAAGAAGACTTTATCCATACCCGATTGCTGAATAAGCAAATCAGCCAAGCGTTGTTGCGTGGGGATGTTGTAATAGTTTGAGCAATGAATAAGCGTGCCGATTTGCTCGGTCAGCGCCTTCGTAACGGCGGGGTGTGAGTAGCCAAGTCCGCACACGGCGATACCGCTGATAGCATCCAAATATGAGTTGCCCTTGTCGTCCCACACTCGGCTGCCTTCGCCCTTTACGAGGGTGAGGGTTCTTGCGCCGTAAGTGTTCATCAAGGTAGTCATCATGCTCTCCAGAAGCTAATTAAAACGAAATAAATCAACAAAAAATAAAACGCCCAAGCCACTGAGTTTTGGCTGGATGCAAATAAAGGCAGGGAATTAACCACAGCGCTAAAACAAAAACAGCCAAAAGTGTAAGGTAATAGCTGTTAGTGACATTTGAGATTATTGTGCCCGTTGTTAGATGGGGTGCACTAGATCTTGTTTCATCTATAAGCAAAAAACACGAAATGAGCCGCAATAGTATAAGCAAACGGCCTTATTGGCAAATTTAGGCTAGGAAAATGGCCTATTTAATGGAGTTTACGGGAGAGCAATTTCAGTAAAAAATTCACCAAAGCGTAAGAAAAGTTAATCGTAAGCGAGCCTTGGGCTTTTAGGTTAGGATCGTGGTTATTGTTCTGTACAGAGTTTTTAGTATGAAGATATTGGCGAACTATGTTGGATGTATGAGCGTTATCGCGTTTGCAGCCCAGGCTCAAACGGGCATAGAAACCTTGGTAGTAACTGGCGAGCGCGTGAATGATTTGGCTGTGGGTGCGCAATTGTTGGATGTCACCCAGCTGCAACCCGGCAGCCGCGCCGATGCTGCTGAATTATTGCAGGGTATTAATGGTATACAGGCCGATAGCCGTTCAAATTATGCGCAAGATACCCGAATTACTTTACGTGGTTTTGGCGCTCGCTCTGCCTTTGGTGTGCGCGGATTGGATCTGCAAATCGACGGTATTCCGCTCAGCATGCCCGATGGCCAAGGCCAGTTTTCCGGCGCGGTGTTGGATGGTGTTACCCATATCAGCGTATTAACAGGACCGGTGGCCGCGCTTTATGGCAATGGTGCGGGCGGGGTGATTAACCTGCGGACGTCTGCGCCGAACGTTAATCGAATAGCATTGGACACAACGGCCGATGAAGATGGCCTTGCGCGGCATCATGTTTTAGGTGAATTTCGTGATGCCAATTTAGGTGTACGTATTCAGGCGAGTAAGCTCAACGCCGATGGCAATCGCCCGCATGCCAGTGCTGAGCGCGAACAATTGGGCGCGCAGGTTTACTACACGCTGGATAACGGCATGCAGGCGCAATATCGTTTTGATAAGGAGGATGCACCGCTGTTGCAAGACCCGCTGGGTTTAACGCAAGCGCAATGGTTGGCTGACCCTTATCAAATTAATTCCAGTGCGGAATTTTTTAATACGCGCAAATCAATTTCGCATCAACAACATGCTTTTAGTTTACGGAATGAGCAGGGCGATCAACGCTGGCAAATTGCGCTCTGGCAGGGTGAGCGTGAAATACAACAATTTCTTGCGCAGCGCGGCGATGCATTAGCAAACTCCGGCGGCGTAGTGGATTTAAGTCGCCAATTTAGCGGCGGCAATGGCAATTACACGTGGGATTTTAACTTTGCCAAACAAGCACTGAGTTTTACGGTAGGGGGTGAGTGGTCTGCCATGAACGACACGCGTAAAGGCTTTGTGAATAACGCAGGTGTTGCGGGCGATTTGCGCCGCAATGAATTCGGCCAAGCGGATAACCGCGATGCTTATGCGCTCTTGCAATGGCAGGCGACTGATCAGTGGCAATGGCTGTTGGGTGCGCGCCAATCACATATCGCATTATCGGTAGATGATTACTTTATTATCCCCGCTCAGAATGCGGATGACAGTGGTGATAAAACCTTTAATCGCAGTTCGCAAACGCTATCAACACGCTATCAAATTAACTCTGCGTTTTCTGTGCATGCGGCTATCGGTAATGGTTTTGAAACACCCACGCTTACCGAAATGGCTTACACCAATGGCGATAAAGGCTTTAATAATAGTTTGGATGCCGCCGCAAATCGCCAGCAAGAAATCGGCATTGACTATCAGCACAAAAATCTCACTATGGCACTGACGGCATTCAATATTGAAACCCGCGATGAACTGGTGGTAGATCAATCCATCAATGGCCGGACTACTTACGTGAATGCAGCGGGAACTAAGCGCAACGGCGTTGAATTTAATGGCACCTATCAATTAACTGAGCAGTTTGATGCGCGCATTGTATTGAATTATTTAGATTCAACTTACACTCAAGGCCAATTTAAAACGCTGCAGTTGCCGGGTATCGCAAAACTCAATCATTACGCACAACTTAATTGGTCGCCGTTTGGCAATGAAGTGTTGAAGCTTGGTTTGAGCGCGGTGCATCGCGCGCAAGTTGCCGCGAGTGATAACAACCAAATAACAGCACCGGCTTATGACGCGCTGGATTTTTCTGCATCGGGCAGAATTGATTTAGGTGTACAGACGGATTGGTGGTTAAAGCTTGCCAACCTTACAGATGAAACTTATGTAGGTTCGGTGATTGTAAATCAAACCAATGGCCGCAGTTTTGAATCGGCCAGCGGTAGAAACTTGGCGGCGGGTGTTCGGTTTGGTTATGAGTTTTAAGTGGTTTTAGAAAATTGTTGTAAATTTTTTACTGGGAGTCGTCATCCCCGCTGCGCGAGGATGACGATTCCCTATTTAATAAGTTGGACTCAAGTGTAGGGACTGTTCGGACAAGTAGTGAGAATGAAAAAATAGTTGCAGACAATCTGCAGTAAAAATTCAAAGAGGTTTTGTGAATCACCATTTGACATCCCCACAATTTTTAGCAAGTCTGCCGCAATATCCATTAACGGAATTGCGCGATGATTTCTTTCGCGCAATTCATAATGGGACGCTATTGCTAGAAGCAGAACCGGGCGCAGGTAAATCCACGCTCGCACCTTTGTGGATGCTCCATAAACTTGCTGCCAATCAAAAAATAATTCTGGTCCAGCCGCGTGTTTTAGCCGTGCAATCACTCGCGCAGCGTTTGGCAGAATTAATTGGCGATGATGTGGGTAAAACCGTAGGCTACCAAGTGCCCTACGATAATTGCATGAGTGACGCAACGCGCTTATTGGTGATGACGCCCGGTATTTTACTGCAGCATTTACTGCAAGATCCAACGCTCGACAATATTGCCTGCGTTATCTTAGATGAAATTCACGAGCGCTCGGTAAATCAAGACACTGCGTGGGCGTGGTTGCAAGAAGTGCAAATTCTGCGCGATGATTTGCAGCTTATTTTAATGAGCGCAACGCCAGACCCGCAATTACAACAGCAAATGCCCCAGCGTTTATTTGCGCCAGGGCGCTGTTTTCCTGTGACTACGAATTTTCTGCCTGCAAAAACCAATACGCCTTACCCCGAAAAAATTGAAGACCATGTTATGCGTGCGCTGGCATCGCACTCTGAATGGCAAACTACTACGACCTTGGTTTTTTTAGCGGGTTGGAGTGAAATTGAAAAGTGCGCGCAAGCCATTTACTCGCGCTACCCCAATCAAGCCGTGTTTCGTTTGCATAGCCGTGTGCCGCCTGCGGAGCAAAAGCGCGCTTTAAATCCCGCCTCGGGCGTGCGCATTATTCTCTCTACGAATATTGCAGAAACATCGTTGACGATTGCGGATGTCACCTTGGTAATCGATTCAGGTTTAGTGCGCCGCCCAGATTACGAACAGCGTACGGGTTTAACACGTTTGAGGTTGTCGCGGATTAGTCAAGCGAGTGCAGATCAGCGCCGTGGCCGAGCAGGGCGCGTACAAGCGGGGCATTGCATTCGTTTGTGGTCGCAAGATCAACCGCTCGCGGCGGCAGATTTGCCCGAGATCCGCGCTACGGATTATTTACCGCTGGCATTGCGCTTGGCACATTGGGGCAGCCCAGCGGATTCTTTGGATTGGCTAGAGGCACCTAATAAACTCGCCATCAATTTTGCGCAGCAACAATTACAACAAATGAACTTGTTGGATGCTGCCGGAAAAATTACCGCTGCCGGTGAAACGGTAAGTGCGCTGGGTACTCACCCTCGTATTGCCGCATTTTTATTGGCACAGGACAAAACGATTACAGAACATGAAATGCTCTTGGCCTTGGCGTTGCATTTTGATGTCCAGTCAGGAACGGGAACTGAAACCGATCTTGATGATGTATTGCAAACTGCTGCGCAAGAGTTGCAGCGTAATCGCCAATGGCAACAGCAACAAAAACGTTGGTTGCAAAAGTTGCAATTGAAGATTGAAAAAACCGACAGCATTAATGCGAATCGCTTGGCGCGCGCTTACAGCGACCGCATTGGTTACCAGCAGGATTCTGGACGTTACAGATTGAATTCCGGAATCAGTGTAGATGCACAAACTAAACTCAATTCGCAGTGGGCGCTATTCCCCATTATTAATCCAAAACCTAAAGGTCACACCGGTATTGGCATCGCCTTGAGTTTATCGGCAGATGAACAGCGCGCGTTGAGTCAAATGCAAACGCAATTGATTCATAAAAATAGTGCATGGCAAACTCACACTCAATGGCGAATGGGTGGTGTACTGATCAGTGAAGAGTTTAGTGCAGTTGAGCCTCGAAAAATTGCCGGCTTATTGCTAATGCTTATTCGCGAAAAAATTGCTGAGAAGGGTTTAATGCAGTTGCATTGGAGCGCTAATGCCGAGCGATTACTGCAACGCGCGCGCTTTATTCAAGCGCAGGCGCTGTTAGATTTACCTAAGTTAGATGATGCAGGCTTAAGTGACTCACTCGAACAATGGCTCTTGCCGTTTTTAACGGAACACACCAAACTTGATCAATTACCTTGGCTAAATGCGTTAGAGTTTTATCTGGGTTACGACAACTGCCAAGCCATCGCCCAGTGTTTGCCCGAAAAAATCGAGCTGCCCAGTGGCCGCCATGTGACGGTTGAGTTTTCGGCCGAAGGTGTACCGCAAGTCTCAGCAAAGCTACAGGAATTTTTTGGCTGTGAGCAATTGCAGTTGGCGGGTGGTAAGTTGCCACTAAAAATTCATTTGTTATCGCCTAATGGTAGCCCCTTGGCGATTACCATGAATTTACAAACATTTTGGCAGCAGGCTTATGCGGATGTACGCAAAGAAATGCGCGGCAAATATCCCCGTCACCCTTGGCCAGAAAATCCGTTTGAGCATGAAGCAACGGCGCTAACGAAACGTAAACTTGCAATGCAACCAAAACTGTAATGTCGGCTTATTAGTAAATATAGGAACACAAAATGAGTAAGATTGAGAATGGCGTTGTTACGGGTAACTTGCGTTCGCTATTAAGATTGGAAGGCGTGGCTATTTTTCTTTTTTCGCTAATGGCCTATGAATTTATGGGGTTTCCGTGGGGCTTTTTTGTTCTGGTGTTTTTTATTCCAGACCTATCCTGGTTAGCGTATTTTCACAGCCCTAAAATTGGCGCAATTGTGTATAACATCATGCATTCCTACATATTGCCACTAATGTTATTTGCCTACGGTTTTTTTGTGTCGTCGCCACTTGCCAATCAGCTCGCAATTGTGTGGATTGCGCATATAGGCTTTGATCGCGCCCTGGGCTTTGGGCTGAAATATTCCAGGGGTTTTCGTTACACCCATTTTGGGAAGCTTGGGCATAGCAAAGATTAGTCATTAAACCAAATTGCTTATATGAGATAAGGTATTTATGAAAGTCACTAATTGGTATTCAAGCTTTGCCAAAAAGATATCGCGCTTTTGTGGCCGCCCAGTTGTATTTGTGTTTGCAATTGGCACTATAGTAATGTGGGTTATTACTGGTCCTTTGTTTGATTATAGTGACACTTGGCAGTTGGTGATAAACACAGCCACCACCATTGTCACCTTCCTTATGGTGTTTTTAATTCAGAATACACAAAATCGCGATACCGAAGCTATTCAAGTTAAGTTGGATGAATTAATTCGTGTAACCCAAGGTGCGCACAATATTTTGTTAGATTTAGAAGAGTTGGATGAAGCGCAATTGGATGCAGTTCGTCTTCGATATCAGTTGCTTGCAAGCTTGGCGCGAGTAGGAATAGAGAAGGGACAAGTAGATACGGATACACCTGAGGCTTAGTCAATAGTAGGAAATAAGCTTGCACAATCCATCCTTCATTAGCGCCCGGATTACAGAGATTTATCGTCAGGAATCTCGCCGGGTATTAGCCACCTTAATTCGGTTACTGCGCGATTTTGATTTGGCAGAAGAAGCGTTGCACGATGCTTTTATTGCTGCCTTGGCACAGTGGCCTACGGAGGGCATTCCAAAAAATCCTCGGGCATGGCTGGTCTCTGCAGGTCGTTTTAAAGCGATAGATCATTTGCGTCGCCGCGCATTATTTAATAAATCCCTTTCGGGCATAGCACAAGAACTTGAATCGGCGGTTAGCGATAGCGAAGAGTGGTTGAATGAATCCATTGAAGACGACCAGTTAAAATTAATTTTTACCTGTTGTCACCCAAGTCTTTCTATTGAAGCGCAGCTTGCGTTAACGTTGCGTGAGGTGTGTGGCCTCACGACTGAAGAAATCGCCCGCGCATTTTTAGTAACGCCCTCAACAATTGCGCAACGTATTGTTCGTGCAAAAAGTAAAATCCGCGATGCTGCCATTCCCTACGAAATTCCTTCTACACATGAATTTCCTGCGCGGCTCTCTTCAGTATTGCACGCGCTTTATTTGTTATTTAACGAAGGTTATTCTGCATCTTCTGGTGAATCCTTAACGCGACAACATCTTGCAAAAGAAGCTATTCGTCTTGGGCGTTTATTGTTGGCGTTAATACCTGAAACAGAAGTTATGGGTTTGCTGGGGTTAATGCTGGTGCAAGAAGCGCGTAGCTTGGCGCGAACCAATGGGCATGGCGATTTAATTACTCTTGAGTATCAAGATCGTAGTTTATGGAATCACCTGCAAATTGCTGAAGCATCGCAATTAATTCAACGCGCCTTGAGCATAGGTGGGTTTGGTGTTTACTCCATACAGGCTGCTATTGCCGCTGTGCATGCTGAGGCGCCAAGTTATGCCGAAACAGACTGGACTGAAATTGTAGGTCTTTATGATTTATTACTACGCCTCAGCCCTTCGCCGGTGATAGAACTTAATCGCGCGGTAGCGCTTGCCATGCGCGATGGGGCCAGCGCTGGCTTAGCAGCAATCAATGCCATAAGTGCACGGGGCGAATTGCTGGATTACTATTTATTACACGCCGCTCGCGCGGAATTTCATTGTCAACTAGGGCAAATGGATTTGGCCAAAAGTGCCTATGAACAAGCCTTATCTCTCACCCAACAAGAGCCTGAGCGCAGATTTTTATCCAGTAAGCTTGCCTCTTTTTGACTCACCTATTTCGTGCTGCCTTAAAATAGTTGCACTAATATAAAAATAATAATAACGCCTTGTCGATTTCTATCGATGTAATTCGACTATTACGTAATAGCAACAATAATTGCCTACTATTGTGCGCTCAGTGGCTTTAAATCTAATGACTTATCAGGATGCGTTTATGACCAATTTCGTTAATCTCCACCGCGTGTTACGCGCAACCCCAGACCGTATTTACCGTGCCTTTCTCAATTCGGATGCGCTGGTGAAATGGCTACCTCCTCACGGTTTTACGGGCAAAATTCATCATATAGATGCACGTGTTGGCGGCGGTTACCGCATGTCATTCACCAATTTCAACACTCAGAAAAGTCACAGTTTTAGCGCCACCTATATTGAGCTAAAACCTAATGAGCTTATTCGCTACAGCAATCAATTTGAAGACCCTAACATGCCCGGTGAAATGCAAGTAAGGCTGGAGTTGACTCCGGTTCTCTGCGGTACTGAATTGAGTATTGTGCAATCAGGCATTCCTGCGGCTATTCCGGTGGAGTTTTGCTATTTGGGTTGGCAAGAATCCCTAATGCTATTGGCGCAGTTAGTTGAACCAGAAATTCCACATGAAGAATAATTCGTGTTATCAATAACTACTAAATATAAAGGAGCTGTTATGAACTACTTGGGTAATTGCCATTGCGGTAATATTAAATTTTCAGTAGATACGGAGCTGAGCAATGCGCTGGCGTGTAACTGTTCAATTTGTTCGCGCAAAGCGACACTTCTGGTATTTGTACCTACAACACAATTTCAACTCTTGACCCCGTATGAAAATATCACCACCTACACCTTTAATAAGCATGTGATCAAACATAAGTTCTGTGCAATTTGTGGCGTGCAATGTTTTGGTGAGGGCACAGATCCGAATGGCAATACTATGGTGGCGGTGAATATTCGCTGCTTGGAAAATATCGATCTGGATGCAATTCCTGTGCATCATTACAACGGTAAAGCAATCTAATCACTTAACTGAGGTATTTATCATGAATCAATATATAGATGGTTTTTTATTACCACTTGCTGCAGACAAAATTGAAGCCTATAAAAGCGTGGCTACTAAAGCAGGTGAGGTGTGGATGGAGCACGGCGCGTTGGCTTATTGGGAAACCATAGGTGATGATATGCAAGAGAATAGTGGCGCTTTGAATTTTAATAAAGCCGCTGGCACTAAAGATAATGAGCTAGTTGTGTTTGCTTGGGTTATCTACCCGTCGCGTGAAGAGCGCGATGCCATAATGGCAAAAGTATTTGCGGATCCGCGTTTACAGGGGAATGATGAAATGCCTTTTGATATGAACCGAATGGCATACGCTGGTTTTAAACCCCTGGTTGTTTTTAATAAAAACTAATATTGCAGGTAAATAAAATGCCCACCCAAATTTTTGTCAATCTTGCAGTGACTGATTTACCCAAATCCAAAGCCTTTTTTGAAGCGTTGGGGTACAGTTTCAATCCGCAATTCACTAACGATGATGCCGCATGCATGGTGATTAGCGATACGATTTACACCATGCTTTTAACTGAACCCTTTTTCAAAGGCTTTACCAGTAAAGAATTGGTGGATGCTAAAAAATCCACTGAGGCTATAGTCTGCCTTTCAGCTGAAAGTCGTGCTGCAGTTGATGAAATAGTTCGCAAAGCAGTTGCGGCAGGTGGGCGAATTTATAACGAACCGCAAGATCACGGCTTTATGTATTGTCACGGATTTGAAGATCTGGATGGGCATCAATGGGAGTTTGCTTTTATGGAGCCGAGTCATCCTCAATAAGATTACTTGGCATTCACTCATAGTAGTCCATTAAAAGAGAGCAATTGCATGAAATACCTTGCGTTAGTTTATTACGAAGAAAAAACCATTAATGCTATGACCCAAGCCGAGTGGCAATCGCTTAATGAAGAGTGCGTAGCCTGCGGTGAGGATTTGCGTGCAGGCGGTTTTATGGTGGGAGGTAATGCCTTACATCCCACTACAACCGCGACCAGTGTGCGCGTGCGCGATGGAAAACCGGTTATTACCGATGGCCCTTTCGCAGAAACCAAAGAACAGCTGGCAGGTTTTTATTTATTGGACGCACGCGATTTAAATGAGGCGATTCAATTGGTGAGTAAAATTCCACCTGCGCGTTTGGGTTGTATTGAAATCCGCCCAGTGCGTGAGTTAAATCCTATGCAGGATGAACGTTTCAAGCCACAGTTGGCATAGTAAGATGCGAAGGATATATACCCATGAATTTAACACCTAGTTTTGCAGATTTAGCTCCTCTTTTGTTAGCGGGTATGCGTGAACCACTGAATGAACAAAGTGCGCAAAATATCCCTCTTCTCTGGCAAAAATTTGCGCCTTACATCGGCAAGATTTCACATCAAGTGGAAGATAGGGTTGCTTATGGTTTATGTGTGAGTAGCCATGAAAGTAGCAATGGCTGTCACTACTACATGGCGGCCTGTGAAGTCAGTGAATTTGCGGATTTACCGGTAGACTTAAGCCCGCTGATTGTGCCTGCCCAAAAATACGCAATTTTTACTCACTCGCTGAATGTGGCCAGAATCAAGGAGACAATCGATTGGGTTTTTGATCAATGGTTGCCTACTTCTGGCTTTACTCATAACCCCCAATCTATTCATTTTTTTGAGCGTTATGGGGAAGATTACAACCCGGAAGTGGGTGCGGGCGACACAGAAATTTGGCTTCCCATCGTCTAATAAAAGCCAGTTTTATTTCGTTAAATAAGTATCTCGCTAGAACTCGCATTTTCTTGCATAAAGCTTCCACATTGTTTGCACGCTCATTTTCAACGATGCGTGCATAATAAATTCACCTGCAGAGAATTGTTTGCAGACACTAACGCTTAATGATGTGTCGTATTAATTACATCGCTGTGGAGGCGAATTTATGAAAACTCTCACCAATCCAATGGGTATTAATTCTCAAACCGTTAAAAAATATGTAGCGGTACTGGCGGTGGCAAGTCTCGCTAGTTTTACAAGCCTGGCCAGCTTGGCCGTATTTGCTGATACTGCAGGCGCTGAAAAGAAAACGACTGACGCAGTTTCACACCATAAACACCGTGGTGATATGGATGGCAAGCGTGGCGATAGGCATCGCGAGTGGAATAACGATCGCTCTCACTTCGGTGCCAAGTTGGATTTAACCGATGCACAAAAAGAATCTTTGAGGGCAGCACGTGCATCGAATGAATCTAGCTCTAAAGACGTGCATGAAAAATTGCGCGCGGCACATGATGCTTTGAATAAAGCCGCTGCTACCAATACAGACGATGCTATGTTGAGTAAATTGGCTACTGACCTCGCCAGTGTAATTGCGCAAAAAGAACTGGCTAAAGCTAAAGCACGCCGGGATTTTGTTAACCTTTTAACACCAGAGCAAAAGCAAAAGTTAGCAGCTTTTGAAGCAGAGCATAAGAAGGCTCCGCATTGGAAAAACAAACCGAAGGGAGAATCAAAAGCTAAGTAATCTGCTTTATATATTATCGCCAAGCTTCATTTTTTGCATGAATGCTTGGCGTATTAATCAACTTGAAACGCCATTGCATTTTTCATCTTTATAGTTCATTTATATAGCTAATCTATCTGTTCTAGTAACATAGTCCATCTGCATATTTTTTAATCCGACCTATACTTTTAATTCCTTTTAGGTGAACGGGTTTACTATATGCTAAAAAAAATCCTGGCCCTCTCGCTATTCACTTTCTTTTCCTTGCACACTTATGCAGAGCGTGCCCCCGCCTATGAATGGGCGAATGCTATTACCCTTGAATCTGTGAGTAACCTGCAAGGTGGCTTGGCGCAGGGAACGCGTAATCTGGCAAATCTGGATTTAACCCTCGCGATAGATACTCAATCTGCTGGCTGGTGGAGCGGCGGCGAAGTTTTTATTTACGTGTTGGGCAATTACGGTAAACCGCCCTCGGATTTAGTGGGAGATTTACAAACCATTTCTAACATTCAAACCAACAATAATCTCAAGCTTTACGAGTTTTGGTACAGGCACAGTTTTGCGGAAGAAACCGTGAGTTTATTGGTTGGCCTGCATGATTATAATTCCACGTTTTATTCACTCGAATCCTCAGAGCTTTTTACCACATCGTCTTTGGGTATTGGCCCGGATGTAGCGCAAGTTGGCCCCTCTATTTTTTCAACCACGTCTGCAGCAATTCATTTAACGCTTTCGGGCGAACATCTTTATTTTTTACTGGCAACATACGATGGTGTAGCGGGTGACCCTGCGCATCCACGCGGAACTCATATTAAATTTAAAAAATCCGATGGCCTATTCAATGCGATTGAGGGGGGCGTGCAGTATGAAAGCTCCTATAAATTAGCGATAGGTGCATGGCAACACACGGCAGAAGTGCAAAACTCTGTGGATGGCAGCTTCAGCGATTCAAACTCAGGCTTTTATATTATTGGCGAAAAATATTTTGACAATAATATCGCCGCCTTTTTTCAATACGGTCATGCGCAGGCGACTAAAAACCAACTGGAATCTTATGTAGGTGCTGGCATCACCTTAAGCAACGCATGGGTTGAAGAGGATTCAATAGGTATAGCCTACGCTTCTGCGCAAAATGGCTCGCCTTTTTTGCGCATGAATGCAGGGTTGTTATCCAGAGAGAATATTTGGGAGCTTAGCTATCTGCATCCCTTAACGCCCTCTATAAAGGCGCAGGGCAGTTTGTATGCAATTGATCACCCCAGCATGTCGCCTGAGGTGGATAATGCGGTAGCCTTAGGCTTGCGGGTTTATATTGAATTCTAATGTGACAAGAAGCGCTTGCGATTTATCCGCAGAATGTAATCGTCGCTAAACATACATATTGCGTAAATGTGCAAAGAGTATGGAAGTTGAAATTTCGGTTAAAAAGAACGGCAAAAAAACATCATAAAGCTCTTTTGCCGTGCTCTTATGGATTACTTTTCGCTGAATTGAAACTTGTAACCAGCGCCATAAACCGAGTGAATAATTTCTTTATCGGTAAGCGGCAACAATTTTTTGCGCAGTTTGGTGATATGAGAATCCATCGTTCTATCGCTCACAATACGGTGATCACTATAAGCATTTTTCATTAGCTCATCGCGCGACACTATGGTGTTAGGGCGCGCCGATAAAGTTTTTAAAATACGGTATTCAATCAGCGTTAGTTCAACTTTATTCTCACCGTACATGGCGGTGAGCGATTCTTTAATAAGTTGAAAATCTTGTGTGGGTTGATCAGGGTTAATGCGTTTCATAATCGCTTTAACTCGCGCGACTAGTTCGCGCGGGCTAAAAGGTTTGCAAATGTAATCGTCTGCGCCTAATTCGAAACCCAGTAGTCGGTCGGGTTCTTCAACGCGTGCCGACATAATAATGACCGGTGTATTGGTGTTGTTGCGAACTTCCTGACATAAACGTAAACCGTTAATCATGCCAGATTTACTCGGTAACATCACATCTAACAAAATTAAATCCCAGGATTCCTGTTGGATTTTTTCTAACCCGCTATCAGCATCGTGTACCAGCGTACAATCGAAATTATTATTCGTTAAATAATCGCGCACCACTGTGCCTAAGTCAATTTCGTCTTCAACAATTAAAATATTCATTGGCTATCCTTTCAGCTCAGGGGTTGGCTTTGGCATGGAATACGAATGGTGACGGAGAGCCCGCCCAGCACGCTGTTACTGGTGGTGATTGTACCTTCATGCGCTGCGACAATATTTTTGCAAATTGAGAGGCCTAAGCCTGCGCCACCGGTGCTTCTGTTGCGCGATGAATCGGCGCGATACAACCGTTCAAATAAT
>Ga0247803_1001004_pt1 | contig 14878 bp, 11 predicted proteins | sample UWRJL014104B1_FD_180928 | JGI IMG/M metagenome (GOLD analysis project Ga0247803, IMG submission 180928) | Plant litter microbial communities from Arlington Agricultural Research Station in Wisconsin, United States - UWRJ-L014-104B-1 | ecosystem: Environmental > Terrestrial > Plant litter >...
CGTTGCGAATGTCGTCTTCGTTCGAGAACATACGCATCCTATGCATGTGCATCAACAACCTGGTCCGCGCGTCAAATATAGCATGGAGAGACGCATAAAGCTTCGCAATCTTTGTCCGAGACCAACAACTAGGGCAAAACCATATCCACCAACTCAACATGCAGATGGCCTGCATTTCGCCCTTGACCGGTCAGACCGAGCCAACAGGAAGAGGCCGTCGCAAGCTTACGGCATCCCCGCCACACTCCGCTTTTCATTCCGTCTCTCCGCCTTTACCTCCTCGCTCACAAACACGACAGGTTGCTGGGTCTCCCGAGGGTTCACGTTCTCTCGTTCATGCATGACACACTATGATCATATATGCCAAGCCTCATACAGCATCCATTTCGGTGGAAAGTTCTATTGCTCCGATCGCCGAGGAAGCCGATAGCCAATTTCAAACCAGAGCTTCTTGGAACATAGTTCCGACCGAATCGACTCATGCTACAAGAGGCGAGACGACATGCAAGCGCTATCAGTCATGCAAGTCTTCTCAAAGTCGCCCAATCATCTCAGGTCAACACCTCGACACAACAACTCCCACGAATGTGCCTCCGATCCATCTTCCGCTCGAGTCCTCGTTCCTACTAGAGTCCTCATTCTCATTCTCATTCTCATTCTCATTCTCATTCTCATTCTCATTCTCATTCTCATTCTCATTCTCATTCTCATTCTCAATCTCATTCTCATTCTCATTCTTATTATCAATCACAGTCTCATTCACAGTCTCACCCTTCTCCTTCCCTCCATCCTGAACAAGATCCGCCCACCGCGGGTCCTCGGTCGTGTCCCGTGCCTTCTTCATTGAAAGCGGATACTCGCTCACATCCTCAGGACGAGACTTCACCATTTAGTTCTGCTTACTATCATCCGCTTCTACCTTCGTCCGCAGATCCTCCTCGTAGGGATTGATTATATTTCTACGGTCCCGGGTAGTGGTAGCTTCGTGGTGGACGAAGCCATGTGTGGGTATGCTCTTCGTGGTGGCTAACGGAAAGGTTATGTAGGTTTGCCTTGCAACGAGTCTGTTGGTTGGTGCAATGTGCTGCCGCGTACTGCGATGTGGTGTGAAGGCGATGTTAGGTGATCTGATGTCTGGGTCGCAGATGATTTGGTCTTGCGCGCGGAGGGAGGGGGTTACCTGGGGTAGGAGCAGGGTGTTCACACTGTTGTGAAATACAAGTTATGGATATGCGATGTGCCGAGTTTTGCGGGACCTTGGTATGTCGAAGTGAAAGTATAAAGGGAACATGGCAGTGCAGGGTGACCGCATACTGTCAAAGTAGCATCTTGACTTCTTAGAGAAGCAGGGGCTATGTTGGTATGATGCATCTGCGTACACACCATGTGAGAGCAGTGACTGTAAAATCATAAACCATAGAATTCTTTCGCGCTCGTTGGGTTGGGGTATTCACTGCAACGATCCAAAGCATTGTACAGCCTGCTTCCTAAGAGCGGTGTCAGCACTACTTCAATTCCAAAGTGTTTTATACTTTCTCTCGAATCGTGAGATAGGCTGTAGTCCCGACCTGATGTTCAGCAACATCTACACGAGAAATGCGAGCAAGTTCAAATGGATGGATGAGATTCATCGAGGTTCGGTCGGACCGTAGCGGAGACAAGGTTTCCGGACTAACCCCGTTGTCCTGATGCCAAGATGGCGCCCGCCGCAACCCCGGCGCTGCATTTCAACGTGCACCCGCACCCTTTTCGAGCGCCTCTCGGAAGGTCCCCCAGTTGTCGATATCCTGCCGTACGCCCCAATGAGCCGTCCCAGATGAGTTGGAATCTGCTAGAGCGCTTCATAGAGTCGGATCACTTCAACCACGATCCTTCGCTCACTGTTGCGTACCTCTCGTGAGTCCGGAAGCCACCGTTGCGCCCGCCCACTGCACCGCTCTGCACCGCTCTGCACGGCCACAGTTGGCAAAGGAGCTCCCCCGCTGACGACGTGTGCCTGCGCAGACGATATGCCGAGCACGTCGGCATTCACTATGTGCTCTGCTCCAAGCTGCGCCAATTCGCCTACGAGGAGATCGAGTTCTTCCTCCCGCAGTACGTGCCCCGTCGCCGTGCCGCTCCCAGCCAGCGCTCACCCCGGATAGATTATGCCACCTCCTCATTAGCGTCGACAATGAGTCCATGGCCCTGGAGGAATTCATAATAGACCTGTGCGAAGAGTCCGTCAACGGCGCGCTTTTGGTGGGCACCACACGCCGCACGATATAGCGACGGTGCTAATGCCTCCCGCAGACCTTCTGGCTCTTCCAGACCTACCTCCACGACCTCGCCGCAGACCACAATTCGCACTCGTTCAAGACATGTCGCCGGATATACAACAAGGTCCAGCGCATCGTTTTCGGGTCCGCCGAGCCGCAGCGCCGCGAGAAGATCAAGGAGAACATTCTCCCCGTTACCGTCCTGTCGAGCTTGGTGATTGCCAGTGTGGCGGCCCCCTGGCTTCCCCGACATGCAGGCCCTTTGGCTGTTGCGCAGGCACGCAAACCTCGCCCGGCCGAGGACATGATCTCGGACAATGTGCAGACGGCCCGCATGGGGAGGAGCAACACGGTAGCAGGACCTGCGTCTCCGCGGCCCCGGCGACTAAAGCAGTCCACAGGACACTCCGATCCAGAGGACGAGAGGTCTCTCAAGTCCGCCGTGCCACGACCCAACGATATCGATACTTCAAGAGAGTTGCGGAGAAAAGCGGCCCGACCAGGCGGCTCCCAGCGGGCCCCGTCCGCGCAACAGAGGCCGAGTCTACTATCTGTTGGCTCGGAAGCTCGCCTGAGCTCGTCATCGCTACCTGACTTCCGACAGCCACCTGCTTCTCCCCTGCCGACTCCTCCGCCTACTGCTGGCCTGGGCCCTAGACCAGACCACCATGTATCTCGCAAGCACCATGTCCATCTTTCGAGGCCGCTTACCCCGACAGCGCTGTCGCGGTCGCAAAAAAGGCGTCTACTGCGGTCCAACTACTTCAGGAACCAAACGCAATTCCTGAGTGCATTAGAGGATATCTCGAACCGCTTGGTCATTGTGCCGAAACCGGCTCGTTTGAGTGCTTTGCGGGCCGAGCTCGCCCTCATCGCTCAAGATCTTCCTGCAGAAGTAGATGTACCCGTTATTGCGCCCGCGACTCTGAAAGATGGCGTCGCCTCGCATAGCCAACATCACCGCATTGTCCGCATCAACCCTGCCGAGGCCACAAGCCTCAACAGTGCAGAGAGGGTACCTTATTTGTTAATGGTGGAAGTACTGACCGAAGATTTCGACTTCGATCCCGAATCAGAGCAGAACCAGCAGCTGCTAGAGAAGCTGATGATGGAGAAAGGGACTACTAAGCGTCGTCTGTTCGACATTACCCATGCCGACCACCTGGCAGCCGTGAGAGCGCCCCTGAATGGCGCGGATAGTGTCTTTGAGCCTTCAAATGGCGACCTCGGGAGCACTCCACTCATCAAAGCTATGGATGATGGAGATGCCACATCAGATATCACTCGCATAACCCTACCTAGCGCTGTGGCCAGTGCCAAGACCGCAGCTCCGAGGTCTTCAAGTGGAGCGAACACTATGTCTTCGATAGCAGCGTCGTCCACACCACGCACTTCGGACATGGAGGTCAGCAGATCTAACAGCCCTGCGCCCCGAAAGATGACTCTTCCCATCAGTCGTGGAACCCAGAGTGCGGACCAACCAGACATCTCAGCTCTTGCAACACACATGCGGACCGCAGCGCAGATGTTGGCTCAGCTGGAGGCTAGTGGATCGAAGCGCCCAAGAGCAGAAGTAGCCGCCATCAAAGCTAAGATCATTGCGAGCATGCAGAGCCTGGAAGAGCAGAATTTCTTCTCCGAGGATACTGGGCCCACCTTTGATACCATCATGGCCGATACTGACCCCACTGCCATTGTTGCCGAGCCTGAGGAAATTGAGGAGGGCTTGCCCGGTGCGAGCAACTCAGGGGCAGGTGCTGCTCGCATGGAGAACGACTTGAAGACTGGAGGTGTGCGTCGCCAAGGCGACCGTGATGATCCCAGTGCAGCGACCTTTGGCGAAGAGTGGAGCGCGAAGAGGGAGAGAATACGACGGTCGTCTCCGTACGGTCACATGAAGAATTGGGATCTCGTCAGTGTCATTGTGAAGACTGGAGCCGATCTACGACAAGAAGCTTTTGCATGCCAACTGATTCAGGTATGCGCCAAGATATGGGAAGAGGCGGATGTGCCCGTCTGGACGAAGCGCATGCGCATCTTAGTCACTGGTGAATCCTCTGGCCTGATAGAGACCATTACGAACGGCGTTTCCCTCCACTCTCTAAAGCGAAGTCTTACTCTCGCCAGCATCGCAGCGGGCACCAACCCCCGAAAACGCATCGCTACTCTCAAAGACCACTTTGTCAAGTCCTTCGGCGAGCCCGACTCGGACAGTTACAAATCTGGCGTGGGCGCCTTTACCCGTTCCCTCGCCGCTTATAGCGTTATCTGCTACGTTCTTCAACTCAAAGACCGTCACAACGGCAACCTACTCATCGACAACATGGGCCACATCATTCACATTGACTTCGGTTTTATGTTATCCAATTCCCCAGGCAGCATGGGTTTCGAAGCCGCGCCTTTCAAACTCACGCAAGATTATGTTGACGTGCTTGGTGGCGTGGCGTCCCCAGCCTTTGAGGAGTTCAAGGCGCTTTGTAAGAAGGCGTTTCAAGCGCTACGGAAAGAGGCAGATCGTTTCATCATGTTGGTGGACATGATGGGGAAGCAAAGCAAAATGCCTTGTTTTGCGGCGGGGGCTGCGGGCGTTACGAATAGCTTACGGGCGAGGATGATGCTGCATTTGAGTCGAGAAGAGGCGGAGGGGTTCGTGGACGAGCTGGTGGCGAAGAGCGTGGGCAGCTATTACACGAGGCTGTGAGTATTTTCTTTGGATCTGCATAACGCTTTTGCTAACGATCGTGCAGTTATGATACCTTTCAGTACCGTACCCAAGGCATTTATTAATTTTCCTGCGCAGCATGTTGGGCATAGCGTTGCAGTCGCAGATCCTTCTGCATTGCTGATTGTTGGGCCACTTGGGTACACTGCATCTCGGGCTACCGAGTTAACGTTCGCATTTCCCGGCGTTCAGAGATCTTGGATAGCGGAAAACGACGGTCTGCCATGTGGCAGGCAGAGGAGATAGAATACAATACAAGTTACGTCGTACACTGAATGGCTCACTAGGCAAAGTGAACTCGCTCTCTGGGGTAGCGTACTGACATGTGGGTCAATCCCAGATAATGCGACAAGTGTCTGTTTAATGGCATACCTACGTTTACTAGGGTGCACGATTGGAACAGTCAGGGGCATTCAGATTTTTTGATTTCTCATCGGACGAAGGCTTGCACCTGTCGGACGGTTGACTAGCGAATCAAAGCGTGCGATCTGGCTGACAAAAGCGGCTCGGAAGACGGATAGTGGAAAGCCAGCGCTTCCGGGTGCCGAGCGCCGACCACCACCTTTCCACGTTGATTATCAATATCTCGCTACCACTTAACATTTCCGGAAGAAGTAATCTATCTGTGCGACAATACACCAACGCTGATGAAAACATGGTGCTGAGTCGCACCATTTACCCCCCGCGCTTTCGTATCCATGAACGAGCGTGATGCTGTCCAATCGCAGATTTTGTGTCGTCCGGGGTTGGTGCGCGTTCATAGCGGATTTTTGAGAGTGACTGGATGAAGTAGGAGTATATATTCGTGTGGTCGCATCTTTCAATACACACATGCATATTCTCTGCCTCACATTCTGGTTTCCCCCTGATACACTCTCAACACCGTCAGAGTACTCTTCCAACGTTACAACATTGCCTCACACTATTTCAACTCAACCTGAATCCTTAACGCCTTCAAGACCATGACAGAGCAACGCAATATCGTCGTAGTAGGTGGCGGGTTTGCCGGTCTCCCAGTTACGCACTATGTCATGAAGCACATCATTCCCGCCCTCAAAGCAAAGCACGGCAACGCCAAATACCACGTCTACAACCTCAACCCATCATCCGACTTCTACTTCCGCATAGCATCGCCACGCGTTGGTACGTCGACTACGCTCATGCCAGCCGAGAAAATCTTTGGGTCCCTCACCGAAGGTTACAAGAACTACTCCGCCGACGAGTTTACGTTGATTCAAGGCTTCGCTACTGGTCTCGACACAAGCGCAAGGAAGCTTTCGTACCAACGGAGTGGGCATCAACCCGAGGAGCTGTCATACCATGCACTGGTTGTAGCGGCGGGCAGCAGAACACACCACCCAGCCTTCTCCATGCCTACTACTAAGGAGGCTACCGTGGACGCCATCAAAACGATGAACACCAAAGTTGCCGCCGCGAAAGATATTGTCATTGTCGGCGGTGGGCCCACGAGCGTCGAGGTCGCTGGCGAAATGGCCGAATTCCGCAACGGCAAGCCCGGCTGGTTCAGCCCAGCTCCGCGCAAAGTTAACATCACACTGGTCACTGCTGCGAATCAACTGCTGCCCGCTCTCAGCCCCAAGATCGCAAAGATCGCGGACAAGAAGCTCAAGGATCTGGGTGTTGATGTCGTATACCAAACGCGCGTTACCAATGTCTCAGAGTCGCAGGACGGGCGGACAAAGGTTCTGCTCACAAAGGGAAAGGAGTTGGAGGCTGATCTCTACATCCCAGCTTACGGCGTCCTTCCCAACTCCACATGGCTACCCTCCAGCCTACTAAATGACACAAACTACCTCGTCACCAACCCACAAACCCTCCGCGTCGACGCAGCAGGCCCACGCGTCTACGCCACGGGCGACATCTCCTCCGCATCCCGCAACATCGGCATGGATATCATGGACATGACCCCCGTCGTCATGGTAAATCTCAAGCGCGACCTGCTCTCCTACAACCCCGCGGCACCCACTGCTCCAGCGCCTGGGAAAGATAGGATCTTCACACCCAAGGCGAATCTTTCCATGGTCGTGCCTATCGGAACAGGTGGTGGCGTGGCGGGTATCATGGGGTGGTCGGCTCCTAGTTGGTTGGTTTGGTTGGCGAAGGGGAGGGATTATTTGGTAGGGATGGGTTTGAAGCCGGCGCTTGTGGGGGACAGTGTGAAGAAGGACTATAAGTGGAAAGTGGGGGAGGCTATTGTGTGAGGGGTGTAGAGCGTTTGGTGGTTGGAGTTCGTGGACTCTGGTTTATTGTTCGGATATGAGCGTTAGTCGTAATAATATTAATTTCCCATTAGCCGGGTTTCCATTTCAGAACCCTCAAGAACAGGATGTTAAATCTATTATTCAAGTGAGTGCAGGTGTGTTTGAGGCTACAAATTATAATGCTAGCCACAGTCATCAACGTGCCACTAGCCGCGGATGGTTAGCACACCGCTGCTGACAGGGGATAGAGCGCTTAGGCGGGGTGAGATCTAAACTATCGCATCTCCTCCATAGCTACCTCCCTACGCACCGCAAAGCTTCAGATTGAGAGGAGACACCAGACTCATTCCAAAGTCCGATATCGATCAAAGCATGCCAGAGGATGCGCACACATCTGAATTATGACAGACTTGCTACCGTCTCCGTCGGACACGCCGTCGTCATGTCCAGTTTGCCGCTATCCAGCGTGGACCGCCGATCATGGAGACGAAGAGGAAATGGAAGTGATCATTAAGTCGTGCTCTGCTATGTACGTAATTGTGGTAAAAGCGCATCATCATACCTCGCATTAGTGCTACTTTCTGGTGCTGACATTATCTATAGGCAAGCCTCGGCAGATGGAGGGTGCCACGGCTGTATCGTACTACACCACGCATGGGTCTATGCAAAGCCTGACTTGGAGTCTCGGCGCGACTCTCAGCTTGACTTCAATAAGAGCACGGGAAATTTATGGATCCATATCTTCAACACCGGCGTACGCCAAAGCGGCGTGACGGCGATAGATGTGTTTACGCTACCAAGTGAGTGAGCTTCTTTCAAACACTCGCCTCAGAAGACGGGTTCAAGCCTAGGTCGGAACTGAGACGAGTCGTCAGACACGCCTACGTTCAAGCATGTGCGAACCGGAAGTCCACTACCGCCAAGCACTCATCTCCAACACACACTATCGCAGATCCAAGGCTGGTTGCTCAGCTGCCAGGAAAACCATACGAAATGCCAGGAATCAACACCTTATACGCCTCATCGACTTATTGACATCATGGGTGAGGATTCATCGAAAGTCAAACTCGTTGAAGTCTCGTCCAATGAGCATCCACCACAGTACGCATGTCTCAGTCACTGCTGGGGTAAGACCCGATCAAAACATACAACTTGGCAATCCACCATTCGAGAGAACCTCGAAGGTATCCCAGTATCCCAACTTCCGAAAACGTTCAGGGATGCTATTGCGATTGCACGCGTGCTCCATATCCGCTATTTATGGGTTGATTCGCTGTGTATCGTACAAGACAGTGCTTCAGACTGGGCAAAGCACGTCTCGAAGATGGCCCAAATCTACCAACACGGACTCCTCACACTTGCAGCCGGCGCAAGCTCTGACGACGACGGAGGTTTCTTCGCCGAAGTACCGGAAAAATGGAAAACGCAATACAGATTTCAGCTCGATGTTGAAGATGCACAGTACGAATTTCACTGTCGCCATGTGGTAGACCATCCCGATGCAGGGTGGCCGTGCAAAGAGACGCTTCCACTGATGGAACGTGGCTGGTGTTTTCAAGAGCGCCTGCTCAGCAAGCGGTACCTGTGCTTCGGCAGTAAGGAGGTCCTCTGGGAATGCCAAGAAGACGTCGCCTGCTCCTGTTCTACTGGAGTTGGCTCATTTAGTACGTGACTCTGAGGAATGAACGAACTGCGTCGCAGTGGCAAGACAGTGCGACCTTCTTGTCCAAGACAACAGGCGCCGTAGTCCCGTATGGATGAGATTTACTGACCAGTTAACACAACCTTTAGACCCACGCGTGACCGAAAAACCCAGCTTCCCAGGGTGTATAGCAACAAGGTGGCAAATTGCTCAACTAGACGGCTTCCAGAAGTTGGACTTTGGCGCTGTATGGCGCGATACGGTAACGGAATACTCCACACGGCAGCTTACGTTTGCCAGCGACAAGTTGCCTGCCCTTGCGGGACTTGCTGATGCGTTCCGACGAAAAGCCAACATTGGAACGTATTTGACTGGCCTTTGGAGTCATTCGCTCCAACAGGACATTGCGTGGCGTTCCTACGGGGACGATTCACCGTTGGGTCGGCCACGCAAGGAGCCCTCTTGGACGTGGGTGTCAGCGGGCGATGGAAGAGTGGAATGGCCATCACTACTCTTCCATGATTTGTATACAGTCGAGCCTGTCATGTGCACGGAACATCAGCCAGAGCCGCACGCCCATTGCTTGGAAGTCTCAGGTCTACTCCTCCCCGTGTCGATGCAAACTCACGCCGAACGAGATGACTATGAAACAGATTTCCCTCTCAGTCGTCACGTCAATGTCGTTCCATATACCCGGCGCCACTCCGAACCACAACTCCAGGCTGTACAACACACATCTCGACTCGTGGATACATTACCAGAATATTGCGGCTCCACGCACGATAAGCGAGTGCAAACGCTAGAACATATTACCCCGACACCGCACTCTGGAACCTTCAATGCAGATTACAAGTTCTGGGACAAAGAGGAGGATCTGCAAGAGGCCTTGCAACACGCTGTCTTTTTGTTCATTGGCACGGAGCCTGACATGTGGGGAGAAAGTGGGAGGTGGGGTACGAGCTGGGCAGGTGGTATTTTGCTGAGGCCGATAGATCGGGAAGGCCCGTCGATGGACCGTTTGTGTCGGTATGAGCGGATCGGATGGTTGAGGTATTGTACTTTGAAGTCGCGGGAGGAGTGGAGGCCGATGGGAGTTAGATCGAAGTTCCTTATGGTTTGATGCGGAGACGGGATGGTGTATGAAGACATACGAAGACGTGGGCAAACCAACTGTACGTACAGATCATCTAGAGAGCTCCCAGTGCCTGATGTAATACGGCACAGGTCGCTAACAAATAGACACGACATGTTTGTTAACCCAGCCCAAAATGCACTGATTCAATTCTCAATATAACCCCACTCTTTCTAACCAAAAGTTATCTCTAGCGTTCACCACGGCAAAGTTGACAAGTCCCGCCCCTGTTCCAAACTTCCGCCTTGGGGTGTTTATCATCAATGAAGTGCATGCCGTAATAAGCCATCTAAGCCTTATGGTTGAAATCGCAGGTGGTGTGCTCCATAGGACACTTGACGTGGGTGTACTCCTTGAGGCACATAGTGCAATTTGAGGGCATGTGGGGTGGTCGCTTTTACTCATCCTCTGTATCTCTGTAGAATATTAGTGAGTACACGGTAGGAAGAAGCAGATGAACGTACCTCTTGGCGGGACGACCAGTTGGGTTAGTGGCGGGACGGCTGTCCGTGTTGGCGGAAGGGAAAGGATGATGGAAATTTTCTCATGACTTTGTGCACAATCATTTGAACATTTCTCACAGGTGTTCATTGGGTTTCTTTTATCATCGGTAGGAGCTGGAGAGACAAATAGCTTTTAGTACTGTCAAGCCCAATTACATTCACGCTCATGCCTCTTTTACTAAGCCGAGCACGCATAGTCTCACAGCCCCGTACAGAGCTGGTACCGTAAGGAGAGAGATAATATCCCACGAACACCGTTAACCAGGACCGTCGAGGCCAGGGCAGCTATTCTCCAAACCACAATCACGTCTTTCAGAGCTCCGAGCCATACCATGTCTCATTTGTGGCGCGTGCTCTCTGGTCAATGGCGCAAAGCATAAAACGGCCATGCATCCGCTCTACACAACACCGACCTCGACGCCCTCCAGCTTCCCGTCCGCCTGCCATCTTTCCAGCATCCTCGTGAATGAAACAATCCCCTCACTCCACGACGCCCCTCTCGCCTTCTTCATCATCTCCATCTGATCTCCGGGCTTCAAATATTCGCCCTCAAGCGTGATATAGCTTGGCGTGCAAACAGCCACCGCGCTATAGTAAGCAGCGCCTTGCATGAGCTGCATTGCATACATCTCTTCAGCCGCCTCCGAGGGCTCAATGACAACACGCTTGTCCTTGTCGTCAGCCGGGATGCGCTTGTGCGCTTCGGCGATGATGTAGGTGACGTGGCGACTCATGACATCAAGAGTGTGTGAGAAGTTTGCGGTCGTTGCTGCTTGAGATATGCTGAGCCAGAAGAGGTTGGGGAAACCGTTCATAGAGCAGCCGTGCAAGCTTGTTGCTCCTTTAGTCTCGACTTTCTCTGTGAAGCGGAGGTTGTTGCGGCCGGTGATTTCAATTCCGAGGCGAGCAGATTGGTCCGCGACGGCGTATGCTGGAGAGCGGAAGCCAGTTCCCATCACAAGGATGTCGACAGGGTACTCCTGGCCGTTGGCTATGACTCCGTGTGGGGTGAGGCTGTCAACGCCTTTCCCATCCGTGTCGACGAGGTGGACATTCTCGTTATTGAAGGCCTGTAAGTAAACGTCGCTGAATGTGGGTCGCTTGCACCATGTATAGTACCATGGCATCATCTTATCGGCTGTGTCTTTGTCTTTGACGATGTCGGCTATCCGCTTGCGGGCTTTCGCAGTATCATCTGCGTCCATTGCCTGAAATTTTGCGATGTGCTCAGGGATCTTGTCTAGTGCAACGGGGTTGAACTGCTTACTGCCTATAATGGCACAGTAGGCTTTCAGCTTCGACCATTCGTCGTCAACCAGATTCACCATGTCTGGTGTACCATCGCCGGAAAGGCATTCGGCTAGGTTTTCCATACGTGCGGCCTGCCAGCCGGGCACAGTTGCGATGCGCTCACGCCACTCTTTGGGATCAGTATTCCGCTGTCCTCGAGTGAAGACCTGAGAGGGTGTACGTTGGAAGACGTATACTTCCTTCGCGTGCTTGGCCAACTCTGGAACAATTTGTATACCTGTTGCCCCCGTGCCAACGATGCCGACTCGCTTGCCAGCCAATTTGTGCATATCTGGAAAAGGAGTGTCGCTAGAGCCGCCGGTGATGTTGTAGTCCCATCGCGCGGTATGGAATATGTCTCCCTCGAAGCCCGCAAGTCCAGGTATCTTGGGCACATGCGGATAGGGAAAGACACCGGACACCAGGATCGCAAAGTCAGCGTTCACCCACAGTGCTCCTTTGTTCTTACCATCCGGTCCTCGGCTCGTAGTCATGTCTGCTCTCCACTTTTGCGTGCTGTCATCCCATTGCAGACCACTGATCTGTGTCCGGTAGAGTACTCTTGCAGAAAGTCCAAACTGTTCAAGCAACTGTACCAGGTAAGAGCGAATTTCGACTCCCGAAGCGTACTTTTGCGTAGGGGCGTAGCCCGTCTCTTCAAGTAGGGGCAGGTAGACATATGACTCTACATCGCAGTGAAGTCCGGGATATCGATTCCAGTACCAGGTGCCTCCAGCCCCGCCGGCGGTTTCCACGATGAGAATCTGATCCGGAGTAAATCCAGCTTTGACTAGCCGTACAGCATTGGTGATGCCTCCGATACCAGCTCCTAATATAAGGAATTTGATGCGGTCGCCCGAAGTGATGGGTGACACAAGCTTGTCCAGCGCCACGTGGTCGGCAAATGGATCATCGACGAGACTACGCAAACGCTCGTTGTCGCTGCAGTGTAGGTCTTGGTATTGCTTCGACCCATCTGATCGCAAACGTTTCGCAGCTTCTTGCGCATACTTGAGCTGCTCCTGTGACATGGTCGCTGTTGGATTCATCCTGCATCAAAGTTTGGATTTGGTGGAGAAGGTGTTCAAAGGATTAGGGCATGAGATGGGTTTTGACGCTGTGGGAAGATAAATACCACATGAACGCGAGTCATCACAACGTGCGGGGCCCACGGTGTACATTGTAGGGCGTCGCGTACACCAGTGACGCGTATTGGTCGGCCTAAACCCGTTTGCCAAGCTGGGCTTAGCTTCTGCAACGCTGTATAGTGCTTCATGCACCCGGAAGAGGAACACAATAAGGTGGGGTTAGCCTTCAAGAACCTGCAGGGGCGCGCAAAGTCGGGGCTTGAGATACAAATACCTCGTATACCACGCGGTCCTACTCGCTCTGCAACCACCGCCGAGCAAACGAGGGACCCTTGTCGCTTGATAGCCAACCTCAGCGTCACACCAAAACAGCTAAGTTTGGTCGAACAACGTCCCGCCGCACAAGAAGTTGTACAATTGAGACTATCACGACCGCCATGACTTCCACGAATTTGCCTGATTTCGATGACCTGCCACCGGTTACAGGAATGCCGCGGGGTTGCGCATGGGGTGTATTCGACCAGGCCGGTAAAAAGGATCTGCGGGGCACGCTGAACATTCTCACGCCGTCTGTTGTGGCCGAAGCGTGCAAAGAGGCACGAGATGGTATTAGTATCTCCTTGAAGTGTGTATTCGGGCGAGCTAGCCATGTCTAACCTCGATGTGGGAAATGCTGATACCAACAAGTTGGCCCCTGAACGGCAACAAAGTCCCCATGGGCAGAGCCCAACCAACGCACGATGTAAAGAAACTCAGCGAAGTTGGGCTCGCCAAAGGTCATGGTTGGGATGACGAGCTTACTTTCAACACGCAAGTCAGTGTCCGGGAGCATCCCCAGGTGCGAATGTAGATTGATAGCCAACTAGGTCAGTTCTCAATGGGACAGCTTGGTCCACTGGCAGCACCAAGAGTCAGGGCTAGCGTACAACGGTATCGAAGTTACCAAGGATGGACTTTCCGCCGCTTCGACCGATGAGAATCAGATGCCGACGCTGGATCATTGGCATGCAAGAGGCGGTCTCGTTGCACGTGGCGTCCTGATCGACGTCAAGGCTTGGTACGAGGCGAAAGCGCGTGCAAATGGAAAGATTGGGGATGATGCAATTTTTCATCCATTCGAAGAGCATCGCATTACGGCCGCGCAGATCGAGACCATTGCCAAAGACCAAGGTGTCGACTTCCGTCACGGCGACGTCCTCATCATGCGTACGGGTTTGACGGAATACCTTGAGAATCCACAGCCCGCAGATCTAGCCAAAGCGCAGAACTTCCAGCTTGCGGGAATGGATGGTACGCTCGATTCCGCAAAGTGGCTTTGGAATAAGCACTTTGCGGCTGTCGCTGGCGATGCGATCGCCTTTGAGGCTTTGATGCCTATCAAAGAAGATGGATCGGTAGGCGTTCCAGATGACTTGGGTAAGTCACTACAGCTGAGCTATGGTGAGTCTTGCGGAGTTGACAACTGTGCACAGTTCTACATCCTTGGCTGCTGTCAATGTTCGGCATGTCTATCGGGGAGCTGTGGGATCTGAAAGCCTTGTCAGCCCATTGCAAAAAGGTCAACAGATACACTTTCTTACTCACATCTGCACCGCTTCACATTCCAGGTCTAGTGGGATCACCACCAAACGCGCTTGCCATCTTCTAAGCGGCACAAGACTGCGTCTGCACATGTGCTTTAGATAACGTCTAAATGAAATCTACGGCCAAAACAACTCAATTTTCTCATCTTTGACCTTGGCGTTGAACCACTCATATAGTTCGATATCGCCCTCTTGCACCGCTCTCGCTCCTTTTAGTACACCACTGCGCACTACCCTTTCGGTCGCCAGAACTAGCTCCACTGTCGCAAGGTTCCGAGCAATGCAAGCGCGACTGCCAGCACCAAACGCGAACCAGTACTTGCTCATCCCGCTGGTTGCGTCAAGCCATCGTTCTGGCTTGAAGCTCCGAGGATCCGGAAAGATTTCAGGATTCATGTGTAGCTCGAATGCAGAGCAACCTACGACAGAGCCTGAAGG
>Ga0247803_1001006_pt1 | contig 14871 bp, 12 predicted proteins | sample UWRJL014104B1_FD_180928 | JGI IMG/M metagenome (GOLD analysis project Ga0247803, IMG submission 180928) | Plant litter microbial communities from Arlington Agricultural Research Station in Wisconsin, United States - UWRJ-L014-104B-1 | ecosystem: Environmental > Terrestrial > Plant litter >...
ACTCTTTGCGCCGATGGTACTGCAGGGGGGACCCTGTGGGAGAGTAGGACACCGCCGGACTTAACTTAGAAACACACAGAAAAGCCACCCCACGGGGTGGCTTTTCTGCGTTTAACCCCCACCCCCCACCGCGAACCGTGAGTTAAGCACCTTCATTCGCCCCGCGAAGGTGCTTAGCTCACAGTTCGCGAACCCCGCCCCGATCCCCACGACGCGTTCCGTCCGCTGGTCGAGCTTGTCGAGACCCCGCGAGACGACCTCGCGAATGCACCCGACACCCCACGCCCGCCACCCGGTCTCGACAGACTCGACCCCGACACATCCGCGAACTGTGAGAAAAGCACCTTCATCCGCCTGGTGAAGGTGCTTAGCTCACAGTTCGCGAAGACTGGGCGCCGGCGGATGCCCCGTGCCGGGCCTCGACGAGGCCGACCAGCCAGGCGGCCGCGACGCAGCGCATCCGCGAACTGTGAGTTAAGCACCAGGATGCGCGCATTGAAGGTGCTTAGCTCACAGTTCGCGAAGACTGGGCGCCGGCGGATGCAGCGTGCTGGCCTCGACACGCTCGACCACCGACTCCGCGACGCACCCGACACCCCGGGCGCGTCACCGGGTCTCGACAGGCTCGACCAGCGACGCGGGGGACCGGGGGAGCTGGAAGCATCCGCGAACTGTGAGAAAAGCACCTTCAGCCGGCCCGTGAAGGTGCTTAGCTCACAGTTCGCGGGAGGGGGAGGGGCGGAGGAGCGGAGCGGGGCTAGCGGTTGGGGAAGTCGTGGGGGTGGCCGGTGAGGACCGGCGCCAGCTTGTCGAGGCGGGCCCGCTCGAGGACGTGGCCGGTGTACTCGCGGTTCCGGCGCACCTCGGCGACGCCGATGAGCAGGTACTCCGGCGGTACCGCCGGCAGCGGGGACACGAACGGCGCCACCTCCGCGGCGAGGCTCTCGGCCAGCCGCACCCGGGTGTCGGGGGAGAGCTGGTGCGCCTGCCGGAGGAACTGCGCCACCCGGCGGGACAGTCGGTCGGGGAGGCGGGCGACATCCACCGTCGCGGCCCAGGACGCCAGGACCGGCGGCAGCACGAAGGTGGGCTCGCTGAACTTGGGCACACGTTCGTGTTGGCTGTAGGTGCCCGCCAGGAGGTCACCGAGCCGTTTGGAGCGGGAGTTCAGCAGGGCGCAGGTGACCGCGAGACCGCCGAAGGTGAGGAAGATCTCTATCACGCCCATCAGGGCCCGGATGAAGGAATGCCGCAGCCCCGTAGCGCCGCCGTCATCACGCACGATGCGGGCGCCGACCGCCCAGCGGCCCAACGACCGTCCGTGCGACAGGGTCTCGACCAGCATCGGCACGATCAGCAGCGAGAAAACCAGGCCGGAAATGGCCAGCGCCTGGGCGAGGGCCTCGTCGATTCTGTTGCCGAACAGCAGCGACACCACGACTGCCATCAGCAGGAAGAAGCCGATATACGCGACCCAGTCGATCATCGTCCCCGCGCCGCGCAGGATCACGCTGGCCGGCCGAACATCAAGGGCGACGGCCTCGCCGGTCACCAGTTCGCGCTCGATCAGGGAATCTTCACCGTGATCGGCTGCTTTCCAGGGCTCCGCCATGTCTACTATTGAACCAGATGGATCTTGACGCGTATTCAGCGGCGCACCGCGCCGAATGGGACCGCCTGGCCGAGCTCGGCCACCGGCGGCAGCTCAGCGGAGCCCAGTCGGATGAATTGATCCAGGCCTATCAGGCCGGTGCCACCCAGCTGTCGGTCATCAAGACCGCGGCCGGGTCGACGATGCAGGGCGACCGGCTCTCGGTGCTCCTGTCCCGCGCCCGGTTGCGCTTCACCGGCGCGGGCACGAATGTGCTCGCCCAGATACCGCGGTTCTTCCTCATCCAGCTGCCGGCTGCGCTGTATCGGCTGCGCTGGCTCACCCTGGCGGTGGCCGTGGTCACCGTCGTCGTCGCGTCGCTGTACGCGATCTGGGCGACCAACAATCCCGACGTGCTGGCCAACTTCGGGTCCCCCGCCGAACTGGAGCAACTCGCCAACCAGAGCTTTGTGTCCTACTACTCGGAGAATCCGGCGGCCTCGTTCGCGGGGCGGGTGTGGACCAACAACGCCTGGATCGCCGCGCAGTGTGTGGCGTTCGGCATCCTGGGTGTCTACGTGCCGTACATCGTTCTGCAGAACGCCCAGAATCTCGGCGTCACCGCGGCAGTGATGTTCGCGTACGACCAGGGGGACACCTTCTTCCTCTACATCGCCCCGCACGGTCTGCTCGAGCTGACGGCGATTTTCGTCGCGGCGGCGGCCGGGCTCCGCATCTTCTGGGCCTGGATCGCCCCGGGTGCCCGGACCCGCGGTCAGGCGTTGGCCGAGGATGCCCGAGCCCTGTTCACGGTGGCGATCGGGCTGGTCTTCGTGCTGCTGGTGTCCGGCATCATCGAGGGCTTCGTGACTCCGGCGCCCTGGCCCTGGCCGGTGAAGATCGGCATCGGTGCCGTGGCCCTGCTCGCGTTCCTCGCCTACATGCTGGTGCTCGGCGGGCGTGCCGTGCGCGCGGGCGAGACCGGCGACCTGGCCGAGTTCGAAGCGGGCAGCGCCCGGGTCTTCGCCGGCTGACCCCGGCGGTCCTTAGAGCCGGCCCGCCGCCTTGAGGGCGATGTACCGGTCGGCCAGGGCCGGTGGCAGCTGGTCGGGGGCGCCGGTGACGACGTCGGCGCCGAGCTGGCGGACCGCGGCCGCAACCCGCGTCGCGTCCAGCAACGTGCGTTCGGCCGACGCGGCCCGGTACACGTCTTCGCGGGTGCTGCGACTGCGGGTCAACCCCACGACCGTCGGGTCCGTCACCGACGCCACCAGGACCGTGTGCCGCGCGGTCAGCTGACCCAACACCGAGAGCAGCCCGGTCGACGCGCCGGGCGCATCCATCGGCGTGAGCAGGACCACCAGGGCGTGCTGACCGGTGATCGCGCGGATCTGCCCCGGCAACGCGGTCCAGTCCATCTCGATGAGCTCCGGTTCGATCAGCGCCATGCCGTCCACCATGCGGCTGAGCAGCTCGGCGCCCGACGCGCCCTGCACCCGGGCCCGCACCCGTCGGTCCCAGGCCAGGAAGTCCACCCGGTCGCCGGCCCTGGACGCCAGGGCAGCCAGGAGCAACGCCGCCTCGAACGCGGTGTCCAGGCGCGGTTCGTCGGCGACCCTGGCAGCGGAGGTGCGGCCGGTGTCGATGACGATGACGATGCGCCGGTCACGTTCGGGTCGCCAGGTGCGCACCACCACGTCGTTGCGGCGGGCGGTGGCGCGCCAGTCGATGGACCGCACGTCGTCGCCGCGCACGTATTCACGGAGGGAGTCGAACTCGGTACCCTGTCCGCGCACCAGCACGCTGGTGCGGCCGTCGAGTTCCTTGAGCCGGCTGATCCGGCTCGGCAGGTGTTTGCGGGAGTGGAACGGCGGCAACACCCTGATGCGTGCGGGGGCGGTCAGGGTGGCCTGCCTGGCCCACAGGCCCCAGGGTCCCATCGAGCGCACCGTCACGTGGGACGCGGTGCGTTCTCCACGCCGGGTGGGCACGAGCGTCAATTCGACCAGGCGCCGTTCCCCCGGGGGCAGGACCACCGCGGTGCGGTTGTTGCCCGCACCGGCCGACGGTTGCCACGCATCGCGGACGACGCCCCGCAGCCGGCGGGGACCGTCGTTGCTGAGGTAGAGCTCGCTGGTCACCGATTCACCCAGCCGCACCCTGGCCGGCAGCACGCGCTCCAGGGTCACCCGCCGCGGAGAAGCGGCGAGGGCCAGATCGATGCTCCCGAGCGTCAGGGCGAGCAGCAGCCATCCCGCCAGGACGGCCACCGCGGTTGCGGTCGTGCCGCCGAGCAGCACAATAGGCACGACGCCGAGGGCGACGAGGAGGACGAAACGGCCGGTCAGTGTCATCGGGTGCGTGTCATCGACTTAGATCGGAACCTGGACCTGCTGCAGCACGCCGTGCAGGATCGTGTCGACGGTGATGCCCTCGAGCTCCGCTTCGGGGCGCAACTGGATGCGGTGCCGCCAGACCGGCAGCACCATCGCCTGCACGTGGTCGGGCGTGATCGACTCGTAGCCGCTCAGCCAGGCCCAGGCCTTGGCCGCGGCGAGCAGGGCGGTAGTGCCCCGGGGGCTCACGCCCAGCTTGGCCGACGGACTGTGCCGGGTGGCCCTGGCCAGGTCGACGATGTACGCCAGCACGTCGGGGCTCGCGCCGACCGCGGCGACGGAGGCCTGGGCTGCGGCGAGTTCGGCGGCGCCGAGCACCGGGGTGACCCCGGCCGCGGTGAGGTCGCGCGGGCTGAAACCGGTCGCGTGCCGGCGCAGCACCTCGAGCTCGACGTCACGCTCAGGGATGTCGAGCACGAGTTTCAGCAGGAACCGGTCCAGCTGTGCTTCCGGGAGCGTATAGGTGCCCTCGTATTCGATCGGGTTCATCGTCGCGGCCACAATGAACGGTTCCGGCAGCGGCAGGGACAGCCCGTCCACGCTGACCTGGCGTTCCTCCATCGCCTCCAGCAGGGCGGACTGGGTCTTGGGCGGCGTGCGGTTGATCTCGTCGGCGAGCAGGATGTTCGTGAAGACGGGCCCGTTGCGGAACTCGAATTCTCCGGCCTTCGCATCGTAGATGAGCGATCCGGTCACGTCGCCCGGCATCAGGTCGGGGGTGAACTGCACCCGCTTGGTGTCCAGGCTCAGCGCGTGGCTCAGGGACCGCACCAGCAGGGTCTTGGCCACCCCGGGGACACCCTCCAGGAGCACATGGCCGCGGGAGAGCAGGGCGATGATCAGCCCGGTGACGGCGCCGTCCTGCCCGACGACGGCCTTGCCCACCTCGGTGCGCACCTGGGCGAGGGCCCGGCGCAGGCTGTCGGTCGAGCCGTCGGCGGGGCTGATCTCGGCGGATGTCGAGGCGTGACTGGTCATGGTTCCATTCTTCCGGTAGACGGGGGAGCGGTGGGGGAGGGCCCGGCACCTGGCGGGCGGACAGCGAGAGTGGTGGCGCGTTCCAACTCGTCGACGGCGTCGGACAGTGCCATCAGGGCGGCGTCGCTGCCCGGCACCTCTCCGACGAGCACCGCGTGCACCTGCTCCGGCGGCCGGGCGGTGAGCGCGGCCACGGTGCGGATCACCTGGTCGAGCGGGGCGGTCCGGGGCAATCCGGCGGCTTGGGCCATTCTGGCCACTGCACCGATCCGGATCGCGTCGACGGCGCGCAGCCGCGCGTTGCCCCTCGCGTAGAGCCGGGCGCGGCCTTCCATGGTTTCGTTGGCCCGCACGACGACCGGCAGGTTCTCGGCGACGAGCGGCCCGAACCGGCGCCCGCGCCACACCATCGAGGCGATGGTGACGGCCACCAGCAGGAGCATCACCGGCGTCACCCAGCCGGGTGTGAGAGCACCGAGGGAGGGCGGACCGGTGACGGGCACATCCGCCAGGGTCGGCAGGTACCAGACCACGGTGTCGGTGCTGCCGAGGAGGTTGAGGGCCAGTGCGGCGTTGCCGTATGTGGCGATCTCGTCGTTGGCGAACACCGCGGTATCGGCGACCAGGGTGATGGTGCGGTCATCGGTGACGCGTTCGATCACCGAGTAGGTGTTCTTGTCGCCGGGGAAGCAGCCCGTGTACCCGGCGGTGCCGGCGGGCAGGCCGAGGGTCTTGCCGCCGGGCGAGATCGTCTCGGCGCGTTCGGCGGCCGGAACGGTGCACTGGGCCGTGAGGGCATCCGCCGTGGACACGCCGCCGAATCCGACGTCGGGAGCCAGCGTTTGCAGGGCGAGGAAGTCGGGGTCGGCGATGACGGTGCGGGGGGCCAGGGTGCCCAGCCGGCCGAGCTGGTCCGAGCTGAGGTAACCGGATTCGTCGGAGAGGAACAGGGTGGCCGTCCCGGCCGTGGCCGTCGCGGTTTCGGCCTCGTCGAGGGTACCGACGGGCACGACGGTCACGCCCTGCTGACGGAGCACCTCGACGACGGCCATCGCACCGGCCGGGGCGGGGTTCTCGGCCCCGAGCAGGGGACCGGCGGTGCCCCCTGCTCCGGCGACGAGGAAGCCGATGACGGCGACCAGCACAGCGCCGACCCCGGCGATGACCCAGAACGAGGACTTCCGCAGCGCCATGCGGATCGTGGGCGTGCTCGACACCCGGCTCACGGGGCCACCGGCGTCACCGAGCGGGCCCGGGCGGCCCGCAGGTCGGCGTCAAGCGCGACCAGGTCGGTGTAACCCTGCTCGGTTCCCGTGCCGCCGAGGTACCGCACGCTTTCGAACACGTTCGCGCCGCTGCGCAGCCGGGCCCGTTCGTCGGGGAACGCCGCGGCAGCGAGTTCGGCGACGCTGTGCGCCGTCGTTCCCGGTGTCGGCCGCAGGATGGTGCGTTCGGCCAGGCCCTGCGCGATGGCCCGGAAGGCTTCCTCGCTGGCGAGGGTCCAGTCGCCGGCCGACGCCGCGGCGGCGGCGGATCTGCGCAGCTGGTCCGCGGTGCGGCGATCGTCCGCGGCGAACAGCCCGGCGGTACTCGCGCGGCGGCGGCGGGCACGCCGGGGCAGCCCGAACACGAGGATCGCGGCGACCAGCAGAGCGATGACGACCACCGTGGCGATCAGCGGGACCCAGCCGTTGGTGCCGTCGCCGACAAAGGTGAGGGACGAGAACCAGTCCAGGATCGCCTGGGAAAGCCTGTCGAACCAGGTCGGTTGGGCCGCCTGGTACGGCGCCTTGGCGAGTTCGTCGCGCAACCATTGCTGCGCGTCGGGCGCGCTGGGATCCACCGGGATCCCCATCCCCGGCCGTACCAGCCCCCACCCCGCGATCATGCCCAGGGCGCCCCCGGGTTGGGGCGGGCAGCAGCGTCGGCGGGAGCGGGCGCGGTGTGGGCGAGGTAGGGATCGGTCGCCTCTGTGCCCGGGGCCGCCTCGACGAACCTCTGCAGTTCGAGGTCGAGGCCCTCCTTGCGCATCCGCAGGTCGATGTAGATCAGGGCGACGGCGGCCGATTGCACGACAGCGGTGACGGCGCCCAGCACCAGGGCGATCAGCAGCGTGAGGATGTACAGCACGCCGGCCGGGATGTAGGCCTCGAAGGCGGCGTTCGGGTCGATGAGGCTGAGCACCACGCTGAACAGGAGCGACAGCGGGGTGGTGACCACCTGGGCGACGACGTTCACGATCACCGAGATCAGCAGCAACACGCCCAGGGTGCGCCAGAAGAAGCCGCCCGTCAACGACCACGACCGCCGGATCGACTGCCGGATGCTCAGCCGTTCCAGCACGATCAGGCTCGGTACCACGGCCGTCTTGGTGGTGACCCAGGCTCCGAGCGCGACGAGTCCCAGCCCGCCGAAGACTCCGACGATCACGGCCAACGCGATCCAGGCGCCACCCAGCAGAACGCACACGAAGACCAGTCCGCCGATGAGCAGCACGCCGACCAGCAGGGCCCCGCTGAGCAGCAGCGTCCAGCCGACCAGCGGCCACACCCGTCGGCCCACCTGGCGCCACAGCGCGCCGAGGCGCAGTTTTTCGCCCAGCGTCGCCCGGGAGACCTCGAGCACGATCACACCCTGCAGGAGCGCGGATGCGACGATGGCCAGCGCCACCGGCACGAGGGCGGACAGCACGATGGTGAGCATCGCGCCGGCCTCGACGGCATCCTGTTCGTCGACCGGAGCCGAAGCGACCCGGCTGAGGGCGAAAAAGCTCACCACACCGACAACCAGGAGGGTGATCAGGAGCGTGGCGCTCTGCACGATCAGCGCACTGCCGAAAGTGGCCTTCGGGTTGCGCCGCAAGACCTGGAAGGGAGCGCCAAGCAGGGTGCCGAAGCCGAGCGGGCGCAGCGGGATCAGACCGGGCTTGGGCGGCGGGGTCCACGCGGGCGGCGGGCCTGGCAGATAGCCGCCGGCCGGCGCCGGCGGCGGAGTGCCGGGCGCGCCTCCCTGCGCGTATTCGCCGTAGCGCGGTACGCCGGGGGAGTTGGTCGGGGGGTGCCAGTCAGGGTCCGTCACGCCTCCATGCTGGCATACCCGGACTGCGCTGTGTGGCCTGTGCGCCATCTCGGAGCCGTGTCGACTACTCTTGTGCCAGAGATTGCCCGCGTCGTGTGCGTTATTGCCGGTGACCGGGCGGAAAACGGATCAATGAACTCACGCATTTTGGTTGTCGACGATGACCCCGCACTCGCTGAGATGATCGGCATCGTCCTGCAGGGTGAAGGCTTCGAGCCGCACTTCTGCGCGGATGGGGCGCAGGCCCTCGACGCGTTCCACAGCGTCGTCCCCGACCTGGTCCTCCTGGATCTCATGCTGCCCGGCCTGGATGGCATCGAGGTGTGCAGCCTGATCCGGGCCGAATCCGGCACCCCCATCATCATGCTGACGGCGAAGTCGGACACGACCGATGTGGTCAAGGGGCTGGAGTCCGGCGCGGACGATTACATGGTCAAGCCGTTCAACCCCAAGGAACTGGTGGCCCGGATCCGCACCAGGCTCCGCCCGGTTCCGGTGGAGACACCCGCCAACCTGCAGATCGGCGACCTCGTCGTCGACGCGGCCGGCCACGAGGTCAAGCGCGGCGACCAGAGCATCAACCTCACCCCGCTGGAATTCGACCTGTTGCTGGCGCTGGCCTCCAAACCGGCCCAGGTCTTCACCCGGGAAATGCTCCTCGAGCAGGTCTGGGGTTATCACTACAAGGCCGACACCCGGCTGGTCAATGTGCACGTGCAGCGTTTGCGCGCCAAGGTCGAAGACGACCCTGACAACCCCCGCATCGTGATGACGGTGCGCGGTGTCGGCTACCGCGCCGGCGCGGCCAGCTAGGGACCCGGTGGCGGCGCGGTTCGATATGGACAGGGTGGACTGGCGGTCATGGGGATCGTGGCGTCGCCTGACCCGGCGACTGCGGCGCAGCTGGCGATCCTCCCTGCAGTTCCGCACCGTCGCCATCACCGTGGTGGCGTCCGGCGCCGCCATCGGGCTGGTCGGCGTCTACATGTCGGTCAGCGTGGGAAACGACCTGTTCCAGTCCCGGTTGACCCAGGTCCTGGTGGACTCCAACCGGGCAACCGCCGCGGCCCAGGGCATCCTGGACTCCTCGGATGCCGCCGACCGGGTGCAGGTGCAGACGCTGCTGGAGTCTGCCCGCACGTCGATCTCTGCGGCGTCGTCGAGCCGGCTGGTCGCCGTCTTCAGGGTGCCGGGGCAGGAGTCGTCGACCGTCGCGCCCCAGGACTCATCCACGTTCGGGACCTCCACCGCCGTGATCTCACCCGACCTGCGGAACGCGGTGCAGGACGACGCGGACGGGCAGTTCTGGCAGTCGGTGACGCTCGCCTCCGACGACGGCTCGTCCATTCCCGGCATCGTCGTCGGTTCGCAGATCACGGTCCCCGTCGCCGGCCGGTACGAGCTGTACATCGGCTACAGCCTCGCGGATGCCGAGTCGACGTTGCTCTTCGTGCAGCGCACCCTCGGCGGCGCCGGGCTGGCCCTGATCGTGCTGATCGGTGCGGTCACCTGGATCGTCGTGCGTTTCGTCGTCGCGCCGATCCAGGTGGCTGCCGAGACCAGTCAGAAGCTGGCGTCCGGTGATCTGGGCGTGCGCATCCCCGAAAAGGGCGAGGACGTGATCGCGACCCTGGCCCGTTCGTTCAACGGCATGGCCGACAGCCTGCAGAGCCAGATCAAGGAACTCGCCGACCTGTCCGAGGTGCAGCAACGTTTCGTTTCCGACGTGTCCCACGAGCTCCGCACCCCCCTGACCACCATCCGCCTGGCCGGTGACCTCCTCTACGACCAGCGGGCCACATTCCCGCCGGCCACCGAACGCACCGCGGAGCTGCTGCACACCCAGGTGGAACGCTTCGAGCTGCTCCTCGCCGACCTGCTCGAGATCAGCCGCTACGACGCCGGCTCCGTGCAGCTCGAGTCCGAACCCACCAACCTCGTGCACCTGGCCGAAGACGTCATCGACGGCATGCGCTCGCTCGGCGACTCCAAGGGCAGCGACCTCAGGCTGGTCGCGCCCGGCGGGCACCTCGCCGCCGAGATGGACCCCCGCCGGGTGCGCCGAATCGTCAACAATCTCATCGGGAACGCCATCGAACACGGTGAGGGAAAACCGATCGTCGTCTCGGTGGACAGCAACGAATCCGCGGTGGCGCTGTCGGTGCGGGACTACGGGATGGGCATGACCCAGGCCGAGATCACCCACGTGTTCGACAGGTTCTGGCGCGCGGACCCGTCCCGCAAGCGCACCATCGGCGGCACGGGCCTCGGCCTGGCGATCTCCCTCGAGGACGCCGCCGCGCACCGCGGCTGGTTGCAGGTCTGGTCCAGCCCCGGCGCCGGGTCCTGCTTCCGGTTGACCCTGCCCCGCTCGGCCGGCGCCACGTTGACGGTGTCGCCCAACCCCTTGCCGCCGGCGGATGCCGACGCTGCCGGATTCGTGTCGTCGCACGCCGAACCGAGAAGAGACCATCATGTCTAGCCCGGCCAGGCTCATCGCCGTCGTCACCGCGCTGGCCCTGACGCTCGGCGGCTGCTCGAGCATCCCGCGCACCGGTGCCGTGCAGGCCGGGCAGGACGTGGTGGCCGGCGAGAACCCGGCCCCGGTCTTCCTCCCCGACCGGCCACGGGACGGGGCCTCGATGGAGGAGATCCTCACCGGATTCATCGGTGCCGCCACGAGCCCGGACAACAACTACGAGATCGCCAGGGAATTCCTGACGGCCGATTTCAGCGACACCTGGAAATCCGACAGCGGCGTCACCGTCGAGGACGGCTCCGGCCGCATCATCGCCCCCGTCGACGACACCGCGATGCTGGTGTCGGTGCGTCCGGTGGCCGAGGTCAACTCGATCGGCGAGTACCACGAGGACGCCGCGTCAGCGAACGTGCAGCTCCGCTACGAGTTCGCGCAGGTGGACGGCGAGTGGCGGATCAGCGCGGCCCCCAACGGCACCGTGCTCGACCAGACCACCTTCGAGGACGTGTTCAGCGCGCAGTCGCTGTACTTCTTCGACCCCGACTTCCAGTTCCTGGTGCCCGATGTGCGCTGGTTCCCGCGCGGAGCATCCATGCCGACCAAAATCGTCAACGGTGTGCTCAGCGGACCCAGCGAGTGGCTCGCCGGCGCGGTGACGTCGGCGTTCCCCGAGGGCACCGCCCTGACCGCCGACGCCGTCACCGTCGTGGCCAGGGACGCCAAGGTGGACCTGAACAGCGAGGCATTGAACGCCGACAGGGTGACCCTGCAGCGGATGAAGAGCCAACTGGAGAACAGCCTGCCCAGCGGGCTCACGGTCACGATCACGATCAACCGCAACTCGCAGGACATCGCCGCGCTCGGCGCCAACGAACCCGAGGTGAATCCCCGGGTGGATGCGCGGGCCCTCGTGCTGCGGGACGGCGAATTCGGCTTCCTCGCCGCCACCGGGAAGACCATCACCCTGCTCCCCGGACTGTCGGAGTCCATCGCCGCTCTCACCCCGAGCGCGGTCACCCTGTCACCGTCGCAGACCGCGGCCGCGGTCCTGACCGCCAACGGCGTCTTCGGAGTCAGGGTGGGTGAGGACCCCCGGCAGCTGGATCCCCGGCAGAACCTCATCGCCCCGTCCATCGACGGCTCCGGGTACGTCTGGTCGGTGCCGACGGACCGGCCGAACGAACTCTTCGTGTACAGCACCCAGGGCACGGCGCAGGCCGTACCGACACCCTGGCAGGACGCGTCGGAAATCACCGCCCTGAAAGTCTCCAGGGACGGCACCCGGGTGATCGCGCTGCTGCGCGCGGCCGGCGAACTGCGCCTGGTGGTGGCCGCGGTGCTGCGGGAGAACGGCGCGCCGGTGGGGCTGGGCGACCCCGTGCAGCTGGCCGCAGACACCGGGACCCCGATCGATGCGACCTGGATCGACCAGGCCACGGTGGCGTACCTGAGCCTGCAACCGGACGGCGAGGACCGCATGGTCGCCCACGAGATCGGCGGCACGAGTGTGCAGCTCGAATCGTCGGCGAAAATCACCTCCATCACCGGGAGCAACCTGCTGCGGGACCTGCGGGCACTGTCGGTGGACGGTTCGCTCCTGGTGCAGCGCGGGATCGGCTGGCAGGAACGCATCGACGGGGTCACGCTGGTGGCCACCCAGCAGGGCACCGGCGGCTGACCCGGCGGTCCTCCACCGCCCGGTGCGGCGCAGTCCGGTCCTCCCCAGGCGCAGTCCTCCACAGGCCGGTGCGGCACACGCCAGCGCACAGGAGCGCCCGCCGGGCCGCCGGGGTCGCCGGAGCGCGCGACTCTGGCGTGATGACGAGCGACCAACGGATGGGGCAGGCGGTCCGCGCGGCCGTCCTCGATGCGTGGGCGGTACTCATGCCCACCGAGTGCAGCGGCTGCGGCAGGGCGGACCGGGCGCTCTGCGCCGAGTGCGCCAGCGCCCTCACCGGCGCGCCGACGGCGGCGTCCCGGGACGACCTTACGGTCTGGTCGGCACTGGACTACTCCGAGGTGGTGGGCCGGGTGCTGGTGGCCTACAAGGACGGCGGTCGAACGGACGCCGCGCCGGCGCTCGCCGCGGCGCTCCGCCTGGCCGTCGGGGCCGCACTGCGGGCCGCACCCGGCGAGCCGACCGCCGGCGGCATCCACCTGGTCACCGTGCCGTCCTCGCGCCGGGCCTGGCGGGCCAGGGGCTTCCATCCCGTCGATACGCTCCTCCACCGGGCTGGCCTGCGTGCGACACGGCTGCTGCGGCCCAGCGTCGCCGTGGCGGACCAGGTCGGCCTGGGCCGGCAGCAGCGCCTGGACAACCGCAGCGGCTCTTTGGTGGCCACCAGGGCGCTCGCGGGGAGCCGGATTGTGCTCGTCGACGACATCGTGACCACCGGGGCCACCCTGTTGGAGGCGCGGCGCGCCATCCGGCAGGCCGGTGGCGAGGTGGTCGGTGCGGCGACCGTCGCCGAAACCCGCCGGCTCCATCCCGACATCCACCGTTCACGGGAAACTGATTGACAAAAGCTGTGACTTATCCAGCTGGCACGACTACGGTTGGTGCCAAAGGCGCGTACCAATCGCCCGGATCAGGGGCGGTTCGCCAGATCTGGAGGTCGTCATGGAAACTAACATCGTTGGACGGAACCTGGGGATCACTGATCGCTTCCGGGAATATGCGACGGAGAAGGCCGAGAAGATCGCCGGCCTCGCCGACAAGGCCCTCGCCCTGGAAATCAAGGTCAGTCGTCACACCGAGAAGAGCGGCGCCGCCGGTAACGACCGCGTTGAACTCACGCTCATCGGCAAGGGGCCCGTCGTTCGGGCCGAAGCCGAAGGTGGCGACAAGTACGCGGCCTTCGACATCGCCCTCGGCCGGCTCCTCGAGCGGGTGCGCCGGGCCAAGGACCGCCGCAAGGTGCACCGCGGAGGCGCTCACCGCCCCACGTCGCTGCACGACGCGTCGTCCTCAGGCTTCGCGGTGATCGACATCGTCCCCGCCGACGGCGAGACCCTGGAGCGCGTGCGCACCGGGGCCATCCAGGTGGTATCCGACGAGGCCGAAGAGGCCGCAGACGAGGCAGAGGAGGTCTACAGCCCGGTCGTCATCCGGCGCAAGGTCTTCTCCGCCGCACCGATGACCGTGGACGACGCCCTGTACTTCATGGAGCTGGTCGGCCACGATTTCTACCTGTTCCAGGACGCCGAATCCCACCGGCCCAGCGTTGTCTACCGACGCAAGGGCTGGGACTACGGGGTCATCGAACTGGACCCGAACTCCGAGCAGGCCAGGGTGCTGGCCGCGGTGTCCAGCGAGTCCAGCTCCTGACCAACTAGCATTGCTATAGTTGCCGGCTAGGTCGGCGCTACGTGCGTCCGACCGGACGACAGGCGTGTTGACCCACGCCGTGACGACTAGTGGAGTGCATTCGTGGCCGGAATACTGGAAAAAGTTCTTCGTGTTGGCGAGGGGCGCATTCTGCGTCGGCTCGAGAGCTATGCGAAGGCCATCAATGCGCTGGAAGACGACTTCAGCACCCTCAGCGATGAGGAGCTGAAGAACGAAACCGTGCAGTTGCGTGAGCGTTACTCGGGCGGTGAGTCGCTGGACGACTTGCTGCCCGAGGCGTTCGCCGCCGTGCGCGAGGCTTCGACCCGCACCCTGGGCCTGCGCCACTTCGACGTGCAGCTCATGGGCGGGGCTGCCCTGCACCTCGGCAACATCGCCGAGATGAAGACCGGTGAGGGCAAGACCCTGGTCGCCACGACGGCGGCCTACCTGAACGCCATCACCAGCCGCGGTGTGCACGTGATCACGGTCAACGACTACCTGGCCAGCTACCAGAGCGAGCTGATGGGCCGCGTGTTCCGCGCCCTGGGCATGACCACCGGATGCATCGTCTCCGGCCAGACCCCCGCGCAGCGTCGCGAGATGTACGCCTGCGACATCACCTACGGCACGAACAACGAGTTCGGCTTCGACTACCTGCGCGACAACATGGCCTGGCAGGCCACCGACATGGTGCAGCGCGGCCACTACTTCGCCATCGTCGACGAGGTCGACTCGATCCTCATCGACGAGGCCCGCACCCCGCTGATCATCTCCGGACCCGCATCGGGGGAGGCGAACCGCTGGTTCACCGAGTTCGCCAGCCTGGCCAAGCGTCTCGTCGTCGACGAGGACTTCGAGGTCGACGAGAAGAAGCGCACCGTCGGTGTGCTCGAACCCGGCATCGAAAAGGTCGAGGACTACCTCGGCATCGACAACCTCTACGAGTCCGCGAACACCCCGCTGATCTCGTTCCTGAACAACGCCATCAAGGCCAACGCCCTGTTCAAGAAGGACAAGG
>Ga0247803_1001007_pt1 | contig 14871 bp, 16 predicted proteins | sample UWRJL014104B1_FD_180928 | JGI IMG/M metagenome (GOLD analysis project Ga0247803, IMG submission 180928) | Plant litter microbial communities from Arlington Agricultural Research Station in Wisconsin, United States - UWRJ-L014-104B-1 | ecosystem: Environmental > Terrestrial > Plant litter >...
CGTAAGAACGAGTCCAATTAACAAGCTAAGAAGCTACAATCCGCGTAGGGATGTCGGGCAGGCCGATTCTGTTGCCGGGTATCTGTACTTCTGCATATACTTGGTGCGGGGGCCAAATCCTAGAGCTAATCCCGTATCCCACCCGGAGGCTGTGGGTCCTGGCCAAACAAGGCATGAGGCAAGACAGGGCTAAGCGTTCAGCTGCATGTGAACACCGAAATGCTATGCCGCAGAGAGATACAAGTTACGCAACGTTTCTTGTAGTTCATCCAGTCAACTGATCTAGCTTCCTCTCAGGTTCCAAGAAAATTAGTTTCGAAGACAGAAACAGTTTCTCAAGACTGAAAGCAAATATTTCAACACAATGAGTGCGGCAGAGCCCCAGGAGCCTCTGGCTATCGTTGGCTTAGGTTTGGGGTCTTTCGTTTTGCTTCGACTCCCCAGCTAACCCATATAGCATGTCGCTTGCCCGGCTGCTCCGACACGCCCTCGCGGTTGTGGGAAGCGCTGTTATGCGGCAGATCAGGTCGCGGTGAAGTACCGAAGAGTCGGTTCAACGTTGACGCCTTTTACCATCCAGATCCCCAGCATCCCGCTAGTATCAACTCGCACGAAGGTTACTTCCTCGACAACGATATCCGCGAGTTCGACCACGAGTTCTTCAGCATCAATGCGCCAGAAGCACGGTATATGGATCCACAGCAGCGCCAGCTTCTTGAGGTGGCGTTTGAATGCATCGAGTCCGCCGGGATAACGCTTGACGAAATCTCAGCCCAGGACGTAGGATGCTACATTGCCAACTTCACTACTGACTTTGCTGTTCTTCAAGCAAAAGATCCAGAGATGTATCATCGGTATAGCGCCACAGGTACTGGCACTGCCATTCTAGCGAACCGCATTAGCCATTGTTTCAACCTCAAGGGCCCAAGCGTCACCATTGACACTGCTTGTTCGTCGTCGTTCTTCGCATTACATCAGGCATGTGCGGCGCTCCGTGCTGGAGAGTGCGACGCCGCTTTTGTAGGCGGCGCCAATCTCATCCAGTCGCCGGAGCTATACATTGGTGCTGTTAAGGCAGGCATGATCAGTGGCACTGCGGCGTGCCATACCTTTGACATATCGGCAGATGGATACGCGAGAGCTGAAGGCGTCGGCATTCTATATGTGAAGAGGCTCACTGATGCTATTCGCGCGAGGGATCCGATCCGGTCCATTATACGGGGGACTGCAGTAAACAGGTATTTTGAACCTGGTAACTGCTGTATGTGGCTGATGGTTGGATCACTTTAGTAACGGGAGAACGAACGGAATATCACTACCGAGTCCTTCCGGCCAAGAAGCCGTCATTCGAAAGGCATATGCAAATGCAAGGCTATCGACCGACTGCACAGACTACATTGAGGTATTGCACCTCCATCCGCGACTGGAAATCCTAACGCTAATCGACAGGCTCATGGAACGGGCACCGAGGTCGGCGATGGGATCGAAATTGAGGCCTTCTCTCGCGTGCTTAAGCACACGTCGGGAAGACCGATCTTAATAGGATCCATCAAGACCAATCTAGGACACAGCGAGGCCGTCAGCGGCATTTCCAGTCTGATCAAGATGACGCTGGCACTCGAATATGGCATCATTCCTCAAACGATTGGTGTCCGAACCGTTAACCCGAAACTTCTTCTCGCAGAGCGCAACGCAAGTATCGTCACAAGGAACACACCATGGCCAAATGGAGATATTCGTCGAGCAAGTCTAAACTCATTTGGATATGGCGGTTCTAATGGTCACGTAATTCTCGAAGACGCAGGTGCCCATGTCCCAGATAGGAAATCAACACACACTGGAAAAATGTTGCACTGTCGCGTCATACCTCTTTCGACTCGGTCAAGACAAGGTCTTGATGCTCGCCAAGCTGCGCTGGCGAACCTTGACGATAACATCAGCCTTGATGATATTGCATACACGCTCAGCTGTCGACGCTCGCACTTCGACAATCGTGGATTCCTCGTTGCAACTGAGCAAGAGTGGCAATCTGATCTAGTAAATATCCCCATGAAGACGGCTATCGTATCAAAACCAGGACCGCCTGTTCTCTTCGCTTTTACCGGGCAAGGGTCTCAATGGGCGGCGATGGGCGCTACGCTCATTGATACCTGCCAAATATTTGCGGACACGATAGACTCTTTGGACGAGTATCTTTCGACTATTAAGAATGCGCCGACGTGGCGGCTGAGAGGTAAGTTAATCTACAAAGATCGCAGTGGTTGCTTATATACTTCAAAACATTGACCGTAACCCAACTCCGCTTTTGCTGTCTATTTTTCGTTGAGCGAGTCACGAACTGTTCTGTGGGCACGCGAAAAGAATACTGAGACAGAACAAGATTCAAGTCACTTGTTTATGACTTGCAGAGACCTTGCACAGGATTACACGTACATTCTCTGACCAATCCAGATATTCTCGCCCAGCCGCATGTGGGCACAATCGACCAGGCGGCTGTAGCACAGCCGGCATGTACAGCCTTACAAATAGGTCTCCTTGCTTTACTAAAAAACCTGGCTGTCTCACCGATTCATGTAATCGGTCATTCATCTGGTACGTACCTATCGCTCTTGTCTGTAGTAAGCTAATAAAAAACAGGCGAGATTGCAGCGGCATATGCTGCAGGAGGTATCACCGCACAGGAAGCAATCGCCATCTCCTACTATCGCGGTCTCGCGGTTTCGAAGACTCTTTCGCCTGGTGCTATGGGCGTGTTGGGCTGTGACGAGCAAACGGCGCTCTGCATTATCAACGAGCTCGGATACGCCGACCAAGTCGCGATCGCATGCTACAACAGCCCGGTAAACATTACCGTCAGTGGAGAACCAGAGCCAATCGACGCAACTATTCGCCATGCACATGCAAAACAAATCTTTGCACGGGGATTCAATACTGGAAAAAAGGCCTATCATTCCAAGCATATGGCATTCATAGGCGAGCGCTACGAAGATTTGATCGCTCCCATCTTGCAAGGACACAACTCTGGATGCGGGGATTCTATCACCATGACCTCAACCCTCTTGGCACGCACCGTGAACTGGAGTGACTTGCGCGATCCTAAATATTGGAGGCAAAACCTGGAGAAGCCAGTACTGTTCAGTCAAGCGATGGCACTGACTCTAGCAGAACAAGACTACCATGTTGTCGAAATCGGACCGCACAGCACGTTCAAGCTCGCAATTCTTGATATTTCGACGAGCTTGTCACGTACTGTTCAATATTCGCCCACATTGATCAGAAACATGGAGCCAACCGTGACTATCATGCAGCTGGCGGGTAGTATGTTTCTCGATGGCTTCAATGCACCGATCATCAAGATCAATGGTACTTTGTCTCCCTTTGCAAGTGGAAATACCCCGGTAGTTTTGAAGAACCTACCGCCGTACCCGTGGAGCCGAGACCCTGTGCTCTGGAGCGAAGGTCGCATCAGCTGTGAGTATCGTCAGCGCGCCCATCCAAGGCACGAACTTCTTGGCTCGGCCATCGTTGGCGGAAGCAGCAATGTGCATTCGTGGAGAAACATGTTGAAGCTCCAACACGTGCCGTGGATACGCGGGCACAGACTGGGGGACACGATCGTCTTTCCGGCGGCAGGATATATTGCCATGGTCATTGAGGCATTCCGACAAACCATGGCTACTGGACGCATCGTCTCTCCGAGTGTTACGCTACGTGACATCAAGTTCCTCACCATGCTCACGCTCGACGTCGAGGACGAAGCTAAGGAGCTTTTTACCGAGCTCTGTCCGATACAAAACTCTCTAGTGCATCCGTCTGAAAACAAGTATTGCTTCACCGTGTCCAGTTTTACCTCGAATATATCGACCATCCATTGCCGTGGAATTGTCGAAATAGGCGCGGATACCCGATCCTCACCCAACCTCTGGTCTAACTTCGAAATTACGACTGAACTGCCAAAGCGCAAGTGGTACAATACCATGCGTAAAGAGGGACTCAATTTTGGCTCTGATTTTCAACTACTAGACGGAATCAAACACGCCCGTGATTATAGCGTCATGGAGGTGGTCGCAGCGTGCGACCCAGCTCCATTTCCCGCAGCTGCCAGCTCGTATCCCATGCACCCTACAAGGATCGATAGCCTGTTCCAGGCTTGCATCATATCTACCACCTCGGGAAGGTGTAACTTACTGAAGGGAAAGATACCGGTCTCTATCGACATGTTGACAGTTTCTATGGAGAGTCCAGATGCAACTAGCATGGTGCGAGCCTGTTCGACGTTGGGATCTCAGCATACAGCAATCTCTCACGCAGTAATGTTTGACGGTGAGAGCCCACTGCTAACGATGAGTGGATTGCAAATCGTACCTTGGCTAAGGCGCGACTTGAATTACGATGTGGTTCCCCGTGACCCCTTCCTGGAGAAGGTTTGGATGCCTGAGCGTGATTTGAAGCTAGAAAAGAATGGACTTGAGGCAGACGGTACAAATGGTCCGAATGGCGCAGTAGGACAATATGTGCAACGGCAAGGCTTACTTGTATGACGATTCCACTCTGCTTTAATGGCGTTGACTGAGTTTTAGATACTTCCACACAAAGACGAGACCCAGACAACGGATTTCCAAGACAGCTTAAGCAACCGGATAGGCATTGACTTCACGACCGTCTATCTTGAGGAAGTAGAGGACTACCAAGATGTACTTTCCCAAGCTGTGGTAATAGCATGCTTGGAGGTAAACCAACCGATACTCTCCCGAATGAATGCCGACGATCTGCAAAGAGTCCAAACTATCTTCCGACACTCGTCCCAGGTTATATGGATCCACAGTGCGGACTACATGGGACAAGTCAAACCCCAGTTTGGATTAGTCAGTGGGCTCTCCCGGGCTTTGGCTTTTGAACAGCCTAAGCTCCAGCTGTGCACTTTCGATATCGGACAAGCGGGACTAAGGCACATGACAAGTGCTAATCTTGCCCATATCGTCAAACAGATGAGTGCAGGCCAACATGAGCGAGAGTATAGCCAGAATCAGGTCGGCCTCCACGTACCAAGGTTCCTTCCGGTCTTAGAGATGAACGCACAGTTCCAGAACAAAGATCATGGTCGGACTCGGATCTCGCTCGAGGATGCACAGAGATGCCACTTGACCATTAAATCAGCTGGACTATTCCAAACACTGGCTTTTCAAGCATCAACAAACGTACCCATTCTTGATCCCAATTTTGTCGAAGTGCAGGTCAAGGCCGCTAGTATCAACGCAAAGGTAAAATATCTATCCGCTCTAGACAGTGGCTTATATTTCACAGGATTACTACGCACTACGAGGACTAGTGAACACACACAATGCTACTTGCTCACTCGACTTCAGCGGCATCATTACCCGTGTTGGTGCCGCAGTACAGGACTTCGCATGCGGTCACCGCATCGTCGGCATGGCGCCTAACCACCTCGGCCCGTACATTCAGGTCCCTCAATGGGCATGCTGCAGGCTCGAGGGAGACGAGAGCTTTGAGGTAAGCATCCCCCGTTACGACGACGCTCACTACTCACAGATGTAGGCCATGGCTGCCGTTCCCGTGGTGTTTGCGACGGCACTGTATGCGCTTCAAAACCGTGCTCAACTTCGGGCTGGCGAGGTAGGTAGAGTCCCACTCCTCGCCCACTAATGCCGCTGCTGATGCAATTATCCAAATATAGACCATCCTCATCCACTCCGCTGCAGGCGGCGCTGGGATTGCCGCAATCCAGGTTGCCAAGAACACCGGCGCTCACATATTTGCTACTGTCGGGACCGAGACGAAGAGAGAGTTTCTCGTCCAAGAATTTGGTCTGGCTCGCAAGAACATCTTCTCATCACGTGACGGTGACTTCACCAGGGGCATCCTGGAGGCCACGCGAGGTGCAGGCGTTGATGTCGTCTTCAACTCGCTCACAGGCGATTTGTTACACGCCAGTTGGGCTGTTTGTGCCGATTTTGGTCGCTTTGTGGATGTCTCGAAGCGCGATTGCCTGGATGGGGGGCGACTTGATATGCGTCCGTTCAGCAAGGGCGTAGTGTATCATGCATTTGATCTCGCCGAACTCTACCACTCGAAGATTACTAAACGGAACGCCGTCTGGCAGGAGTAAGTACCAGTTTGTCGAAGTGAATTCTTCCGCTCATCATTGCAGTCTGCTCTTCCAAAGCATCGCCATGATACGTGCCGGCGCACTCGTACCAATTAGTCCCTTGGAGGTCTTCGATGTCTCGCGGGTTGCGGAGGCATTTACATACTTTGGATCTGCTGCTAGGATGGGCAAGATCGTAATATCCTTTGAAGATCCCAAGTCAAGCATTCCGGTACTAGAGGAACAGATATATTTCCCGCATGACAGCTAACTTGTGTAGTATCAACCCCCACGCTATCGAACATCATTCGACAACGCAAAAGCTTACCTACTCATCGGGTGTCTCGGCGGCCTTGGACGAACACTGTCTTCATGGATGCTAGAGCGCGGGGCTCGAAATTTCGTATTCATGAACCGAAGCGGTGCGACTAGCCTGGCTGCCGTAGAGCATATTAAACAGCTTGAAGCACAAGGGGCACAGGTGGCGGTCATCAAGGGCGACGTTTCTCTATTCGAAGATGTCGAGCGCACGGTAAAGTCTATCAAGGTACCCGTCGCAGGCGTCATCCACGCTGCAATGAATTTGGACGTAAGCGATTTTGTCTTCTTAACGGTAGCCGATATTGACCTTTCAAAGGAATCGCTCTTCGACGATATGACAGCAACGAAATGGAACGCCGGTCTTCATCCCAAAGTTCGTGGGGCGTGGAACTTGCACCGCGCCCTTGCAGAAACGTCGCTTGACTTCTTCCTGGTGACGTCCTCGGTTGCTGGGACAGTCGGGCTCGCCGCTGAAAGCAACTACTGCGCCGCAAATGCATACCTAGACGCCCTCGCACGCCATCGCAGACAACTCGGACTTCCTGGAGTATCAATAGCTTTAGGTTGCATTTCCGAGGTCGGGTACCTGCACGAGCAGCCGGATGTGGAGGATATGCTCCGACGCAAAGGCTTTTCTGCGTACAATGAAGAAGAAGTCACCGCAATCGTTGATACTGCCTTGTGCTTCGAGGACAGCTACAACGGGCACATCGTCACTGGTCTGGAGATAGAAGGTATCGATCGACTCAGCCAGAGGGGGGATTTACATGGCACCATCTTCGACGACGTCAGACTGGCTATTTTGACAGAGAAAGCAAAGGCCAGATTTGACAACGCAAGCGTGCAGAAGGTGGCACGCTCTCCACAGGAGCCCGACCTGGACGCAGCGATTAGCGCCGCGATGCGCGGATCTACAGAAGCACAGCAGGCCCTGCATCAGATCGTATGCACTGTGCTGCGAAGGATACTAGCGGGTATGTTACTCGTCGGTTTAGAGCGTATAGCGCAAGACGCGCATCTAGCTGATTTCGGCATGGATTCAATGCTAGGTGCCGAGTTTCGCACAGCGCTGTTCAAAACGCTCAAGTGCGATGTCCCTCTTGCCGTATTTTTGCAAGAGAGCATGGACATGAATGCTTTAGGTGCATTTGTAGTTACAAAGATGCTTAGTATCAGGTTGAATGCTTAATTGCAGAGCTCCCTCCCAAGCGTAGCAATTATAGTCAGGAGCTTTATTGATTGTTAGCTATGCATAGTCTGGAATAAATTCTACTCTAGTATTTTAGACTCTATATCATACTATACGTAATCTTAACGTGTTATAAGATATAATCAAACCTTCCCGAGGTCAGCCTCCTAATAAGCCTTGTCTTATGTACAGCAGTAAACGCTACAGCAGCCGATTTCTCAGTACTGATCGGATCACAGCAACCTTATGAGCTCCAGCGCAAAGGCCCACTGCGTCATTACATCGTGCAGTGTAATTCAATTATCTCCACCGAGCGCAGTCCGAGTGACGGCGTATCTGCTGAGACATGTTCCGGCCAACAATGCGTCTCGACACTTCTTGCGACACCACAAATAGAGACAACTGGATGGCTGTTTACGAGAAAACATATGCACAACTTCTTCTTATCCTTTGAAATAGCATGATCTCACTTCCCGCCATCGATAGTCATGGACTGAGCAACGCCAGCGTTCATTCTATCGAAGAGAAGTTGAAACAAGCCACTAGATACGGCTTTACACCCGTTGAGATTTTGGATATACAGATGGTGTTGAATGGGCTCTATAGCTAGCTACCTTGGTATGAGCACTTAGGATCGCAGGGCGCAAGAGTGAGGTTTGTACGGTGTGTACAGCGTACGAAGAGAACTGAGGTTTGGGCAACTAATCTGGTTGTTGCTTAAGGTTCTATCTACGTACGGATGGGATGGAAAGCCTCTGCATCGTGCGCACAGACGTCACGTGGCAAAACCACGTGATATGCTTTGTGCTTGATGCAGCTGCCGTACGGGGTACGGACAGATGGTGCAGATTCCCACCCATTAGCTACAAGGGGACTCGCATGGAACCTTGACGTTCTTATCGAGTAACTGAAGGAGATGGCCAATATAGGGCTTCAACAAGACCCTGTCGTATACTTTGCGTACGAGTCCATGAACAGATTGGCTACTCAGGTGGATGTCGAGAAGATATTGTATGTACATCTGGAAGATGAAGAGAGGCTGAATGAGCCATTTGTTGCGGGTCATTGTCTCCATGCCTTAGAAAAGCTACCATGTAGGAGTTGGTCAAGCAATCCGGTTATTTGCCCCTGAGCCTGAGGAGGGAGATTATTTCCCGCTAAATCATATTATGGAGACGGTCTCCAAGCGTTCTCGCATCTATGGAAGCACGAACAGGAATAGCACACTCTCGGTACATCACTGAAGAAGCTTTTGAATTCGTTCCGAAAATTTTACCGCATTTTCCACCCAGTTCTCGGCTCGTTTGACTCGACGTTCATATTTCGATGGAAGGTTTCCATACCAACCCAGCGTTGCCATCCGCTCTGAACAAGCCAGGCGCGCAAGATATCTTCTAGTAGAAAACGAGCATTGTGTTCCGTATCCAACGGAAATATTCTTCCTCATAGGCACCAACCCTCGCAACAATATCGTTCTCGATGTAAAATGGCTGACTTGGAAGAATGGGAGGTTCCGTCTTTTCGCTGTCACTGAGTTGAATGTATACAATTCTCTCCGCTGGGCAATTGTCGGTGAACAGAATATTGGAATGGTGATTCGCAGCGCAGCGGCGGCACTCGGTCGCGTACTATGCTAATCCCTTGGCTCTGAGCATACCCTACCTAATACGTGATACGTATTAATGTAAAGGCCTAAATTTGGCGTGTTGACTGGATTTACCCAAAGCGACTCTTCCCAGTCAGCTACATGCAAGCCCGAGGAAAGCGCCTCGGACGCAATGTCGATGGGTGGGTGTTGACGAGAGCCTAGCTCGGCAAAGGCTCGAAGCTCGGCAACTATAACATTTTCGTCGCCGACTATGTACTTCTTGTGACCATCGACGCCTTGGGGGAAGGTACCTGGCACTTGGAGTGTTGTGCAACCGATTACGCGAACAATATCCATCCATTCCTGGGCTTTCTGTAGTCGACTTTCCAATGGAGTTAGTTCGCCCTCAACATTTTCGAAGGGCCTTATGGCAAAGATATCGATGTTGGCCCTTCCGCATAGAGAGCTAATTCGCATTGCTGCGTCCAGTAAAATTATGAAGTGTTAAGCGAATTTCGCCAGATCCTTCATATTGAGCTCAAACTCCTTAATACCGAGTGACGGTTTGTTATTTTCCTCAAGAGTGTGAGACGTATGTCATCACATCGATATGATGCAGATTCCTAGCTTCTGAATCATGTAGACTAGCCGGATGATTCCTGAAGCTGTAGGTACGCTTTATTGTTATGTCGTTACTAAGTGCTTCCATCCATATCCCGATTCATGTCATGAGAACGTGGTCGCCCATACATCGGACATCACCCTCCGAGCATAAGCCGTAAAAGTAAATATCTGCCCAACACCGCCCAACATGCCACTTGTGTAGGCCGACCGCAGCTCCATCAGCTGCAGGACAACAGCAATTCCATACGCCTACACATACACTACATCTGGCATCTCGCTGTAATGTTCGAAGCTATGACTGACAAGTGAAGTCTAGCGAAGCAAAGCGGCGCGCTTTGTCTAGGCAAGCCAAGAGCCTAACCTGAGAAGGATCAATGTGTACAGAGTATCGCCACTATCACATCATATGGCCTGATCAATGCAGTTCTGGAAGCAATGCGTGTCTTTGATTGAAATGACTAGTCTGGCTACAGGATTATGCCCCATAATGAGACACAGCGAGTAGGTCCATTGCAATCATGCAAATTTGTACGCGCTGTTATCAGGATCAAAGTACCAGTGTTGCAGCGTTCCATCTGTATGATAAGACTTCGAATCCTTGAAAATCAATGGAGTACGACCGCAGATGCTCCGTGTATCATGAGGACCATTGGGACGTTGTCACACGACAAGGGTAGCCATCAGCTGGATGCGTCCCTGCTTTCTCAGTCTGATAAGCTCTGTCCCCGTGTACTGTCTTCACCGGCTCTCCAAGGAACTTCGCCTTCAAATCCTGAATAATCCCTTTCTTTCGTATCGCATCCCATTCTTCATATGCAGGCACGATATCAAACGTCCGCAGCGTAAGAATCAGCGCAATTTGAATCTCATTCCATACAAGGGTCTGTCCGATACAGTTGCGTGGGCCTTGCTCGAACGGACGGAAAGCTGGTGGATAAGGGAAAAGCTCATGGCCTTGATTTACCAGAAAGCGGTCCGGCAGGAATTTATCTGGCTGAGGCCACACGCGCGGATTTCGATGCACCGCTGGGTGCAAGATTGTGGCTCCCACATAATCCATTGGGTATATATTCCCATGACGATCGGTAATAGAGACGCCTGGCCGACCTGCTCGCATGGTTGCAGCTGGCGGGTAGAGCCGCAAGGTCTCTTTGATAACAGCCATGGTGTACCTGCACTGGTTGAGGAGTGCGGGGCGATGGACCAGCAACTCTGCGGCATTTTCGACGTCAGCTCCAAAGACCCTGTCGTGCTCTTGGCGCACCATCTTGAGGGTCTCAGGATGCTGCGAGAGGAGATGGTAGACGTAGATGATTGTAGAAGAAGTCGTGTCGTTTCCAGCGAACAGAAACAACCGGATCTGGTACGTGGCATATCGAGCGAAGTGCTCCTCAAGCTTAGGTCTCTGCATCAAGTCGCTGTATTTGTTCTCCGCCATATATGCTTCTATGGCCAAAGTCACAACGGATTTCGCACCGGACTGCTTGACATCACCAGCGGCTCGACTCTGGGAGATTTCTTCTTTGAGTTCAAGAAATCTTTGATCGAGTTCTTTTTGGATCAGTTTATTCATGACATGACCAAAATAGCGTTGAATGAAGGGTCGAAGAGGATGCATCAAGACACGAGGGTCCCAGAACGAATGCCATCGGGTGATGTAGCCAAGAGCGGTGGCCAGGGCGTTTTCTGACCGTTGGTTGTCGATATCGGCACCCCTACATTCAAACATGGTCAGCATACACTTCAAGATACTCGGGATAATGATCAGAAAGATGCAGAGATCTTACAACGTAAGTTTCATTATCACATCCATCGTCATCCTCGTGGTCAGGTCGTCGAGGCAAATAATTCCTTGTTGCGTTTTCTCTTTCAGTTTTGCTTGAAACGTCTGTACTGACTTGACGATATGAGGTACACTGTCCATCATAGCTGCAGTACTAAATCCAGGGTTGAATAGCGATCTCCAAAGCTTCCACTCTTGGTCACTCATGGAGATAAGATTCGGGCCCCCGGTTATCGGCTTCATAAACTGCAGGTGCATGCTTGTTTTGGGGAGATTGTACTTGGTAGAAATCTGAACTGCAGCATCAGGGTCGTACACCATAAGAAGCGGCGGATAGACCGGCCAAAAGTCCATCAAGAAAATCTCCGTGTCGCTATGCTCGCGGGCAAGGTCTGCCATAGCAAGATTCACGTTCGCATCTGGCGGGAGCTGGTCGACATATTTTTGTAGAGTGAGAAGATGGCCTGTGAACCAACTCCATCCATCGGGCATTGACTGTTTAGGTCGCAGGTCAGATTCCAAGCAGCCTGGAAGTCGCAAGACCACTTACAACACCCTGTTTCTGTAGTTCATTGATTCGCGAGCGATGTATGTATGCTTTCCGAATGAAGGAGCTTAGGAACGTCACGGCCACAATGGCTACAGCAGTTACCCACGCCATGGCTGCTGACATTCTGCGTGCTCAGTTTGCGAAGGACAATCCGGCCCAGCTAGGAGAGGTGCAACGCAGTGTCGATATGGCGGGTGTGCTTGTCCCCATGAGATGGAGTGGGTCCGAGAGATGACGAGAAATGAAACAGACAGCAGGTGCAGCAGATGGGGGGCGGAAAAGTTGTCTTGCGCATGGGCCACTTTACCCGTGCCACAAATGCGGCACAGCGTCTGTTTTCCGGTGAATCACCCCACCTCAGAGCACATTGCATGCACGCACGGGTCCTTCCGCATTGATGCCCTTCCGCCTGCAACAAAGCTACCGCGCCGCTAGCCTGCTGTTCACCAATTGCGGCTCTAGCAGCTTTCAACGGGTGGCAATGTATGTGCATTTACCCGCGACGATACGGGTCCGCTCCCATCGGTCTTTCTTTGAATGCCTCAGTATGACGGCAAGGACTCTGTTTGACGGAAGTGGCGCGATGTGCGCAGGGTAGGCGATGTGGAACATGCATGCCCCTCTCCTGTTCCGCTGCGCCGGGAGGGCCACAAACCAAATTTGCCGCCCGCCCAAGCATGTGTCACTACATTCTCCTTTGCACCCCTGCTTTGCTTTTTGATCACCAGTACAGTCCCACGCCCCTTGGACGCAACGATCGGTGGATAAAGATATACGTCTGTACTCCCCGAAGATATTATCACCAAGACTTTACGGAATCCGAGTGTCGCGCGTAGATTTCGAAGCTGGCAAGAGGTCTACACTCTCATCTGCACGTCGTGCGCGTTGATTCTGCTCGAGACAGTACCGATGAGTGCAGATCAATGCAGACGCTAAATGGTTTCGGGTAATCACAGGGCTCCATGCAATTTTTGATACACCAGAACATCAATTTCACCATCGAGATAATGACTGCAGGTTTAATCACAAAGTCTTTCGCAGGGTTGTCCTTGATACCTTGATTATTGACGCCTGCAGAATGCGGAACTGAAAGTAGTTACTCGACTGACCATTCCCAAAATACCTATTTGCCAGAGAGGCTTGGTCACCTCTCGCATTGACCAGTGCCAATAGAACGGTGCCCGAGGATGGTCCCATGGCCCACCGGCAGCAGCATGCGGGCTATGAGTCCACTGAACCACCCAATTTGTTTTTTTCCCTCGTGCAACTGATCACTTGTATACTCAGAGACCTCACGCGTGCCTCTCAAAGTTAGTAACTCAACCTTTGTAGGGACATGGTACCGTCTTTACGCACTTTTGGCATCATCTCTTGATGTCTTGCGGGAGTGATTCGTCGCCTGTGCCCGGATGTGGGCATGGTAGTCCAATTCCATGAGACCGTACTCCGAGTTAAGAGTGGAAACAGTGGCAGTTGTTGGGAGCGTGTGCGTCCTGGTGCCAAACATGGTTCGCAAACCTGTCAGAGTTGGGCGAGGGAATCTGAGCGAGAGCTTTTGAGGTTTGGAAGGTGCCATGGGGTCCACTCCCGGACCTTTTATCGGTCCGCTAGTCGGCCTTCGCAAGCGTAGCCTAAGGAGGTACGACTGAAATTTGTCCGAGACTTCGTTGGAGCCCACAAGTGTTGAGCGATAGACGGTTATTGATCCCATGATCATCCCGATGCAAGCTTCGGCATGCAGCCAAAACACCTGCCAAGGGTAGTCCAGAGCGTTGCGATAGTATGTACCCGCAGCTCGAATGATGGAGCATGCGATCATAAACAACGAGAGGCAGAGGAATATGCCGATACCAATTTTGGTGAGTAGGCGCATGCTGGAACTTCGAAGGATGACGATAGGAATTGCGATAACTCGTGGACGATCAGCTTTGGAGCTTTCGAAATATGCTTAGCATTGGTAGCGTGTAGATTGACTTACTGGTAATGTCCGTCAAGCCATCCAAGGCCGGACAGATCCAGAACAGTGCAATTAGAGCTGTCTTGGACGCTGGTAGCTCCGGAAAACATTTAGCTGCAAACAGTCAATCAACGGTTTCAGGGCCATGTTCATATCAAGACACAAGGACTGACCTGCAGCTTTACCGACATACGGGCATGTAATGAGTTGTTCACCAACAACAAGAAAGAGCCAGGATACGATGGAGAACGCCACGGAGAAACGGTAGTAGTAGATGAACTTCTTAGACATACTCCGGAGCAGCGGATAGAAGAACGCCAGATAGCACCATTTGACTGCGAAGATCGCTGTCCATAAGAGCAAAAGATATGCGAGCTGCCACTTAGATTGTTCGAACAGGTTATCCATCTGTTGAAAGGCCAGCAGAGCGGCTATCTGGTCCCCTCTTAAGACTGCGAATTCGAGATAGATCATATGGATGCGCGTGTAGAGTATTGCTGTTCCACCGATCAGACACACAAAAGCGAAGGTAAGGAAGCCGTCATCAAGGAAGAGTCGTCGTCGCGAAGCCAAGCGAATGGTGATCCGACCGAAAAAACTTAGGATGGCGAAGCCGAAGAGCACACCCAAGGCAATCTGGTTCTCAAGTCAGCTATCAATGGCTTCTATCAGGGTGATCTAATTCGATCTTTCTGACCTTGAATCTATGCATCGCGATGCGGCCAGTATTCTCAATGTTCCACTGTGTTTGCG
>Ga0247803_1001009_pt1 | contig 14863 bp, 8 predicted proteins | sample UWRJL014104B1_FD_180928 | JGI IMG/M metagenome (GOLD analysis project Ga0247803, IMG submission 180928) | Plant litter microbial communities from Arlington Agricultural Research Station in Wisconsin, United States - UWRJ-L014-104B-1 | ecosystem: Environmental > Terrestrial > Plant litter >...
ACATTCACTCGAGACATGTCCAAACCGCCGCGGCCCACTTCCCACCTGCACCGCGCGTGCTTGCGCGTTATTCTTATGCCGTAGGCGTTGGACTGCCAATGGACCGCGCATGAGGCAGCATGATCCTACGAACCCTCCAGTTCGCGGCGGGACTGCTGCTCCTGCTCTATGGGCTGTCGTTTGTCCTTTTCGCCTTCATCCGCGTCGTCACGGGCGTATCTATACAGCGGCTGGGAGTCTCTGGCCTTCGCCGCATCGCCTTCGCGCCCAAAGACGGCCTACGCATTGAGCTCCGGGGGTTTGGCCTCACCCTCCACCGACCGACCTTTGCCCAGCCAACGTGGGTGAGCATCGTCTTGACCGAGCTCAAAGTGATTGTGGATCTGAAGGCCCTGGGCGACAAACCGCAGAAAAAGAGTGCTTGGGCAAAATGGGCGAACGGCGCCTTGGACAATGGCAGGACTGGGGCAAAGACGCCCGAGATCTCCGTCGAGGACGATGACGCCGAGGAGACTGGCGAGGAGGACATCCAACGGACCCGGACATGGGAGCGGCTGATGAAGGCAAAAGAGCAGATTAAGCGTCTGCATCGGAAGATACGGTGGATCAAGCTGGTCGATCTGGTCGCATCTTCCACCTCGCTGGTCATCGCAGATGTTGGGTCGTTGCAGGTCGGCAGCTTCACCATGACCGTTGACACGCGGCGCAAGACGGTGGACCGTAGTCGCCTCTTCAACCACCACAAGCCGAAGCCAAACAAGGAGCAACGGCCCGCCGAGTGGCTCTTCACCGTCCGTAGCGTGCTCTTCACCCCCGATGGAAAGGAATCCACCGAAGTGCTCGACCAGTGCACCCTCAACATCCATGGCATGCTTTACAAGGAACTCGACGGTCTGCGCGACGCGACCATCGGACTCAAGTTGGGACGCCTCAGCATCCCCTACGACGACATCAATACCTGCGTGGCCCGCGCCAACAAGTGTCGTGCAGCATCGCTGCATGGAAAGCGTCCCAGTCTAAGTCGATCGCACGTGTCGCTGCGAGATGTGCTGGAAGAGATGGACCAGCCGGGAAGTCGCGAGGAAAATATTGTGCGCACCGTGTCCGACTCGCGAGACTTTGCCAGCTCAATCTTGCGTGGCATCCAGGAGTTCCAATTCGCCGTCAGCTTCTTCGGAATGACCAAGCGCATCCGACCAGCTCATGACTCCGATCCACCCGTCTATTTGAACGTGTCCATGAAGGAGGTGGGCATGGATCTTCTCCGCCTCGACCCACACAGTCCCGCACATCTCATGTACTTCTCGCCCAACGATATTGCTCACCAGGCTCTCCTGGCCGCCATCTCCATCACGGTCGGCATTGACGACAGCCACGATCATCCGGAGCGCCTCGTCTATATTCCCATGGCTACCATGACGCTGAACACGACCCTCCCTTCCAAAACGATACAGTTCTCAAACGACAAGAACGTGACTGAGCGCAACACTAACATTCTTTTCGCCAATCTCGTCATCACATCTCCGTCTTTAGACCTCGATCCGAAGCACCTGCCTCTGATTCTTGCCATGTTTCGAAGTTACGAGACACGCCGCAAGCCTCCCAAGATACGAGACCGAAAACGGAATTTGCTGCGTAGACTTCTACCCAAGGCAACGATCAAACTGTCCATCCACGAGCCAGTCATCCGCGTTACTCTTCCGCCTATGGAGCCTGACAAGAAAGGCACCGACGAATTCGACTTGCTCATCTCGGCCTCTTCTTCCGTGTCTTTCGACATGGAGTCGTCGCATGCCGCGGATGCAGAGCTTCACTATGCCCTCGTCTCGACATTCCGGATGACTTCACAGCAGTTGTACTATCAGACAGCCTCACGCGACAAACACAACCTGCTTTTGACCGATAATCTCGAGTTAAAGCTGTCGTTGAACGCGTCCCCAAATGTGACAGTCATGGTTAATGGCGTAGCCCAAACCTTCTCGGTGTACCTTGTACGACCTGAGATTAGCGAGGGTCTTCGTCAGATCGTCGCTCAACTTCAAAATGACGTGCGACGACGACGAGGGTTGCCAAAGCAGAAAGGCCTTAGCTTTTTACGTAGGCTACCGTCTTGGCTCGCACATGTACAATTTCAGGGTTCTGATTTCAACATCGAGGTGGCTGGCGTTGATACTGAGGTGTCAAGATATGCCCGTGGTATAGGACTTCATCTGGAATCATGGACTGCAGACTATCGTCAGCAGAAGGGAGACGATGTCGAGTTGCGCCCTACCCGTAGACGAGCGCCGAGTCGGACCATCAATCGAGATGAGTATCTGATTCGACCTACGACTCCTGCGTCTCCCGGTTCCCCGCGGAAGGCAGTCGGTGATCCTACAGATGGACGGCGACTTGCTGTGCATTGGCAGGGCCTCGAGGGGTTGGTGCTAGAAGATGCTGACCAGTGGGAGCAAGATCCGTTTTTATCGCTACCGCGCATGGAGGTCGCTTTTACTACGTCGACCGACAAACAGGGCCCCATCTTTCACACGCACTTTTTCTGCCAAAGTCTGTTCGTGAACTATTCTCTTTACCGTCACTTTGCTCTCGGCGTGGCCACTGTAGTGTTGAAGCGATCTTGCAACCTAGCGCCTGAGAACCGGAACCCAGACCCGGTGCCGCAATCGCCAATAACCTCACGGCATCTCACGGTGCCATCCCTCGATGACGACCATCTCGACCCTGAGACTGGTTTAAAACGCGAAGCCTTCACGTTAGATGTTAGAGCACACTTTGTACAGATCAAATTCGATATGCCCGCCAACCCACCTCTGATGCTCCACATACACGGACTGGAAACTGGTCGACATCGCTGGACGAATCCGTTTTTGCGCTCCCGTTTGGTGAGGTTGTATGCAGAAAACCCTCACGTAAAGCGCGTCTGGAGTCGCATCGTCAGCGTAAAATCTTTACGAATGGACTACAGGCAATCTAAGCGAAGGTACGGCCATACCGTAACTGACGATAGGTCATTCGATATCGTCTCGGATGCGATCCGAATTGCGGTCCCCCATCAACTGGTCATGCACAAGATCTTTGATAACATCGTTAATGTTACAAAGACCGTCAAGCAGCTGCACCATCGTTTTAAGACCGGAAGTAATGACTACGTACTTGACAAGGAGCCAGAAGGTCCTAAATGCGTACCGAAGATATCTCTCCGCAGTCGCGCCGTTCTCTTTGAGATCGAGGATGGCTCGTTCGAATGGAAACTAGGGGTCATCTACCGGTACGGCTTGATGGAACAAAAGCAAAGATTGGCCCGGGAGCTAGCCTTCGAGCTGAAAACTAAGAAGCTGCGTCAGGAAGAAGAGCGAAGAGGTGGTTCCCGTCAACGCGCCAAGTCAGCACACAATCACCGTGGGCGGAGCAAGCTGCGGAAAAGCAAGGAGTCCAAAACTCGCAGCAAAAGTGAAGATGGCAGTGAACATGATTCGCCGGGTCGGCAGACGTCCGATCACCCTATGCGTTACGACAAAGAAGGGTATACCGGATTGAGCGGGCATTGTCGAACATCAGTCGAGGACGCGCGCCAAAAGCTGAGTCTGCTCAACGCCCAGACGTGGAGAAAGCGTATTGATCATGCTCTGGGCGGCCAAAGTCGCGGTATAGACGATATTCGCCAACTCTTCTGGGGCCTGGACGACGTTGCGGACAATGTTGAGCACAAGGAAACGATCCTGGCTATACCCCATCGACCCGCCCTCGCTTCACTGGTTGTGAGCGACCTGGAAATTACCGTCGACAAGCCATCCTTCCCTCTGACGGAATACCCCACGTTCCTACAACGAGTTGGGAAAGGAATGCCGGTTGACATGCAATATGCGCTACTGATACCGATGCATGTTCAGCTTCAAGTGGGGGAGGCAAAACTTCAACTTCGCGACTACCCGCTTCCGCTCATTCATATTCCGGCCTTACGCGCCTCCCAGAACTCGCGTTTGCCTAGCTTGTGTTTGAAAACAGACTTTGTCATTGCTGAGGAATTCAGAGATATCGAGTCGTCTCGCGTCAGCAGAGTCGTTGTCGTGCCGGAAGAAACTACACCGTCTGGAGAGAGATCGGGCGGTTTCGCAGTCGACATTCGTCGTACGGTGGCACCGGTCAAAACGTACTCAGATATGAAGTTCGACATCAATTCATCCTACCCAACCCGAATTACTTGGGGCACTTCATACCAGCCAGCAATCCAAGACATGATGCAAGTCATCGAGGGCTTCACCAAGCCCGCCGTTGATCCTTCTGAAAGGGTTGGCTTCTGGGACAAGATCCGCCTCACTTTCCACTCACGCATCAACGTCTCGTGGAAGGGCGATGGCGATGTTCACCTCATCTTGAAAGGTTCGTTCGCTTGGTCTATAGACATGGACTCTCCCACTAACATTGCGTAGGCTCTCGCGACCCCTACATGGTCACAGGTCACGGTGCTGGTTTTGTCATGTGCTGGCAGAATGACGTCCAACTCACACTTGCCGAAGACAAAGACCCCAGAAACTTCATGGTCGTCAAGAGCGGAAGCTACGTTCTCGCAATTCCGGACCTGGGTCATTACGCACGCCAGGAAGCCGAAATGGAGGCGCCCGTTTCATCGGAAGGTGCCTCTAGCATCTCTAGCAACAATCAGCTCGCGATTTTCAAGAAGACAATCATGAAACTTAACGGGAACGTGCGCTGGGTGGTCGGTCTGGTCTACGAGAGGACTCTCGATCAAGGCGGTCGCTCTTTCAACTTCATACCCCATTACGACGTGGTGTTGAAGAACCCCAAATACGCCCACCCGTCAAATGGAACGGTTTACGACGCTTTCCGGGGATTCCGCAGTCACCACATTCATCTGTCGCTTGCTATCGCGGCCCCGTACGATCGAGAATGGTCGGTTGCGAACCTTGAGCCGTCGAAAACGTACAACAGTGTACATCTCACTCCGCGCTTTTTCACACATTTCTTCAACTGGTGGTCCATGTTTTCAGGGGCCATGTCGCTTCCAATTCGACAAGGTTCTCTATGGCCAGGTATTGAGAAATCCAGCAAGAAGTTCGGACGTCACTTGGCGACAATCAAGTACAACCTGCTGCTTTCGCCGCTGTACATGAGCCATGTCTACAAGCACAAAGATGCTGAAGACTATGGACTCGGGACGGTTTCTGCGACCGGGCTGAAGGCTCGACTTGACAGCTTTATGCTCGACCTTCACCAAAGGCGAGAAGAGTTCCGGACTATCGTGCAAGCACCGAAAATGCAAGAGGACAGCAAGCAAAACCAGACCTCGGGCATGCGTATCAACCAAGTGCAACTTGATCTTATAAAGACAGACGTAAGGGCTGTGTCTGCCAGTATAGAAGGGACAGGCAAGGAGGATGTGAATGCAGCGACCCCCGAAACTGTGGCCGATTTCAACCAAGATCATGCTACAGCCGATCTGTCCAAGTTTACGATACCAGACAACGACTGGGGATGGGTCGACATGGACGACTTTGTGGAGCTGGGTTGGCTCCTGCCATCTGATCAACATCCCGAGACGCAGATTCTGCCACTCGCATTTGCACCTCGCTTTACGTACTTTCGCCAAACCGACCACGCAGACAACATCTCCGGTGATCCTCATCGCACTAGCCCGTTTGGAAACGAGCCAACCCATCATTGTGTCATGTCTGCGCGCAACGACCCCCGGCGAGTCCAGTGTCACCTTATCGAACAGCGTCTGAACCGAGTCAAAGATCAGCTAGAGCACAACGAACGGGCAATTGGCGATCAAGAGCTTCGGATCGTTCGAGAACCCGGCGAAGGACAAGAAAAGCTGCGCGCACGCCTAGAGCTTTTGCGCAATCACGCTAGCCTACTGCAGCGCAAGCAAACATTCTTACATTCGATGCATGAGAGCTTTCTAGAAAAGCTGCAAACGAATGACCCTAGTGCTGTTCCGAATGTAGACAACGAGGACGAGGATGTGTACTTCGAGGCACGTGAGGAATATGACGCATCAGACGCTGACACCAAAGGCATGGACACGGCGCCCATTGCCGACTACATTAGCGACTTCAACAACAGGTTCATCATTCATAACATCCACCTCAAATGGAACAACTCTCTGAGAAACATCATCCTGCGATACATCCATCAGGTCAGCCAACGCCGCGGTTTCGTATACTACATGTCGCGAAGAGCGGTAAAATTTATACTGGACATCGTGGACGAGCAGAACAAATCGCGACAAACCTCGACTACCGGACGTCAAAACGGGTCGGCGGTACCCACGTCCCCAGAAGAAGAAGATGATGAGGTGAGCATACAAAGTCGCATTGAAGAACTTTTGAACGACGGCAAGAAGTTTGTCAGTGCGGATGACGCAGACGATGCAGAGAGCGGCGAAGAGATCAAGCCATCTCAGACCAATGGTGGAGATGATCTCGCCGTTGATTATGTGGCTCAGAACACCTACATTGTTCGCTTGATCGCGCCCCAGATCCAATTGCAGAGCGAGAAGAATACGAAGGCAGCTGTTCTCGTCACGGCCAAGGGCATGCAACTGAAGGTCATCCAGATCATGGACAAAGACAGGGTCATGGATGAAGTCTCGGGTTTGGTCCAGCGACGGTTCACTGCAGCCATGGACAGTCTGCAAATTTTCGTCACCAATGCACAAACCTTCAAGAAGGAAGACATTCACATGTATTCGGGAAGCACGTACGGAGCACCCGCTGGAAGTGCTTGGCCCCCATGGGTTCCCTTCGAAGTCATGTTTGAGTTTCACACCCAGCCGTACGGTTTTCAGCGAGTCGTCCAGCGTACGTCTGCCAGTATGCGATTTGACAAGTACAACACTTTGCGTCTGAAGTACAACGACGACGTTTCCGGCGGTGATTCAAATCCCGGAACGAAAAAGATGGAAAGCCGAATTGACCACCTGTGGGTTGACTTTCCCCACATTCGCGCTCTTTGCAACTCGCGGCAGTACTACGCGTTGTATGTCATTGTCTTGGATCTACTTCTCTATAACGAACCATTGGAGAAGACACGCAATGAGAGGCTAGAGAAGATCATGCTTGCCTCCGACTTCAGCGACCTTACTGGTGCACCAGACCTGGTCATTGGCCTTCAAGAGCGTATTCGGCAGCTGGAGGAAATCAAGATGGCCTTTCAGATCAACGAGAAGTACCTCGACAAGCAAGGCTGGAACGATCGCATCGAGGTCGAGAAAGACCTGGTCGTATTCGAAGACGAGTTGTTCTTCGTCATGAAAGCTATCACGACTGCCCAACGCAAATCCGATGACCGCGCTCAAGCAAAAGAATCTACCGGTCTGGTGCGTCTTTATGTCACTGCTTCCGAAATTGTGTGGCACCTATTGCGCGAGAATTCTGCAGAGTCGCTTGCAGAGTTTCAGCTTAAGAATGCCCTCTTCGACCGGACCGACAACAACGACGGATCGAATTTCAACTCAATGGAAATTGAGGAGATCACTGGCCTCAACCTGCTTCCCAACGCAATCTATCCCAAGATGATCTCACCCTACCTTGAGGCAAATCGTTCGACATCTCCTGGAGACGACCCCAAAATGCTCAAGGTGCACTGGGTAATGCTGGAGGCCATCGCCGGGATTCCAGTCATGGACCATTTCGAGGTCAACTTATTCCCGCTGAAGGTGCAGTTGGAGTACGAAATTGGTAAAAAGCTGTTCGAGTACATCTTCCCGGGCATCAAAGACAATGCGGGGGAGAACGGAGGCTTCTCGCCGTTCTTGGTCAAACACATGCTACCCGACAACGAGGAAGAAGATGGCGCTGAGGCTGACACTATTGCGTCGGGCAGTAATCCTGAGTTGAACTCATCGTTCCCTGATACTGAAGGAGAGGTAAACGCCCTCAAACGTCGTCTCACGCCCACGCTTCATCTGCCCGCTCCCCAGTCCAAGGACGATCGAAAATGGAAAGGCCACTCCGAGAAGCGATCCAACATGCACCATCTTCGTCTCTTCCGCGAATCGCAATCTCGTTCCGCAAGCGAGTTCAGACGCTCGCTTCATCCTCACTCCGCTTTCGCCTCGGCGGAACCCGCTCCCTCGGCTGCGTCTTCTCGGCCAGGATCTGTGCGCTCAGGCTCTGTTTTGTCGCTCTCTACATCCACGGTCGACTCTGAGCGTCCCTCCAAACGCTTCACTCTCTATCGCTCAGGGACCAATCGCTCTAGCATCAGCGACAAGACCGCCAAGAAGGCCGCTGCCAACAAAAAGGCTCGCAGCGATGATCTTACCCTAATGATGACACGCGCATCGAACTACATGACGCTTGCCTATGTCCGCATTCCCAGCATGGTCCTCTGCCTAAGCTACAAAGGCAAAGGCCAGCGCAACTTCGAGGACGTGCACGACCTAGTCTTCAAGATGCCAACATTGGAGTACCGCAACAAGACATGGTCAAATCTCGATCTCGCGCTCCAGCTCAAGAAAGACGTCATTCGCGCACTCATCTCTCACGCCGGCGCCATCGTAGGCAATAAGTTCTCCCACCACCGTCCATCAAAGCCTACACAATCACGCCTCCGCCAAATTGCAAACAGCGCCTCTATCATAAGCACATCCCCCGACCTCTCAAGCACAGACTCAAACTCTTTCCGCGACCAAAGCCCCGGCGGCTCCGATGCCTCAGGCGAGCCGCCTACCCGTCGCTCCTTTGCCTCCGGGCGTCCCACATCGACATTTTCTGCTGTCTCCGAAGAGTCTAGCGTGCACTCCGCCAATAGTCGCGGTCGCAGTATCCTCCCTGGAACCGAGAGCGGAAGTCTAATGAGTGGGAGCTGGCGACATGTTGATGGTCTAGGTGTCAGTGTTGATGATGGGAGGACGTTTGCGGATGAGATTAGTCGGGTGGATCAGACGGAGCCAGTGAGAGCGGGGGTAGTGGGGAGCTTATCCAGACATTTGACGCAGGTTTCCCCTTTTGTGGGACACAAGGGTAGGGAGAGGACAGGGAGTGTTGTTAGTGGTAGTGGAGGGCAGGGTGAGGAGTCTGAAGAGGGGTGAGTTCATTACGTTTGTGATGGTCAATTGAGGATACTAATTCGTGAAATAGGCATAAGCGGAAGTCGAAACTTTTGCTGGGGAAGAAATTTCTTGGGAGGGGTTAATGCTGTTGGGCAATTGGGGAGGTACTTGCATTCTGCGTGCGTGGTAGCGCGCATTCCTTTCGCTATCGGCGATTTTATTGTTGTAGCGTTGCATTGCATTTCACGGCGTTCTTTTGTTTGGTATGCTCGGGTAACAGGCTTTGCCAGCATTCAGGTTGCTGAATCGTCGTTTGAAGATTGGAACGGAGGCTTCGCTGCCCACGCTTGCATGCCGTTTCTCGGTAGTAATATTCTTAGAATAAAGGCACTTTTGACTGCGCAGGTGCAGTCTAAACCAATCCAGAAGTTTACAGGCAATAGGAAGAATTAGATGTTTATTTTCATAAGTTGCCGGGCTCGTGATCGCGTAACAGTGACGCGTTCAGGGGGTTAGACTTGGCGCGTCGCTTTTTCCTCGTTGGGAAAGATCGTCGTCGCGTCACGTAACCGGAGCTCCAACCTGCAACCCACCTGAACTCTTCCGCCATAGCTATGCGAAACCCATCAACCACACATAATGGATGACTTCGACCTATTCGAATACGCCTCGCGGCCAGTCGCGAACGACGAGAAATATCCGGCTGCGGAGGATTTCAAGAGTCAGCTGCAGGATTGTCTGGACGATGTCAAATACGACGGCACGTTCTCTGCCTTCCACTCTCATGCAACGTATACGAATCCTGGGTTGAATCTTCTCAATTACGGGACGGTCGGACTGCCCCTTGCTGATCGCGATGCAAAAGGGATTGCCGCAATTTGCAAGCAGTCCCCCTTCGGGAAAGGCGATCACACGGTCGTCGATACCTCGGTGAGGAAAACGTGGGAAATCGATGCATCAGAATTCGTTTGCGGCAACCCAGGTTGGACCTCGTTCCTTGCGTCTCTCGTTGATCGAGTGGGGAAGGATTTGGGTGTTCAAGGCGAGTTCCGGGCGGAGCCGTATAAGCTACTCTTGTACGAAGAGGGTGCGTTCTTCAAGGCGCATCGTGACAGCGAGAAGGTTCCAGGTATGTTTGGAACACTTGTCGTTTGCCTGCCTTCGGAACATAGCGGTGGCGAAGTACGACTGCTTCACGGCAAGGAAGAACGTATTTTGGAGACGTCGCCCACATCAGCCTTCGATCTCTCCGTGTTGGCGTGGTACTCGGATGTTTCACACGAAGTTTGTCCCGTCACGGCTGGGTATCGTCTGGTTCTCACGTACAATCTTGTGCAGGACCAGACAGTGCCAAAGCAGAGAGCGACGGTTTTGGACGAGAGTCATGCGCGACTCGAAAGACTACTGGTCTCCTGGAAAACGGACTATCCTAATCTGGCAAAATTGGTGTATCCGCTTGAGCATCAGTACACCCAGGCCAGCGCCTCACTACGCAATCTCAAAGGACACGATGCGGCCAAAGGGAAGTACATCGACCGTCTGTGTTCAAAGAATGGCTTTTACTGGTTCCTTGCGCGACTGACGAAGGAAGACGAAGAAGAAGAGTATGAAGAGGAGGATAGTTATTCGCTGGATCACATTGTTACACCTGGTGGCACGGCGTTCGACTTGAAATTGGAAATCGATGTGGAAGATGAAGTGCTTGCCGACATAGAGATGCTATACGAGAGTCGAGATGCCGACAGCGAAGATGAAGGAGAATTTACTGGGAACGAATCGATGCCATCGAGGCTTCGGTATCATGATACGGTATGAGACTCAGATTCCCACTTAGTGTACGTACTAACTTATATCTAGGTCATCTTACTTATACCAAAGAAAGAGGTCGTGCGTCGGTTCCAATTGCAGACCACTCAGCCTTCAACCTCGCTCCGAGCGTTATTCGAGCTTCTCAAAGCAGACCACCAGAGGAATCCTAGCGAAGAAACGACCCAAGTCCTCGTTGATGCGATGCGGATGATTATGGCCAAGTCTGTCGAAAAGCTTTCCGCTGGTGACCGCTCCGGTGGTCGTGTTGTCCTGGGTTACTATGAATTCGGTTATGGTGTGCAGGCCGACCGGGATCGGGATGCTGCCTTCGGTCAATTGTTTACAGACGCTGCAACATGTTGCTATGCAATGGACCGCTCGGATCTCGTCGGTGGAGCATTGTTTGGCGCGATGCAGACGACGAAGTGGCAGTCTTCGAAGGCACTTGCTCAACTCGTGGCCACTCACATCGGACGTGCAGCTCCCGCTGATGGTAGCAGTGGCGCAGACACGTGGTCGCGATTGTAAGTGACTATCCATCTAGATGGTTCTAGGCTAACCACTCAACTTTCCTGCGCCAACAGTGACCACATACGAATACGCCAACAACACACGAGCTACCCTCGAAGTTGTCGCGTCACAGTTATCGGTCTCGAACCAAGCATCTTTTAGGAGTTGGATGTCCTCGCGTCTCCAAGCGATCCTTCGTTCGGTGACACACTATTCCACTACAGACGTTGCACCTTTGGTCGAGTTAATCACTTGCCTTGACAAAGACACATATTTTCAATTGTAGGTATTTCAAGATCTATACCCGGCTTACTTCATCTGACGATATCAGTATACTTCCCGTATTGACCGCATACGCCAAACCCTCTGCAGCCCTCGCTTTCCTACAGCAGCTTGCCACAACAAATTCGGGCGACGTCAACTTTCGCGAAAGCATCGTCAAGGCAACCTACCAAGCTTTCTTGAAAGCCGAACCAACCCTAGTCAAGCTGACGATGGCTGACCTGGACAACATCAGCAGGCCCACGGGATATTACGACGTCGTTTCTGGCAGCACTACGAACACCACAAGGGACACTACCCACCCCAATACCTTCTTCGCAGTGCTTAAGAATACAATAAATCTTTCTCTTGATGTGGAAGCCGCACGCCTTCTCTACCATGGACTACCAGACCTCCCCGCGAGCGAGTCACCCATCTGGAATAAATGGCGTACTCTATTCGACTTTGTCGAACAACTCATTTCCACAGTACAAAATTCGCGCAACGAAAATGTGCTCGCCACCGTGCGCAGTTTCAGCTTAGCGATTACACGTTCACCTGCAGTGTCGCTGGCGCAAAAGCGTCCCGTTGAGCCGCGAGACTGGAGACGCTCCACCGACCACTCCTGTACTACCGCGGCATGCAACGAATTGCGTCGTTTTCTCGCCAATCCTACACAAGCCGTGGGACGCTTCAGATACTCGGAACGCGATCGCAAGCATATGCAACACAGTCTGCCTTATGAGGACTACAAGTTTGAAACTCTACGGATTGGGTCGCCGCTTACGCTCGTCGTTCACAAGACTAATAACGAGTACCTGAGGTTGGAGAGTCGCTGGAAACAGGATGTCAAGCAGATGCTGGACAGAATTCGCCGCTGGAGAGCGGATGTCAAGTTTCAGGCCGTGCTGGGTGAGGAGATTGTAAAGTTGGAGGAGGTGGAGCGGTGGTTGGATGGGACTGGTGCGCCGCCTATGCAAGGTGTCGATAGAGCCTCTGGGCGGCCCTTCCAGCCCATGTCGGCTTCGGCGCAGAATCATCGCGCTGCTGCGTTGGGAGATGGCATGAGGACTAAGACGGAAATTATCGATCTGACTGAGGGCATGGATGATTGAGGGATGGGAGGGAGAGATGGAGAATGTGTAATGTAGACGGAGTTCAGTGAGCATCTCTTTTCGCGTGCTAGTTTCAGATTTGCAGACGAGCTTCGTCTACAAAATCATGTGCTGGGTTTTGACGCTGGTCTTGTGCAAGGAGAGCAAGCTGAAATCTGGATACGATAACTGCGGATGGCATGCATGGCGATAACTGGCCTTCAGCGACAGGGCTGCGCGGGAACACATACTTCTTCGTCACTCGGCCACTGTCATGGAGTGTTTACACACGTGTTCGAGCTGGTGCGACGCACACTTGAGACAGTACCTTGCACTTCACATTAGGGTAGGAATAGTCATGTCCAGTCTTATCAGATGGTTCATTGTACTGTCTTCATCTACATTGGTATTACTAGCAACCCTATACCGTCGCTTTACTATATATGTTACAAGAAAATCAAAGATTCCTTGTGTCATGTCAACTACTATGAAAACCGCGGCCCCGCACCCTTCTCGTTACTGCTCGACGCTACCGTTGGCGGCTGAGCATTCGTCGGTTGTTGCTGTTGCGGAGCTTGTGGAGCGAAATGGCCATAATGCTGCTGATGCTGGTACTGCTGAGGAAACATCTGCTGCATCATATGCGGCGGAATCTGCCCTTGCTGCATCATCTGCGGCGGTAGTTGTCCTTGTTGCATCATATGCGGTGGTATCTGTCCCGGCATAGGTCTCATATGCGCCTGTCCAGGGGGCGGAATAATAGCACCCGACTGCACCATCTTCATAACGATATCCGCAGCAATCTTCTCCGCATCCTTGCTCACCTTGCGCGAGTTCCTCCGGTGGGTGTCGACGCAGGCCCAGATGAAAAGGACGAGGTGCAGGAAGAGGCCGAAAAACTGGCACACTGTGGCTGTCAACTCGGTGTTGAAACGATTGTTTTTGTCTGCCCAGAGCGCGTTGACGTAGTTGTCCTCCTCGGTGCAGTTGCTAAAGGTCCATCCGTAGTTGTAGCTCGAGTAGTAGCGGGAGCTCTGGGTACCGTTTCGCATGCAAGCGCGCATGCCTCCGTAATACGAAGATTGCGAGTTAGACGCACTGGAGTTCCACGCCCACGTGTTGTTTGACTCCTGGTAGAAGTAATACCCATCGCTCGAGCTCGAGTACCACGAATTGCCAATGCGTCCGCTCTGTCCCAAGTTCGCGACGCTAGACACGGCGAGAATAGCACACAGCGCGGTGGGGATGAAGGCGAGCCAAAGCACGAGGTCCATGCCGACTTGCGCGCCGGGGTGCACAGGCGCATTCGGGCGGCGCATGAAAAAGACGGCGATGCAGGCAAAGCTCCAGAGGACGGAGATGCAGAAAGTTATGAGGGTCCATGGCATGGTCCATGCATCGTCCAGTTCGTATAGGTATGGGTTCTTTCCGGGTCCGTATCTCACGACAACCCATGCTGCGCAGCCGATCCCAATGATGCCGACTATGACGAGGACGATGCGCATGCCGATTTTCCATTGCCAGTGCGCATCGGCGGCGTTCAGCCTTTCGCGTAGAGTCTGGGGTTCGGCGGTGATGGCTGGCGTCGGCGCTGTTGGTTGGGTGGCAGGGAGAGTCGCTGGTGTTTGGGTCTGGGGTTGCGTCGTGGGTTGCGACTGTTGTTGGTGTACGGATTGTGCTGTGTGCGAGTGCGCGGATCGGGCGGTTACCGGGCGCGCGGGCACGGCCGGTGTCTGTTCGGGAGAGACTTGAGACATTATTAAATTAAGTATGTAAGGAGGAAGAAGAAAAGAGAAGCGAGTGGACGCGCAGAATGCGCTGGAGCGAGAGTGGGGGAAAAAGAAGATAATAAGGCGGTAGAAGGTAGAGTGGAGGAGAGAGGAAGACGCCGCGAAAGAACCGGCGAGGCGGATGGGGAACGTCCCTGGGTCGTTGTCGCAGAGAGCTTGAAAGGATCATCCGTGTAATTTGCCATATTTAGCCTTGACGGCGCCAAGGGGCGCGAACTATACTCGTTTCGGTCCTATCGCGCGAGGCTTGGACTCTTTGCTGCCTAGTTTGATATTGGACTACACTACACTAGTACACGCACGATACTATCGGCTGTTGTGATTTTCGACACCATGGACGTCTCAATCAGCACAGCACGGGACAGCGCTGGTCTCTGCCG
>Ga0247803_1001010_pt1 | contig 14856 bp, 14 predicted proteins | sample UWRJL014104B1_FD_180928 | JGI IMG/M metagenome (GOLD analysis project Ga0247803, IMG submission 180928) | Plant litter microbial communities from Arlington Agricultural Research Station in Wisconsin, United States - UWRJ-L014-104B-1 | ecosystem: Environmental > Terrestrial > Plant litter >...
GCCCTTAAAAAAGGGACGAATGTAATAACCGTGCGTGTTTTTGACAACACCGGCGGTGGGGGTATTTACAGCCCCGATGATATTGCGCTAAAATTTACCGGCCTTACCATTCCGCTTGCGGGGACATGGAAGTACAAAACAGGCGTTAACCTTAAAGATTTGCCGCCCATGCCATTCCTGTCCGCGGGGCCAAACAGGCCAACTGTACTGTATAACGCCATGATTTACCCTTTGCTGCGCTATAAAATAGCCGGGGCGATATGGTACCAGGGCGAGAGCAATGCCGGGAGGGCGCAGCAGTACAAAACGCTGTTTCCGTTGCTGATACGGGACTGGCGTGATAAATTCCGCAATGAAAAGATGCCGTTTTACTTTGTGCAGCTGGCCAACTATAAGGAGATAAAAACCGAACCCGCCCCATCAGACTGGGCAGAGCTTCGAGAGGCGCAGTTCCAGACGTTAAGGCTGCCCAACACCGGAATGGCGGTAATAACCGATATAGGCGATGCCAAGGACATCCACCCAAAAAACAAGCAGGATGTGGGGCTGAGGCTGGCGCTTATAGCCCTTGCCAAAACCTACGGTACCGATGTGGGGTATTCCGGCCCGCTGTATATCGACTTTAAAAAGCAGGGCAGCAAAGTACTGCTCACATTTAACCACAACCAGGGCATAACCGCTAAAGGCGGCGGCACGCTTACCGGCTTTGAAATAGCAGGGGAAGATAAAGTATTCCGCTGGGCGCAGGCAAAGGCAGAGGTCACCAGGGTAGTGGTATGGAGCGACGCCGTTAAAAACCCCGTAGCGGTGCGCTACAACTGGGCCGATAACCCGCAGGGCAACCTTACCAATGCATCGGGGTTGCCGGCATCATCTTTCCGTACCGATACCTGGCCGGGGGTAACGGAGGGGAAGAGGTAGTAATATTATAACTATAACGTCAAACCAAGTTTATAGAATAATTATCAAAGATAGTGAAGAGCGTAATTTTAATATGTTTAGCGTCGTCAATAATGTTCTCGTGCGATAATCCTAAAGTTGAATATTTTGAAAATGGCAACATTTCAAAGGAATATCGATTGAAAAATAATCAGCTTGACGGCATTTATAAGGAATTTTATCCTGATGGCAAGACACAACTAATACACATATATGATAATGGAATAAAAATCGATTCTTCTTGTTTCTTTAAAAATGGTAAAATCGAAAAAGTAGATTATTATAAAAATAATGATACTTTATTTTCTGTCAGATTTTATCCCAATTTAAAAAAGAAAGAAGAAGGGTATTTCTATAACAAAAATAAAATTGGTAAATGGCTTTACTATAATTATAATGGTAAATTAGAAAAAGGCTTTGAATATATAATTCTAAATGGGCAGCAGTACACCAATCAGGGGTGGTACATTGATAATAACAATGATACTATATTAGCAAAAAGCAATTTCTACAGGGTCAGCGTTGAGAAGAAAAATTTAAAATTATTGGAACCAACAAAAATTAAAATATTTTATAAACCTCTATCGAAAAATGCCGTAAGCGGATTTTTACTTAGTAAGGAAAAATCTATGAAAGATGATTACAGTAACTTAGATGAACATAAATTAGACACTATATATTTTGTTGATAACAAGCTAGAATTTTCTATAGGGTTTAAAGATGAAGGGAACAAGAATATAGGAGGGTATATTTTGGAAGTTAATACAGATACTACACCAAAAGGTGTGTATTCTGAAAGAAAAGTTTATTTAAGTATTCCGTTAGAAGTACATTAGAAAGTACTTGATATTCAAATTTACACTGCTCCAATTATCCCAAGGTCATTACTTAGAGGGCGCGATTAACCATTTTTACAAACCCATTTTTGCTCAAATTTCTCACAGAAAAAAATATACGAGGTTAGGTTTAATACGCCATACACCGCCCGAAAATTGTATCTTTGCCTCACTTATAATTGGGTAAGAAATAGCATACACCGCAATGGAGAATTTTAAAATGGTGGCCAAAACGCTTTTTGGCTTTGAAGAGATACTGGCAAAAGAACTGCACCAGATGGGCGCGCAAAACGTAGAGCCCGGCGTGCGCATGGTGAGCTTTGTGGGCGATAAAGGCTTTATGTATAAGGCAAATATAGCCCTGCGCACCGCCCTTAAGATACTAAAGCCCATACACAGTTTTAAGGCCTATAACGATATGAGCCTGTACCGTGGCGTGCAAAGCATCGATTGGAGCGAGTACCTTAATGCCAACCAAACCTTTGTGGTAGACGTTACCCTTCATAGCGAGCAGTTTAACCACTCGCAATTTGTAGCCCTTAAAACCAAGGATGCCATTGTAGACCAGTTTCGTGATAAATTTGGCAAACGCCCCGGCATCGACAAAGACCATCCTGACCTTCGCATTAACCTGCACATTTATAACGACCAGTGCAGCATAGCGCTGGACAGCAGCGGCGACTCACTGCACCACCGTGGCTACCGTAGCGCGACTAACATTGCGCCGATAAACGAGGTGCTTGCCGCCGGGATGCTGCTGCTTAGCGGCTGGGACGGGCAGGGCGATTTCCTCGACCCGATGTGCGGTAGTGGTACCATTTTAGCCGAAGCCGCCATGATAGCCTGTAATATTCCCGCCAACATAAACCGACGCGAGTTTGCCTTTGAGAAATGGAACGACTGGGATAACGATTTGTTTGACAAAATAACAGAGTCGCTGCTGGGCAGGGTGCGGGAGTTTCATTACACCATTAAAGGGTACGACAAAGCGCCATCGGCAGTAGAAAAGGCGAAGGACAATATTAAGAACGCCAACCTTGACGAATACATTACCATAAGCCGCGAGAACTTTTTTGATACCGAAAAGGACACCCGTGGCCCACTGCATATGGTTTTTAACCCGCCCTATGGTGAAAGGCTTGATGTAGACCTGGAGCGTTTTTACCGCGAAATAGGCGATACCCTTAAACAAAGCTACCCTAACACCCACGCCTGGTTCATTACCGGTAACCTTGAAGCGCTTAAGTTCGTTGGCCTAAAACCCTCACGCAAGATAAAGCTGTTTAACGGGAAGCTCGAAGCGCGGTTGGTGAAGTACGAAATGTATGAAGGCAGCAAGCGTACTAAGTTTCAGCAGGGGGAGGAGTAGTGGTCAGTAAGCAGTGGTCAGTCGCAGTATTCAGTTAAACCAATAAATAGTCATGAAAAAATTACTTACGTTAAAGCACTGGCAGTTATTTATACTCATGTTTGTAGTGCCCATGCTGGCGCAGATAACGCTCATGGTTAGCCTGTTCTCTCAAATGATGGTACGGGACCAGCCGCTACCCGCAGATGACCCGGCGGAATTTATTGGTTTCTTTTCAAGTACCTTGTATATTGTTTTTGGCGTTATGCTTTTTTTAATGCTGCTGCATTTTACATGGCAGTATACACTGGGCAGCAGCCTGCACAAAAAACTCCCCGAAAGCGTAAAAATGAATCTCAGCCTGTTCAGGGCGTTCCTGATTATCCCGTTTGTTTACATCGTGTTGTTGTGTTTTTTTATGACTGATATGTTTTCAGGTATGCTGTCCAATGAAGTGCCTAATTTTTACTGGTTCGCTTTTATAATTCCGTTGCACCTGTTCTCAATGTTCTGCATGTTTTATAGTATTTACTTTAATGCAAAATCGTTAAAAGCGGTAGAATTGCAAAGGCCTATAACAACTAATGATTATATAGCCGAATTCTTTTTACTATGGTTTCTCCCTGTAGGCATCTGGATATTGCAGCCACGGATTAATAAGCTGTTTGAAGGGGAGGAATAGTGGTCAGTGGTCAATGTTCAGGCGCAGTTTGTTAACGATTTTTAGCGATATTTCTTCCCATGGTTCATACACATGAACTCCAGATATTTAAGCGGAGGAGCTGTTTTTTAGTATTAAATTTCAGAATCCAGTACATTATTAATAAACCATGCAGGTATTTTATCAAATGTTTCAACTGCTATCCCGTCAGTAATTTCTGCAAAAAGTAGCGCAGCTTCTCCTGAATTATCCCATAAAATAAGCACGGTTGCTTACTTTAATGGCATTTTTCAAAAGCTGTAAGCTACGGTAATACCTGCCTGATATTTTGTCGGGATTTACATTATGGCCATTCTGTCTTACTCTTATGCTTACACGGTCAATATTAATTTCCGGGGCTTCGGTAGCTATATAATATAAATATACCCTATAGCCTCTGGATAAAGCATATTCAAGAAAATCAATTTTATTTTTATGACTCATTACAGTTTCATACGTAAATGATATGCCATTTTCGAGAAGTTGTTGCCTTATAAATTCTGCAATATCCGCACACAGATAAGAATTGATGCGTGAATTGATGGTTAACTGATTGTGTGAAACAAATATTTTTGTCCACAAATCCGGTTCATTTCTCATAACAGGGGCAAAATTGCTTTCACGGAAAAATTTTTGTATTTTCTCTTGATGAATGTCAAGTTTGTAATTTGAAAAAGAGAGCGTTCCATTCTCACTCAAATTTTTTTCAATATCATCGGCATTTACATAAACTCCAAAATGAATTTTTTCACGAAGGTCATTTACAATTGTAGTTTTTCCTGAACCGTTAGGCCCGGCAAAAACCCTAAGGCGTTTTGTAGCCATTTACCGCAAATTGAATTTAGAGGGAATTTTAATTTGCGGTTTTTCAATCTTCTTTAAAAGCCGTCTATCGCCATTGGGATAAACTTCATAAAGGCTACCATCTTCTTCTAATACCATTGGAAGATTTGATTTTTTAGCTTCCTCATTTGCCCTGAATGTAGCCACAATAGCTGCACCGGCAATAGCTCCTAAAACAGCATTATTCCCGCTTTTATTTTCGTCAGATAATAATGCTCCCAAAGCTGCGCCCACAAGCCCGCCTGCTATTAAATTGTTTATTATCTGCTTATCATTTTCCATACTACTAAAGTACGATATTTTCGGCTACAAAGAAACACCTGATGAATAGTTTAACTTTGGTTTAAAATTTTTCAATCCTTAAATCTTTAAATCCAAAACTAAACCTGTATCACCCCTAAGTTAAACTGCTTTTCGATAGGCGCGTGGTTAGCAGCTTCAATACCCATGCTTATCCAGGTGCGGGTGTCGAGCGGGTCTATAATGCCATCCGTCCAAATGCGTGCGGCGGCATAGTAGGGCGAGGTTTGGGTGTCGTACTTTGCCTTAATTTTTTCGAAAAGTTCCGCTTCTTTTTCTGTGGTAATGGTTTCGCCTTTCGCTTTAAGCGAACTCGCTTCTATCTGCGCCAGTACCTTAGCGGCCTGTGTACCGCCCATAACGGCAAGTTCGGCACTTGGCCAGGCTACAATCAGCCTAGGGTCATAGGCCTTGCCGCACATGGCATAGTTGCCCGCGCCGTAGCTGTTGCCTATAATTATGGTAAACTTCGGTACCACCGAATTACTCACGGCGTTAACCATCTTGGCACCGTCTTTAATAATGCCGCCGTGCTCGCTTTTGCTGCCCACCATAAAGCCGGTAACATCCTGCAAAAACACCAGCGGAATCTTTTTCTGGTTACAATTGGCTATAAAACGCGTGGCCTTATCAGCACTATCTGAATAGATAACACCGCCAAACTGCATTTCACCGTTTTTTGTTTTTACCACCTTGCGCTGGTTGGCTACAATGCCTACCGCCCAGCCGTTTATACGGGCATAGCCTGTAATAATTGTTTGGCCGTAGCCTGCTTTATATTCGTCTATTTCGCTGTTATCTACCAAGCGTTTAATGATCTCCATCATGTCATACTGCTCGTTGCGCAGCTTTGGCAAAATTCCGTAAATATCTTTTTCGTCCAATGCGGGTTTTGCGGAAGCAATGCGGTTAAAGCCCGCCGGGGTGTAATCGCCTATTTTGCCTACGATGCTGCGGATACGGTCGAGCGCATCTTTATCATCCTTAGCCTTATAATCAGTAACACCCGATATTTCGCAGTGGGTAGTGGCTCCGCCCAGGGTCTCGTTGTCGATGCTTTCGCCAATGGCGGCCTTAACCAGGTAACTTCCGGCCAAAAAGATACTCCCTGTTTTATCTACAATAAGGGCTTCGTCGCTCATTATGGGCAGGTAAGCGCCACCGGCCACACAACTGCCCATAACGGCGGCTATCTGGGTAATGCCCATGCTGCTCATCAGGGCGTTGTTGCGAAAGATGCGCCCAAAATGCTCCTTATCGGGAAAAATCTCGTCCTGCAGGGGCAGGTACACCCCGGCGCTGTCTACCAGGTAGATGATGGGCAGGCGGTTTTCCATGGCTATTTCCTGGGCGCGGAGGTTCTTTTTACCGGTAATAGGGAACCATGCACCGGCTTTTACAGTAGCGTCGTTAGCCACTACAATGCATTGTTTACCAGATATGTAGCCTATTTTAACCACCACGCCGCCACTGGGGCAGCCACCATGCTCAGCATACATACCGTCTCCGGCAAACGCTGCTATTTCTATGTTTTTCGTGTTTTTATCCAGCAGGTAGTCAATGCGCTCGCGGGCCGTCATTTTGCCCTCGCTGCGCAGTTTTTCGATGCGTTTTTTGCCGCCGCCAAGGTATACACGAGCAAGTTTTTGCCTCAAATCCGATACGAGCAGGCGGTTATGGTCTTCGTTTTTATTGAAATTAATATCCATATAAATTTGGGTATTATTAAAAATAGCTATTTTTGTTTACGCTAAAATAAAGATTTGTTTTGTAAAATGACAATTTTTTAAAGGGTCTTTAAAAAATTAAAGTTAATTTAGAAACGTATTGGTAACCTGATATTTATAATTAGTTAACAATTCCTTAACCTTGACGTTCTACATTTGCAGCACTAAATATAACGTAAATGTCTATAAACAGTATCTTCCAGTTCCTGGTTCCAAAAGATAAGAAATTCTTCCCGCTTTTTGAACAGGCTGCCCAAAACCTTGTTGTTCTTGCACAAACGCTTCACGACGCTGTAAATGTGCCAAAGAATGAGCGCGAGGCGTATTTTAAAAAAATAGAAGAGCTTGAAGCCATTATAGAAGATATTGCCCACAATACAAACCTGGAGCTGAGCCGTAACTTTATTACGCCTTTTGACAGGGAAGATATACACGCACTTATTTCGGCAATAGATAACGTGGCCGATTACCTGTATGGCGCGGCTAACCGCATGAGGCTGTACCAGGTAGAGAAGATTACCAAGAGCATCCGCAAAATGACCGAGATAACCCTTGAGTGCGCGCAGCTGATACAAATAGCAGTGGGCGACCTTAAGGATATGAAGAACCTTAAAAATATAGCCGACTGCTGCCAGAAGATAAACAAGCTGGAAAACAAATCAGACAACGTGTTTGATAAGGCGGTTGCCGATATTTTTGAGAACGAAACCGACGCTAAAAACATCATTAAATATAAAGAAGTGCTTTCTGCGCTTGAAACAGCCGCAGATAAATGTAAAGGTGTGTCTAACGTACTGGAAAGTATAGTAGTTAAGCATTCATAACACAAATTATAGCAACTTATTTATGTTTACGCTCCTTATAGTAATTATAGTACTCGCTTTAATATTTGACTACATCAACGGTTTTCATGATGCTGCAAATGCTATAGCAACCGTAGTAGCTACAAAGGTACTTTCGCCGTTCCAGGCGGTGCTTTGGGCTGCTTTTTTTAACTTCCTTGCCTACTGGGTGTTTGGCTTTGGGGTTGCCGATACGGTTGCCAAGACCGCTAACACTATGGATATTAACCTGGTGGTTATACTTGCCGGCGTTATTGCGGCTATCTGCTGGAATTTACTTACCTGGTGGCTGGGTATACCGTCCAGCTCATCGCACACGCTTATAGGCGGTTTTGCGGGCGCGGCAATTGCACATGCCGGTTTTAGCGCCGTATCCTGGTACAAACCGGGTGCAGACGGAGGCATGCCTTCCGGCGTACTTATTATTATAGCATTTATAGTACTGGCACCGCTTATAGGCGCCATCGCTTCCTATATTATATCCATCTGGCTGCTCAATTCCTCTAAAAAAAGCATCTGGCCTAAGGTGTTTACCGCTTGCTTAATGATAGCTACAATAGCTTTTGTACTCTATGCAATGAAGTGGTATGACGAAATCGACGCACCCCGTTTCGACTCGCATTTCTGGAGTGTGGCCTTTGAGCCCCACAATATCAAGTGGTTTCTCGTGGCTTTTATTATACTTACCATCAGTACTTTTTGCCTTGTCTTTAGCCGGATGTCGCTTGGCGTAGCCGAGAAATGGCTTAAGAGGATGCAGCTTATATCGTCGGCCTCCTTTAGCCTTGGGCATGGTGGTAATGACTCGCAAAAGGTAATGGGTATCATCGCCGCGGCAGTTGCGGTATACCTGCATACCAGCGGTGTAGCCCAGGAAAGCATTCCAAGCTGGCTTAATGTAGTATTGCCTAAAGACGGCGCTCCGGGCAGTATGCCCAGCTGGATTCCGCTGGCATGTTACTCGGCCATTGCCATGGGAACCCTTAGCGGCGGCTGGAAAATTGTAAAGACCATGGGCTCTAAGATAACTAAGGTAACTTCTTTTGAAGGCGTGGCCGCAGAAACAGCGGGTGCACTTACACTATACTTTACAGAACACCTTAAAATACCCGTAAGTACCACGCATACCATTACCGGCTCTATCATTGGCGTAGGCCTTACAAAGCGGGTGTCGGCGGTGCGGTGGGGCGTTACGGTAAACCTGCTGTGGGCGTGGGTGCTTACCATACCGGTATCGGCAGTGCTCGCCGCGGTTATTTATTATATTATAACCGGTATATCTCTATTAATAGGTTAATTATTCTTCTTTTCAATATATAGAAGCCCGTTGTTTATGCAGCGGGCTTTTTTTATAAGGCCGGTTTTAACCCTTTAACATTTATGCGCATTTTTTTGGTGCGGAGCCCACGTACCTTTGGCTCAAATGCTATTGATAGTGAGGAATATTTTTGTACTGTTTTTATGTTTGTTAAGCCATATTGCCATAGGGCAGGTATCGTCGTTATTTAATATAGCACGCTCCAGGAGCATGGTGCAGCGCTGGGAACTTGATACGCTTACCTCGGCGGGTACCTTTGTAATTACACCCTACAAGCCCATATACCTGCTGCCATTGCGGTACAGCAGCGCGCCAAACGGCCAGCCACGCAGCGGTAACATCGGGCAGGAGTATGATAACCCTGATACTATAGACCTTGATAACCTGGAGGCTAAGTTCCAAATGAGTTTTAAGGTTAAGGTACTTCAGGGCCTGTTCTGGGGCCACGGCGACCTGTGGGGGGCGTATACCCAAAAATCGCACTGGCAGGTGTATAATGCCGCCCTGTCACGCCCTTTCAGGGAAATGAACTACGAGCCCGAACTCATACTTAATTTTGCGACAAATGCTACTATTTTTGGGTTAAGGAACCGCCTGCTGGGCATTAGTGTTAACCACCAGAGCAATGGGCAGGCCACACCGCTTTCCCGCAGCTGGAACCGTATTATACTACAGGCCGGCTTTGAGGCGGGCGACTGGCAGTTATACCTTCGCCCGTGGTTTCGCCTTCCGGATGATGTTGACGATAACCCCGATATAATTGAAAAAGTGGGCAGGGCAGAGGCTATAGGCATTTATAGCAAGGGCAGGCACACAGTAACGGTAAGCGGTACTACTAATTTTTCGTTCAATAACAGCTTTAGCGGCTATGGTGAGGCGTCATGGTCCTATAGTATAGATGGTAACCTGCGCGGCTTTTTGCAGCTTACACACGGCTATGGCGAAACGCTTATAGACTATAATAACAGGCAAACCACAATAGGACTGGGCGTATCGCTGGTGGAGTGGCTGTAGAAACTTTATTATGAAGATGTTGCATTGCATCGCCTTAACAGTTAACACTACCTTATGCTGCCTTTAAGACTTCTTAATAATTACATTGCCTAACTTTACAATAGTAATCAGGTTAAGGCCGGCACTGCCTTTGTTAAAACGAAGACGACGGGTAGCCAGCCTGCCGGGGAGGCTGTAACGGGCACTGCACTTTCCACCCGTTCGTGCAGGGCGGTAACTAACGTAGGCGTACACACTTGTGCGGAAACCTATCAGCAACACGGCAGGACACACGCAGTGCGGTATAGAGCCTGAATGTGTACTTTAAAGTACACAACACATAGATAAAGCTGCCGGAGCTATGTTTCTCTGGCAGCTTTTCTTGTTTTGTGTGTGATTGTCCTGAAAAGTAAACCGTTTATTCCTTTATAAATTTAAGGCTTGTATCTTTTACCTTAAGGTAGTACATACCGGCAGGGAGTACAGCTACATCATAATTTTGGGAAGCCTTATAGTGCGCCACCGTCTGCCCCAGCGTGTTAACAACAGTTGCATCTTCAGGGGTTGTAAGCCCGCTAATTGTTATATAATCAGAAGCCGGGTTAGGATATACGCTAATCGTTGGCTTCAAAAATGAACCGGTAGCAAAAACCTCTGCCATGATGCGCACCACATTATATCCCTCCATACAAGATACAAAGAGTGCGCCATCGCTATATACAAGGTCATTAGCGGTTGGGTAGAGTAAAGGATCGGGGGTCATGAATATACTGCTTTCGCCGCTATCGGTAAATATGATATACAAGTTTGTATAATCGTTTGATGTGGCGTAAAACTGATTGTCATAAGCCCTTGTAAAACTCAGCGGAGTAAAAGGCAGGGTTACAAATGTTTCTTTTACATACGGTACCACGTTCAGATCGATGCGGCTTATCTTATTTACTTCAGATACATACAGGTAATTGTCATAAATTTTGAGTCCTATTTCAGGCCCAAAAACGGATACATCCAGCCCATCTATAAGCACTGATACCGTGGCGGGAGCAGCAGCCAGGTTTACCTCATAAATTTTATCTTCAGATGTTACGTATAGCGTATTGTTTATCCCCGCAAGCCCCTTAGGATGGGCTATTGTGGCTATGGCTTCGGGGGTTCCCAGCCCATCGGCGCTAACCTTCATTACAGCATTGTCGTGCCAGCGGTTTACATAAAGGTAATTACCCAGTTTGCAAAGGCCGGTCTGCATACTTCCGGTTCCGCCGGAGTTTATGGTACTATGCTCGTTGTTTTCAGAATAGGAGTATTTCTTAAATATTTCGCCATTAAATTCTGAGGCAACATACAGGTCTTCGCCATCAAGTATAATGCCGCCATAAGGTCCCGTTGTTGTTAAGACAGTGGTAACGTTTGGATTATCCTGAGCCTGTGCTGCAATGCCTAATAAAATGGTAAGTGCAAGTAGTAATCTTTTCATTATGTATTAAATTAGTTGGTTACCACAAAAATAGCGTTTTTTATTTCAGCCCTACATAAATCAATATAGTTTTTAGAAAAGAAACTGGCGTAATTTTTGCAGAAATTATTACGTTTGTATATTTACCTGCTTCAGCACTTTAACCACCGTATGAAAAACCACTTTTACTATTGCCTTGCCTTTCTTTTTGCTGCTTCATCGCTGTTCGCCCAGCATAAAAAACTAAAAATACAGCGCGTTACCGATCCCTGTAATAATGAAGTACTGTTAAATAAGTATAAAAAGAATGGCCTGCTTGAGGAGGAAGTAAGCACGGTTAAGGGTTTTAAAGGCGTTACTGTTGTGAATAAAACCGTGTATAAATATAACGGGAACGACAAGGTTACCCGTGTGAGCCACATTTGTAATGATACCCTGGTAAGCGATGAGGAAAGTGAGTACATAGGCGATGAACTCGTGCACTTTCGCCGCACAGTTAAAGGCAAACTGATGCTCGACGAAGCCTATACGTACCAAAAGCGAAAGGTATTGAGTACTATAAGTACCACGCCCAGTGGCGTTTTAGTAAAAACGATGAAGTATGATGATGCCAAAAAGCTAACGGAGACCGTTACTAAAAGCGGCAACATTATTACCGGTATCGAGAAGGAATATAAGAATGGCAATACGGTTACGGTAGAGCATTATACGTCATCTGACCAAAGGATGCCTGAGGTGGTAAAGGAATATGTGTATGATTTTGACGGCAACCTGATTGATGAGCGCACGTTTATAAAAGATGAGGAAACCGACAGGGTAATTTACAGGTTTGAAAACGGCTTCCGCGCCAGCAAAAAGGAGTATGCGTATGGGCAGCTGATTTTAGAGATATTGTATGACAAGCGCGGCAACCCGCTGCGGGAAGAAAATTTTCAAACCGGCGAGATACGCATGTATGACAGCAACTTTAACGAAAACCGCGACCTTAAGCAGGTGCTTGTTTTAAAAGGCGATGCCACGTTGCTATGTACAAAAAATTATGAAAATGAGTACTGGGATTAGTTGAATTTATTTTGCGGCCAATTGCACCAATCTCACAAATTTAGTCGGCGTTTAAATTAATGAAATGCAGACACGAATTTCTCGAATTTTCAAAAATCGAATGTTGTGAAGTTGTTGTCTAAATATTTCATTTTAGCGAATCTTTAATACAACCTATAAAATACTATCAGTAGTTTTGTTAGTATGAAAACGATTACTGATAAAGGCACCGTTGAAGAATTTACGTTACAGGCCCCGCAGCTTTATGGCAATAAAACCATCTGGGTATACCTGCCTGCCGGATATGCTGAATCAGGTAACAGCTATCCCGTTATCTACATGCACGACGGCCAGAACGTATTTGACCATACCGAAACCCAGCGCCGCGAATGGCATGTGGAAGAAAAGCTGAACGCCCTGCACGGCGAGGCAATTGTAGTAGGCATAGAGCACGGCGGCGATAAGCACCGTATCGATGAGATGACACCGTTTGCCAATGAAACCCACGGCGGCGGCCATGCCGATGATTATCTTGATTTTATTATTAATACCCTAAAGCCGTATATTGATGGGCATTACCGCACGCTAACGGATAAGGAACACACGACGATATTCGGAAGTTCGGTAGGTGGGCTTATCTCTTTTTATGCGCTGCTCAAGTACCCTGAAGTGTTTGGAAACGCGGGGGTGTTTTCACCTTCATTCTGGTTTAGCCACGAAATTTATGAATATATAAAAACGGTCAAGCGCATTGAAGGCCGCATTTATATTATGGCAGGCGACCGCGAAAGCAACAGCATGCTTCACGATATTGCCGAAATGGAGGAGCTAATATTGCAACGCGTTACCAGCCCGGTACAGGTAGTTAAAAAAGTGGTGCATAACGGCCAGCATAATGAGAAGCTATGGCGAAAGGAATTTGCCGATGCGTATACCTGGCTTATGGAAGCTTAATGCGGCAGCTTATCTTTTAGCAAACCATATACCCAGGTGCCTAAAAGCGCGCCGATAAGCACAATGCCAATACCCATAAAACCGGAACCTATCAAAATGAAGATGGGACCGGGGCAGGTACCTACCAACCCCCAGCCAAGGCCAAAGATAATACCGCCTGCAAAATAGCCCGTAAAGCCTTTTTCTTTATCCGGCAATGCTATAGGTGTACCGGTTATGTCGTTGACTTTGTTTCGTTTAATAAGTTGGATGCCAATAACACCCACCACTACAGCGGTACCTATTATCCCATACATGTGGAACGACTGGAAATGAAACATTTCGTAAATGCGGTACCACGACACGGCTTCTGATTTGGTTAGCACGATACCAAACAGCACCCCTACCAGTAAAAATTTTATAAACTTCATATTACTTTAAAATTAGGGGCAGCAACAGCCACGACATTATCAATCCGCCAATAAAAAACCCAATAACTGCTATAAGGCTGGGCAGCTGCAGGTTACTCAATCCTGTAATTGCATGCCCGGAGGTACACCCCCCGGCCCAGCGCGTGCCAAAACCTACCAGCAGGCCGCCCAGCAATAATATGACCCATACTTTAGGAGACTGCAATGCGTCGGCGCTCGTTAGGGCATCGGGCAGGAGTTTGCCGTTAGGTTCGTCTATGTTTAGCTGGCTTAGTTCGGTTACGGTTTTTGGGTTCAGCACCACACCGCTGCCGTCGCTCAGGTAATGGGTGGCTATAAAGCCGCCAAGCATTGCCCCAAGCACCACCACGAGGTTCCAGCGCTGGGCTTTCCAGTCGAACCTGAAAAAGCCGGCCGTTTTACCCGCGCCCGCAATGCTGCACAGGGTACGCAGGTTGCTGCTCATACCAAAGGTTTTGCCAAAGTAAACCAGCAGCAGCATTACGCTGCCTATTATAAAACCCGACACATACCAGGGCCAGGTGCCTAAAAAGCTGTACATAATTGTTGTATTTGAGTGCAAAAGTATCATTTTTTAGTTTATGGAACGCTGATGACACAGATTTAGAAGATAAGCACAGATTTCTTTATTACTACTATCAGATCTTTGAAAATCTGTTCAATCAGTCTCATCAGTGTTACTTCAAAAACTTCTATGCAAATCTGTTCAATCAGTGTTATCTGTGTTCCCTTTAATTTCCTATTTTTGAACTAAAAATTACACCTCAATGAAAAAGCTCTTCGTGTTAGCCTCGTTGGTTATGATGGCATCTTGCGTAAGCACAAAAAACACCATACAAAATATAGATGCCACCGCCGTAATGCCTGCGCTTAACAAAGACAAAAACTTTGTAATAACCGAAGTAAGCAGCGATAAAAACTACGGTTACGACCAGGACTACCCCGTTAACCTGGGCTTTTTGCCTGCTAAAATAAGCGACATGAATGTAAAGCGCTACTTTGGCGCGCTTACCGGCCCCAAGGGCGAGCCCATTACCTATAATAAAACCGACAGCTGCTGCCCCTTCCCTACTAAAAATGATGCCATGGGCGCGGGGTTGCTGGATATATATGAAGTAACCTGGGAAGGGC
>Ga0247803_1001012_pt1 | contig 14834 bp, 13 predicted proteins | sample UWRJL014104B1_FD_180928 | JGI IMG/M metagenome (GOLD analysis project Ga0247803, IMG submission 180928) | Plant litter microbial communities from Arlington Agricultural Research Station in Wisconsin, United States - UWRJ-L014-104B-1 | ecosystem: Environmental > Terrestrial > Plant litter >...
CAGTGATGTAAGTACTTTGAGCTGTCGTCGTTACTGCAGGAAGAACCGGTTTAATTGATGTTAAATGGTTTTTTTCTACGTAACTTTTCAAAAATGGAGTATGTTCTCCGATAAGGTTGGCACTGAGTGCGACGATATCAATAACAACGGTTTTGTTCATAAAAGGCTGCGAAATTTTCTCTGGCTTAGGGCTATTTGACAAGGAATTCTCGTTTTAAGAGGCTAATTCACTTTCCAGTGGTTTATTGAGAATTTGCTGAACCCATTGCATTTCTCTTACGATAGACTCGCCGATAGGCTTTTGCATGTCATCCGGAAGCACGCCCCAGGTATAAGTTTCAACTTCGAGAAAACTTGTGAACGGATTTTTTTGATGAATGGCAAGCGTTTTTACAATATCACTTTGTGTCGAATCCAGTACGCCGTAAGAAGCAATGAACAGCGGAACATGAAAATGAACACGCCATTGCTCCTGACTGTCATTCCAGTCTGCCAGCGCTTCGGGTAAATCGGCGTAATGCGTTTTACTATAATCCGAGTTGCGGCTTACCACCTGGTGCAAATAAACAGGTTCATCAAATGTTTCAATAGCCCTGCGCTTAACCTCTTTATTATTGGAAAAATCAACTTTGAGGGCTGAACTTATCTGAATACGGCCAACTTTGATACCGATTTCCCGCAAAGAATTTAATATGCTTTCAGGCTCCTCAAATCCCACGGCGGCATGACAAATATCGTAGCATAATTGAATGTGTTCCAGAACAGTTTGTTTTGCTATTTCTTCGGAAAACTTGTATTTTTCAACAAGACAGGATAGTGCTTTTGGCAGGAGAATATCCCGGTACCAATTCACAAAATCAGCCATGTTGTCCAGAATTCCGTCCGGCTCTGGCTCAATATCAAGATGTAATATTTTTCCTGTCCGCTGTTTGATCTTAATTAGTTCATCCAATAAAACCAGGATGTGATCGGTGGCGTCTATCGTTGCTTTTTGCTTTTCCTCAATGGTTTTCCACCATAAACGATAGGAGAGAGGAGGAGTGGAAACACCACCTTCCATGTTCTCAGGAAGCAATTTTACAAGAATGTTAAAAAGCCTGACCGTATAATCAAGCCGGTCTTTTGTAGTCCAGTCAGGTGTGTGAACATCATCTTTTACCACCGTATTGTGAAAACCACCATAGGGAAAACCGTTGATCACAAAGACATAAATATGTTCGTCAGCCAGCCACTGTTTAAATTCTGCTATTCTTTCCGGTTTACTAAGTTCAACCGATGCGTCATTGGCTATTCTGAGGCCAAGCCCAAAAGGCTGATCGGGCGAAAGCTGTTGTTTAATAAATGGTAAATTTCCCTGTAATGCCTTGAAATGATCATCCCATTTTTCGCCGGGATGAATGTTGCTGCAATACGTTAAATGTCCATGTGGAGTATTCATAGAATTGGGGTAAGGGGTACCGGGCGCAGACACCCAGGCGTCGAATTTTTTTAAACTTTCGCTTCAACCGCGGTTAAACTGATATGCATGGTTTCAAGAAAGTCTACCGAACTTGCGATTACGTCTGCGTCAAGTTCGTGCACTTCGACTCCTTTTCCGATTTTCTCCAACAGCATAATCGTCAACCTTCCGCCCAAATGCTCTCTGAATTCCTGTAAACCGTTTCTTAAATTTATCTTATCGTTTTCTGATAATTTGACGTGATACAGTTCAAAGCCAAGTTTGGTCAGCACATCCAGAATACGGTGCAAATCCGATTCCGCAAGCATGCCGGTTTTGGTCGCATATACGCAATCCAAAGCAATTCCTATTGCAACAGCTTCGCCATGCCTTACTTCAAAGTTGGTAAGATATTCAAGTTTATGAGCAGCCCAATGACCAAAATCCAGTGGACGCGATGAACCAAATTCGAAAGGATCGCCACCTGCAATGTGATCCGTATGCATTTCTGCACAACGGTGAATCAGGTAGGCCATGGCAGTTTCATCGCGATGTGCAAGGGCGACGGCATTTTCCTCAATCCAGTTAAAAAATGCAATGTCTTTGATCAACGCCACCTTTATAGCTTCGGCAATCCCTGCACGCCAGTCGCGATCATCCAGCGTTCGAAGCAAAGTCAGATCGTTAAAAACAGCGACGGGTGGGGCAAAGGTGCCCAGGAAGTTTTTCTTGCCATGAAAGTTAATGCTGTTTTTTACGCCAACACCTGAGTCATTTTGGGAAAGAACAGTAGTCGGAATTCTGATTAGTTTGATGCCACGATGTGAAACTGCTGCTGCATAACCAACCAGATCCAGAACGGCGCCTCCACCTATACCGATTACAAATGAGTGACGGTCAATCCCATAAATATCAATGGATTCTGCCAGTTTTTCAAAAAGCGCGGGATCATTTTTAGAAGCCTCACCTCCGGGAACAACAATGATTTCAGAAGCTAAACTGATATCTCCGATGCCATTGGCGAAGTAGGATTTAATATCACTTTCAAGATCAGGATGATGTGCTAAAAAACCCGAATCTGCTATAATCAAAGCTTTGCGCTGAAACCCTTCTTCTCTATATTGACCGAAAAAGTCTTTCAGTGTATGGTTATTTTTATCAAATAGATTTTCAGTAAAGAATACGGAATAGTTGTATTCAATCTTAAATCGCTGGTTTATGGTTTGCATTGAAATAGGCATTTGGGCATTAACTAAAAGATTGTTCCATTTACTAAACGATAAAAACGGCCATTTTTACCTTTAATGCATAAACTTATGCGAATTATAATTTCATTTTAATAACGGCTGATTATGATGCAGGCGTTAAAATGTGATGCCTGAAACTAATTAAGTCTGCATCTTTATTCTAAATTTTTTTCCTTTTCACTGCAAAGTTACGTCACAGCAAAAACACGAGCAAGAAGTATTGATAAAGGCAATAATGCCAGTACAACCAGAGCCACGGGCCAAAAACCAAAAGCCACGCACCAGGATGCATTCATTACGATCAGCGAAATTACACCGGCTTTTACTGCTTTACCGATCATTGGGCCAATTGGATTTTGAATCGCATTCCAGAGCGGGCGGCCAATAAGCCAGGCGTGAAGCATTACAAAAGGGATGGTGAAAAGTATGTTCCCCTGTTTTTGGGAAATTACCAGTTGTGCAGTCAGTACCACAAGATACAGGATTGCAGCGATATAAAGCGTCCTTTGCTTTCCCCCATGGACTTCGTCCTGGCTGATCATAGTAATGGCAAAAATGTAGGCGATCGGCAGGAATGCGATCAGTCCCCATCTGTTGATCGAGTCAGGTAAAACGCTCATTCCCAACAGTAAATTTCCGCCACGGCACATCCCCATTGTAAGCGGACCCAGAAAAGCATGATGTTTGGCGAAACGATTGTACAGCACGGTAAGCAGCGCAATAGCAATGGCAATTAACCCGCTCTCAAAACTATATAGCGCAGCCGAAAATATTCCGAAAAACAAGAATGAAATTCCCATCATGGTCGCTGAACTCAGCGATACTTTTCCACTTGGAATCGGCCTTTCCGGCCGTTCAACGCTGTCTAATTTGGCATCAAAGACATCGTTCATTACCACTCCGCCGGCATAAAGTCCCAATGTGGACAAAACCAGATAAGCGGGCAAAAAACTGGAGAAAGTAAACTGTGCAATCGCCATCCCTGCAAAAATATCTGCAACGGCAGTGACCAGATTGGCCGGTCGGGTGAGCTGTAAATATGGTTTTAAACTACTCACTTTATTGGATTAATAATGAACTTTTTGTTGGGTTTGGCTGCTGTCCGCCTCGTAAAATAGAGTTTCCGTGAAACTTGGCCGCATGATCACTTTCCATGCCATCTTCAAAATCAGTGACGTCAATCTGTCCGCTTTTGCCAAATGCGTCAATTGCATTCTGGTAAGTTACCAGTCTGATGGTTTCTTCGGGAATTCCTCTCATTTTCATTAGTGCAGCCGTTTTGGGAATGGCCAAAGGATCTGAAATTCCCCAGTCCGCGGCAGAATTAATCATGATTCTTTCCGGACCGTATTGCTCAACCACTTTCACCATCCTTTCATTTCCCATTTTTGTGAATGGATAAATGGTAAATCCCGCATAAAATCCCTGGTCCAGCACACTTTTAACAGTTTCTTCATTATTGTGATCCACAATGACCCACGACGGATCCAGGCCGTGTTCCAGAGCAATGGCCATGCTGCGTTCGGTACCTTTCTTTTTGTCACGATGCGGTGTGTGAATCTGCACGGGAAGTTTTGCTTCTTTGGCCAGTTCCAGTTGTAATCGGAAATACTTTTCCTCAGCAGGAGTCTGGTCATCAAAGCCGATCTCTCCTACGCCGACTACGCCTTCTTTGTAGATGTATAAGGGCAAGATTTCCATGACCTGTTCTGCCAAAGGCTCATTATTTGCTTCCCGGGAATTGAGCCCCATTGTGCAATAATGCTTGATGCCGAACTGAGATGAACGGAATCGCTCCCAGCCAACCAGGCTGCTGTAATAATCCTTAAAACTTGAAAGTCCCGTTCGTGGTTGTCCAACCCAGAATGCCGGCTCGATCAGTGCAACGATACCAGCCTGATACATCGCCTGATAATCGTCCGTTGTACGGGAAACCATGTGGATATGCGGATCAAAAAAACGCATTCCTTTGATGAGGTCTTTGTAATCATTCCACTCAATGTCACGGTGTGCGGGAGCATTTCCTTCGTCACTGTCCTCGAAGTGAGACGGATTTTGAGTGGATTCGTTATGGTTGAGGCACATAAGTGTTTAGGTCTGTGGTTTCAAGATTTGTCCATGTCAATTCACCCGACACAACAGTTTTTTTGAGATCGGGATATTCTGAAAGGAGCTGTAATGCGGGCTCATAGCCTGATTCAAGACAGGCAATGGCAGCAGCCTGCTGATTGGCGGGTTGTGTCGATTCCAACAAATGAAGCATGTCCGAAACCAATATTTCATTCATGAATTTGCTCGTAAGCCGCCATACCTGCGGTGCAACAGACCTGCCTGCCGCCCAGCGTTCATGTGCAAAATCAGAAAGCATAAAGGCAAGATTTGCGTTCATCCTGTTTTCCAATCCCTGGATAAAATGAATGGGTTTGTCGTTGAAAATGGTTTTCAAAACGAGCTGATTCCAGGCTGCTTCGCTGAAATACTGCTCAGGATATGGATTGTGAAGTGCAATGGCATCGAATACAAAACCCATATTGGATCGAACGGCGTCGGTTGCCCGAAACAGCCACTGATCAGGATAAGACAAAACAGGAAGAGCGGAATACAGCGCAACCAGTTCGTTCATTTCGGCCGTATCAAAAAGCGTTTCTATATTTCTGACATAGCTTTCTTTATCTGACGAATCCAACTGGATCAAAAGCCAGACCCGGCTCAATCTGACAAGCGACCAGCCATTTACTGAAAATCCGGGAATTTCCATATTCAGGTCAAAAGCTGCCTCGGCGGTAACAGTTATTATTTTTTTGGACAAAAACCGCGGAGAGGAAACAAATGCCGTCATTAATTCCAAAGGACTCGACGCACCTTTTTGCGTAAGCCAATCCGCTTCCGAAACGGAAGTGCTGGCCTCAATTATTTCCCTTAGTTTCTGATTTATGAAGTCTGACATACAAAAATTAAAATGCATTGAATTTACAAAGGTGACATCGCCAGCGCAAATTATTTATGAGATAAATCATCTTATTGAAAACCATAATAACGCTATAAAGTTTCCCTCAAAAGATTTAAAACACATTATTTACCATGCAATCCACGAAATCGGTAGAATTTTGAAAATTCTAATCAAAAATTAATATGATCAGAAATCAAATTCCAGAATTTCCATATCATTTAAGAGATATTCGGTAAGTTGTTCATGTTCCTTTTGAGGCCCTTGCAAGGTCCAGTTTCCTGTGATATGGCTTCCCGAACGCTTTTGTTCCCCGCGAAGAATCTTAAGGTTATGCGTTTTGAAAAGTTCCTCGTAGCCAATGAGTGTTCGTTTCTGATAAATACACATCAACCGATAATTCCTGATCTGACTTTTACTCCTGATAAGTTTTTGTATGGGTGTCAGTATAACCAGCGAAAGTCCTGAAATGGCGAAGCAACTCAATGAAATGACATATAAACCCGCGCCGATTCCCATACCCAGTGCAGCCGTTACCCATACGATTGCGGCTGTTGTTACGCCTACAACCCGGTTGTTTTCACGAAAAATGATTCCCGCACCCAAAAAGCCGATTCCTGTCACAATATTGGCCGAAATCCTTCCTGCGTCCGGGCCGATTTTGGTTGATAATATGGTAAATAAAGTAGAGCCGACCGCGATTAAAATCATCGTTCGTAAACCTGCGGATTTGCTTCGGTATTCACGCTCGGTGCCAATGACAGCTCCGATCAGAAAGGAGAGCAGAAGTTTAAAAATATCTTCAGTTACGAAATCCATAAATTAGCAACACTTATTTTGGGGTCAAAAGTAAAGGAAGATTGGTGAAAGAAGGTATTTTGAGAACAATTTTGAATTGATAAATAAAGAAAGCCGAAAGATAAAGATCCTCCGGCTTTCCTTTGTAGATGATTTAGAAACGTTATGCGGTTGCAGTTCTTGTTTCAAGCCAGCTGATAATTCTTTCGGCTTCTTTAAGACCGGTCGCTGCAAGTTCTGCACTTTTAGCTCCATCATACTCCATGTCCAGATGCAAAACCTGGTACGCAGTTGAAAATGCATTTAAAATCTTCTTGTCTAATTTCAAAAGATGCTCTTTTTACCAATCAACATCTTTTCGCCCTTTTCCTTTTTTGCCAGGATAAAAGTCCAAAGCCAAAAGAATTCCGGTGTAAGCAGTGTGTCCGGCCATTTTAACATATTTGAAATCCTGGTAATAGCCGTCGTCTTTGAGCGCTTTCTCACGAAGAATCTCCTTTGCGTTGTCCAGATACCGTTTAGCTGCTAATATTGAATCCATTTACCGATCGATTATGATTAGTTTGTGTGATGGTTTTCAAATATGCGCAATATGCACTTCAATAGTAACGGGTTCGACTAGCAATGCAGCAACGCAATGCGAAATTACCCATTCATCAGATCCTCAATTTCTTCTGCCTCAATTGGAATATTTGCCATTAAGTCCACATTTCCATCCGCTGTGATCAGGATGTTGTTTTCCAAGCGAATTCCCAATCCTTCTTCCCTGATGTAAATCCCCGGTTCGCACGTGAAGACCATTCCCGGCTCAAAACGGCGGTATTTATTTCCTACATCATGAATGTCCAAACCTAAAAAATGCGAGGTGCCGTGCGGGAAATATTTTTTATAGGCCGGCCAGTCAGGATCTTGTTTATTGATGTCTTCCTGACTTATCAAACCGAGTCCGATCAATTCACTTTCCATTATTTTGCCGATTTCTTTGTGATAATCATCCCAGATATTACCTGTAACCAACATGCTTTTTGCACCTTTAAAAACGCGTAGGACCGCATCGTAAACTTCTCTCTGACGTTTGGAAAACCGGCCGTTTACCGGAATGCTTCGTGTCAGATCGGAGCCGTAATTGGCATATTCCGCGGCAACATCCAGTAGCAAAACGTCTCCATCTCTACAAGTTCTGTCATTTTGAATGTAGTGTAAAACGCAGGCATTGGCCCCGGAAGCAATAATGGGGTTATAAGCAAAGCCACGTGACCGGTTCCTGATAAATTCATGGATCAGTTCCGCTTCAATTTCGTATTCCTGAACGCCCGGTTTGACAAATTTTAAAAGGCGGTCAAAACCCAGTTTGGTAATATTACAGGCCGTTTGGATCAGCGCGATTTCAAGAGGATTTTTTATTGCACGAAGTTTATGCATCAATGGCGCCAGCCTTACCAGCTGATGAACAGGATATTTTTCACGGAATTCCCTCACATACCGTGCTTCACGGGTCTGCACGACCGAGTCATTCCGGGTGTGTTCATTGGTGTTGAGGTAGACATTTTCGGCTTCAAAAACAATCTGTCCAAAAATACTTTCGAGCTGATGAGTCCAGTAAACCGTTTTAATGCCTGAAACTTCTCTTGCCTGATCTTTTGTCAATTTTTCGCCTTCCCAGACCGCTATCAGGTCATTGGTTTCCCTGACAAATAGAACTTCCCGGAATTTTTCATCCGGATGTTCCGGAAAAATCAATAGAATTGTCTCCTCCTGATCCACTCCTGAGAGATAAAACAAATCGGTATTTTGCCTGAATCCCATGGTTCCGTCGGCGTTGGTCGGCATGATGTCATTGGAATTCAATATCACCAGCGACTTAGGTTTTAATAACTGGGAAAGATGGAGGCGGTTTTCAATGAATAAAGATTTGTCAATCTGGGAATAACGCATGGGATCAAAATTTTGTAACTGGTAATTTAATTTGTAAAATTACGTTTATCTCGTTTAAATAATATTGCTAACAAAGCAAATTCAATTCTGTGTTTGTCCGTAAAAACGACGATATTTGAAGTAAATTAGCTCAACGATTCAAGAAAATTACGCCTAACTACTTATAACTTCATGAAACGATTTCTTTTTCTGGCATTTCTGTTTGCTCCATTGTTTGTGTCTGCGAGTCCGAAATATTGGATTTATCTAAAAAATAAAAACCTGAATACCTCGCCCGCAGTTTCATTTTTAACGATGGAAAATCGTCAGAAACTGGGACTTGTCATTTCAGATGAACTGGATCTTCCTATCAATAAAGCTTACGAAACTACACTAAATGAGCAATCCGTAAAAATTATTAACCGTTCCAAATGGCTCAACGCGGTATCCGCAACGATGACCAGCGAACAGGCGAACCGTGTCAGGCAATTGGATTTTGTTCAGGAAGTGGTTCTCATAGATCCGGGTTTTTACATTGCAAAAACACAGCCTATTGAAAAAGCCCAGATGGCGCCGGTGATGTCACAGGTTCAGGCGAATGCTTTTCTTAAAGAAGGGATTACTGCAAAAGATGTAACCATTGGCGTAATCGATGCAGGTTTTTATGGAGCGGATTCTTCACTTTCACTGACTCAGATTTTTAACAATAAAAGGATTTTAGGAATTCGTGATTATGTAAAACCGGGCAGGGCAGGAGAGCTGCTGTTCAGCACGGCGGAATCGTTTTCTGATATGCACGGAACTGAGGTACTTGCAGCCATTGCAGGGATTGATTACCACGATCAGATACAATATGGTATGGCCATGAATGCAAAGTTTTACCTGGCACGTACCGATTATTCACTCCGCGAATATCGTGGCGAGGAAGACAACTGGATTGCGGCTATGGAATGGATGGACAGCCTGGGTGTTCGGTTGATCAACACTTCACTGGGCTATGCTAAAGGTTTTTCCGATCCGAAAGAAAATTACATTCCGTCTCAAATGGATGGAAAAACGAGTGCCATCACTCGCGCCGCACAAATTGCTTCGGATAAAAAAGGCATTATGCTTATTGTGTCAGCGGGTAACGAAGGGGACGACAAAGGCTGGGGCATTGTTTCGGCACCGGCAGATGCAAAAGGAGTTCTGTCCATTGGGGCGACAAATGCAAAGCTTTGGAACAGAATCGGATACAGTAGTATCGGTCCGGAATTTTTGTCTTATGTAAAGCCGAATGTTTCCTGTTTTTCTCTTTATGGAACCTCGTTATCAGCTCCGGTCATTACAGGTTTTGCAGCCTGTCTTTTGCAGGCAAACCCAAAGCTGACGAATAAGGAGTTGATCAATGTAATCGAAAGATCGGCGCATTTATATCCTTACGGGAATAATTTTGTTGGCTATGGCGTTCCGTTGGCGTCCCGCGCACTGGCATTGGCAAAAGCACCGTACTTGCCTGATAATTCAAAACGGGTTATGGCGAAAGGGAGGAGCTTTGAAATTGATGTAAATAGTGTGGAATCGCTGGTGGCGATTTACAGGAAGAAAAATTCGAAGGATGTGATTGCTCAGCAGGTTGCGAAAGTTCAGGATGGTAAAATTTCTCTTAAAAGGCAAAATGGAGAACGTTTTACAACGATCGATCTGAAAGACTCTGTGATTGAGGTGGAGTGGAATTAAAGGGGGAAGGGAGAATTTTTGAATAATCTTAAATTTACAACTATTGAATCAGATTTTTATAGTCGTAAAAAATATATAACCTATGGAATACAACACTCTGACGGAAACAATGGAAGCGCTTCGAAACGAGGGCTATACGGAAGATTTTAACTTGAAGGACGACCACATAGTAAGCCAGTCGGGTGACTTTCAAATTCTTCACCACGAGTTTGAAATTGATAAATTTTTTCGTTTCGAAGGAGAAACCGACCCGGCAGACGAGTCCATATTATATGCCATTTCTTCTGAAAAATACAATCTGAAAGGCGTTCTTGTCAACGCTTTTGGTATTTACAGCGATCCGGTTGCAGATGAAATGATGAAAAAACTTTCATTCGGGCACGGGGAATAGTCACATCCTGGGCGCATTAGTTAATAAAATCCTGCGTTTTTGCATAAAAATCAAATAATTCTTCCTGTTGGGCAATATTCCTTTAATCCATTGCGTGAACGAGCACATTGCCAAATTTTTCATTTATTTTTTTAAAATTTTCAATAGATTTATTTATCTTTATCGCGTTGAATAACGTTTAACCGATATGGTAGATGATTAAGATATTTATCTGATTATTCCCAATCACCTAATCCTTAATGATAATGAATACTTCCCGACGAGATGTTTTGAAAATGGCGGGCGTGGCACTGGCAGGTAGTGCTATTCCGGCAATCACCATTTTGAATCCCAACCGCGCATTTGCAGGTACAAACAGCGAAACCCTGAAAGTGGGTTTGATTGGCTGCGGAGGGCGTGGTTCAGGCGCAGCGAACCAGGCACTAAAAGCAGATCCTAATGTAGTATTACATGCAATGGGAGATATTTTTAAGGATAAACTGGATTCTTCACTGGCAAATTTGACGAAAGTTCACGGAGCAAAGGTGCAGGTGGACGAAGGGCATAAATTTGTTGGTTTTGACGCTTTCAAAAAAGTATTGGAATCCGGCGTTGACGTTGTGATTCTTGCAACTCCTCCACATTTTCGTCCGGAACATTTAACAGCTACGATCAACGCAGGAAAACACGTATTTTGTGAAAAACCTGTTGCCGTAGATGCACCTGGCGTAAGAAAAGTTCTGGAAGCTGCAAAACTTGCTAAACAGAAAAATGTTTCATTGATGTCAGGATTTTGCTGGAGGTATCATGAGCCAAAACGTGCGAGTTTCGGAAGGATTCTTGACGGTGCGGTTGGCGATATTTCTGCGATTTATAATACTTATGACACAGGTACACTTTGGTCGTTTCCACGTGTAGCTGGCTGGACAGACGCGGAATATGTATTGCGTAACTGGACTTACTACACATGGCTTGCAGGTGATCACATTGTGGAGCAGGCGGTGCACAGTATTGACATGATGTCGTGGGCAATGGGCGGAAAATTGCCTATTTCTGCAACCGGTACGGGTGGAAGACAAGTTCGTACGGATTCGCTTTTCGGTAACATATTTGATCACTTTGCAGTTACCTACGAATACGAAAACGGCGTGAAGGGATTTCACCACTCGCGTCAGCAGGCGAACTGTGAAAACAGCTACCTGGTCGAAACAATCGGTACAAAAGGACGTGCGATGGTAAACTGTGCCAGAAATGTACACGAAATATATGGCCAGAATCCATGGAAATATGACGGTGCATCCAACGACATGTACCAGACAGAACACAACGAATTGTTTGCTTCTATCCGCAGCGGAAAGTTGGTAAATGACGGTGAGTTTATGGCACAAAGTACACTTTTGGCTATCATGGGCCGTATGGCAGCGTACACAGGAAAAAGAGTAACATGGGATGAGGCAATGAACTCGACTGAAAAACTAGGTCCGGATACATATAGTTTTGATATGAAACCGCCTGTTGTTGAAGTTGCTCGTCCTGGTATTACTGCTTTTTCTTAAAATAATATGCAACGAAGAGATTTTCTTAAGAACAGTGCTTTGGCAACCACGGCTGCCGTCGTTGGGACTGGTGCTGTATCAAATGCTTTGGCTTCCAATTCGGGAATTTATGTGAAGCCATCCGTCGAGTTGGTGAGTACGCTTGCCAAACCGATGGTGAAAAAAAGCCTGATGTGGGGAATGATCAAGGAAGATTTGTCGGTTATGGACAAATTTAAATTACTGAAAGATCTTGGTTATGATGGGGTTGAACTTGACTCGCCTGATAAACTGGAAATGAAGGAAGTACTTGAAGCCAGAGATAAAACGGGCCTGTTAATTCCCGGAACGGTAAATTCCGTGCACTGGAAATTGCCATTGTCCGATCCTGACCCGAAGAAAAGGGAAGAATGTGCAAAATCCATTGAAAAAGCGTTGTGGGATACAAAACAATACGGAGGATCAACCGTGTTGGTAGTTCCTGGTGTTGTGAATGCAAGCGTTAGCTATGCCGAGGCATATGAACGTTCACATGCAGAAATCAAAAAGCTGCTTCCTGTGGCTGAAAAGACCGGTGTGAAAATTGCCGTTGAAAATGTCTGGAACCAGTTTTTGCTAAGTCCTTTGGAGGCCGCCAAATATATTGATGATTTTAAACATCCCATGGTTGGCTGGTATTTTGATGTGGGCAATGTGCTGCGTTACAGCTGGCCGGTTTCATGGATTGAGACACTGAACAAACGTATTTTAAAGCTGCATTTAAAGGAATTCAGTTTTAAAAAACAAAATGACCTTGGTCTTTGGAAAGGTTTTGATGTGGAGTTTTTTGACGGCGACTGCAATTGGCCGGAAGTAAATAAAGCATTGCAAAAAGTCGGTTATTCCGGCTGGGCCTCTGCCGAAGTGAAAGGTGGAGACAGGCAACGTTTACTTACCATCCGTGAGAAAATGGATCTGATTTTTGCAGCCTGATTTTTGAGCTTATTTTTGAGAAAAGCCCGGCTTAACCCGGGCTTTTCTTGTTATAGAGATTCTCATTTCTTTCTTACCAAAGTCCTCCGGTAGCCCTTAATCGTAGTAATTTTCAATTCCCCGTTGTCGACCAGCACCTTTTTATATTCTTTGAATTCATTCTCTTTTCCTTTAAAGCCTACAATACAGGAAAGATCCTCTGCCCCTTTTTTCAATTCGACAGTAGGCTGAATTCCGAAGTTTGGTACGGTTAAAGTATCTTCTACACGTAATTCTTTGTACTGAATTTTTAATAAATACTTAAAAGTCATCGGCGTTTCAAATGCTTCTACGGAAAATTTCCAGTTATTAAGGTTGTCTTTGTCTGCAACTTTTTCGCTGTAACTGGCTGCGGCTTCTGCCTTAACATTTTGTCTGGTTTCGGGAATGGTGTCGTTTACAATTTCAGAGCCGTTTTTCTGATTTTCTGAATCGGTCTTTTTGTTACAGGAGAAAATGGAAAGCAACAGGAGTAATGCGCAATATTTTTTCATCAGTTGGGGAAGTATGTTCGGGATAAAGATAAAGACCAGTCGGCATTAACCTAAAATTTAAAGTTGCAAAGAGTAATTATTTAACATTTCAGTTGGAATTATCATCAAATCCAGCTTTTCGTATTCTGCAAAAAGCAGTACTAGTGCCGATATGACCGTATTCTCGTCAATTTATATTATTTTACAACCAAATTGAGTCCTGACTAATAAAAACAATCGAAACCTCGCTTCTATGCAAAGAACGATACTTATCTATCTATTTTTCGTTATCGGAATGAGCCCTGTTTTTTCTCAAAAAACAGTAGAAAAAGGCAAACCAAAAGAGGAGAAATCGAAAGAAGAAAAATCGAAAGAGGAGAAACCAGCCGTTTCCCGTGTGCTTGAAAACGATAAGCAAATCGTTACCAAAGGCGAGGCAATCATAAAGGGACAAAAAATACCATATAAAGTGACTGTTGGAAGTCTGCCCGTCTGGAATGATGAAGGACAGGAGGTTGCCGGCGTGTTTTTCAATTATTTTGAAAGGACCGACGTGGCAAATCAGGCAACAAGGCCAATGGTTTTTTCATTCAACGGCGGGCCGGGAACGGCTTCGGTTTGGATGATGATCGGGTATACCGGACCGCGAATTCTGAATGTGGATGACGAAGGTTATCCGGTTCAGCCTTATGGTATGAAGGATAATGTCAATTCGATTCTGGATGTCGCTGATATCGTTTACATTGATCCTGTTAACACTGGTTTTTCAAGACCTGCAAATAAAGATGTTCCTGCCAATAAGCTTTTTTACGGCGTTACGGCAGACATAAAATATCTTGCCGACTGGATAGATACTTTTTTGAGCCGTTACAACCGCTGGGCATCTCCAAAATATTTAATTGGAGAAAGTTACGGAACAGCGAGAGTTTCGGGCCTGGCTCTTGAACTCCAAAAGAATCACTGGATCTATTTGAATGGTGTTATTCTGGTTTCGCCAACAGATCTTGGCATTGAGCGAAGCGGACCCGTAGAAGCCGCATTGCGCCTGCCCTATTTTGCAGCAACGGCCTGGTATCACAAAGCTTTACCTGCCGATTTACAGCAAAAAGACCTGACAGCCGTTTTACCTGAAATTGAGAAATTTACAATCGAAGAGTACATTCCTGCCGTTGCGATGGGCGGCACACTAAGTGAAGCAAAAAGGAAGGAAATTATCACTAAAATCGCAAGATACTCGGGACTTTCGGAGAAGTCGGTAAGCCAGCAAAATCTGGATATTCCTGCTGGTTTTTTCTGGAAAGAGCTTTTGCGGGACAAAGGATTTACAGTCGGCCGGCTGGATTCGCGGTATAAAGGAATTGACAATAAGGACGCGGGGGACG
>Ga0247803_1001013_pt1 | contig 14832 bp, 11 predicted proteins | sample UWRJL014104B1_FD_180928 | JGI IMG/M metagenome (GOLD analysis project Ga0247803, IMG submission 180928) | Plant litter microbial communities from Arlington Agricultural Research Station in Wisconsin, United States - UWRJ-L014-104B-1 | ecosystem: Environmental > Terrestrial > Plant litter >...
GTATAATCGGCGGAAATGTTGCGGTTAAAACTATAGAAGTGGGAGTGCACGCCGTAACTGATGTAAAAACCGTTATCTATATAATAATCAAAATTATACCGGAAGTTATCGCCCAGCATCACATCAAGCGAAGCCACATCGTTGCGCTTTACAAGGTTTTTTTGCGTCAGGTTTATTAACACCGCACTTTTATAGAGCGCGTCGTAATGGAGGCCAAATTTAATAAAGCGGTTTACCGGGTTTTCCCGTACCACAAGCTTTAAAATTTCGGCATTTTCTTTTTCGCCTTCATCAAAACTGTAGCTTAACGCGGTAAAGTTTTGTGTGGCATTTAGCGTACTAAGGCCGTCGTTTAGCGCCTGGTAGGTAATTTTACTGCCCGGCTTAAAATTAAGCTTGCCAATAATATACGAACGTGTATAATTTTTATGGCCTGCAATGCGTATCTGCTCTATGTAAATTGAATCCTGAACGGGCAGCCTGGGCCGCTCTACAGGCCTGCCGATGCCGATGCCCCTAAGGGTATCTAAAATGTTGCGTGCGGCTTTTTCGCCTTCGTCAATAATACTGCCGCCCTCTTCAAAAGAAACCACGCTAAAGTTAGAAATATCGGGTTTTATATAGATGTCGGTTGCTTTGCGGTTGGCATCCATCCGCTTTATCATCTGGTAATTGTTTATCTGCACCAGCACCCCGGTTGCGCCGTTAATCTTATCGCGGGTTTTAAGCGGGTCCTGCACATCTACCCCTATAATAATATCGGCGCCCATATCCTTTACTTCCTTAATGGGGTAGTTGTTAGTAACCCCGCCGTCTATAAGCAGCCGGCCGTCAATTTCTACCGGGCTGTAAAGCGACGGGAACGCCGCGCTGGCCAGTATGGCATCGGGCAGCACACCGTTGCGCAGCACTACTTCCTCCCCTGTTTCTATATCAGTGGCGATGCACACAAAGGGAATGGGCAGCTTATTAAAATCGCGTATGTGGCGCACATGGTCTGTAAGGCGGTTTACGGTAGTATAGTTGTAAAGCCCCTTTGACAACGCGGTAGGGAAGCCTATCCTGAAGTTTTTAAACGGCAATTGCAGCGCGTACAGCTCATCGTTGCGCTTCTCAAAAAAGGTCTTGGCAGTGCGGGGGGTATAGTCGCGCAGCAGGGCATCGGCATCGAGCGAGCGGAATATAGAATCGAGTTCCTTTGCCGAATAGCCCGCCGCATACAGACCGCCCACAATAGCGCCCATGCTGGTACCGCCTATGTAAGACACCTCAACGCCGGCCTCCTCAAGCACCTTGAGCACGCCGATGTGGGCAAGGCCCTTTGCCCCGCCGCCACTAAGTACAACACCCACTTTAGGTTTTGCTTTTTCCTGTTGTGCCGCCAGGTTGGTAAGCGAGAGGCACAGCAGCAGGATTAGCAGTTTTTTCATTTACTTTTTCGTTTCAGGTTTCAGGTTTGATTTTCGAATCGGTAAAGTTTCAGGTTTTGTGCCAAATCTTCCCTTCTTATACTCTCCTGATTATAAGTCCGTTTACATTAATTAGTTTTTTACCACAAAGGGCACAAAGATTTTCCACAAAGTGCACAAGGAAACCGCCTTCGGCGGAAGGGCACAAAGCGTTGTGTTCTTTGAGCATATAGATTTATTCACACAGCTTTGTGCCCCTTGTGAAAAAAACTTTGTGCCCTTTGTGGTAAATTTCGCAATAAACTCAGAACACTACTTCTCCGTTTCCTTATAAAACTCCGTTATTTTTTTGGCCTTGGCTGGGCCCACTACTTTAGCAATTTCATCTTCAGGCGATGCCTTCATCCGCTTAACCGATTTAAAATGCTTAATCAGGGTTACCATGGTTTTTTCGCCAATGCCCGGTATCGCTTCTACGCTGGTTTGCAATGCCCCTTTGCTGCGCTTATCGCGGTGGTGCGTAATGCCAAAGCGGTGCGCCTCGTTGCGCAGGTGCTGTATTATCTTAAGCGTTTCGCTCTTTTTGTCGAGGTACATAGGCACCGAATCGCCGGGATAGAATATCTCCTCCAGCCTCTTGGCAATGCCTAAGATAGTAATCTTTCCGCGAAGCCCGAGGTCTTCCAGGCTTTTTAACGCCGAGCTCAGCTGGCCTTTGCCACCGTCTATAATAATGAGTTGCGGCAGTGGCTGGTTTTCGTCGAGCAGGCGTTTGTAGCGGCGGTACACCACCTCTTCCATACTGGCAAAGTCGTTAGGCCCCTCTACCGTTTTTATGTTGAAATGCCTGTAATCTTTTTTGCTGGGCTTACCGTCTTTAAACACAACGCAGGCGCTTACCGGGTTAGTACCCTGAATGTTACTGTTGTCAAAACACTCTATGTGGCGCGGCTCTTCGGGCATGCGCAGGTCTTTTTTCATCTGGCTCATAATACGGTTAGTATGCCGGTCAGGGTCTACTATCTTTTCCTGCTTCAGCTGGTCCATTCGGTAAAACTTGGCATTGCGCTCGCTCATGTCGAGTATCTGCTTTTTGCCGCCCATTTTTGGCACGGTAACCGTTACATTTTCGCCCAGGTTAATGTCATAAGTAGCCAGTACCTCACGGCTCATCAGGTTAAAGCGTTCGCGCAGCTCTACCACCGCCAGTTCTAATAATTCTTCATCGGGCTCGTCAAGCTTTTTCTTAATTTCCATAGTATGCGACCGTATGATGGCGCCGTGCGATACCTGTATAAAGTTGACGTAGGCCGTGGCTTCATCGCTTATGATGCTAAAACAGTCGAGGTTATTTATCCTCGGGTTAAACACCGTACTGCGCGACTGGTAGTTCTCCAGCACCTCAATTTTCTCCTTAATACGCTGGGCTTCCTCAAAGCGCATGTCCATAGCCAGCTCGGTCATCAGCTTTTTAAAATCCTTCAGGCTTTCCTTAAAATTGCCTTTTAGTATTTCACGAATGGCATCTACATGGTGGTGGTAGGTTTCGAGCGGTTCGTGGCCTTCGCAGGGGCCTTTGCAGTTGCCTATATGGTATTCAAGGCACACTTTATATTTGCCCGATTGCACGTTTGTAGGCGTAAGGTCGTAATTGCAGGTGCGCAGCGGGTATAGCTCTTTTATCAAATCCAGCAGCGTATGCACGGTCTTGAAACTGGTATACGGGCCAAAGTACTCACTACCATCTTTTATCACATTCCGTGTAGGGAAAATGCGCGAAAATGGCTCCCGCTTGATGCATATCCACGGGTAGGTCTTATCGTCTTTAAGCAGCACGTTGTAGCGTGGCTGCAGTTTTTTTATCAGGTTGTTTTCCAGCAGCAGGGCCTCGCTCTCGGTAAGCACCACTATGTGCTTTATGGCTGCAATTTTGCGTACCATAACACGGGTGCGGCCATTGTCATGCACCTTATTAAAGTAAGACATTACCCTCTTTTTCAGGTTTTTGGCCTTGCCCACATACAGCAGCTTTTCGTCTTTATCAAAGTACTGGTATACGCCGGGGCTGTCGGGCAATGTTTGTATCTGGAGTTCTAAGGGCGTTTGCATGTAACAAAGTTACTAAACATATTGTTTTATTAAAACGATAAAACCCGCCGAAATGTTACGCCTAACCCGTTGTAATTTATTATTTTTAGGCTTTAACACGAATATCCTGTAAAACGGAACCTTGTTTACCGTAGTACACAACTGATACTCGTAAGTATATAATTACTTATATTTGCGAAAACACAGGATGCACAATAGCCTATGAGCCAGAGAGAAATAACCATACTGGGCGAAACCATACTGCCGGGCGAAGGCAAAACCATAAACATGGAAATTGCCCGCCTGCACACCATGACGAAGCTGAAAATCCCCATAATTGTAGAGCGTTCTAAGCTCGACGGGCCGGTAATATTATTCTCTGCGGGGCTGCACGGCGATGAGATAAACGGTACCGAAATTGTGCGCCAGATTATTATCCGCAAGGTAAACAAACCGTCGCGCGGCACTATTATTTGCATACCGGTGGTAAATATTTTTGGCTTTATAAACAAGAGCCGCGAGTTCCCCGATGGGCGCGACCTTAACCGGGTGTTCCCCGGCAGCAGGATGGGTTCGCTGGCCAGCCGCTTTGCCTACCACCTGCTCAGGGAAATAGTGCCGCATATTGATTATGCTATTGATTTTCATGCCGGTGGCGCCTGCCGCTTTAACGCTCCGCAAATTCGCATTGTGCCAAACAACCCCGAACTTAAAGAACTGAGCGATGTGTTTAACGCGCCCTTTACGCTGTACAGCAAGAACATAGCCGGGTCGTTCCGCAACGCGTGCGGCAGGCTGGGTGTAAAGATGCTGCTGTTTGAGGGAGGCAAATCGCTGGACCTTAACCTGGAAATTACCGAAGAAGGCGTGCAGGGCGCCAAGCGGGTACTGCACCACCTGAACATGCTGAATGCCAAAAAAACGCCGCACCCCGCCCCTTCCCCACCCAAGTATATACTCACCTCGGTATGGTTGCGCGCACGGGAGTCAGGGCTGTTCCAGAACCACATCAAAGCCGGGCAGTATGTTACCAAAGGCGAGGTTATTGCCCATATAACCGACCCGTTTGGCAAGTTTGAAAAGAAGGTGCGTGCGCCTCATAGTGGGTACATCATCAACAGCAATGACTCGCCCATAGTGTATGAGGGCGATGCTATTTTTCATGTAAGCTTGAGGATGGGGTGATTTTTGTTTAAAGTTTAAAAAGTTTAAGGTTTAAAGTTAGCTTCACTCGGTTCGCCTTGCTGGCGCAAGCACCTTGCTCGTGCACATCAATTCAAATCCTGCACGAGCGGGACGCTCGCGCCAGCAGGAGATTTTTCGTGTTAAAATTTTTATTATATTTACTGGCTAACCAATAAATTATAATATTAAATGGCAATTTGGAAGACCAGCCGCGTAGTTGATGTTGTTACGGAAATAGATGAAGAAAAATTCGTTTTGCCTGTTATTCAACGTTCATTAGTATGGAATGAAGATAAAATGGAACTTCTCTTTGATACGTTATTAAAAGGGGACAGTTTCGGGGGTGTGATGGTAATAGAGGAAGAAAAAGATACTAAACCATTATTCAATTATCGACCTTTCACGAAAGACGGAGATTTTATTCCCTCCAGACAAATTGAAAGTCTTAAACAACTTCAGCTTTTTGTTATCGATGGACAGCAAAGGCTTCAGACATTTTATATTGGTTTAAAAGGAACTATTAATGGTAAAAGCTTATACTTTGATTTATACAGCGACTTCATGTCTGAATATGAATTCAAATTTGAAAAGGATGAAAATAAATTACCAAAAATTTCTAAAGAAAATATTGATAGAAAAATTCAGGAACATTTTTGGTATCCTGCAAAAGGACTATTAAAAAGATTAAAAGACACCAATGACGAAGATCAAGTTTCAGAAGAAATAATCAATAAGAATAATATTCAGGATGAGGTTAAAAAAACATACCTATTTAAAAATATCAAGGCGTTTTATAAAAATGTAATTACAGCAGAAACACTCGGTATTTCCAAAGTTGTAATAAATAAAAGCTTGCCTGAGATTCAAAATCGACAGCGGATTGTTGAATTATTTAGAAGGTTAAATGATGGAGGAACCAGATTATCATCTTTTGATCTTGTTGCTTCTATTCTAAAAGGTTTTTCGTGGGAAATGGAAGGCTTTTTAAAAGAAACACTTGAAAAATACGAAGATATAGGATTAACTCAAGACAATTTAATAAAACTGATTTTCTTATTGCAGGACAATCACAATAAAGAAATGGCGTCAATTGAAGCTACCGATGCTGATTTTGCAATAAAAAACAGGGACAGGATTACAGCTACAATTAAAGCCCTTAAAGACTTTTTAGAATGCTCAAAGACTTATGAATATTACAAAGAAGGTAATCGCTCTTTCATTCCACTTTTTTTTATTTCTTACCACTTGTTCCATAAGGATGTAGATGACAACGCCTTATTAAACTATTTTAATAATTATGAAACTGGAAATGCAGACTTTTCGCTAATGAAACGTTGGCTTTACCATTCTTTACTAAATGGTGTCTTTAGAAGCAAAGGAGCAGGTTGGATACCTTATAAAACTGGAATTAAGAAAATTTTAGAGGTAAGTAAAAATTATCGAAATAAGACATTCCCTATTAATGAATTATTTCAGGTTTATATTAATCATCCTATTACCTTCACAACAACATATACTGTCAACAATTTAGATCAACTTGATTCTTCATTTGTATTTTATTTAATTTATGATAGAGCGAGAACAACAAGAACAAATGATGTAGATCACATAATGCCTAAAAACATCCTGGAAAAAAAAGCTTTTGAGTGGAGTCAAATAAATAGCATTAAAAATTTCCAACTTCTTGATTATGGAACTAACCGTGGAACTAAAAATGGGAGTCCGTTTGCTGCTTGGGTAAATAATCCATTATATGTAAAGAACAAGGCTTCATATATTAATATTCATCTAATTCCTGCCGACGAAACTTTATGGACTGAAGATAATTTTCAGGAATTTATAGACGCAAGAGCAAAATTAATTCTTAATAAATTAGCAAAACACTCAACATAGGGGTAAAGCAATAGCTTTATGCCTTATACTCAAAAACAAGCTCTCTTATATTGCTCGCGCTATCAAAATTTTAATATAGCAACTCACTTAAGTACGTAATTGATAATTTTATATATTTGTGATATGAAAGTAATTAATTATACCGACCTGAGACTCAACCTTAAAAAATGGCTGGATATAGTTGTTGACGATGTTGAAGAAATTATTGTTACCCGCAAAAACAATAAAGACCTTGTGCTGATTTCGTTAGACGAATACAACGCGCTGAAAGAAACCCAGTACCTGCTTTCCGGCAAAAACAGGGACGTCCTGCTTAACTCACTACAGGAGGCAAAAACAGGAAAAACCATTGAAAACGAATTGCTGCCCGAATGAGGTTAACCTGGACCACCACCAGCTGGAATGATTACGTTAACTGGCAGCAAACCGACAAAGCTAAATTAAGGCGTATTAACGAACTTATTAAAAGCACACTGCGCACACCCTTTGAAGGCATTGGCAACCCCGAACCGCTTAAGCACGAGCTACAGGGCTACTGGTCACGCAGGATAGATGGCGAACACCGGCTGGTGTATACTATAGAAAACGAAACGCTGTTAATTATTGCCTGCCGTTATCATTATTAATAATTTTTGATTCTTCCAAAACTTTGCGCCTCTGCGTCTTTGCGTGAAATTAACGCCCCATCGGCACCGGCATCTTTCTCGTGCTTACCAAATCAAAATCCCTCCCCGAACAATTATTACCGTCACCTAAACCCACTGCAAAGTTACGGCAGCCTTTCGGGCAAAGTACTGAAGGCAGTTGTTCAGTAAAATTAATTTGAGTGAGCTCCCGACAACCAACAACTAAAACCATAATTAAACAAACCGCGCAGCGTACTGAAGGCGGTTGTTCAGTAAAATTTTATTACACATTGTGGAATGCTGTGGAAAACCAAATTTTTATAAAACACTGATTTAAAACAATTTGAGTTTTTTATTATCGTACGCATAGTGGAACATTTCAGCACCTTTGTGAAGCAAAAGGTGGAACATAGTGCAACTGAGAAAAATTTTGTGATATTTTAGTCGGCAGGGTTGGTAAAATCGATTGGTGGCCGCATCAATTTCACCAAACGCAACGGATTTTGTTATCGATATAACAATCTCATCAGCGCTACAACGTTTAACATTATCGAATATTTATTTTTACCTCAAAAAACTAATGTAAAATTAAATTTTTCCGATATTTGTTACATGAAAATGCAATGGCCGGGTTTATTGCCGTACCTTAAGTTCCTGATAAAGCGTAATCCGGAGTGAAGCAGTATGCCTTGTACTGCTCACATTTTTTAACTTTAATCATAACTATATGCCTCTATATCATAAACTTGGCAACATCCCGCAAAAGCGGCACACCCAGTTTGAAAAGCCAAACGGCGGGCTGTACTACGAGCAACTGTTTGGTACTGAGGGCTTCCACGGCCACAGCGCGCTGCTGTACCATGTGCACCGCCCCACCCAGGTAAAGGAGATACTGAAAAGCTACTCCGTTGAGCCAAAAATTGCCATCGACAAGAACATTAAATCGCTGCTGCTCAAAGGCTTTGAACTAAAACCTGAAGCCGATTTCCTGGACAGCCGCAAGGCCATGCTGGTGAACCGCGACTGCATTATAGGGCTTGCCGCGCCGCAACAATCGCTACGCACTTACTTCTATAAAAACGCCGATTCTGACGAGATGCTCTTTATTCACAGGGGTTCCGGCACGCTGCGCACCTTTATGGGCAACATCCCATTTGGATATGGCGACTATCTTATCATCCCAAGGGGGATGATTTACCAGATTGATTTTGACACTACCGATAACCGCATTTTTTATGTGGAATCTACCGCACCTATCTATACGCCAAAGCGTTACAAAAACACTAGCGGGCAACATTTAGAGCATTCGCCGTTCTGTGAGCGCGACTTCCGTATGCCTACGGAGCTTGAAACGCACGACGAGAAAGGGGACTTCCTTATCAAGATTAAAAAGGAAGGCATGATGCATGAGGTGGTCTATGCCACGCACCCGTTTGACGTAATAGGCTGGGATGGGTATAACTTCCCGTATGCCTTTAGCATACACAATTTTGAGCCCATAACCGGCCGTGTACACCAGCCGCCACCAGTACACCAAACCTTTGAAACCAGTGGGTTTGTGGTGTGCTCATTTTGCCCCAGGCTGTACGACTACCACCCTAAGAGCATTCCCGCGCCTTATAACCACAGCAACATAGACAGCGACGAGGTACTGTACTACGTAGACGGCGACTTTATGAGCCGCAACAACATAGAGCAGGGCCATATAACGCTGCACCCCAAAGGTATTCCGCATGGCCCGGCGCCCGGCGCAATGGAGCGCAGCATAGGCAAAACCGTAACCGAAGAGCTGGCCGTAATGGTAGATACCTTCCGCCCGCTTATGGTAACGGCAGAAGCCATGGGGCTTGACGACGGACAGTATTACAAAAGTTGGGTAGAGTAAAGACCTCACCCCGGCCCCTCTCCGAAGGAGAGGGGGGCAGCTTCACTCAGGCTCAAATGAACGCGTTGATATGTACATTATATTATCGGAATAAATTTACAAACTATACCCGTTCCCGGCTCCCCTCTCCTTCGGAGAGGGGTTGGGGGGTGAGGCCCGCTGACACCATGTCAGTTAACAAAATAATAAACTTTATGGAAAAAGAAGTTAAAAACGTAGAATACGGATTAGAGAAAATATTTGAAGGCGCGCAGGACTTTTTGCCGCTAATGGGTACCGATTATGTAGAATTTATCGTAGGTAACGCCAAGCAGGCGGCACACTATTATAAAACCGCTTTCGGGTACCAGTCGCTGGCCTATGCAGGTCTTGAAACGGGCGTGCGCGACCGTGCCAGCTACGTGCTGCAGCAGGGTAAAATACGCCTGGTACTTACCTCACCGCTTACCGAAGAAAGCGAACTGAACAAGCACATTGCAAAGCACGGCGACGGTGTAAAAGTGGTGGCCCTGTGGGTGGAGGATGCACGCAAGTCGTTTGAAGAAACGACAAAGCGTGGTGCAAAACCCTATATGGAACCCACGGTTGAGAGCGATGAATTTGGCGAAGTAGTACGTTCCGGTATCTATACTTATGGCGAAACCGTGCACATGTTTGTAGAGCGTAAAAACTACAACGGCACCTTCCTGCCTGGCTACAAAGAATGGAAAAGCAACTACAACCCTGCCCCTACCGGCCTTAAGTATGTAGACCACATGGTGGGCAACGTGGGCTGGAACGAAATGAACACCTGGGTAAAATGGTATGAGGAGGTTATGGGCTTTGTAAACTTCTTATCTTTTGACGATAAGCAAATTACAACCGAATATTCGGCACTTATGAGCAAGGTAATGAGCAACGGCAACGGCCGCATAAAGTTCCCCATCAATGAGCCGGCAGAGGGTAAAAAGAAATCGCAGATTGAAGAATACCTTGATTTTTACGGCGGGCCGGGCGTGCAGCACATTGCCATCGCTACCGATGATATTATCAAAACGGTGTCTGACCTTAAGTCGCGCGGAATAGAGTTCCTTTCGGCCCCGCCGCAGGCCTATTATGACGCCGTTCCTGAACGCTTAGGCGCGCACAGGGGAGCCTTTAAGGAAGATATCCTTGAAATACAAAAACTGGGCATCATGGTAGATGCCGATGAAGAGGGTTACCTTTTACAGATATTTACCAAGCCGGTCGAAGACCGCCCTACCCTTTTTTACGAAATAATACAGCGTATGGGAGCACGTGGTTTTGGCGCAGGCAACTTTAAAGCGTTGTTTGAGAGCATAGAACGCGAACAGGCATTGCGCGGTACATTATAAATTTTCTTATTTATTAAAGAATTAATAATATTAACCGTCATAAAAATTTGGTCATTGACAATAATGTGTTAAAGTTAATTTTTCACAAACAATATTGCAACAAAAGGCTGTACATTTGCACCCGGAAAAAAGAGGTGCTTTAACTCACGTTTTTATCAGTTGATTTTTTTTCATAATTTATAGTTTTTGGTTGGTTAATAGCATAAAAACCCGGTCATTGTTTTGACTGGGTTTTTTTGTTTCTTACTTTTGGAACAGAAATTGCATTTATTACTACCAACACACCAGAAAAAGAAAATTACTATGAGAAGATTGATAGCTGTTGCCATGTTTTTTGTACTGGGTACTGCTTTTTCGCAAGACGCCTTTAAGACGGGCGAATACTTTAAATTCCGCATACACTACGGCGTGGTTAATGCCGGGTATGCCACCTTAGAAATTAAAGATGCCACCCGCGAAGGCAAAAAAGTGCACCACGTGGTGGGCAATGGTGTAACTACCGGTATGACAAAATTCTTTTTTAAGGTTAACGACAACTACGAAAGCTATTTTGATAAAGTTACCGGGCAGCCGTACCAGTTTGTACGCAAAATAGACGAAGGCGGCTATACAAAAAGCCAGGAAGGTTTTTTTAACCAGGCAAATAATACCGTGCTGGTAAAAGACTATAAGCACAAAAAACAGGCTACCTTTGCGGTAACCGAAAACGTGCAGGATATTGTATCGGTATTCTATTACTTGAGAAACCACCCCAATGTAGATAAAATGAAGGCGGGCGAATCGATAAGCGTAGATATGTTTTTTGATGATGAAGTAACAAAATTTAAGCTCAAATTCCTTGGCAGGCAAGATATAAGCACTAAATTTGGAACCGTATCTGCCATGATATTCCGCCCCTACGTTCAGGCGGGGAGGGTATTTAAAGAACAGGAAAGTTTAACCGTTTGGATATCAGACGATGCCAACAAAGTTCCATTGAGGATAAAGGCAGAACTGGCCGTAGGCTCCCTCAAGGCCGACCTTGAAGAGTATAAAGGCCTGGCACATACTTTTAAGACAAAAGCACAATAAAAACTGATGGAGATAACATCACCAATAGCGGCACAACTTGATGCACTGGAAAAAAAATTCCGTGCCATTAGCCAAAAAACCGAAACACACCTTGAAGGCCTGCTTTGGTCTAAACCGATAACTTATTGGGATTATATACAAACGGATGCGCTGCTTAACCTGCAGATACAGCGCACAGTATTGCCGGACGAAATGGTATTTATTATGTACCACCAGATAAACGAGCTGCTGTTTAAAATGATACTGTGGGAAGTAGAGCAGCTGTGCGAAACTGAAGTACCCGAAACCGCGTTTTTTACTGAAAAACTCCGCCGGATAAGCCGTTACTTTGATATGCTAACCACATCGTTTGACATTATGGGCGACGGTATGGAAGTGGCGCAGTACATGAAGTTCCGCAATACGCTTACCCCGGCCAGCGGTTTCCAGAGCGCGCAGTACCGGCTCATAGAATTTGCCAGTACCGACCTGATAAACCTTATCGATTACCGTTTCCGCCACAACATAAACCGCGATACGCCTTATGAGCATGCCTTAGAACACTTATACTGGCAGGCCGCGGGGAAAGACTACCAGACCGGCGAAAAAACCTACCTGCTTGCCGAATTTGAGCGCAAATACAAGGATGAGTTTATCCGCTTTATGGAAAAATACAACACCATAAACATCTGGCGTAAATTTAAACAGCTAACGGCCGAAGCACAGGCAAACCCGGAGCTTGTAGCGGCCATGCGCCATTATGACTATACCGTAAACGTTACCTGGGTAATGCAGCACCTTAACACGGCGCGCAAGTATATAGAAAGCGCTAATGGCCCCCAGGAGGCTACCGGCGGCAGCGACTGGAAAAAATACATGCACCCAAAATACCAGCGAAGGATATTTTTCCCTGAACTGTGGAGCGAAGAAGAACTGCGCTCCTGGGGAGAAAACGTATAAAAATAACAGCATTGAGATATTTTTTATTCATACTATCCCTACTTACATTAACCGCCTGTAATAATAAGGAAACACAACCCGAACCTAAAGCAGCTGCAAAAAAACCGGCTATAGTAAAAGAGTTTGGTTATGTGGTTAATGATTTTAAGGTAGTACACGACACCATACAATCAGGCGATACCTTTGGCGGCCTCTTAGGCGAAGAAGGATATGATGCCGCCGCCATACATAATATTACAGAGCATATTAAAGACACTTTTAACCTGCGCGACATCCGTGTGGGCAAGCCCTATACCATGTTTAAGGACAAAAAGGCCCCTAACGCGCTTAAAATATTTATTTACGAGCCGGATAAGTTCAGCTATTATGTAGTGGATTTGAGGGACAGCATCCCTAAAGTAATAAAAACTGTAAAACCAGTAACAGTAAAACGCCGCGTTATAGCTGCCGAGATAGAAGGCTCATTGGCCGAAACCATCAACAAAGCCGGAGCAAGCCCCGCGCTAACCCAGGAACTAAGCGAAATATACGCATGGAGTATTGACTTTTTTAAAATCCAAAAAGGTGATAAATTTGCCATAACGGTAAATGAAAAGTATATAAGCGATACCATATACGCCGGGGTTGAAAATATCGAATCGTCTTTTTTTGAATACAAAGGCAAAAGGATTTACGCATTCCCATTTAAGCCAGAGGCTACCGACAGGGTGCAGTACTATGATGAGGAAGGCAAGGTACTTAAAAGTATGTTCTTAAAGGCGCCGCTAAAGTTCAGCCACATAACGTCGCGGTTTTCGCCGCACCGCTTCCACCCCGTGCAAATGAAATGGAAAGCCCATAACGGTACTGACTATGCCGCGCCTACCGGCACGCCCATAATGACTACTGCTACCGGCACGGTAATACAGGCAGGTTATACATCGGGCAATGGCAACTATGTAAAGGTAAAGCACAACGGCACTTATACTACCCAGTACCTGCACATGAGCCGCATACTGGTGCGCAACGGCCAGCACGTTACCCAGGGGCAAACCATAGGCCTGGTGGGCAGTACTGGCCTGGCAACGGGCCCGCACGTGTGCTACCGCTTCTGGAAGAATGGCGTGCAGGTAGATGCCCTGAGGCAAAAACTGCCTAACTCGCTGCCCATGGCCGAGAAATACAAGCCCCGCTATTTAACCGAAATAACGCCGCTTAAAAAAGAGCTGGACAGCATAGCAGAGATAAAATTTAACCCCGCAATAAATTAAGAAGAGATGGCATTACAAAACATTAACCCCACAAGTACCGCCGCATGGCAGTCCCTGAGCAACCATTTTAGCGAAATGCAGCATGCATCTATGCAGGAAATGTTTGCCGCCGACCCCCAGCGTGCAGAGAAATTCCACATTAAGTGGAATGATTTTTTAGTAGATTATTCAAAGAACATAGCTAACGAAAAAACATTCAGCCTGCTTCAGGACCTCGCAACAGAGGTAGACCTTAAAGGTGCTATAGATGCATATTTTGGCGGAGAAACCATAAACCGCACCGAAGGCCGTGCCGTTTTGCACACAGCCCTTCGCGCGCCTGAAGGCGCCGAAGTACTGGTAGACGGCGTTAATGTAATACCTGAAGTATATGCCGTTAAAAACAAGATTAAAGAGTTTACGGGCAAAGTAATTAACGGCGAACTTAAAGGCTATACCGGCAAGCCCTTTACCGATGTGGTAAACATAGGCATAGGCGGCAGCGACCTGGGCCCCGATATGGTAGTGCAATCGCTTAAATATTATAAGAACCAGCTTAACGTAAGGTTCATTTCTAACGTAGATGGCGACCACGTATCAGAAAGCCTTAAAGGGCTAAACCCTGAAACCACGCTGTTTGTGGTAGCTTCTAAAACCTTTACAACACAGGAAACCCTTACCAATGCCGAGAGCGCACGCAAGTGGTTCCTGGAAAGCGCTTCGGCGGAAGATGTAGCCAAGCACTTTGTGGCGGTATCTACCAACATTAAAAAAGTTACGGAATTTGGTATTGCCGAAGAAAACATATTCCCGATGTGGGACTGGGTGGGCGGACGTTTCTCCCTATGGAGCGCCGTGGGCCTTACCATTGCCCTTGCGGTAGGCTACGATAATTTTGACAGCATGCTTAAAGGTGCCAATAAAATGGACGAGCACTTTAAGAACACGGAGTTCGACCAAAATCTTCCTGTAGTGCTTGCGCTGATAAGCGTGTGGTATAACAACTTCTTTGGTGCCGAGAGCGAAGCGCTTATCCCCTACACCCAGTACCTGCAAAAGTTGGCACCTTACCTGCAGCAGGGCATTATGGAGAGTAACGGCAAGAGCATAGGCCGCGACGGCAAACCGGTGAATTATCAAACGGGTACCATC
>Ga0247803_1001015_pt1 | contig 14829 bp, 20 predicted proteins | sample UWRJL014104B1_FD_180928 | JGI IMG/M metagenome (GOLD analysis project Ga0247803, IMG submission 180928) | Plant litter microbial communities from Arlington Agricultural Research Station in Wisconsin, United States - UWRJ-L014-104B-1 | ecosystem: Environmental > Terrestrial > Plant litter >...
TGTGGCGTTGATAATTCTTCTTCGGAAGTCAAGATCACGAAAGAGCTATTTGTGACTAATGGGTCTGGGAAGGGGAACCGGGTACGAAGGTATGCGCTTGTCATATGGGAATATGATGAGATAATAGCGATGGTCATGCCAATGGTGATATCTCGCATTGTCAAGAGACGGTGATTGAATTTCTGAATAGAATGGATTCGATATCATGTCTTGAATGAGTCTAGATGTTGCTAGCGCCTTGTGGGAAATATCTAATGCTCTTCCAACTTTTACGAATTCTTTCTCACATGCAGACATATTCTCTAGATCGAAAACGTGAAGCATCCACCGCGATAGTGTCCCAGAGTCCATCCGCACGCAGAACATGTGGCGGGATCTGAAGCGGTCGGAAATACCAAAGGCGAGGACGAAATAGTTGAGACATGCGCGAAGCTCACCATACAGGTGGTGAGCTTGACTATATCCCAGAGCGATGGAATATCGTTGTTGACGTTGACGTCAGCGTTGATGTTGAGATCGAGAAGTGACGTTCCCACTTTGCCGATGTCGGCGTCTTTGCGCGTTATCCTCGCCGACTTTGAATCTGCTCCAGACTACATGCATGCTCTCCCAACATCAATCGTTCGGAGAGCGCCATTTCCGAGAGCTTGATCCCTGCCACCTTTGCTTGGTGCCTGAGGCAACTCTGAAACGCATCGCGGACGGCGCCTATGCACAGCATTGGAAACTCGCTTATGATGCCGCATTCGTCCGTTTATCAAATTCATGGCCTCGACATCCGATGCAAAGCGGAGCCGACCATAGAGGGAAAAGGTCTCAGTGCTTATTCGCGACTGGTGCTGCATTGAGACTCCGGCTCAGTAATTGCAGATCCGAAGCCGTCGGTTCCACTAGCATTAAGCATGAGGCTACGACGAAGTGCCTCGGCTCATTCATGCCTTCGTATGCATTGAAGCTAACATGCTCGAGAGTAACAAGTCGGTACGTATGCAAAGTTGAAGCGACACAGCGAACCCTTCCATCGAAGTCGTCGAAAATGCTTCTAGAAAATAACGAGACAACAACGTAACAGCATGCTCTCAAATAACTATACACAGCCTCAACTTCTCACGTAGATATCAAATACCATTGAGAGTATATATGCATGAGTACAAGACGAGCCCAGTTTCCCACACGTCTTACTTTCCACTTCTGCTTCTCGGCTCATTTGCTCTTGCCCTAATCTTGGATGCCGCTTCTCCGCTGTCCCACACTTCGACATTCTCATGCGACAACAGCGCCTGTTCTGAATCCATCTCGGAACCTATGTGACCCCACCCGTGGGTTCGTAGATATCCATGATCCGTACCCCGCCTGCATGGACCGGATGTGTATGAAGATGGTCACTGCTTCTCGGCATCGGCTTCCAAGGACTACGGAGCCGGAGCGCGATATCTCCAGACGTGCATGACGCCTGAACATTTAGCTGTTCGGTAAACGAAAGCAAGGAGAGTCCACCAAGCTGTCTGAATCATGAGGCCGCTTCACCTTGAGTGCTTGGACTCTCGGTAAGATCCCTATCGTCGGAGCCATGAAGCAATCCCGCCAGTGTCGGGACATGCGTTCAGCATGACTACATCTGGCACTCCAACATCGTGTCCTTTGATCTTCGGCTTCTGGTTATCCGGTCGGTTCAATGTCTCTCGGGATTCCATCTCAACTTGTCGCCACCGGATACCGTGTCATGCGTTCTCGTCGACAAGAGCATGATCGCAAGAGATAGGATCGACGTGTACTACTGCACGATAGTAGGGCGAGAAGGTTGGACGATGCTTCATCAGATTCGTTCGATGACTAGGACGGATGGTGGTCGGTTCGTCGCGGTACGTTGTGGAGAGGGACGTCAATAACGCTCGGTATCGGCCCTCAGTATAGCATCTATTGGAGCAGGGTCCGTTGTAAGTCCTACCCACCCGTATCTTCTCACCTCTTACTGATCTAGAGACTCATAGCATGAAGAAGTCGTATGAGCTTGGATGGATGGGGGATCAAGGCACGGTGCTTGTCCGCAGGTTCCCACTGTCAGCCCTTCGCCGAGCGACTTCAGAGGCTGCGCCAGTGATCAATCGTCTGGACTCGTATCGGCGCTCACGATGAGCTCGTCGTCATATCAATGCGAAAGCAAAAGAGATTGTCATCCATCACGGATCAAAGTTGCTCTATCGAGGGAGGAGGGTAGCTACGACCCTATCCACCAACAGTTCCCGGGATCCGAGCGGCTTTCGGGGAGCACGCGCTGCTATTGCTGACAGTGCCCTCCTATACACAAGGACCAACGTACATCATCATCACACGCATCTATCCTGATAGATACCTGCCAGGGACATCTCTGTCAATAATCTCGTTGCTATCCTCCTATCGACAGGAGATCACCGTGCTATGGCCCGCAATTCTCCACACTCGTTCCTCCCAATACTCTCGCCGGCGCTTCAACGAATTCGGCTGCAGCATCCTGTCTATAGTAGACCCGCCATTACCATAGCAGCCTCAGGCATGGACCTCGCCTGGATCATCTCGCTGGGTCCACTCTGGGTTCAACGAATGGCTCACGCTCACGCGGAGGCAGCCGCTCACTGCGAATGTTCTGCCGCATTCAGCAAGCCTCGAGAGCGGCGATAATGAGGGCTCCTGGATGATGTTGATACCTCTGGACCGGGCCATCTGTGGAGGCGGTGGTAGCTCCGCCGTGCGACGGCACCGATCCCTCGCCCCATGAAGGTCGCCCTCCCAGGATCCATGAAATCTCAGCAACCCAGCTGACGGTTTAGCCCCTAGTGGTCCGAGATGCCTGCTGCAGACTGCAGATGGTGCAGCATCGCGGCGGAACGCTTCGTGTGTTTCCGCTCACAGGCAGCCACGTCTGCAGAAACATTGGTGTAAACGGCTTTGCAGTCCCGGCATCCTTACGGCACTCCAGAGCCCTTGCTAGCCTCTGTATGATGATCTACCAGCAAGCGCTCATGCAGTAGCTCTGCGTTACGCCCCACAAATGCTGGACGAGGTCGTCCACCGAGCGTTTCCCCACCCGCACTACGGGTCTGTTCACGTCTACGACGCGATCGGACAGATTGTCAGCCGGCCGCGTCGCATCATATCAATCCTTGCTATGCCACCTCTCTCGTATAGAGTTCGTTTCGGCCACGTTGACGATGTGACTTGCCACTCAGCGCCCACCGCACGAACCTGGAACCGGGTTCTGGCCCGTCACTACCTCAAATTCCGGGTCGTGGGCGAGTATAGCTCCACAAAACCTATCATACGAGATGAATATGCTTGGCTCTATTGCAAGGCGATTCTGCAATCAAAACTTCGGTACCGGAAGTGGCACGTTTCATTCTCGAGGGAGACGAGAGCTGGTCCTCGATCGCGAGACTTTGCCAGAAAAAGCACGCAAATTGTCTCTCCATATGATCGATATGTGCACCGAAACTAATTTTGCTACTTTGCGCGCTTGTCGATGGCCTGGACGCTGTACTGAGAAAGACTGATATCGAGGACAAGCATATCCTCATCGCAAGTCTCTTGTTGCGGCATTGGGTTTTTGCCTACGGGTCTTGCCGTGGGGACATCGCAAGATTCATATCCTACTCGCTATAAACTTTTGTTATTGTTGAATATGTATAGCGGGAATCCTCGTCACAGTGTTCGCATGGAAACATGGTACGCGACGTGCACGCCATCTGCAAGACATTGATATACATCTGGCACATTTAAAGTACGCTCAAAGTCACCTTTCCTTCCTACTTGGCTACAGAATAATATGAAACGTAAATTCGTTGGTACCCATTGCCGTCTTCACACTCGTGCACAGTACGATACGATGCACACATCCTCCCGACTGCACATGCATCACTTCGCTTCAACGTTCCAAAAAGGACCACTGCAAGCCATTTATCCATCGCATGAACAAACTACTGCCGGCACAATCATCAGTGCTGTCGACCGCTTCTGCACTCTTATCAACCACTGTACACACCAACAAGCTCAAAGCAATCACGGTCTCCACCTTATCCATCTCATCCATCTCAGCGATCTCTGTCGCCTACACATGTCTAATCTCCCAGTCTCGGAGGATTCCGGAGTTCGCCAGTCCGTATTATTCGACCCGCCCGAACAGGAAGCTATACCAGACACCGCATATAGGCTATATAGGAGCACTCACATGACGCGCAAAAAGAAACCCACCACGTCCGTCATCATTGGTCGTGTTTCTCTGCCTGCATTTCGCAATCCAGCCAATGAAAAATTTGCAAGCAGCGCCCCATTCCATCACGCTGCGTCTCTAGAGAAGAGGGGGCATGTACATGTACCTTGTGGACCGACGTCCAAGCCAATCGCTGAACTCAACACAACAGGCTCGACTCTCGGTCCGGAGTAACGGCTTTCGCGCGATGCGCCACTGCAGCGGCACATACATTTGCCACCGAGACAACCGCGATTTCCCTTTGACCCGGTTGCTGGTGCGGCATCTTCGTTCTCTCCGGCGCTGAAGATCGGATTATCGGTTTGGAGTGTGACAAACCCGGGCCCCGCGCGGTAAAAGCTGGATCGAGATAATGTGAGTTGTTTTCGGAGGTTTACACATGGCCGCTGCGCAGCTGCATTGGGCTGGTAGCCGGTGCGAGGTGTGGGGACATGTGTGCAGCGTGCTGCAGTGGAATTGTCTAGCGCTGCAGCAGTGTTGTATGGCGATTTCCGTATTCGCCTTGCTAGGCCTCCTTCTCGCTGATTGCGTGATTTGATGTTGTAAGAGAGCGTGGTGGGCGAGAGTGTGGGTGGAAAGGAGTGCAGTGGTCGCGCATATAGAATGTTGGGAAGGCGGAGTTGATGCGATGGTTTAGGGCGAGTGAGCCTGGATCAGGAACGCGGGTAAGAGCAGGCAAGAAAAGGCGAGATGGTGGGTGAACGGATGCTTGGGCTGGGGATTTTCATAGGACGATCTCGTTATAGCGGCACGTTTTGGTCTTCCCCTCCATCATCCATCGTGGAGATGAATGCAGGCTGGAAGATCACGGGTTTTCCCGTCTAGAAGTTTGTTGTTTCAATGTTGTTCGCCATGCAGTGAAGTATTGATTTTGCTGATCTTGAGCGCTATGGGATCAGGAGGCGAACTTGCGGGTCTGGAGCTGGATTTCGAACACATCGAGACGGGACGGAGTACCTTGGATTCTCACCGGTCAAGTTTCGTGTAAAGTGATTGCTGCGTGTAAGTGCAGCGTGCGCATCTGGACGTCGTAAACTGCAGCCTGTACCAATTACCTACTCCCTATCCTGGAAGGGAAGTCATAACTCGATTGGAACAGGCAAAAATGACCCGTCGATGGCGCAGCCTAACGCCGACCACAGACATTAACATCCCGATCTAATCAACATTCTATCGAAACCTTAAACTCAGATCTTGGGTCGCGGGACCGTTAGATGAATTCTACACCACCGAATGTATTCATAGCAATAAGTCGCCACCACCGCATCCTCTACTGCGGTTCGAAAAACGTGGCCAGGAGGGGTTCTTCGCCACTCGTTTATTACTAGAAAGATGTTCCTGGTTTAGAAAGGCAATAACCAAGATGTCGGGATGCTGCCGAGTGGTGTGCAGAGTAATGTGTTCCTGTCGTGTGTTGGCGACTTGAGGTGATGCTATGGGTACCTATCTCTCGACCACACTTCGCTTTCGTAATGGGACCGGCATCGCAAAGCGGCAGGTATAATTGACGCATGGCAAGAATGTTATGAGCATTGTAAGATGTTCACCTCCAACTCAGGTAGCGGCCCTTTTCTCGACAGACGCTCTGAAGTCTCACAACATGTCAGAACCGAAAGAACTAGCCAGCTGTCTAACGGCATGCCGAACAGCCAGCGTGGAGCAACAACGCCAGCCGCGACACGTCCCGCCGCCTCGCTTGCGATGCTGCGTGGCCAAGAAGCAATGGGCCGCTATAGATGTTATGACCGGGATGATCGGTGATATGGGATGGGATAAGCTCGGAGCAAGGGCAGCACTTGAGGGTCAGCGGACTTGCCTTCGGTACCGTTTTTTGGGATGGAACTACGAAGAGACGATGCGCGTGGAAGTGACACCCGTCGTTCTCTCAATCCGTCCAGCGCCGTCTTCCAAATCTATTCCCGTGCGAAAGACATGGCCACCCAGACGTTCGCCCCTAGCCCATCGCCACGCCGCCTTCTCACCCCAAGAAACTACGCCGATGATGACTTCTCTGAGCAAGGGACTGTCTGGCGCGCAGATGGACAAGGAAAATGGGAAGGTCTCGGTTGCACCAACCCGGGTATTATAAACAGGATTCCAATACGTGGTGGCCGAGCGAGCGAGCGAGCAGGCGCCCCCTGGCGAGCGGCGGCAGCGCCGCAATATCAACGGTCAGGCCAACGATAAGATCCGAGGCTGCACCAGCACAAGCCCGTTTGATAGCATCGCGTCATAACCATAGCATTGTATAGCGCGGGAAGCCGCGCACCATATGTAGAATATTCCTTCTCTTTTATGGCAAACTTGGGGTATAGAAACAGAGGAGTGGACCGTGTGCGAGATGGGAAGGTAGAAAAGGAGCGTGGAGAGTAGGGAAAGGGTGGGGAATGTCCGAGAGGGATGCAATAGGCAGGACGATGCGTCTCCACGTTCCGATGCGCAAGTGACTTTGCGCACACAACTTCCTCGTTCAGCACAGGACCTTGTTCCTCCGCTCTGAAGGAGTCGCTCCGCGAGCTGACTGTCGAACTCTGGTACCGAGTAGCTTAGGCAGCTTCTCATGGCCACTGGGGGCCACGAGCATGTGATGCTTACAGCATCGTCTTCATTTCGCGCATGTAACTCCAGGCTCCTGGTGAAGAATCAGCGTCGTCAGGGCTTCGTCTCGTGAACCACATTTGATATCTTGATATTACCATGAGTAAGATGTAAGAAGTGGGGACGCGTAAGTTCGTACCGGAGTGGGGTTTGAAGATTTGTAGGTCGCGCGATGTCAGCGCAGAAGCGGCTGTCCAACCTCGCGAAGCATGGTGATCGATACGTGCGCGACGCGTAACCACAGTCGCACATCGCATTCCCAAGCAACACCAGGTCCAGGCACACCTCCTCCGCGCCCGCAGCCTGGGGAACCAAAAACTTTCATGCGAACCTAGTTCTAAGGCACTTCAAGTCTTAAGATACACACACGCTCGGTTTCAGACGGAGGAGTCTCGCGTGTCACAGGTCTGTGCTCGCTTCGACATCAAAGTCTAGATGTAAGAACGACGTGTTCGCGAACAAGCATAACATCGACAACTAAGTTCTCGAACGCTTATTGCTTGTTGATTACAGATTATGATGGAGATCCTAAGGGTTGTGCGTAATTACAATTGGTGTAAAGATCTAGAAGGTTTCAGATATGGAAGATAGGGATTACGCGTTTGATGCCGCACCGCCGCCAAGTAAAGTGGTGTCAAGGAGATGCGTATACAACGAACGTGACGGGTAATGCGCGCGCGGAAAGCATGAGAGAAACATACAGGCTTATACAGCCTTTATACGCACACAGAAAGAAGACGGACGTATGTCATGTAAATGGAAGAAGGGGATATGCATAAGTGAGATACAGAAGCGCAAGACAAATATTCTCCTACACGTGCCAAATGTGCAAGGGGGAAAAGTGACATAGGAAAATAACGACATAACGTGAAACACTTCCTCGAACTGCGGGGAAAAGGTCCAATGCTTCCCAGGGTATATCTCCTCCTTTTTCTTTGGTGATGACTCGACTCCCAGCTTTGGATTTGAAGATTCTGAAACACATCCCTTGCGTATGGTTGCTGCTCGAGTCGCTCCCCCGTATCCCGTCTCTCTTCCACGTGTAAGAAATCCAGAGTGTTGTCAATGCCTCTATTCGTGGCCCAATGCTTCCAGTAAAGCGATCCCGAAACCGTGCGCAAATCGCTCCCGACGCCGCCCGCTATGCTTTATCAACCGTTCCCGAATGGCCTAATTCGTAGGTACCCCTGAAGCGAACAGCCCCATGATGTAATGTGTTCAACGAGTGTGGTGAAGCGAAGTATCGTGGTGCGTCGTGAAGAAGTCGATTACAATATTATCTTTCCTAGCCAACCCCCCAAGATTATGCCCAAGGCGCGCGCGTTGTAGATTGTGACCAGCACAACCCTAGATGTTGCTCTTCCTTCCCGTGATTACCCAAGTATTACGCGTGAAGCGTCTCGAATTGGTCGGTGAGTCACTGGAAAGACGGATTCGGATCGCTTGTCTGGTATGGCGGACCTTGGTCGCTGGAGCCGGGCGCGCCCAATTGGGTTTGCGTGTAACCACTGTGCTCGTCCTCCTCCTCTTCGGCCTCTATGGCCTCGATTTCCTGCGCCTTGTCTCTGCATGCGACCGGAGAAAAGCCGCTCCCGACTTTGGAGGCGATGATGCGCCATCGATCGTTCTCGTACTCCTGCATGGCGTTGCGAAGCTTATGGACCTGTATGACCCCTTTGGGTTAGCACCTCCGCGTTTGTGACTGCGCGACACGACGTCGTGCGTTTCAGGTCAGGGAACTCACCATTTCGTCAGTCCATACAGTTGTCTTGGCCTTGAGCTTCGTGCAGTACCGCACCTGTAAGGTGCCAGAGCTGCGACCGGGGAAAAAGTCGGCGATCTGCTTCCAAGCGAGGTTCTTCTTTTCCTTGAGGTCGATGAGGAGTTGGTCGTCTTCACTGGTAAACTTGAGTTTGGGACCGCGAGGGCGCGGCGCGGGCGTCGGCATGCCGTCCTGGCCAACGACGTTGGGCGGGCCATGGGTTTGTACGGGGGAAGATGGCTCGCCGGGTGCCATTTGGAGGCGCTTAGCAGGACGTTGGTTGGGGAGGTGGTGGTGATGTTGTTGGGGAAGTGAGCCTTGCGGGGTAGGCGGTTGCTGAGGATAAGGTTGAAGGGAATATCCTTGGGACTGGCCGACTTGTATGTGTCCTGGAGGCTGGCCATACGGGTCTTGTTGCTGCACGAGAGGATTTGGAAGATCTAAAGGCTGGAGATCCTCGGGACGACTGCGCTTGCGCGCGCTGCCTTGGGCCATGTGCGGGGGCTGCTGGTAGCCCGCGTAAGGGTCTGGCGACGGATGCGACATAGACTGGCGCAAGAGGTGGTGCGGATGCGTCTGATGCAGAGTAGTGTGTGTCTCGATATCTGAGTATGTCGGATGGGACGCGCCGCCATGTAGCGTCTGAGGGGGTGGCTGCTGCAGCTGGTAGTAGGCCGGCATGCCGTAGGGGTGATGGAGGCCATGATGTGGATGTTCGACGTTTGATGTCGGAATGTGATGCCCTTGGTCGGATTCGGCTGGCACACTGTAGTCGAGGTATTGGCCTCGGGAAGGACTCGCCAGCGTTGCGATTATGCATGGAGACTACCAGAGCTAGCTTGCTCTGGCAGGCCGCCTACGTGAGACCTGAACCAGAAGGGATACCCAGTTTGAGGAGTGCGTGGCCGAGTTGTCGAAGTTGTATCGCACGTGTTTGGGGTTGCTCGTGTTTTGTTATATTGACAAATGGTGCAGCAGGTAGAGCCAGGAGGGACGCGCCACTCAGATGTATCTTATCGGGTGTGTGTTATGCGTTGGGATCGTCGGATATAGCCTTGTAGAAACTAGACTGTGAGGTACGGAAGGGTGCGCTGTGCATTATAACAACTTGTTCGCGCTAGATGTAGGGCGAGCAGGCCAGCATTGAGAATCTCGGGCACTACAGTCCTTTGAAAGCCCGGTCCTGTGCAATTGCCACACGGACATCTGTGTCCAAGCACGAGATGCTATGGGCCTCTGCCTGAGGCGGTCTTTGTTCCTGATGGGTAGGGAATTAGCTGAGTAGGGCAAGCCCAGGACGGATTCTACGTCAAGCATAATGCGGTGATCAGTGACCGGGGCGAGGGCCAGGCACTAGATCTGGAGGGTAATCGCAGGTCATTTGCGCACTCGCAATGCTGCGGGCCAGTGCTGTGAATGGCTGACGGCGCAAAATGAGCGCCTGCACAAGGTACTTTGCCCGCGCTCCAATGGTGCATGGGCGGGGGTGCGAAGATGGTACGTGCCACCGATGTCTCGATGCCGTATTTCTAGAATGCTCAGAGAAGATCTCCAGTGCCGTAACAGCTGCTGCAGGCGCGATCCATGGATCCAAGGATCACAGCATCCTGGTGCTGAGGGCGTGCAGAGCGCTCCAAGCGTGGTGGCCAGGAGCGGCGCATTAACAGGCGATTAACAGGCGCGGCGGCGAGCAGGGGGGAAGATGAGCAGTTCCCAAAGCGGAGCCGCCACCTGCCAGACGGCGGCGACAGCTGTAGTCCATGCCATATTGAACGAGACGGACGGGGGGACCAAGCCTGGGAGGGGCGCGGACGGAACAGCGGGGGTTCATGCTGGAGGTTCGACGTGCCGTCGAGGCCGCTCGGGTGAATGGTACCTGAGGCATCGTCATGGCATTCGACGCCGCGACCGCCTGCCCTCATCGAGGGCCAAGGGCAATGCCTGGGAGTGCCTCTCCCGTGCCGACCGTTATGGGGCGCGGAGAGGGCTCATGCTGTTGGCTTCTGGCGTGGTTCTCGGGTCAGGCAAGCAAAATGCCGGCACTGGAAGCGGTCGTGCCGTAGCACCCGCCTGAAAGCCGCGAGCGGCAGGTGTGCCAGGCGAGAGAGGTGCTCACTACTCTCAGACGCATTGGCATGGATGGCCTCACATTGGCCCATCGGCTCATGCACACGCGGTTTCAGGACGATATAGCCTGACCCATGGCTATATGCGGCTGGCCATGCTCCCCGCCAGCATTCAGGATCGCCGGCGCCACGGGAATGTTCCGACAGCAGCAGCGGATGACGCACGAGAGAGAGGACTGCAGCGCGACCGAAGGCTGCCTGCATGTGGTGGCGAGGAGATGGGCGCAGCGGAGAATAGCGCGCGTTATACCTGAGACACGTTGGTGGTGGTGGTGGTGGTCCTGGTGGTGAGGGCGCTGGGGGGGGGATGAAGTGGGGTTGGGGGAACGCGAAGCGAAGCGAACCAGCACGAAGGCGCGCGCCGTGGTGGCGCGAACGCGAACTGCAACCGTGACAGGAGTGAGGAGCGCGCAGCGAGGAGCTAGCTCGGGGGAACGGCGACGGCGACGGCGACAGCAACAGACAGCTTGGCCCACCGATCTACCCGCCCCGACGACGACGCGCTCTCGCATTCATCTCTCGTGCTCGATCGCCACAAGTTGCCCCATCTCCGCGCCCTACCGTGGCGGCCAGACTTGGGACAGAGACGAGATGCACGACGAGATGAACGACGAGACGCGACGAGACGAGACGAGATGAGATGGCCACACCGCGCTGCACGTCGTGCTGCGCCCGAAGGCTGCCGCCGCACTCGTTCGTCGGCGGCCCGCATGCGGCGGCCACTTCATCAAAAGGATGGACAGGTTGGACTGGCCGACAACGTTGTGGCCCTCGCGCGCCTCAAGACCAACGCGAGGTGGGAGCGCACGTGATCTGTGCGGCCAACGACAGCCAGGGGCGTCCCTACTTGTTGGCTTGCCCACCGCATCGAGACCGTTGTTGTCGTGCCTCGTAGATACGCCTTACCGTCTTCTCGCACGTCCCGAGCCACCACTCTATTAGCCATTTAGGCTGTTCCCTCGCGCTCACTCGCACGCCCGCTGTTGACGTGAGATCTTGTCATTCGCCATTGCGCCTATTCTTATTGCGAGTCACGACTCGCAGCTTGCGGTCGCGGTGCCCTCTCCCATCGCCCACGCCTGGCTCGCTCTGCAGCTGCGTACAGTCGTGGTGCCGCGTCTGACAAGAAGGATGCGCTGAACCTCACGCGTCGTGGAGGCCCTAGCCATCTCACTCTGCCTCCAACATTCCCGAAGCCACCGAATTGCGCGCACCGTATAACAACTCTGCTCGCCCAAGCTAGGCTACGCCATCCGGCTCGATTCGGTAGCGCAGCCACCAGCTTCGTCCTGGACAGTCTGCAAACTGGCGCAACGCGGGGCCATCGCGACAAGATCTCCCGATATCAAATTGATAGCGCGCGGGAACAGGAACATCCGCAGTGACGCGAGCTGCGGCTTGTAGCATCGCCACACGACGGCCGGCTGCATGCAGGTGCCACAGCTAGCGACGATGTCGGCGACGAGAGATTGTCGAACCGTTAGGAGCTTGGAGGCGACTTGTTCCTAGGGGATCGACCTGACCTGTTGAAACCAATCTGTAAAGCTGCAGCACATACCGAAACAAACACGAAAGCCATGAAACAATACATAATTCGATGCGACCAATAACGGCCGCCTTCACCGGACCCGAAATCCGGGAGCCATCTGTGCCCCGGACTCGGCACGGACCCGCGCCAGGCCTCCAATATCGAGCAAGCAAAAATTAGCCCAGAACAGACGTCGCCAGAACCCAACCCGGCTTGAAAGTGCAAGATGCGCCGTAAAAGCCAAGACAGAAGGGATCCAGTATGCGACAATACGCATGGAAACCCCTCTGGACATTCCTCGCAGACTGCGACTTGCAGCCCGAGCTTTGGCCTGGCCGATACCGTACCATGGAAGAAGAGACGCGAGAGAGGGAAACAGTAAAGGGAAGAGGAGACCGAACCAATGTGAAACCGTTTTGACCGGAAAGAAGACCTGCATCTCTCGTATGCTCCATCACCAGGAACCATGTCCGAGGATACCGGTGACGATGAACGGCCGCCGACAGAAGCTCGCACATGCAATACTCGACGCGGAAAGGAACCAAAAAGAGTTGGTATCATAGGGAAGCCCAACGCGCTAAAACCGGCAAGATGCAGACTGTGTCCATCAAGTGCATACATCGCTCAGATCTTCCCACCAAAATGCTCCTTCGCATACTGCTCGCAAGCCTGGGATCGTCAGCTCGAATGCCTTTGACCATGGGAGAGGGAAATCATGTGTCGAGCTTACTTTGGCGGGTTTCCCGACCTTTTGACCAATGGACTTCCACTTGTTGGCGTCGTACTCCTTGATTGCGGCCAGCAGGGCTGCGCTCTGTTTCTTTTTGGTCAGCATGTGTCGCTGAGATGTTCTTCAGATGCTCAAAATGCAAGAAGAGGCCCACCTCGTCTTCCCCGAACTCGGCATAGTGCATGTCCTGCGCGGTCGTGGTCAGCCAGCGGGCAGCACAAACGGCCAGCAGACGACCTACCTTGTACCAGTGTTTCTTGACGCTGCCTTCAGTTCGCTGCGGAAAGGTCTGGAGGCGGAATGGTTAGCCACGGCGGCTCCTTACACGATCCCGTTGGAGCAACATGTGCGTTGGAACTGTGTCGCAGGGACTGGTGCTTCTCTACCTTTGCGATCTCGCTCCAGCTGTTGCCCGCGTCCCGCATCTGCTTCAGCCGCTGTTCCTCGGCCGGCGTCCACGGCGTATTCGTCCGACTTTTCTTGGCCTTGGGCTCTTGCGCGGCGACCTCGAGCTCGGTGCCGGACGCAGCTGCTGCGTTGGCGGGCTGGGGCGCCGACGCGGCGATAGGGCTCGCCATCTGGTCCTGCGGCTGCGCGAGGCTCACAGACTTGCGCTTCCGCGCGTTGCCTGGTGTCGGCGTCGGCGTCGGCGGCTGCGGCGCCGTTGCGTGGGAGTCTCGAGACGCCGTGGTGGCAGACTGGAGACTGGGCAGCTCGCTTGACGGGGCGAACTGGGCCGCCTGCTGTGGACTCGCCGTGATGGGAGAGGGTTTCAGGCTTCGTTTGGGGGCAGGCGAGGCACTGTGAAACGGAGAGTACCACGTCAGCTCGTCGGTAGGGAGGGTGGAGGTCAGGGTGGACGTGAAGGTGCTGAGCGCCGGCCGAAGCAAGGGCGAATGTGCACTGGAGGTTTGAAGATGGACTCACGACATGGCGAGGGGCGGACTGAAGGCGACGCGGGGCTTGTTGACAGCTTCACTTGTGAGTCTAGGTGCGCCTATGCAGTGAGGTCATGCTCGAGACGGGGAATTCAGGACCGCACGCTTTGGGAAGGACAGCCAGCGTAGAGGCGGTAGATCATGATGATATTCAGGTAGGCAGATCGCCTGGCCCGGGTGCGGACGCTGATCAAGTACATGGAATACACGAAAAGGTCAGGTTCGCGCGGAGCGAGCGAATGGGAGGGGTGCAAAGCCGTAAGTGTGGAGGAACGACCGGGATACATTGGGAACAGGCCAGCCAGGTGCCGGGCGGGGAGGACCCCAGAACGGGGTAGCCCAGGTACCGGTACCTGGCCTCTGGTGAATGGCGTGCGGGCGGCGAGGTAGAGGTACTTGGGACGGGGGCTGCAGACAAGAAGCGGGGTAATAGCCTCCTCTAGGGCCCTGTATGAATTAGGTGGCTTCACGCCTGGCGACGAGGAGACAAATCGTCGAGGCGGGGGCGGCAGCCAGCGCGTGACGACCCTCATGCATGAAAGCATGAAGTGCAGCGACGGATCCAGTCGCGGCCACGGACAAGACGACACCACCGGCCCAGCCTCACACGGCACAGCGCCCGCGCCCTCGCCCTCGTTCCAACACCACCTCTACGACCACCGCGCATCGCGGTGCTGCGCTGCGTGCGGAGCATCCGCGCCCGCGGTGTGGTGCACTGTTGGGTGCGGGTGGTGCTGGTGGTGCTGCCGGTGGTGTTGCTGGTGTTGGTGTTGGCCATGGGGGGGTGGAGGTTGCGCGGGGAGTGGAGCGTGCGCCGGTCGGTGTTTCCCTCTGAAAGCTCGTGCCCTCCGCAGCGTCATCGGTGTAGGAAGTCACGGCGGCACTCCTCCTACCACCGTCCCTC
>Ga0247803_1001016_pt1 | contig 14828 bp, 12 predicted proteins | sample UWRJL014104B1_FD_180928 | JGI IMG/M metagenome (GOLD analysis project Ga0247803, IMG submission 180928) | Plant litter microbial communities from Arlington Agricultural Research Station in Wisconsin, United States - UWRJ-L014-104B-1 | ecosystem: Environmental > Terrestrial > Plant litter >...
CAATTTCTTCCGTGGTAACGATGGCGATATTCCCGGTGACTTGGTGTACTTCCAAGGGCACATTTCTCCCGGCATATACGCTCGCTCTTATGTAGAAGGGCGCTTGAATGAAGCACATTTAGACAGCTTCCGTCGCGAAGTCAATGGCGGTGGTTTGTCATCTTACCCACATCCATGGTTAATGCCTGACTACTGGCAGTTCCCCACAGTATCTATGGGCTTGGGCCCTATTAAAGCTATTTATCAAGCGCGTTTTAACCGCTATATGGAAGCGCGCAGCCTCACGCCAGTCAGCGACCGTAAGGTCTGGGCATTCCTAGGCGATGGAGAGTGCGACGAGCCAGAAAGCTTGGGTGCTATTTCTCTCGCCGCGCGTGAGAAATTGGATAACCTGATTTTCGTGATCAACTGCAACTTACAACGTTTGGATGGCCCGGTACGCGGCAACAGCAAAATCGTGCAAGAGCTTGAAGGTGTATTCCGTGGCGCTGGCTGGAACGTGATTAAAGTTCTGTGGGGCGCAGGTTGGGATCGCTTGCTTGAAAAAGACAAAACCGGTTTGTTGCAACAGCGTATGGACGAAGTTGTCGATGGCGAAATGCAAAACTACAAAGCCAACGGTGGCGCTTATACCCGTGAACATTTCTTCGGCAAATATCCTGAGCTGTTAGAGCTTGTGAGCGATATGAGCGACCAAGACATCCTGTACCTCGCGCGCGGCGGTCACGATGTTAAAAAGGTGTACAACGCTTATCACAACGCGGTAAATACCAAAGGCCAACCAACCGTTATTCTTGCTCAAACCGTTAAAGGTTATGGCATGGGTTCATCAGGCGAAGCGATTAACAAAACTCACTCGGCCAAGCATTTGGCGGTGGAAGATCTTAAAAAATTCCGCGACCGTTTTGAATTGCCCATTAAAGATGAAGATCTGGAAGCCTTACCTTACTATCGCCCAGCAGATGACAGCCCAGAGATGCAATACATGCACTCTCGCCGCAATACCTTGAAAGGCTATTTACCGTCGCGCAAAGCGGATTTTGATGCAGTCGTAGCACCGGAATTAGAAGCTTTTGCAGCGCAGCTTAAGAGCACGGGGGAGCGTGAAATCTCTACCACCATGAGCTTTGTGCGTATTCTGTCGTCACTGGTAAAAGATAAGCAAATCGGCAAGCAAATTGTTCCAATTGTTCCCGATGAAGCCCGTACCTTCGGGATGGAGGGTATGTTTAAAACCGTCGGTATTTACTCTTCCGAAGGTCAAAAATATACCCCGCATGATGCTGCTCAAATGATGTCTTACCACGAATCGGCTACCGGCCAAATTTTGGAAGAAGGTATTAACGAGGCCGGTTCAATGGCGTCGTGGATTGCCGCTGCAACGTCTTACAGCAATTACCGCGTCCCTATGATTCCGTTCTACATTTACTACTCCATGTTCGGTTTCCAGCGTATAGGTGACTTGGCATGGGCGGCAGGCGATTCACAAGCGCGCGGTTTCTTGATGGGTGCAACTGCTGGCCGTACCACCTTGAACGGCGAAGGTTTGCAGCATCAGGACGGTCACAGCCACGTTATGGCTAACACCATTCCTAACTGCCGCACTTATGATCCAACTTACGCCTATGAATTGGCGGTGATCATTCAAAACGGCATTAAGCGTATGTATCAAGACAAAGAGAACATGTTCTATTACATCTCTTTGATGAACGAAAACTATCAACATCCAGAAATGCCTGCTGGTGCTGAAGAAGGCATTATCAAAGGTTTGTATTTGTTGGAGCAGGGTACTGGCAAAGCCAAAAACCGTGTTCAATTGATGGGTGCTGGTACTATTTTGCGTGAAGTGCGTTTTGCCGCTGAAATCCTGCGTAAAGACTTCGATGTTGAAGCCGATGTGTGGAGCGTAACCAGCGTGAACGAATTGACCCGCGATGGTCAACGCGCAACTCGTTGGAATATGCTGAATCCAACATCTGCAGCACGTAAACCTTACATTACTCAGCAGTTGGAAGGTCGTCTTGAAGGTCGTAATGACCCATTCATTATCTCTACCGACAACTTAAAAACCTACTCTGAGCAACTGCGCGCTTATATTCCAGGTACCTATACTGTATTGGGAACTGAAGGTTTTGGTCGCAGTGATACTCGTACTCAATTGCGTCATTTCTTCGAAGTTAACCGTTACTTTGTAGTTATCGCTGCACTTAAATCTTTGGCAGATCAAGGCAAGATCAAGCCGGATGTAGTCGCTAAAGCGATTAAGAAATTTGGCATTGATCCCGCAAAAGTAGATCCAATGAGCGTTTAAAACTAAGCCGCCCTCCCAAAAGGAGGGCGGCCTTGTATTCATGCGTTGAATACAACCAGATTGATTAAATGATGAGGTAGCCGTTTCAGCATAAATGCGTATACGGCATCCTGTTATCTTGAACATATGAGGTTTAACCAGTGGCAATTCAATCAATTAAAGTCCCGGATATTGGCGGCGCAGAAGGCGTTGAAGTTATCGAAATCTCCGTAAAAGTAGGCGATGTTATTGCCAAAGACGATTCGATAGTGGTGCTTGAAACCGATAAAGCGTCAATGGAGATTCCGGCCAGTGTAGGCGGTAAAGTGGTTGCCATTAAGGTAAACCTTGGCGATAAAGTATCTGAAGGTTCTGTGCTGTTGGAAGTTGAAGCAGAGGGTGCGGGCGTCGCTACGTCTGCTGAAGCAGCAGCTCCAGCACCTGTTGCTGCACCTGCGGCAGCGCCAGCCCAGGCTCCTACGGCACCAGTTGCGGCAGCCGCGAGTGCTGAGGTGACTCTTGCTGTACCGGATATTGGCGGTGCAGAAGGCGTAGAAGTTATTGAGATTAACGTAAAAGTGGGCGATGACGTTGCTCAAGGCGATACTTTAATCGTGTTGGAAACGGATAAAGCCTCTATGGAGATTCCTGCGGAAACTGCGGGTAAAATCCTGAGCATATCCGTAAAAGTAGGCGACAAACTTTCTCAAGGCTCTGCCATCGCGGTTGTTGCTAGTGTTGGCGGCGCAGCGGTTGCTGCACCAGCGTCAGCTGCAGCACCTGTTGCTGCTCCGGCTAAAGAATCAGCTCCAGTAGCTGCCACAGCGGTGGCTGCCACACCAACTCCTGAAGCTGCTGCCGTGGAAGATGTTGTCCAAACTGGCGATGTTTACGCTGGCCCAGCGGTGCGGAAGTTAGCGCGTCAGCTTGGTGTTGATTTAGGTAAAGTGAACGGTTCAGGCCCACGCAGCCGTTTGATGAAAGATGATGTGCGCAGTTACGTTAAGCCAATTGTTGTTGCAGCTCAGTCGGGTGCGCCACTCGGTGGTGGTTCAGGTATTCCGCGTGTTCCAGCAGTTGATTTTGCCAAGTTTGGTGAAATCGAAACTGTAAAAATGAGCAAAATCAAAAAAATCACTGCAGAAAACATGAGCCGCAACTGGTTGAATGTTCCGCACGTTACTCAGTGGGACGATGCTGACATCACTGATTTGGAAGCCTTTCGTAATAGCATGAAAGCTGAAGCTGAAAAGCGCGGCAGCAAACTCACTCCATTACCTTTTATTTTAAAAGCTTGTGCAGCGGCGTTGGTTGCTGAGCCAACGTTTAACGTTTCTTTGCATCACGATGGCGAAAGCATTGTGCAAAAGAAATACGTTCACATAGGTATTGCGGTAGATACGCCCAACGGTTTGATGGTTCCGGTTATTCGTAACGTAGACAAAAAAGGCCTGTGGGAATTGACCGACGAAATCAATGCCATGGCCAAAAAAGCACGCGAAGGAAAATTATTACCAGCCGATATGCAAGGCGGTTGCTTCACCATTTCTAGTTTGGGCGCATCAGGCGGCAACGGTTTTACACCCATCGTAAATGCACCTGAAGTTGCCATTTTGGGCGTGTCACGCGCGCAAATGAAACCTGTGTGGAACGGCAAAGAGTTCATCCCACGCAATATGCTGCCATTGTCTTTATCTTACGATCACCGCGCTATTAACGGTGCTGACGCTGGCCGCTTCTTCACTTACTTAACTGCTGTTATTGCGGATGTAAGAAAATTGCTTTTGTAATTTTTAACCTGTAAGTGTGCTTTAAGAAAAGGTCAGCATTGCTGGCCTTTTCTGTTTTAGTGATTTGAATTATCTAATTTTTAAGTTGGTGCTTAAGTTAGGTGGTTTTTATAAATAGGGAGTCGTCATCCTCGCGCAGCGGGGATCCAGCTGTTAAAAAGCAAAATCAAAAGCTGGATCCCCGCTGCGCGAGGATGACGACTCCCTGTTAAATTGATCCAGTATTAAAACAATAAATATTCTCCGGCAGTGGTGCTCATTCATCTTTAACGAGAGATTAACTATGCAGCGAATAAATAAAACCAAATATATTTTTGTGATGATTGCAGTTCTTGTGAGTGCGTGCGCCAGTCAAATCATTACGCGCATTGACGACCCGACTAATACTTACAACGCACAAACCACCTACCAAAAATTGATTGGGTCATATCCCTTTATTAACATCGCCAGTACCGAACTGCCTGCGAGTGTGAAAGCAATTAAAAACATTACCTACGTGCAATACGGCAATCGTGCGTTGCAGTTAGATTTGTATTTGCCAAAAAGCGCGAACAAACAATTAACACCAGCCATTGTGTTTGTGCATGGGGGTGGTTGGAAACATGGCTATCGCGAAAATTTTACCCCCATGACTATTCGTATGGCAGAGCAGGGTTACGCGGCCGCAACTGTTTCGTATAGATTATCGCCAGAAGCGCAATATCCAGCTGCAGTTCATGATGTTAAAGCTGCTGTGCGTTGGGTGCGTGTCCACGCAAAACAATATGGGATAGATGCGCAACGTATCGCCATTGCGGGCGGCTCTGCCGGCGGGCAAATTGCAAGTTTGGTTGGCGTGACCAATGGCGAAGAAAAATTTGATCAGCAAATGAAAGGTGGCAAAATTTCCAGTGCTGTACAGGCGATTATTAATATCGATGGCTTATCGGATTTCACCACTGAAACTGCGTTGAAGTTTGAAGATGACCCTAACAAAAAGCCATCGGCAGCAGGTGCATGGTTTGGTGGGCGTTATGCTGAAAAAACTGAATTATGGGAAGAGGCATCGCCCATTAATCATGTGACTACAAATACTCCGCCAATTTTATTTATCGGCAGTGCGCAAACGCGCTTTAGTGTTGGCCGCGAGGAGATGATTGAAAAGTTGAAGCCATTGGGCGTTAGCACTCAAGTAGTTCTGTTGCCAAACACACCTCATTCGTTTTGGATGTTTGACCCTTGGCTTGAGCCAACAGTGAACGCGACCGTTGAGTTTTTAAATCAGCAGTTCACTATTCAAAAATAAATTGTTACAAGCCATAACGATAGTGGCCAGTAATTTTAAATTCAAACAACATATCTTCCAGCTGCGGGCCAGCGCCTATATTGTGAACTATCAATGGGCGCTTGCCATCGTCTGATTTTTTATCGACAACAATGCCAATATGCGGCAAGTTGCCAGATACCATCCACGTAACGAGATCACCGGGTTTATAGTCGCTACCGTTTGCAGTTACGGGTAGCACTTTGCCAAAGCGGGCGAAAAAAGTCTGCAGGTTGGGTACGCGGCGATGGTCAATATTAGTATCAGGTTTAGTTTGGCCCCAATTTCGTTTTGCAGGATAAAGCGCAAACGATTTACGAATGTCTTCGTGTACCAATTGTTGTAAATCTATATTGAGTTTGCGATAAGCACGTATCACAACATCGGTGCACACGCCAAATTCTGCGGGAACATCGCCATTGGGGTAGGTAATTTTAAAATAGGTACCGTTATAACTAACACGGCTCTGGGTTTGCTCAAGCGCGGCGGAAGTAAGTTGCTGGGTTTTATTTGTTTGCGGCGGCTGTGCCAACGCAGAAGATTGCGCCGAAGTAGAAAGTACAAAAGTAGAAAGTACAAAACAACAAACCGCTAAAGCTATTCTGTACATGTTTATTAATCCGGCTGCTTCTGTTGTGTAAGGACAATTTGCCAGTGCAATAATTGCTGAAACCAGTGTAGGTTTTTCGCTAAAAGTCCCACACACAACAGCCCTAGTATTACACCGCTAGAGTTTGCAGCAATATCAAAAACATCAAAAGTGCGCGGCGGCATAAAATGTTGGGCGATTTCAATTGCTATGGAAAATAAAATTAAAAAACTGGCGTGCTGCCAGAGTTTCCACAACGGAAATGCAAAACTAATGGAGCCACTGGCAATAAAATAACCGGTGAAGTGCATTAACTTATCGTTAAACATGGGGACTGAATTTTCAGGGCTGGGCGTTGACCCCAAGTAGATAAACCCTGCAAGAAGTATAAAGAATTGCATCAAACAAAGCGGTCGCCACAAAAACATAAAAAACTCCCATATTCTGTTGTGCGCAGAATAGCATTAAGTTCTTTGTGGTGTGGGTGAGATGATTATCAATAACAACTGGCGTTATTTAACCAGTGCAGCCATTGGCTCGGCGGCATATAAATCTTGAGGCGTGTTGATGTTAAAAAAGGGATCGTAAGCATCTGCTGAGAATTCTACTTCCAACGCCTCTTGCGCTTTCATCCAATCTTGTAAGCGCGGCGCTTCACCGGTGATAAGTTGTGCAGAAATCTTTGAGGAAACTGACGTGTGCCACAGTGAAAAAACGGGATGAACCCGCAATTTAGATGTTGCTACAACAATTGTTTTATTAGATTGCACGGCTGCAGCCAATAGTTTTTCAACTACATCGGTCGGGAAAAAAGGCGAATCTGAGGCGAAACTCATTAGCCATTCGTGTTTTGGGGTATTGATTTGCATCCACGTAAAACCAGCTTGAATACCCGCTAAAGGGCCAAGATGGTTGGGGTTTTCATCTGCAACCACGGGCAAGCGAGTTCGTGCAAAACGCAAGCTATTGCCGTTGGCGTTGAGTAAAAGGTGCTGAACTTGAGGTTGTGCGCGGTCTATAGTGCGCTGTAAGAGCGTTTTGCCCGCCAGGGGCAACAAACACTTATCACCACCGCCCATACGGCGTGCGAGGCCGCCCGCGAGGATAATGCCTACAACAGTGTCTAAAGCTTTCATACGTAATTAGTAACACTCAGTGGATAACCCGATATAGGATTTCATATAAGAATATACGCCTACATAAGCTGTGTGGATTTGCAGTATCCAGTGTGGCGTATAAATTTACATTTATGCTCAATCTAGTTTAGCTGTTAGTTGCTATTGCGCCCAAGATTTTACTGTTCTTATTCCATCTTTCAGGAACTAATCGTTGTAAAAGCTATTGGCCAAATAATAATAATTGATTTTGCTAATTCTACTCCCTTGTCTAAGATAAGTTTGTACTCTAAAACACACAACTAAAGACAAATGTACGGAGATTTATTATGACTGAAACCACTTTAACGACCTCGGCGGGCGCTCCGGTTGTTGATGACAACAACAGTATCAGCGTTGGCCCTCGTGGCCCTTTAACATTCGATAACCATTATTTGTTCGAAAAGCTGGCGCATTTTAACCGGGAGCGCATTCCTGAGCGTGTTGTACATGCGCGTGGCACAGGTGCCTATGGCCATTTCACATTAACCAAAAGCTTGAGCGAATACACGATTGCCGATTTCCTGCAAAACGTAGGCGATAAAACCGAAATCTTTCTGCGCTTCTCTACCGTGGGTGGCGGTCAGGATTCCAGCGATTATGCGCGCGACCCACGCGGTTTTGCGGTGAAGTTTTATACTCGCCAAGGCAATTACGATATTGTTGGCAACAATACGCCAGTGTTCTTTTTGAATGATCCCATCAAATTCCCGGATTTCATTCACTCGCAAAAGAAGAACCCGCAAACCAACTTGCCAGACCCAGCGGCAGCGTTTGAGTTCTGGGCCAATCATCCACAGTCATTACACCAAATGACCATACTGATGTCGGATCGCGGTATTCCTCTGTCGTACCGCCATGTTCACGGTTTTGGTTCGCATACCTTGAGTTTATGGAATGGAAAAGGCGAGCGTTACTATGTGAAGTGGCACTTTAAAACCAATCAAGGCATCAAAACGCTCACTGCTGAAGAAGCAGCACAACAGCCCCCGTTCGGTGCGCAGCAAGATTTGGTGGATGCAATTAATCGTAGCGATTTCCCCAGCTGGGCGGTAAAGATCCAAATTATGACCGAGGTGCAAGCAGAGACTTACCACATTAATCCGTTTGATTTGACCAAAGTATGGCCACACAAAGATTTCCCGTTGATCGAAATCGGTCAGTTGGAATTGAATCGCAATGTACAAAATTATTTTGCGGAAACAGAACAAGCCGCTTTTGCTCCCAGCAATCTGGTTCCTGGAACTGGTGCATCTCCCGATAAAATGCTGCAAGCGCGTTTGCTGGCATATCAGGATGCTCATCGCTACCGCGTAGGTGTCAATCACAACCAGTTGCCGGTGAATGCGCCGCGTTGTCCGGTCAATCATTACCAACGTGATGGCGCAGCGGCGGGGTGCCCGTTCGGTCACGGCAACCAAGCGCAAACCCGTGAAGTGAATTACTATCCGAATGATCGCGCATTACAAGGCGCTCCAGTGCCTAACCCTGCATTTAAAGAGCCGCCTTTGCGTTTGAGTTATGCCGTTGCTGATAGATACGATCAATTGAGTGAGGATTATTATTCACAGGCGGGGGATTTGTTCCGCTTGATGACAGATGATCAAAAAGCTCAGCTAACGGGAAATATTGCGGGCGGTTTAAAGCAAGCTAACACCTCGATTCAAACGCGTATGTTGGAACAGTTTGCCAAGGCCGACCCAGATTATGCTGAGCGGGTAAAGGCACTTTTGTGATTGTTGTTCGATAGCAATAAAAACGCCGCTGCATTAGCAGCGGCGTTTTTATTTGTACTGGGTGTTGTGATTAACAGGCTGCTCGATTAAAGCTTCCCTGCCACTATTTGCTTGTGAGCATAGTCTACTGCGCGTGCAGTTAAGGCCATGTAGGTGATGCTTGGGTTTTGTGTGCCAGAGCTTGTCATACACGCACCATCAGTCACAAATACATTGGGCACATCGTGCATTTGGTTCCATTTGTTGAGCACGCTGGTTTTTGGATCTCGCCCCATGCGCGCCGTTCCCATTTCATGGATACAGGCTCCTGGTGCAGTAGCATTGTTGTACGAAGTGATATTGGTACAACCAGCGGCTTCCAGCATTTCTAACGCACATTTAACGCCATCTTCACGCAGCTTATGCTCGTTATCACGCAGCTTCGCATCAAAGGTGATGAGCGGCATTCCGTGTTTGTCAGTCTTGCTATAGTCGAGGAACATGCGGTTCTCATGATATGGCAACATTTCGCCAAAGCAGGTCATGCGCACACTATAAGTACCCGGGGAAAAGATCACGTCTTTCAATGCACTACCAATAACGCCTTCCGGAGCATTATTAATTCGTTGCGCCTCACCTTGATAACCAAAACCGCGCAGGTAATCCGCTTTTTTTGTTTTTTCATCAAGATTAGTGAAGCGCGGGATATAAAAACCCGTTGGTTTACGGCCTGAATAATAAGTCTCTTCAAGTCCCGGCAAAATACCGGAAGCGCCCATACCGTAATGGTGATCCATAAGATTGTGGCCAAGCTCACCACTACTATTGCCCAGGCCATTAGGAAAGGTCTCTGAGCGGCTATTAAGCAAAATGGCGGCGGTACCTATAGTGCTTGCATTACAAAAAATAATGCGCGCTGAAATAGTTGATTGCTCACCCGTTTCCGCATCCTTAACACGCACTCCAGTTGCCCGGCCACTGGCTGCATCATAAATAATTTCTTGCACTATGCTGCTGGGGCGAAGAGTTAAATTGCCGGTCTCTTCCGCGACTGGCAAGGTGGCTGATTGGCTACTGAAATACGCACCAAACGGGCAGCCGCGCCAGCAGCGGTCGCGCGATAAACATTGGCTGCGTTTACCTTTGTGTTTGTCCGGTTTGTACTCGCTCAGGTTGGCAACACGTCCCGGCGTAACGACTCGCCCCGGAAATTTTTCTGCAACACTTTCTCGCAAATGTTGTTCAGCACAATTGAGTGGAAATGGTTTTAAAAATACGCCGTCAGGAGCTTGCTTCAGGTTTTCTGCTTGCCCACTTACACCTACAAATGTTTCGACGTAGGTATACCAAGGTTCAATATCGGCGTAACGAATCGGCCAATCGATCGCGACACCATCTTTTTTGTTGGCTTCGAAATCAATATCGCTCCAGCGGTAACATTGGCGTCCCCACATAAGTGAACGCCCGCCAGTGTGATGGCCGCGAATCCAATCGAAGCGTTCAACTTCCTCATAAGGATATTCGTCGTCTTTATTGATCCAGTGTTTGTTTGCCTGTCTAACCCACCAGGGTAAGCGATCCTGCTTGTGATAGTGAGTCGCAATTTCCGCCTGTGGAACCCGGTCGTTGTGAGGAAGATCCCAAGGGTCCATCATCGCTGTAGGATAATCTCCATGTACCACGTCACGCCCGCGCTCAAGTACAAGGGTTCTGTAGCCTTTAGTGCAAAGTTCCATAGCTGCGTAGCCGCCGCTAATGCCGGAGCCAATGACAATTGCGTCGAAATCGGTTGCTGTTGTTCTGATCATTTTTAGAGTGCCCACGCTTTATTGTTAACTTCATCGACTGAAATGCAAGGTTTATAAACTCCGGGAATAGGCAAATAATTTAAAAACTTTTCGCCAATTTCTTCAGTCGTTAAGTAATACGCAATGACTTGTTGCTTAAACTCTACCAAGGCTTTTTTTGCGCTTGTTGTATTATCACTTTGATTCAGTTCGAGTGACTGTAATGTTTTTACCTGAGCTGTTGGTGATAGCTGTAAAAATTGTTGTTGGCCTAGATATTTTTCCAGTACCGACCAATTGGTTTTGAATTTGGCTTGATAAGTGGAATTAAAAACTTGGCCCAGCATTGAATCGATTGTGATGTGAACCTTTACATCGGTTGCGGAAGGGCTGTCGGTGCGGGGCAAAATGGTGTCTGCTAGCAATCCAACCAGCGCAAATTGCTCCGGTGTAAAAAAGTGCAAAAAACCGGGGTTAGAATTTAAGGCCGTGCCTGCCGGTTTGTTTGGTTCAGGCTTTTGCACTGAACAACCCGATAAAACTGCACTTGCTAATGATGCGGATACAGCGCTACCGGTAATCCAGGCGGTATACCTGAGAACTTCTCTTCTGTTCATGGGAGGTTGCCTATATGGGTGATGTTTTATTGTTTCATGTGACTATTAATTGAGCTTTTCTACAAACTAATTTTCATATAATTGATAGTGACATAAGGTATCGGTGGTGTAAATTAGTGGGCAGTCGGCGGTGTCTGCGACCTATGAGAATTGGTTTATTTGCCTTACAAAAGTCGTGTTAGCATGACATTACTTAACAGGATATTGCCTTCATTATCTATTAGAGGGCTTCAGCAGTTTTGCTATTTGTTCTTTGGGGTTAGCATGGATTTACATTTGGAAAACTTTCGCCGCGAGTACACGCAAGGTGGATTGGAGCTGGCGGATTTGAACGCTAGTCCGTTTGAACAGTTCAATCGCTGGATGGAGCAAACCATCAAGTCAGGTATCCCAGATCCCAACGCTATGACCATTGCTACAGTTGATGCCACTGGTCAGCCATCGCAACGCATTGTGCTGCTGAAGCATCTCGACGAAAAAGGGTTTGTGTTTTATACCAATCTGAATAGCCGCAAAGCGCAGGAGTTAAAACAGAACCCAAAAATCAGTTTGCACTTTCCCTGGTATTTTTTAGAGCGGCAGGTAAAAGTCTGTGGTGTTGTTGAGCAGTTGTCAGCCGCAGACGTGTTGAAATATTTCATCTCGCGTCCGCGTGAAAGCCAGTTAGGTGCCTGGGCTTCGCACCAGAGTCGTCCAATCTCATCGCGCGCATTGTTGATGCAGCAATTCGAGGCAATGAAAAATAAATTCGCCAAAGGTGAAATTCCTGTACCTGATTTTTGGGGCGGTTTCCGCGTAAAGCCGCATCAAATAGAATTTTGGCAAGGCGGCGCGGCAAGGTTGCATGATCGCTTTCAATACAACTTGCAGCCGGATAACTCTTGGGCGATTGAGCGTTTGGAACCTTAATTTTCATGCGCGATGTTGTTTCAAATGTAGGTTAGGCGCGAGCACAACGAGCGCCGTAATCCAACACAAGCAACGCAGAAAAATTTATGCAAATCATCACCCTAAAAAATTTCGGCGCCGCCGATGTATTAGAGCTTGGCAATTCCCCAATCCCAACTCTAAAGTCAGGCGAGGTTCTAATTCGCGTCCACGCAGCAGGCATCAATCGCCCCGATATTTTACAGCGCCAAGGGTTGTATCCCGCGCCTGCGGATGCATCGCCCATTTTAGGTTTAGAAATCGCCGGTGAAATTACGGCGCTCGGTGAGAATGTAACTGAATGGAAAATTGGCGATAAAGTTTGCGCCTTGGTAAATGGTGGTGGTTACGCTGAATATGCCGTTGCTCCCGCAGTACAATGTTTACCTATCCCAGATCATTTCTCATTTATTCAAGCTGCGGCTTTACCAGAAACATTTTTCACCGTATGGCACAACCTGTTTCAGCGCGCGCAATTAAAAGCGTGTGAGACTTTATTAATTCATGGCGGCACTAGTGGAATCGGCACAACTGCAATTCAATTAGCGCTTGTGTTTGGTGTAAAGGTTTTTGCAACTGCTGGGTCTGCGGAAAAATGCCAAGCGATTGAATCACTCGGTGCGGTGGCGATTAATTATCGAGAACAGAATTTTGTAGCTGAAGTTAAATCAAAAACCCAAGGGCAGGGCGTTAATGTCATTCTAGATATGGTCGGTGGTGATTATATCCAGCGCAATTTTTCTGTTGCCGCGAAAGATGGCCGTATAGTAAATATCGCATTTTTAAACGGCAGCAAAACTGAATTAGATTTAATGCCGCTGATGTTAAAGCGCTTAACGCTTACAGGCTCAACTCTGCGGGCGCAATCGGCAGACGTTAAAGCCACAATTGCGCAAGAATTAAAGCAGCAGGTATGGCCACTGCTAAACCAGCAAAAAATAAAACCGATTATTGATTCAGTATTTCCTTTCAGTGAGGTTGCAAAAGCGCACGAGCGAATGGAATCAAGTCAGCATATTGGGAAGATAATTTTAGCTTTAGGGAAGTAGTCATCCTCGCGCAGCGGGGATCCAGCTTTTGATTATGGTGTGTTAACAACTGGATCCCCGCTACGCGAGGATGACGATTCCCTATTTAATTCGTTGTGCATAAAAATTTAAGTGAAATAAATATGAAAAACTCTCGCCGCCCTTTAGACGGTATTCGCGTTATTGAAATCGGCCAACTACTTGCAGGGCCATTTGCCGGTTGTATGCTCGCGTACTTTGGTGCAGAGGTTATTAAAATTGAACCGCCAGAGGGCGACCCTATTCGCGGTTGGCGGGTGTTGGAAAACGGCACTTCACATTGGTGGCGCAGTATTGGGCGCAATAAAAAAAGCATTACGCTTGATTTAAAAAAAGCTGAAGGTCAAGCAATCGCAAAACAGTTAATTGATTCTGCCGATGTCGTAATAGAAAATTTTCGCCCCGGCGTTATGGAGGGCTGGGGATTAGGGCCGGATGAAATAAAAAAATCCAACCCTAAATTAGTCTACGCACGTATTTCTGGTTATGGCCAAACCGGGCCTTATGCAAGCAAACCCGGTTTCGCTTCTGTATGTGAAGGCATGAGCGGTTTCCGTTTTGTGAATGGATTTGCCGACCAAGCGCCAGTGCGCCCTAACTTAAGTATTGGCGATACTATTTCTGGCATACACGCAGCGCTTGGTATTGCGTTAGCGTTGCTAGAGCGCGAAAGAAATAGCGAGGGCGATGGGCAAGTGGTGGATGTTGCACTTTATGAATCTATGTTTAATTTAATGGAAGCGGTGGTGCCAGAGTTTTCTGGTGCGGGTGTGATTCGTCAACCATCAGGCACCACCGTTACCGGCATTGTTCCCACCAATACTTATCGCTGCAAAAATAGAAAATACGTTGTGATTGGTGGTAACGGCGATTCTATTTTTCAACGGTTGATGACAGTGGCGGGTCATCCAGAAATGGCTCAAGATCCGCGCATGGCTAATAATGCTGGTCGCGTAATTCACGAGGCAGAAATCGATCACGCGCTAGCGACTTGGTGCTTAAGTAAAGATTCCGAAGAGATTTTGAATTTACTTGATAACGCGCGCGTACCGGCAGGCCCCATTTATAATGTAGAAGATATGTTTGCAGACCCACACTTCAATGCGCGCGGAATGTTTGAGCAGGTTGAAATTAACGGTAAGCCGTTAAAAATTCCGGCGATATTGCCAAAGCTTTCTGAAACACCGGGCCGCACTGATTGGCCGGGCTTGGAAGTTGGCAGCCATACACAGGAAATTCTTAGCAGTATTTTGAATTTATCCGCAGCCGATATAGAGCAGCTAAAGCAGAAGAGTGTTATTTAATGATGAATTTAAAACCGGGTTTATATCGCCATTATAAAGGCAATGATTATTATGTGTTTCAAGTAGCGCACCACAGCGAAACGCGCGAGCCTTTGGCGGTTTATCAATGTCTATATGGTGATTATTCATGGTGGGTAAGGCCATTAGTCATGTTTACAGAAACCGTAGAGATCGGCGGTGAAACTATTCCGCGTTTTCAATTTGTGCGCGAGCTTTTGGCAGATGAAATCATCGAACTTACCAAGGGACATGTGCGTGACTGATTTGGAACTGCAGGCTGTTGAT
>Ga0247803_1001020_pt1 | contig 14799 bp, 18 predicted proteins | sample UWRJL014104B1_FD_180928 | JGI IMG/M metagenome (GOLD analysis project Ga0247803, IMG submission 180928) | Plant litter microbial communities from Arlington Agricultural Research Station in Wisconsin, United States - UWRJ-L014-104B-1 | ecosystem: Environmental > Terrestrial > Plant litter >...
AACTGCTCCAATATTTGGAAACAAATGAAAAGATTACGCTAAAGGAATTTAGTAAGCTTTTACGATGCTCTTACAGAAAAGCGCAAAAGATATTGGTTAGCTTAATTTTAACCAATGTTATAAAATCGAATACAACCGAAAAAGAAGAATATTTTACTGCTGTTAAGTAGCAGCTAAATTACCTGATATCTTTTTGCCAGGTTGAAAAATATCTTTGATAGACTTGGTATTTATTTGCAATGAAAATGCTAAAATATATTTAGCATAATACTTCGCTTGTTTGGTAAAGTTCAGTATTATAATAAATTCTTCTTTATCTTATCGATAAAAATATACTCCGCCAATCTCTTTTTTGAGGTTTTAAAAACCGACCTTTGCAAGCTTATGTTTTCCAAAATTTACAAAAAATACAAACCTTATTATAAAGAAAATCTTCATCTGGCTTTGCCAATTGTTGGTTCTCAGCTTGGGCATACTCTAGTGCACATGGCCGATAGCATTATTGTTGGCCACTTTACAGATACGGTTCAACTTGCAGCTGTTTCATTAGTAAACAGTATTTTTATGCTTATTCTCGTTATTGGATTAGGTATTTCTTATGGCATTACCCCTTTAATTGCACAAGAAAATGGCCGAAATAATTACAACGAATGCGGTAAGCTTTTATCAACAAGTTTAATTATTAATATTTGTGTTGGCATTATTTTATGTATTCTTGTTCATTTTGGAGTTTTATTAATAATTGATCATTTAGACCAAACTCCTGCCGTTGTTGGATATGCAAAACCATATCTAAATTTACTTTCCATTTCGATAATTCCCCTCTTAATTTTTCAAACATTTAAGCAGTTTGCCGAAGGGTTAGGTTTTACTAAACAAGCTATGTTTGTTTCTATATGGGGAAATTTGTTAAATGTAATTTTAGGAATTATTTTCGTTAAAGGCATGTTTGGCATTAAGCCGATGGGTGTTAGCGGAGTTGGTTTAAGCACCTTAATTGATCGTATTTTGATGGCAATCGTAATGTGTATTTACGTTTTGCGCTCTCAAAATTTCAAAAAATACCTTATCAATTTTAAAGCAACCTTTATTGATCAGGGTAGAGCCATAAAAATTATAAAAATTGGCGCTCCTGTTGCTATGCAATATTCTTTCGAAATTAGTGCTTTTAGCGGTGCTGCTGTATTAATTGGAACCATTGGTGCAGTTGAACAGGCGGCGCATCAAATTGCAATTAGCCTCGCTGCAATGACTTATATGATTGCCAGTGGTGTTGCATCTGCTGCTACTATTAAAACAGGCAATAATTTTGGTAAAAATAATTTTGATGATTTACGTAAGTCGGCCATTGCCAGTTACCATGTTATTTTAGGTTTTATGGCGATTACTGCAATTATTTTTATCGCTGCTAATAATTTACTGCCTTTCATTATCACTGATGATTTAGCTGTAATTAAAATCGCTGCTCAATTACTAATAATAGCAGGCTTTTTCCAATTGTTTGATGGAACACAGGTTGTTGGCCTGGGTGTCCTTCGCGGAATTGGTGATGTTAATATTCCAACTTTTATAACCTTTTTAGCTTATTGGGTAATTGGTATTCCTATAGGCTATTTACTAGGTTTTAAACTTGGTTTGGGTGTAAATGGAATATGGTACGGCTTAACACTTGGTTTATTAAGTGCCTCTATCCTATTATTTTTACGTTTTCAGAATAAAACAAAAGCTTTGAAGGGATAAATTTTATAACAGAAACAATGCTAATTCGTAAAAATCGGAAGTTTCTGTTTAATAAATTAACAATGATTTATTTTCCCCCAACGTTTACCACAACTCCAATGGTAAAGATGGAGTTTCCAGCCGACATATATTTTCGACTCTTTAAACCAATATTTGTACTGGTTGTATATTGCAGTTGAAATGTTTTACTAAGTGCCATACGTGTAAAGAAAACAGGCTCGAAAAATATATTATCTTCTTTAGGCTGAACAACACCATTTATAAAGAATCTATCCATTGTAATATGGCTAATTCTAAGTGCTGTACCATAATTTATTGGAAAGTCTGTACCGAAAAGGTGAAGATTGTTTTTCTTTTTGGAACTATAGTTTACCTGTAGAAATGCCTTTCGGTAATCAACTTCTTGCACTTCACTACTGATTAAAAGATCATCTTTATAATCTCTAAACGTGATATCGCTCCAACCCTTTCCAACACCACCATAAATTTCAATAATTCGATTGTTATCTGGTCCGAAAGTATCGAAGTAGCCGCCACCAATTTCTATTAGCTTATGACCAAAGTCTTTTGATTTTCTTTCGTTATTCATTGTTGAGCCACTAAAAAGAACACCAATATGATCGGAAACTGCGTAAGCACCATTAATGCTTGCATTACCTTTTAACGAAATATGTGCACCGCCGCTAAATTCGCCTTGTTTACTCAACATTGGAGTATTTGGGACATTTGGCATGTAAACTGAAGAACAACTCGCTAAAAAAAGCGCTAAAACTGGGATGGTATATTTTAAAGATTTAATCATAGATGCTTTATAAACAGAATTTCTAGACAAAAATTGTGCTAGAGTTTAATATTCATGAAATCCATTACTCGTTTAAACTCCTCATGAAGATTTGCCTTTAAATGAATTGGCTCGGAAGTTATAGGATGTTTAAAACTTAACTCAGAAGCGTGCAAAAGCATTGTAGTCATGTTCCATTGCTCCAAAAAGAATTTATTTTGCTTATTACAGCCATGAGTTCTATCACCAATAATTGGGTGTAAAATATGACTGAAATGTCGGCGAAGCTGATGCATCCTTCCTGTTTTTGGTGTTGCCTCAATTAACGAATATCTTGATGTTGGATGTTTTCCAAAAGCTACATCTACTTCAGCTCTCTGCAGGGTTCTAAATGCGGTAAAAGCATCTTGTAGAGTTCCATTCTCTTTTGCCAAAGGATAATCAATATCCATTGAATCAGGGGTGAAACCACGCAAAATAGCTAAATATTTTTTATCAGTTTCAGTATTCATAAATTGCTGATGCATAGCGATTTCAGATTCCTTGTCAAAAGCAAAAAGTAATATTCCACTAGTTTTTCTATCCAATCTATGCACAGGACTAACATGTTTCCCAACCTGATCGCGAAGCATTTGTAAAGCAAACTCCGTAGCATCTCTTGCTATTGATGATTGATGAACCAATAACCCATGTGGTTTATTTATGGCAATCAAATTTTCATCCTGGTAAATTATCTCCAACATATTGCCGCGAAGATAAGCATATTGTTAAGTAAACAAATCAAAAGCTAATCTGTAAGTGTTACAATGCGCATCAACAATATCTTTTATGTCTGTAGAATAACCGCCTCCCATGCTTACCTGAACAGGTAAGCTTTTAGCTTTACAGGCTTCGAGTACAATTTGATCCCTTTCTTTGCAAGCTGCCTTGCTAAGCGAAAGCTTTCCTAATTTATCCGTAGCGAGCACATCAACACCTGATAAATAAAATACGAAATCTGGTTGCGCTTTTTCGAAAGCTTTTTCTAAATTTTTAGTTAAAAGAGAAAGATATTCAAAATCTTCCATTCCATCACCTAGCGCTACGTCTAAGTCAGAAATCTCTTTTCTAAAAGGAAAATTTTTATCTCCATGCATTGAAAATGTAAAGACTCTTGATTCGTTTTTAAAGATTTCTGCAGTTCCATTGCCTTGATGAACATCTAAATCTATAATTAATATACGATTAGATAATTTGTTATTTAACAAATAGTTAGCAGCAATCGCTTGATCATTTAACAAACAGAATCCTTCTCCCCAGTTACTTCCTGCGTGATGCGTTCCCCCTGCAACATTAAAGGCAATTCCATTGGCTAACGCAAATTTCACACCATCAATTGTACCTTGTGCAATCCTTAATTCGCGTTCGACTAATTGCAGATTTAACGGAAAACCAATCCTGCGCTGATCTTTTTCAGAAAGCGTTAAATCTTTAAGTTGCTTCCAATAATTTTTATCGTGTGTTGATAGAATCTCCTCTTCTTTAGCAGGCACTGGACTAAATAAATTACTTTGCTGAATGGTTCCTTCGTGCAGAAGTTGTTCAGGTATTAATTCATACTTTAACATCGGAAAACGATGTCCTTCTGGTAAAGGGTGTGCATACAAAGGATGCCAGGCAATATAAATCATCAGTTTAAAATCTCCTCGACATGCTTCTCAATATTGTCACAAATTTGAGCTACTGGCAAGTCGTTTGCATCTTCGCCAAATGGGTTTTCTATTTCTTCAGCTATAAGCTCTAAACTCGCTAATACATAGAGGATAAAGGGCACAATTAAAACCAAATAGTAACCTAAACTAAATACCCAGCCAATAGGAATTGTAAGTACATAAATAAATATGAATTTCTTTATAAATGCGCTATATGAAAAAGGAATCGGGGTATTTTTGATTCGTTCACAACCACCACAAATATCAGTAAACTGATTTACATCATTGGTTAAAACAATTAGCTGCTCCTGCGAAATCAAACCTCTTTCTAATAACTCGTAAAGGCGGGTAATCATACTGCTGGCAATTTGATTCGGAATATGTTTGCCGGCATCAACTTCAATTAAAAAACTGTTTTTTCCGAAGTATTGCTTTTCGCGAAGATGCTCTTTTAAAGCAAAAGCATATTTAGGAATACCGTATTCAAAGAAACGTAAATCATCTTCTGGTAACTTCAATGCTTTAATTTTCATTGCAAAATTGCGGCTAACATTGGTTAATCCACCTAATAACTTACGTCCATCCCACCATCTATCGTAAGAAGTATTGGTTCTAAACACCAATAACATGGAGATTACGAAACCTAGTAAGCTGTGCATCATTCCAATATTGCTTACATAATCACTTTTAGAAAGTTTAAAAACGTTGAGCTCTAAAAAGGCAACTAAAGCAGAAAAAATTGATACGCTAACCATTAAAGGCCATAACTTTCGGATGGTATCGGCCTTATGAACTTGAAAAATAAAAGTAAACCAATCTTTAGGGTTATAATTAATCATTTGCTAAGCGTTTAGTATTTTTTGGCTCACTTTTAAAAGTGCTTCCCCTGTTAAATAAATATCTTCAAAAGAATTGTAAAGCGGAACTGCACTTAAACGAATAACATCAGGTTCACGCCAATCGCCCAGTATGTAGTTTTCGAATAAGCCATCAAAAACTTCCTTGCCTTTATCTTTTGCAATTATGGATAACTGAGCGCCTCTATCTTTCGGATTTTTAGGCGTAATAATTTTATATTGCTCAAATCCTAATTCTTTATTTACTTCATTTATAATGAATTCTAAATAATTAGTTAAACTAATACTTTTATTCCTAAGCGGCTCTATAAATCCTGCTTGCTCAAAAATTTGTAGTGAAGCATGATACAAAGCCATAGGCATTACCTGTGTGCAGCTTATCTGCCAGCCATCGGCGCCAGCTTCTGGAATAAAACCTTTTTCCATTTTAAAACGCTGGTTTTCCTGATAACCCCACCATCCTGCAAAACGATTTAATTTGGTATTTGAAAAATGTTTTTCGTGAACGAAAATACCGCTAATACCGCCTGGACCAGAATTTTGATATTTATAAGAACACCAGCAAGCAAAATCTACATCCCAATCGTGGAGTTTAACGGGCACATTTCCCGCTGCATGAGCTAAATCCCAACCTACCATAGCTCCAATTTTGTGCCCAGCTTTGGTAATTGCTTCCATATCATACCACTGACCAGTATAATAATTTATTCCTCCGAAAAGAACCAACGCTATTTCGTCTCCATTTTCTTCGATTTTAGCAACGATATCTTCAGTCCGCAATGTTTCTTCGCCTTCAATTGGAAAAACCTCGATAATCGCTTCTTTCGGAGCGAAACCATGAAACCTCACTTGACTTTCTATTGCATATTGATCTGATGGAAAAGCACCACCTTCCATTATAATTTTAAACCGCTTTCCCTTTGGCTGATAAAAACTAACCATCAATAAATGTAAATTAACCGTCAAGGTATTCATTGGACAAACTTCTCTAGGAGAAGCGCCAACAATTGGAGCCATAAGCTTTTTTAATTCTTTATGATAAAACATCCAAGGCTCTTTGCCTTCAAACCATCCTTCTACTGCATGGTTAGCCCAATTATCTAATTGACGTTTTAATACCTCACTAGAAACTTTAGGTTGTAATCCTAACGAGTTACCACATAGATATATAAATTCTTTTCCATTCTGATTTGGAAACAAAAACTGATTCCTAAAATCTTTTAATATATCTGCTTCATCCTGCGCTTTCGCGAAAGTTAAGTTGTTTTCAAAATTCATTTTTCAATATTACAAAAAAAGCAGGTATTGTTGCCAACCCTGCTTGCTTTGAAGTTATTTTTAATTAAAACTTTATTGTATCATGCTTACCTAAATCTGGGGTGTCGCCAGTAACAACTGCTTTTAACATACTAAATAGCACAACTATTTTTGACGATGAAGCATCCCAATATTCAGCCTCTTCAGGAGTAACCTTTATCAATATTAATCTCGGATCTTCAATACCATCAGGAAACCATGCTTTCACGAAAGGCGAAAAGTAAGCTTCTTTTCTAACTCGATCATCAACCAGCTCGGCTTTACCTTTTACAGTTAGATAAGTGTTTTTAGATGGATCGCTGTAAGCCAGTAAAACATTATCGTCTTTAGAGATTTCTTTTGATTTAGGCGAATATTCATTGGTATAAAACCATAAACTTCCGTCGTCTTCTATCTTTGCTGTTCCCATTGGTCTACTTCCAAATTCATCATCTGATGAAAATGTGGTAAACATACAAGTGCGAACACTTTCTGCCATTTCTTTTAAAATTGATATATTTTTCTCGTTTTTCATAACTATAGATATTTATGAAAGAACAGATACAATCAATGAAATGTTTCAAAAAGCTAAACCTTATTTGGCTTGCTTACATATTTATTACCTTTAACAAAGAACCGTAGAGGCAAAAGAGCATGTTCCTGAGCATAAGCGACACCAACTCTTGGCGATATAGAAATTTGATCAGGATTAAAATAAATTTGATGATCCTCAATCCAAATCTCATCACCACTCAAATCTTTAGCATTAAACGTTCTATCAATCCCTAAAGCCTTTGCAGCAGACCCTGGACCAGCAGAAATTGCTACCTTAGTGCGAGGCATACTTCGTCGTTCTTCAATTATTTCTACGCCAATTAATGGCTCAATACTTCGAACTAATACTGCATTCGGATTATCTTTGGGAGATGTTACAACGTTAAATAGATTATGTATTCCATAACATAAGTAAACGTAAGCTATCCCACCTTGAGCAAACATTGTTTCAGTCCTTGCTGTTCTCCTACTGCCAAAAGCATGCGAAGCTTTATCTTTAATTCCGAAATAGGCTTCGGTTTCAGTTATCACACCTGCAGTAATTTCGCCCTCAATCTTTGTATACAAAACCTTTCCTAGCAAATCCTTCGCAAGTGAAATCACATCCTCATTAAGGTAATAATCTGAGTTTAATTTCAAAATAATTATTTAAACTATTTATTTAATATAATTGATATAACTTGCTCTAAATAAATTTTATCCATTTCATCAAAGTGATTTAAAAATTCACTATCAACATCAAAAACACCAATAACTTTATCATTTTTAATTAGAGGCAAAACGATTTCAGATTTAGAGGCAGAAGCGCAGGCAATATGCCCTGGAAACTCATCAACATCGGGAACAATTATAGTTTCTCTTTGCAGCCAAGATGAGCCACAAACTCCTTTTCCCTTTTTAATTCGCGTACAAGCTACTGGACCTTGAAATGGCCCTAATACTAACTCATCATCCTTAACCAGATAGAAACCTACCCAAAACCAATTAAACTGCTCTTTTAGGGCAGCACAAACATTTGCTAGATTTGCTATAAAATCGGTTTCTCCATAAAGCAAACCTTCAATTTGAGGAATAAGTGATCTATATTGTTCTTCTTTCGAAGCATTTCTGGTTATAGTTAAATCTTCTGCCATTTTCTAATTTCTAATTAAGACAAAATTAATCAGGATTTACCATATTTAACGCATTTAAACAATATATGACTAAATTTTGAACGACACTATATTCTTAAAATCATTAGTTTTGACCAAATTAATCCTAGTTAATATGATTGTAGCTTTAACCATTACCAAGTACCGCACCCTAACTATTCCATTTGCCTTTTTAGGCATGGTAGTTTTGCGCTTACCGCTTTGGTTAAACAAAAAGTGCAATTTCTGGAAACTTATGGGAAGCGGCAAAAATGCTCAAGTCGATTTAGCACCAAACTTTAAACATTGGGCCATTTTAACAACCTGGAACAACAAAACGGATTATGAGCAATTTAAAATAAATTCCTTATCGATGAAATGGTTTCGATTTTTCGGAGCTGAAGAATTTACAATCTTACTTAAACCTTTATCCAGCCATGGCTTTTGGTCAGCTAAAGAGCCTTTTAAAACTGAAAAAATTAATCAAAACCCTAATGAAAGAATCGCAGTAATTACCAGGGCAGCGATAAGATTAGATAAAGTAAAAGAGTTTAGACAAAACATCAAGAGAGCCGCAAGTAGCATGAGAAAAGCTCCTGGTTTTATTCTTTCGGCAGGGATTGGTGAAAATCCGTTTTTAGATCAGGCTACTTTTTCGGTATGGGAGAATGAAGAAAGTATGAAAAATTATGCATACAAGTCATTTGATCATTCTGATGTAATTAAGCTTACTAGAGAAAGAAAATGGTATTCAGAAGAACTATTTGCTCGCTTCGCTATTATCGAAGCACATGGAACCTTAAACAACCAGGCAATTTAAAATTCAATCAAGTAATAATTTACAAATTAAGATAATGAGAGTTATAGCAGAACTTCCACACCCAGAATGCAAAATTACCATCTTTTCAATGAATCAAAAGTATATCGCCAAATTTGAGCAAGGTACTTTTGAGCAAAGTTACAAGTTAGCAGAACTTGACTTGAGTGGAGGAGGTGTTAATGATGTGTTCGAAATTTTAGACGAGGATTTTATTAACACCGTTATAGAGCGTTTTAAAATTATGCGAAATGATTTTACAGCAGCATATAAAAGACATCAATTCTAACAATACAATATATAATATACTGATAGTAAGGTATTTAAATACGTAAACAGAATTTAATTTTGTAAAATATACGCCTTATGGTCTTAAGATTTAAGTATATTTCAACAAATTGATTATAAAGATTAATATAACTAACTGACATAATGATTATTAAGCAAATAAACAAAATATAATTTTGTCGCCTATTTTTGCCAAACATCTGGGAGGTTTTCGAATTTACAACATCCAAAAAGGATTTTACTCCTACTGTTAAACTCAACAATAGCTAAAATGCTTTCTGTAGTACAAACATGAAAAATGCCCTCAACTTCTTAAAGTTGAGGGCATTTTTTATATAAAATTTATTTAGAGATTAAAGCAAAAAAAGGAGCTGCAGCATCTAGAAATAACTCTTGCTTTTCTAAATATTTTATGAAATCACGGTATCGTGAACCACTACCCGATACCAATTTTTAGAAAATTTTTCTACGGCATCTAGATGTGTTTTATCTTCCTGATAAGCATTGTGATCGTCAATATTAGCAAACGTTATAGTAAGCGAATAAGTAAATGAATTATCAGTAACCGGGCGAACTGGTGTATTTGCCGCCAAGCCATAGTTTAATGTTTTGATGTATTTGATTGGCTTTAAGCTTTCGAAAAAATTTGCAAATTCTGTTATTTGGGCTTTTGTTAATTGTGGCTTTAGCCAAAACATTACGAAATGATGAATTTGGCCTTTATCAATATTATTATCTTCAATCATGGGTCTTTTTTCTTTAAATATAGAAATGATTCTTTCAGACACAAAAAAAGCGTTCTGATTTAAAATCAGAACGCTTTTAAATATTTATATGAAATTAGTTTTTAGGTTGCACACGGCCTGATTTTCTGTCTTCGCCTCTACCGATTAAATAACCGCCACCAGCTCCGACTAAACCGCCAATAATGGCTCCTCTGCCTTTTTTCTTATCAATTAATGCACCGCCAACTGCGCCAGCTGCACCACCAATTACCGAACCTTTTGCAGCATCACTCCATCCTTTCTTTTTTGCAGTTGGTTGTGCGCCACCATAAGCACTCGAACTACCACCAGAACTTGCATAAGAACGAGATGAATTAGCACCTGCTCTTCTTGCTGCAGCTAGTTCTGCCTGATGCTTTGCTTCTTTTTCGGCTTCAACCTTTGCAGTTGCAGCTCTGTTAAAGCTATCTAATCTTAAACTATCCTTAACAGCTTTAACTGCTAACTGTTTTTCGGCTTCTTGTTGTTTTAGTGCAGCTTCTTCTTTTGCTTTATTATTACAAGCAAACATTACTGAACTCAATGCGATTACTACAAATATCTTTTTCATAACTTAATTTTTATTTGAAATTCGTTCCAGGGTTACCTAATAACTGAAACAGGCTTCGTTCATGTGTTTTAGTTAATTACACATAGTAAAGAAAAAATGATGCCAAAAAGTTTTAATTTGTGTAATTAATTTACTAAATCAATATACCAAAAACCAAAATCTTCTGATTTTGAACCACTTTCATTATCTAATTTTGGATTGTTGTAAGTTCTATAGACTAGCTCTCCTAACTCGAAATTGATTATTTTTTTAAATATTGGTCCTTCGAAAGCAAAAGTATGAAACTCACCATTTTCTCCGCAAGGGTCGATATTTTTGGGTAAGGAGCTAATTAAATCCTTGCCAATTACTTTTCCACAGATATATTGAAGACTTTGTTGAGCACAAACAATGATGGTTTTATAGTTCAGTTTAAGAAATTCATCAATTAACAACGTTGTATCTTTTTTCCATAGAGGAAAAATGGCTTTTAAACCTATTTCTGAAAGTTTTTCTTCACGATACTTGCGCAAATCTTCTAAAAAAATATCGCCAAAAATAGAATACGTAATGCCTTCATCTTTAAATTTTGATAGATAATTACGCATGGTATTGTCGTAGGTTTCCATATCTGGCATCTCTGGCAAGCGAATTTGATAAAGTGGAATACCAATACTTTCGGCTTGTTTAAGCAACAAGCTTTCTCTTACACCATGCATAGAAACGCGATTATATTTTTCGGTAACTGTGGTAACAAGATACTTTATTTCTATAGTTTCGTCTTGTAAGGCATAATGTAAGGCAAGTGTACTATCTTTTCCGCCGCTCCAATTAAATATACAAAGTTTCTTATCGGTCATTTGAAAGAATTTCTTTAAGATATGCTACACCATTCACGGCAGTTTGTTCTATAGTTATAATATTTCTGTAACGACCGACATCGGGTATTTTAGGATCGATTATATATTTTGGAACTAATGAAGGCACAAAATCGATTAAACCTGCGGCTGGATAAACGGCAAGCGATGTACCAATAAGCACAAAAAAATCTGCCTGTTTACAGATTTTAGCGGCTACCTCTATCATTGGAACAGATTCTCCAAACCAAACAACATGCGGTCGCAACTGAGAACCTAACTCACATAGTTCGCCCATTTGTAGTTCAGAACCTTGAATTGGATAGGTTAAGTTCGAATTTCGATCAGATTGTGATTTCGTTATGATGCCATGAAGATGCGTAACTTTTGTTGAGCCTGCTCGTTCATGCAAATCATCAATATTTTGAGTAATAATTTCAACATCAAAATCATTTTCCAGTTCGGCTAAAATGGTGTGCGCCTGATTTGGCTGTGCATTTAGTACCTGTCTCCTTCTTTCGTTGTAAAAATCCTGCACCAATTCAGGATTTCTTTCCCAGGCTTCTGGTGTTGCCACATCATAAATATTGTAGCCTTCCCAAAGTCCATCAGAATCGCGAAAAGTTTTTAGACCACTTTCTGCACTAATCCCTGCTCCTGTTAAAACAACTAATTTCATTATCGATTTAAAACTTCAATCTTCGAGTAGTTTACAAATTTACTGGCAATATGCTTGTTTGCTGTAAATATTTCTGGATGAAACATACAAGCCAAAGCTTCTATTCCCTCGACCAAAGTGCCGATGCTTGGCTGTGTAAACATATCAAAATCGGCAATGTAAACCTGATTATTTATAACCGCTTCCAAATCATCCCAGCTCTTTTTCGAGGTAAGTAATGGCATTTCTTCTATACTTCTGGTTACATCAAAACCGCATGGTGCAATAACCAAAACCTGTGGATTGTATTTAACAATTTTGTCCCATTGAGTTACAATAGAATCTCCTGCTGGATTAGAAAGCATATCTACCCCACCTGCAGCTGCAATTTGAAATGGAATCCAATGTCCGCAATTGTATATTGGCTCAATCCATTCCATTAACATAATTCGCTTTAATGGTGCTTTATTTGCTCTTAATTCATCAAGAATATAATCTGTTTTCTTTTGTAGGCTAGCCAGATAGTTCAAAGCAACTTCTTCCTTCCCCATCGCTTTTGCAATTGTTATGGCGCACTCAAAAACATCTTGTAAATTATTTGGCGATAAAGGCACAAGTGTTGGTGTTTTACTGAGTTTCATTACAGCAGTTCCAGTACAAACCGTGTCGATGTTGCATACCTCGCAAATATCTTGTGTAAAAACGATATCAGGCGCAATGCTTTCCAATAATTCATCATCAACCCAATACAAACTTTTTCCCTGCGCTTTTGAGGCTGAAAATATTTTATCAATTTCTATACTTGTGTAATTCTTTCCTTCTAATATGCAACGAACAATTTTAGGTAGATCTGCAGCTTCTTTAGGGCACTCGAAAGTAACGCCATAAAGATATTCTTGCAAACCCATATCGTAAATCATTTTGGTAGCGGCTGGTAAAAAGGATACAACTTTCATAATATGTTAAAGGTAAATGGGTGATAGAATGTATGTAGCGCTGTTAACGCTCAATGTTAAAGATAAAAAAAAATCCTCTTTTGAAATTAATCAAAAGAGGATTTTTATAATTCGTTTAAAGAATAATTATACTTTTTGTGTTTGTAACTTAAGTACAGGATATTTTGCTTTTAATATTTCGAATGCTCCGAAAAGAATTGCGCCATAAATTACCGTTCCTTCTAAAAATCTAACTTCGAACGGAATTGCTCTTTCCAAGCATAACCAAAAACCTGCTAAATCTTGTGTATAAGATGGGTTTCTAAACCAGATCGGGAAATCGGTTACAATCCAATGAATTAATACAATAGTTAAAGTCGAAGCTAATAAATTTGCAATAGTTATGTTTTTAAGCATTAATCTTCCAACTAAAACCATTAATGCAAATGCAAAGTAAACTACGTACCAGCCTTCATATAAAAACCCACTGCTGTATTTACTAAAAATGGTGGTCGATAAAACAAAATCGCTTAAAAATAAACTTAACAACGGAAAAGCAAATGCCTTTAAATTATCCTTAAAGTAAGCACCACCAAAAAGCGCAACCGCACCAATTGATGAGAAATTAGCAAACTTTAATTCATCTGAATTAAATGTTACCAGTAAGCGGAAGCCCGTGAGCACCAATATCATTAATAATAACAATATTGTACGTGGGTTAAATTTTAAGTGAGCCATGTTATTTCAAGTATTTAGTATAAGGCATTAAATATTAAATATTAAATTTAATGCCTTATTGCAAAGTTAATTTTTTATTAGCGGATATTAAAACTTACGCCTGTATTAAAATTGAAACCCAAGCTGTTATAACCGATAATTTCATTGTATTTTGTGTTTAATATGTTTTTAGCATCGAAAAATATTTTAACACGTTTATTAGCTAACGAATATTCTGCATAAGCACTTAATAATTTGTAAGCAGGTAAAGTATCAACAGTGTATGTGCTAAAGTTACCATCAGTACGATTACCGAAATAACGATAATTGGCACTAACATATAAATCGGTAGTTGCCTGTACACCAGCAGTTATGCCGAAAGTATTTTTCGGTCTGCGGAAAAGATAATCTGCAATTGCATTATCAACGAAGTTAAATTCATTTCCTTCAACATAAGAGTAATAGCCATTTAAGTTAAATTTACCGAATTTAATTGCTGGTTCAACCTCAAAACCTTTAGTTTTTTGGCTAACTTGGTTAACATAACCTGCTGGAAAAGCATAAATAATTGCATCTTTCAAATCGCGTTTAAAACCAGCTACTCTTAAAGTGAATTTTTCATCAGCAAAGCTGAAGTTTACACCAGCTTCGTAATTTTGAGATTTTTCTGGTTTCAAATCTAAATTTGCACCGAATTGACCGAATAACATATTCAAAGTAGGCACTTTGAAAGCTGTTGAAACTGTACCAAATAACTTTACTTCTTTAATAATGTTTATGCTTGGCGTAATTGAATACGTATAGTTTTCGCCATATTGTTCGTGTTTATTGTATCTACCACCTACCTCTAAGTTAAAAACACTTAAATCATGCAAAAACAATGAACTATAAGCCGCAAATATATTTGCTTTAGGCGCTGCAGCTGCCGATGAAAGTTTCATTACTCGGTTATCAATACCCACCAATAAATCTAATTTATCATTTAGTTTTTGGTTGTAAAATACATCTACGATAGAGATTTTTCCTTGAGAAAAACTAGGAAAAGAGCTATGCGAATCGTTCGAAGTGCTTTCGTAACTGTAGTTTAATGTAACTTTTCCTGTTGCAAATTCATATTTAGCGTTTGTACCTGCAGCAACATTTTTCAGAATAGAATAATTTCC
>Ga0247803_1001021_pt1 | contig 14797 bp, 16 predicted proteins | sample UWRJL014104B1_FD_180928 | JGI IMG/M metagenome (GOLD analysis project Ga0247803, IMG submission 180928) | Plant litter microbial communities from Arlington Agricultural Research Station in Wisconsin, United States - UWRJ-L014-104B-1 | ecosystem: Environmental > Terrestrial > Plant litter >...
TTTCGTGGCAGCTAATCTTAATCTTGACGAGAAGCAAGGTTGAGCAATTCGGTCTAGCATAGCGATGGAATACCGAGTTCTGTCCATGTCCAAAGATTTGGCGACTCTATACAAGCAACCTCTGCCTTATCAACAGCTATTGGAGTAGAAGCACTTACAGGACATGTTCATGTCGATACGCTTCAACATATCCCACCAATTCCACTCGGGTGCGGACTGCTCCATCGGAATCCCCGCCGAAAAAGCACTATCTTGACTCAGTGATTCGATCGCCTCAGAATACGCATCCAGCTGTTCCCATGGGATGTCAATTGCTAGGGTTTCAGCATCAACAGGACCAGCTGCCGGACTGGTCATCGAGCCCTTGAACTTGGCAAGAAATGACGAACAAAGAGCACGCTCCTTGCTATGCGGGCGGGTGACTAGTGCAAGGATCAGTATCGGCATGAGTACGTAGCGCGAGCTGACGGGGTCCAGGTCCTCGTAGAGGGCGGCAAGTGCTGTAAAGAGAGTGGTAAATGCTTCGTCGTGGATGTCGTATCGTGTGCTCCATATGTTGGATGATGGTGGCTCAGTATAACGCATAGGAGAAGGGAGTGGCGACGGGCTCCTCGACAGTGGGTCGTTGAAGTACGGTCCGGCCGCAAGGTAGTCTGGGTCTGGCATGGATTCGGTATCCGTCGACTCATGAACGAGTTCACTTATATCAAACTTGTCTGTGGTCTGGAAGTAAGCGCCAAGCTCTTCTTCACGGGCGAACGATGGAGTCGGAGACGGCCGACCGTGTGAATAAGGCATCAAGCTTGATCTTCCGAAGTACAGGTAGCGAAGAACAAGTATGGTAACGGCCGCTTTCCAAGCCGTGTAAATCAGGTCCCAAGACTTTACGTGTAGATCCGAGCTAGTGATTGGAGGTCAGTAATAAGTTGCTATTTGGGCGAATTTCACTTACCGCGGGATGATTTGAGAATATTCATCGTGAAACGCTTGAGAGCCATCCCGCGGTTGAAAAGATAGGACGTCGAGTAAGACCTGCTCCCGCTTGTGCTGATCGGTGAAAGTGATTGGGTTGCCGCTTCCTAATACCTTCTGGGCGCACGCACCCACGTCCCATATTGCGAGAGTCAATGGTACCGGGCATGGATTGAATACCTTTCCTTTCGTAAGAGGTGAGTGGCACAGCATCTCCAGTGCCCTTCGTGAAGATTGTTTTGGTTTCGTGACTGGGATGTGCGACAAGACTATCCACATCTATGTACAAATAAGCCCGGTAGCATTGCGCGATGGATCGTTGTGGCTTACTGTTTCGAAATGGGACATGTAGAAAAATGGCACATGTAAATGCGGATAATATAAAGAGAGGTTCTCGATACCTCCAAGAGACGACATAACATTCATGGAACCGAGGGTGTGGATCATCCATCGACTCATGCCGTACTCAAATAGCTAGAACGCTGTGTCAGAAAGAGATGAGCCCCGTGATTCGAGACCACCTACATCCATTGCGAATATCAGTATGCCGCTACAGATGACTACGTCCGGCTGATGATCAGCTTGGTAGTGAGGCGTCTGAAGTAAGCGATTGTGACTCTGGAAAACGTTTACTTTAGTCTCCAGCGCGAGCCGTTCCATAACACGGTTCCCTGGGTTGCGCGATGCCATATGCACTGCAGCAATACCCAGGATACAATTGACTATGCTCCGCGGCAGCCTCTGGATCATGTCATGGGACAGCGGCGCAATACTTCGATCGATGAACTTCGGTTCCTCCGAGGTTATTCGCTCCGCACATATCGTTGAGTTATCTGGTATCTGATCAATGTTGCGCACTCCCTGTCTCAAGTGGAATCAAACGTACAATAGGTCATGAGTTCTTGAAAGCGACGCTGGTCAGCAACTACATAATTGCTGTGGTTGTCGGTGGGTTGGACTCCAAGCCCCAGACGGGCTGCTTCTTTTAGTGCAGTTTCGGCCTGGTGCTGCGCATTGCTTTGAACCAGGTTCACAACATCACCTATCCTCCTGGTCATTGGGACGTCTCACGAATCTCAAGGTGTGTTTCACTTACTGTCGACTACTGGCTTTGACTTTCCTTTGAGCTTGCCTCTGACGGCGACTCCATCTGCCCACCTGTCATCGTGGTTAGCGATGTGCTGACCTAAATGATGATCCACCACAAAATGGAAGCGCGAAGTCTATGCAGTGTGAACACCGGATACAGGGCTCAGAATGAGGTTGATATCGTGCACTGAAATGATATATTTCGACCTAGTTATGGCATGGGAGAAATACCTCAGTGGTTTGGTGTAGCCAAGGCATTGGACGCCCTTTTTTTTGCATTTAGCACTTTTAAGTCGTGTCAGTGATAGGTTCATTTGACATTGCGCCGGGCACTTACCATGTTGGTAGCATACGGTCGCATCTGACATGTCGCCTGCGGCATGTGTAGCACTGAACGTCCGACAACTCTGGTAGTTCGCTGGATGGGGGTGTGGCAACATTGTTTGGGGTAGTAGAGCGGGAATTGTCACCCCTTCTAGACCGCGGTGAAGAGGAGGAAGGGATCATCTTCTTAGATATATCTTCGTAGGCTTGGACGTATTTGCGCACTCCGAGTGACGGCAGAATTGCCATCCTTATACATCTCCTTGGGTCGCGATCCATGGCGACTTTGGTCCACTTGGGGCGACTTTGATAGAGGTCAGGCTGCGAAGGACTGTGCGCACTCAGAGCTACCGCCTCAAGGCTGAAAGATCTCAGAGCTTGGGCGCCGGGTAGACCGACATGACATTGTAGCCGACAAACCAGACATTCGGAGAGAAACCTCTAGGGCAAGATCTGGCGCGGTGATACCCTTAGCGAAGATCGAATGATCAGAGCTCTCCTGCCCGATGCCGTTCCTGCAGCCAGGGTCACTGTCTAAAATTATGCAGTCTCTGGATGTGTCATCACTCTTCCGGTCGGTCGGTCGAGGGCGGCCGCAGGAGTTTCTCCGCCGAACGCCCTAATGCGGCCTAGCGCTGAGGACCTGCTGAATACCGTTGTGGTTATCGGCTATGATCATTGTATTGCAGGCCCGATGCTGTAAGTCCTTGCAGGGTGCGGTGTTCGCCGGACCCTAGGTCCATCTATGTTTTCGGCAATGACTGCATTCAGCATCAGGCTTTCGAGAGCCTTAGCCACAGTGACAGTGGTACATTGGGATACAACCGTGAGGGCAGACATAAGGACCTGGAATAAGCTCGATGGCGCAGCAAGCCCAGCAGACGACATGGCAACATAGCGGACGCTGGTCTTGATGTGGAGCGTGCGGGTTTGGCGACGAGGCGGTGCGGAGGGAAAATGATGAGACGGGAATAGATGGGTCCTAAGCATTTGCCCAATCAGGACAGCTAGCTCCTTTATCGATAGTTACTTATTCAGCCCTGTGCTAGAGTTGCACTAGCGACTTGCAACCGCCCGCTAAAAGATGAGGCTCGATGGGCTGCATACCATAACGAGCACTAGAGTCCACTCTCACGGGCAGCGCCCGTTAGCTGGAGCAAAGCCATCAGCTACATGTTGGTAGTCGTTAGGAGCCCCGCGTCGCCTTGCCACGAGCGCCCAACCACATGGCGCACAGCTGAGGCGCAACCACAGCTGATCCCGCGCTCGCCAGCTCCTCATTGGACTACCGGTGCTGTTTAATGCGACACCCGTTTCGACGCCTTAGCATCGCACCCCGAAACCCGAAATCATCCAATAAAACATCCTGCAATCTAGGTGCAAATTGACCCGCCCTGAAGATAAGGCCTATAGGAACAGCACAGACAGGACAGCCACCACAGCCGTGCCACTCTCCAAGCATCCAACTCGAACTTTAACGGGATACGAAAATAGGTCGGTCTTTGTAAGTTGGTGGCTGCTGGAAGGTGCCTGTGGACCATACGATGTGAATCCCCTTATATGACGGAGTTCAGTTTCGCATTAAGCTCGACCTGCGATGACGCTGAAACAAGCCAGCATCAACACCAAGTCTGCCTGATCGTCGTTGTAAGAGGCTTTGTTTTCCAATCAAAGGTAGTACTCGTAAACACCAAGTCATCGCTGACGAAGCAGGAGGGGCAACTTCCCGGCCGCGGTCGTGCGGTAAGAACACGAAAACAACCAAGACTGCGACGGCTGACGCTTTCCCCCCATCTCCAAGTATGAGATGCTTTCCAACGGCGACCGAGACTGAAGGGCATGCGGTTTGGCTGTAACGATACGGCCGTAAAGATGGTCTTCCGTGGTGGCGATGGACCTGAGATTATGTCTTGAATGTTTTGTGGAGAAGCTCAAAACATCAGCCGATAGAGCGGTGTGGTGTTTGATATCATGACAGCATCGGTACGATACATTCGGTAGATGTCGCAAGATCCGCTATTTCAAGATGTCGCTGACATATCGGCCAACGCAGCCCTCATTAAGGAGAAAGGAAAGCGGTCGTTCGTTCTCCGACATCCGGCCACAAAGGTGCGTCTTTAGGTCGACCTCCGAGAATTCACCGGTCTTTCGAGAACCACACTGACGCGGCGTTCGCGAAACCTAGAGCGAACGAGCAGACGAAGCGATTGGGTGCAAGCTTGAGGCTACAGATGGCCATTTTATAGGAGGTCATCGCTCAGATAATACACGTCGACGTTCTCAAGAATTTCGAGAAAACATATCATTTCTCAGGCCGCCATCGATGCCGGCATGGGAAAGAAGCATGTTCGCGGAGAGAAGATTCGCGTACGATCGTAATAGCAACCTTGTCCCAACAAGCAGTTCAAGACTCCACCGCAGTGGGGGTTGTTCCGCAAGCGGCCTATCATCTGCCGTCTGGGGACATCGGATCGAGGAGTCCATTTATCCGTGGCCTACGCCGCGAGCACGACGTCGCTCAAGCTGCGTCACACGTCTCTTTGAACCGATTGACTGCTCTTTGCCGAAGGCTCACACGCCAACGCTCAGTTACGAACCTCCGGCGCCCGTTTGTTCCGCCGATATGGCATGTCTCGTTATGGGCCAAACGTGAGCGTTCGAGTTTGCGTTCCGTCTCGACGATTCCATCTCAATAGCCTCCACCTCCTTCTACTGCGCTCCATGCAGCCTTTCAGTTCACTTCGCCGACGTCACTTCGCCGACGTACCTTTAAAGCCGGGTGCCGCAAAACAAGTCCACATTTCTTCTGAAGGCAGATGAAAGAGTAAGCGGGGTGGGACATACAGGGACACCCTAGCCTAGGCGCTGGAGTGGATGAACGTGAATCTGGGATGATGGATGATATTCAAATGCTTTGCCATGTAGCGATAGGCACGAAGATACAAATCAATGGGTATAGTATTCATGCAGTCGTAAAGCGCATTAAAAAATAAAGATAGAGAAAAACATTTCGGCTCCTTCCTGAACAGGGATTGGCTAGAAGTCGCACTGTCCACCAAACGGGGCTTTGGCAAATATTTTGGTCGGGGTACAAGCTCCGCAACGATTCGTACGAGCGGTCGGCCTGTGCCTTTGAACAATGCTTGTTGGAGACCGCAGCCTCGTATGGGCCCATCGCATCAAGTGTGGGGTGAATCGTGAGGTGGTTGAAACACGAAGGAGATTGTGTCATTGAGAGGCGTGCGCGTCTTGGTCTACCGCTGCGCATATGAACCGGCTTGCGCTTGCGAAAATAGACGTTGGCTAGAGCTATCGCTGGGCCTGCGGCTGGATTGTTGCTCGAAGTCACGGGTGACGTGGATCTGTCCTTGATTTGGCGGTGCATGCACAGGCGGAAGAGCAGTGACTGGAATCAGTTCAGTGTCCATGGTCCCTTGCTCGACTTCGGAGTTGCTCATTTCCGATGAGCTCTTCATGCCGCCGAGACGTAAAAACGAGTTGTGAAACCTTGACTCCTTGTAGGTACCAGTGCGCTCGCTGCTTGCGTTTGTGCCATGTCGTGATGAAAAGGATGGAGCCATCTTAACGATAAGCGGCTTGAGTGCGGGAGTGGATGCACAAACGATGGCCAAGTTCATTTCGATGGCAGACCAATATGCCGGGGCGGAACCATACCACGTAGCATCCTGAGGGTTTCGAGAAACAATGATCAAAGCGTTGAGTCGCAAAACTGAGACGATGCAGACACTATATCTGTGTAAGCGCGATGAACCCATTCGGATTATGGATGCACTTACAACCAACCAAGACTCAAAATAGCAATCAATGCCATCTTCTGCTTCAACACAAGCTGAAGACGCCAAACAGCTCTCACTGGTAGAGCACCGATCAGCAAGTCAGTCCCCACGTTCAAGCTAGCGTTGGCATAGTAGAGTCTAGAGAAATCAGCAGCCGCTCGTTTTGAGCATCGACGAGTACTTACGCATTCTCGTTGATACATCTGGCAGTAGGCTTCTTCATGAGGTCCCAGAAGGCATCGACCGGAATGCAGGTAAAGGTTCCACTGAATACTGTTTCGATACCATAGGCAATGCAGATACCCATGACAATGTATATCGGAAGTTTCGCATCCTTGACAGAAAAGATGCGTCGGAACTGCAGCAAGATGGAAACCTTGGTCAAGGTCAAGCTGATGCAGTAGGCCAAGATGCTGAAGTACATGTACTGACATAATCAGCAACTTGCTTGTAGGGCTGATGGGAGGCTCGAGGTACTTACTCTAAGACTGTTGATCGCTGAAGGGAGGGGGACAAACATCGCATGTCTGCCATTACCCCATTTTACCTGTTCCACTTGACAGACAGCTGTAATAATTGAGAAGCACTGCAGGACGAATCAGTGGGTGTCGCCGATATGGACAGCTACCGAAGTCGGCTGTCAAAGCATACCATTGAGACAGCGATACAATAGTCTTCCCATCCCACAGATCGCGTGAGCCTGATACGACTGAAGAATCGAAGGGCGACACAGATGGCGGCGAACGTTGTAAATGCGACAACAACACCGACGATCTTGGGACCCTGACTCTCTTTGGCCAAGATGGCCAGTTGCTCAGGAGGGATCTGGTCCATAGTATAAGGCAGTCGAAAAGTGTTGGGAAAAGAAAATAATTTGACACAAGAAGGTGTAGTAGATCTATACGAGACCGAAGATATGATGACGAGCTACAAGTACGTAAGAGTCCTTATATGCCATAGAAAACATATCTGTTCTTGCGTCATGACAGTGCAGACGAGTGCTGGAGCTGCGAACACGCAGCTCTCATAGATGTGACACCGTGCAGCCTCTACCTTCTTTAGTCGAGCGTGCCGAAAGTATAATCGAGAGTTGAAACGGAAGTTCATGTCCATGTGGCTTGAAGGAATGAGATAACTTAAGGTTTCATAGCGGGCTGATGTACGGAATTTACCATAGGTATCTTAGCGTACCTGGAACCTAGACCAATAACGAGAGAAGAATACCGCCGAGCCAAGATTGAGTGTCGCCTCATCCGTTAGCGAAGCTGGGTGCTGACATCGGATCGTGCGTACTTCAGTCACATGAAAGAGCACAGGATAGCTGTAATACGGTGGTAGCCGTCGCTTAGAGCCAAAGAATATCCGCCTACTAGGTGGGGAGGGGAAGTGACGCCATATACGTACCGGATGCAGCAAATATCAGTTGCTGCTGCAACTTGCATGCTTGCGAAGGAATAACTTGTGCAAGGGAGGTGGGTCTTCTGCTTGAGCCTAGGCATAACGCCAACCTTGGAACTCACATGAACAACGCCAGGGTCTCGTATGGCGAAGAGTGTGACACAGGCCGCTTCTCCGCATGAGTTCCATCCCATGTCCCGCAGATTTATGTCAGGGTGCGTTCAGTATTTGTCTGATCGCTGCGCGTAGAACGGATAAGCTTTTCCTTGCTTGACCATGGCCAAACAAGCGGAAGATGTACAGGCACGAGAAGTGCTCGCATCCCTTCAATGTACTATCCACCACACCTGAGTGTGAGCTGAGCAGTTGCTATCGAGACTATTGGCATGTCAACAGCCACTGGGACAGGAGACAGAGACTTCTTGCATGTAACTGAATTTGAAGGTCATTCGGCTGGAAAATTGCCCAATAAAGGCCGTTGACAGTCGAACCACTCGGCCAGTCGTTCTCGGGTGTGGCGCACGTCGAGCAGCGGTTAATTTTTTACCCTTCCTCGGTAGTTTGACGTGCTATTGGCCCTCCGCAGGGCAAGATGAGATGCAAGGTACGCACGCAGGTGGCAGAATCGGCTCAAGGATGATTCTTCAACTGCATCTTCTCCGAGGATCCGAACAGACTCGGCTACCCTCCTACCTACGTACTGGAGGCACGAGCGATTGGATTGCGAAAATTCGTCGTGGGCGATGGATTGATGAGGTGTGGTGTGCGAACATGTGCGCCTGCATTGTGACAGCGGCACTAGCTGCTTCATGCTCAGAGCTTGGACGTCATACCACCGCCCATGCATCAGTTCATGTCCATCACTCTTACTTCACACTACGGTATTGCGCATAGCTCCCCGCCCGTTGAAACTTGTACTCTTCCCCAGGCCATCCGGATCTTTCGGCGAAGGTACCGAACAACTCTTTCTGGGTTTGCCCCTTCACTCAGAGGCAGTGCGAACCGTTGATCCACTTGGTGGCGTCTACAGACACTCACCCCATCTTCGCGTCGGACCGATTTGCCTGATCATTGCGTCTCAGGTGGCTGGCAGTCCATATTCGCAAGCAAACACGCACAACCTTTATCATGCGAGCTCCGTCCATCGATTCCTGAAGTCGAATGGCTGACTTTTCACACTAACGCTCCACTACTCCCGAGACCAACTGAAACCTACACCCCCCACATCCCGCCATGCCGTTCGCTCTAGTCCCCGGAGTACTTATGAGAATGAGGCTATGCATGTAGGAGGGTCTCTACTTGGCAAACCTTGCTCGAGGGGCACTTGCCGTCTACCGATAAGCAACGTCATCGGCCGTTTGGTGCCTCCTGGTGGTCTCTCGACATCACCAACTGAGTCCACTACCCAAGCCTTGCAGTATGCGCAGCATAGTGGACGAGGGCGCCGCTTGAGTCCACGGCGTGATGACGCCAGTATAACTCTCTGCACTCTAGAGTTCCGGCGCGACGGGATATCGACTCTTTTGTGACCGAGCAAAGGAACATGTCAGGTACGGGAGAGCGCGTCTGGCGGGACAGCTATCAGAACCAACATACAGCACCTGTTCACGTCTGACAGATCAGCCAGGGTGCTGCGTCTCAAAGCGGCTACTTATGTTTTAGCCCAACTAGTTAAAATACTTGCAATCACCTGAAATCGGACCCAGAAACAGTCCCCGTGGGCAATCCGTCGGGGATACCGTAGAAACTCGATCAATTCGCCAAACGCTAGCAGGGGGCGGTTCGGTTGCAGCTCGGCTGGGGTAAGTGATCGACAAGCTTAATCCAATTCACAGAGCGTTTCTCATCCAAAAGAAGATCTGTTTGATCTGCATTAACCCTACGACAGCTTGCAATATAGCCAAGTTGCGCTGAGCTCGAGATGTTGAGAGTTGAGGAAATAGCAGGAGCCAAGATATATCGACCCACACTGCTTCCAGGGCTAGTGATTGGCTACCTTGCCGAATATCTTTCCCGCCCCCAGCTAGCGTTTGGCAAATTGAGCGAGTCTTTACGGTAATCCGTCCGACACGCAATAACGAGTCATGAGCTAGCTGTGCCGTCGACAAGGGAATGCGTGCACCCGACCCACACAACGAGCAGCAAGCCAAGTGCTGCGGTTAACCAACATCCGCCTGTCAGGCGGGTCTAGCCCGACGCCGTTCAAAATAGTCTCTGCGAACTTGTCCGAGCTGACATCTGGCGCGCATGAAATCCAAATACACTTGCCTAAAACATCTTTGGGGTTGACTTGTGCCTCAAGATGCCCTGGGATCGATATGCACACCAACGTCAACGCCAAGAGATAAGTCAGCGCGATTCCACTGCGGAGGAGATCTGTTGGAGGTTAGTCTCCATGAGTAAAGAAGTGAATTGAAGTCCATTAATACCACAATCAGCATTCAAATTGAGTCAGGTAGCCTTTGGCTCCAATTTCCACTGCAGCTGGGCGCATCCGAGCAACAGCCAGACCGAGTGTCCTTTCGATTGGCTATCCTGAATACTAAAACCAGTGATTCGTTTCTTGCTGTTCCATCGGGCGCGCCCTCCAGCGATACGCAGAAGTACTATCTTCTCACTGGCCGAGGGTCCCGTACTCAGCTCCGCCCAACACAGGTCATCGCACTAAGTTACAGAAGCAGGACTGCCACATGCAAGACGATTCGGCCATACGACGTTCAATCGCTTCACTGCAGCCAAGTTCAGTATCAACGACCGCACCATGGTGGATTCGACAACGTGCAAGCATGCCAATGACGGCTTTACCATACCATAGTGTGGTGAGTTGATGACTATCAAGTTTGCGATCACTGTTCACCTCACCACTGGTATGCCATCCCCCTTTACACAGCCATGTTGATCTTAACAGACTTCGCCTGAAGATACGCGTACAACCCTTCCTTCCCCAGCTCCCTCCCACTGCCACTCAGCTTGTACCCACCGAACGGGAGGTTGTTATCCGGCATATACGCTCCGTTAATAGCAACAGTGCCCGCCTTGATCTTCGACGCAACCCGAAGCGCTCGGGCAGTGCTGCCCGTGTAAACAGTCGCTGTTCCATTGTCAGTACACTCCAAACCAGACGAAACGATTCAGGTAGGACATCGCTATACATACCACTTAGTCCGAAGCTCGTATCGTTTGCCAGCTTCACAGCCTCCTCCTCCGTCTCAAATGTCAGCACACTCAGCACCGGGCCGAAGATTTCTTCCTTGTAGATTGTGCCCTCCTTTGCGGGGTTCAGGAAGATGGTAGGTTGAACGAAGGCGCCTATGCCGCCCTCGCGTCCACCGCCGACTAGAAGCTTTGCCTCGGACTTGCCTGCTTCGATGAAACCAAGCACACGTTCAAGCTGTTTTGTGTCAGCAAGCGGACCGAGCCCGGTGCTAGGTGCGGACGGGTCGCCCATCGCGGTGGAGGCGCCTTCAAAGTGTGCTTTGAGGCCTTCGATGAATTTGTCGGCGATAGAAGCTTGGACGAAGAGGCGGGAGGCTGCAATGCAGGCTTGACCTGAGTTGAAGAGGAAGCCTTGGGAGTTGCTGACATTGTTAGCATTGTTGTTCAACTTCTCAAGAGTGGTGGCCGTACCCGATCAGCGCATTCTCGATGTTTGCATCATCGAAGACTACGGAAGGTGACTTTCCACCCAGCTCTAGGGTGACCTTCTTCATGTTGCTCTTCGACGCAGCATCGATGACCTTGCGTCCACTAGGACCACTGCCAGTGAACGATATCTTGTCGATGTCCATGTGCGACGCCAGAAGCGCACCCGTCGTACCATCGCCCGTCAAGATGTTGACCACACCCGGCGGGAAACCAGCTTCTTTGAAGAGGCGGGCCAAAACCAGCACGCTATACGGGGACTTCTCAGAGGCTTTGAATACAAAGGTATTACCGGCCGCAAGAGCAGGAGCTATCTTCCAAGCCAGAGTTCTGCACGCATCGTCAGCTCATGCTCACCACTGACGCGATGCTTCCTCACATGGTAGTCACATTCCATGGACCGATACCAGCGCAGACGCCATACGGTTCATACTGGGTGTACCTCCACCAACCGCCCTCTTCTGGAAACGTCTGCCCCTCGATTTTATCCGCCCAGCCCGCGTAGTACCGGAATGTACTTGCGGTAGCGGGAATGATAAATCCACTTGTGATAGCAATAGGCTGACCCATAGCTTTAACTTCAGCCTCGGCGATCTCCGCTGTATTTGCTTCGACTAGATCAGCGAACTTGAGCATGAGGGCCGCGCGCTGAGCGCCAGTGAAGGTGCTCCATGGTCCTGATTCGTAAGCGGCGCGTGCAGAGGAGACGGCATTATCGACTTCGGCCTCGCGAGCGAGGTTGATGTTGCCGACTAGTTTGTCATTCGAAGGGTTATACACCGCGTAAGTGGAGGCTGCGGAGCCTTCGATGAGCTGGGCAGATTCATCAGTAAGAGCTCGGCAGGTGTGAGCAATCTTGACACACCTCGTTGTTGATGAGGTGGAATTTTTCGGCCATGATTGAAGTGTCAGCTGGATGGGCGTACGGTGTGTCGGTCGAGGACTTTACAGGTAGTGGAACCCCTCATCTTATACCATTTGTACTCGTCCCGCTGATTGGGAAAGACCAGTAATAAAGTGGCATGTGCACACCTCGCCCCGTCGGTCGACCCCTCATGTGTTGCTGTTAAAGCTGTGTCTCCGCAAATTACAAACGATCACTTGCACCGACCTGTCATTTTGCCAGCTACTCCGATGCTGATCACATACACCTGCGTCTAAAAGCTGACATGGTAGTATGTAGTACAAATGGAAGACCGCGGAAAAACGTTGTACGCGTTTAATTTGGAATCCAGTGCGGTTTTCGTGGGGCGCTGGCTTACTGGACAAACATTCTCGAATTGCTGACGACAGCTACCCTAGTTGCAGCGACGTTCTGCACCATATTCTCCGCTTTGGTAGTGGACAGTCATCAGGCTAAGCTTTGTTGAGTAATGCGGGCACTGCAGATTGTGCGGGGTGAACACAGAAATCAGGTTAAGAGGATAGCATATGTAGTTGATTCCGAGTGGAACCGGAGAAGAAAATGGCGTTCTACCTCTTATAGATGATGGGTGGTCTTTAATGAAGATATTCAGTGAAGAAAGAGTGGAAGCATGCTTAAGCTTCGGATAGAGGTGGATGATGGAAGCCACTATTGACTAATTACATATGGCCCGTGCACACCACGCGTTCCATCCGTGTCCGCAATCGCTGCCTCAATGCTCATCATCAATCAAAGATTGCGACATCTACGCGCAGATCGAAATACTACCATGTGCAATGACATAATCGCACACGTTGGCACAACACGGAATTCCGCCTCATATTCTCCGGGAAATAGCTACACCCAACACCACTCTACTATCTCGAACCCACGTCCACAAGCGCTCACTCAACAAACTCGCGCTCCACCCTAACCTTCTGACACGACGGATTCTGCGGCTCTCCCTTAACCCCAATCTTCCAAACCAACGTCTCCCTCAAATACATGTACTTCGTCAAGCAAATATACCAATTCTCCAACATCTCAGTGTCCTGAAGATGTTCGGGCGGTCTCTGCGTATCAGCCGTCCAGTTGGGTATATACATGACCCCCCTCTCCGTGAAATAGACGGCAGTGTACGTGCTGTTGCCAGGGGCGAAGATTGGTATGGCAATATTGGACGTGGAGACATCGTGGAGGGCCATGGCAGATGGATACTGTTCATGGGCATTCAGAGTGTAGTATAGGATGCCGGGATTGTGCTTGAAAACTCCTGGCCCCGAGTAGGAGGTGTTGTGGTTGAAGGGTGTGTAGTAGTCGCCTCTAGACCGGGGAGAGAAGCAAAGGTCTTCAAGGGCGGCGCCCTGGTGGCACGCTCCTAAGGCTGCGGATTATCACATCAGTAGAGGTTCTCCGTGGGGAGGAGGTTGGAAACCTACACGTGCCGTCTAGAGTACTGTTCGTGGATCTGAGTACGAGTTTGAAAGCCTTGGAGGAGACAGTGTATTGTGCGTCGACCAGTGCACAGGCTCCCAAGACCGTGAGAGCGAAGATGGTTTTCATGATGGTGGATTGATGGTCTTGGAGGGAAAGTCGTTCTACTGTCTGATATCTGCAGGAGAATGAAGAGGTAAACAGGAGAGAGAGGAATTGGCTGTGGAGGGGATTCGACTATTTATTGCAATGCCAGGCGCATTGAATGGAATAGCTCCCTGGTCTACAGACGAGGCGATATGGCCATATCGTCACGAACGGAAGCACAAAGGACGGAAGATGAGTGACATTTACGTCTGCGGCCCTGCATTGTACCGACGGAGCAAATCCAGGCCAACTACAAGTGCAACACTGTATGGAAATCTCGCTATAGAACTTGATGTAATGTAGGACGAAAGCAAAGACGTGGAACATCACGAAAGAGCCTGACACTGATCACACTCGCAGAGCCGAGAGTTTAATAGATACATAACTACGTGTTACATTGATAGTAAAGATGACGGGCTTCTCTCCGAAACGATTCCATCCCGCATAATGCAAGTGTTTAAATACTTGATTCCGGTCAAGTACGACAGCGCGACGGATATTTGCTCCCTATCACTTTATCAGTCACTCGAGTGTACTACGTAGTACCCCGGGATATAGTTTAGATCGTGCCGAGTATGCCTTGAATGGGCAACCCAGTCCACAGAGTATGATCATACGCTTGCTCAAAGAGCACCGCTCAGCATTTGGCGGACGCAATGATGTAGGATGTATATCCCGTGCAACATGACCAAGATTCGTACAAGAACGTAGCAGCCTAACTTATCGTTGCATTGATCATCCCAGATCTTTGTACCAAACATCTTTCGTTCAAGTCTATGTCACAGGGAAGCCAACTACTATGCACAATCATTATACACAAACCCAAAATTGCGCCCAGGCCCGGACGTATGCCGACCAAACCCAAGCAGATAACTCCGTCCAATGCAAATCCAATATCTATCATAATCATCGCTTAGCCGCGAGACAAACATGCGCCAATTCTTGGCTTCGCCTCATTTCATTTAGAACCCATTGAACCCTAGCATTATGCCCGCGCCCGCCACCGCAGCACCTGCAACGTGCCACGGGTATGCTGTGGCAGCCGGATGTGCCGCTGCTGTTGACGTTCGCAGGGGACCTACGGCCGTAG
>Ga0247803_1001024_pt1 | contig 14780 bp, 15 predicted proteins | sample UWRJL014104B1_FD_180928 | JGI IMG/M metagenome (GOLD analysis project Ga0247803, IMG submission 180928) | Plant litter microbial communities from Arlington Agricultural Research Station in Wisconsin, United States - UWRJ-L014-104B-1 | ecosystem: Environmental > Terrestrial > Plant litter >...
ATCACATTAAAGTCGTACCGTTTGATATCCAAGGCGTCGTCGAACGCGTAACACTTCGATCGACCCGTATCCGCGAACTCAACGGTGAGATTACATGGGTGAGCAATCAACACATCCAGGGAATCCGCATCACTCCGAAAGGCATTCGCTCAATCGCCCTCGAACTATTCGTCAGCGACCTCAAACGTGGCCAAGAACTTATCTACAAGGCTAACGACCGCCTACCTAGTGGGCCACTCCTACTGGTTAGTCCACTACAGATCACTGAAGAAGTCGTCGTCGGCTCAAACCTCTGGCACATCACCGCTATCGGCGAAACAGCGCCAGGCCGTGAATGGCTGATCGAAACCGCTGCCGTTGATGTGATTAAAGAAATGGACGAAGCGTCGAAAGACCCGATTATTGCCCACGGACCCCTTGCACGCTACGCCGATACAGAAGCTGAAAAGAAGTTCAAGCGAACGATCAATAATGCCCAGAAAAAGGCCCTGCCAAAGAAGCATTTACATCTTGTCAAAAAAGCCGGCACCATCAAACGCCTACCTAATACGAAGAAATAGCGAACTCCAAAACAGCCCCCACCCCTAGACAAACAAAGGAGCTTGTGCTACTATAGATACATTGCATCCGAATGGATACCGTCTCTCATGGTTAATCGCACAGATTTGTACCTAATGAGAAATCAAAAGGTTCTCACTGTTCGTCTGTAGCGAATTATCATTTATCCCAGAAAGGGAATTATTTTATGGCCTACGCCAACCAATCACGCTCATCAGCACCCCGCGGCGCACGTCCCGGACACCGTTCATTCGGTGGTAACAACCAACGTAGCGGTGGACGCTCAGGTGGCGGTGGAAACCGTCGTGGAGCTTACATCCACCCAAGCAAGTTCATCAACAAAGCAGTCGCTAAAGCTGATGAAGTTCCTTACGAATCAAAGCACGAGTTCATGGACTTCGCTTTCAGTGCTGACCTACAACACAACATTATCGAAAAGGGTTACAAAATCCCTAGCGCCATCCAAGACCAAGCAATTCCTTACATCCTTGAAGGACGCGACGTTATTGGCCTAGCAAACACTGGTACTGGTAAAACAGCTGCCTTCATCCTTCCAATCATCGAGAAGATCCGTAACACTCAAGATTTCAACTCAGTACTTATCATGGCTCCAACCCGTGAACTTGCTGTCCAGATCGACGAACAGTTCCGTGAATTCTCACGTGGTATGCGTCTTTTCTCAGCACTCGTTGTTGGTGGAATGAACATCGAACGTCAAATCCGTGACCTACGTCGCCGTCCGCACGTCATCATCGGTACTCCAGGCCGCATGAAAGACCTTATGAACCGTCGTGAGCTGAAGCTCGACCAAGTTAAGTACCTCGTACTTGACGAAGCCGACCGTATGCTCGACATGGGATTCATTAACGACATCCGCGAAATTGTTGACCAAACATCACGTGACCGCCAAACTCTATTCTTTAGCGCAACGATCACGCCAACAATCCAAGCCCTCGTTAACACATTCCTTAACGACCCAGTCGAAGTATCTGTTCGTACATCTGAAACTGCGGAACACGTCGAACAAGACATCGTCGAAGCACGTGACAAGGACCAGAAACTCGAAATCCTTCTCGACATGCTTTCACAGTCTGACTTCGAAAAGGTACTTGTCTTTGGTGAAACTAAGTTTGGCGTCCAACGTCTTTCTGACCACCTTGAACAAAGCGGTATGACTTCTGTTGCCATTCACGGTAACAAATCACAGTCACAACGCCAACGTGCCCTCAAGATGTTTAAGGACAACAAAGTCCGCATCATGGTTGCAACCGACGTTGCTGCTCGTGGACTCGACATCCCTAACGTGTCACACGTTATTAACTTCGAACAACCTGCGACCTACGAAGACTACGTTCACCGTATCGGCCGTACTGGTCGTGGTGGCGCAAGCGGAAAAGCTTACACCTTCGTCCCAATGCAAGACCGACGCTAGTCGTTCAGCCCATTCACAGACACACCTCAATATGGGGTGTGTTTTTGATTACGCTAACAATTGGGCGTATAATAAAAGGGTAAAGCTAAACGAAGGAGGGAAATATATGTCCAGCCATCAACACGTAAAGCTCATCGTCACCGCAAGCAGGTATGCGACACTCAGACCCGGTGATAGGCGCTAAGGGATCGCCCTTTTATCAACCGTAGCCAATGTTACAGAAGAGCCCCTCATGAAAGGGGGCTTTTCTTTTGGACTAGATTATAAGGATTAAACGAGGAGAATCGCGAGGGCGGTCACGATCAGACCGATAGCCAACGAGTAGAAAAGAATTTTGATCGCTTTACGACGATCAGCTTGGCGAAATTCTTCTAGTTCGACGTTATCAACAACACCGGCACTATTAATCACGTTAAAGATGCCTTTCATCCCAAAACCAACACAGAAGTGGAAGCGGTCCTGCAAGAATCCTGTTGCCGCAACCGTCGCCGGGATAACCAGCAAGAGGCGCCACGCCCAGTGTACATCAGTTGCCAGTAAGATAATCAACACAACCAGCGTAACAATCAAGCCAAGAAAACCACTGCGACGACGCATGCGGCGCTCGGCAGGGCCAATATTACAGACACCCGGAATGTATTCGTTGCTAGCTTTGCGCTCAGATTGACTAGCCATTATTTCTTACCCTTACGGATCGCGATCACGACACTGATTGAAATAATAGCGACAAGAAGGAGTAGCGCTGACGCAATGCCAGTAATAACACCCATGAACGTGTCGTCACTGTGGTATGTTGCGCCGTTCACCAGTAGCTGTGTCAGCAGTGCGATTGAGAGCAGGGCAACCATCAGATGGGCACGGAGTAATTCGCGTTTTAGTACTTTGTCTTTAACTGAAAATTTAGTGAAGAGTTTTTTAATCATACTTAAACTATACAGCGCGGCAACCACAAGAACAATAACAGCGACGAAACAGATCGAAAGTAGGGCATTTATAGGGGTCTTATGGTATAATAACGGAAGTAATAAAACGATTGGATCATGATGGCTAAGCACAAAAACTGGCATGGCGCCTCACGGAAGCGTCTTCTAAAGAAAAAGCTCAAGAGCTTGAAGCTTAAGAACGCCTAACAAAAACGACTCACTATGAGTCGTTTTTTATTTGTCCGCATATCTCGCGGACGAGATATGTACCAAGATCGATCTACTGTGCGCCGATTTTCAGCACGTCACCCGACAATTTGTCGCGGAAGTAGCCATCGTGACTAACGTAGATAATCGCACCAGAGTAACGACCAAGCGCTGTTTCCAGCTCTTCGACACTTGGAAGGTCAAGGTGGTTTGTTGGTTCGTCGAGGATCAATAGCTGTGGCTCATTCGCAAGCATTGCAATCAACTGAAAACGTGCCTTCTGGCCACCGGACAGGCGCTTGACGGGTGTCTTGCCATCACCTTCGGTAAATAGGTAGTCGCTCATGATTGAACGAATCTTGGTGGTCGAGATCGGGAGGTCTTTTGAGAGGTACATGCGTTCGATAGCTTCCTCAAGTGGCATTTCAAAGTAGGTCGATGATACTTCTTGCTCGTAGATACCAACACGAACCTGGTTATCGAGTTCAAGTTCACCACCATAAGTCGTGACTGAGTCGTCGCCCAGGATCGCTTTAATAAGCGTCGTCTTACCAGCACCGTTACGTCCACGGAATTCAATCGCTTCACCTTCACGAAGGTCGATGTTGATGCCAGCAAAGAGTGGCTTGTCATATCCAAGGCTAAGGTCGCGGGCCGAGATAAGCACGTGCTTGCTACGTGATTCGTCAGATTTCAAATTGATGCGAACATTCTTCGCCTTGAACTTGTCGTACTGGGCAGCAACCTTGTAATTCAGGTTATCGACTGAATCTTTATCGATCCAGAAGGTAGGTTTGACACGAGTCTGCAGTTCAGCCAGTTCTTTACGACCTTCTTCTTCCAGGCGTTTAAACCGTTGGATAGTGCCGCCGTGGCGAGACTTCTCCTTGAAGCGTTGGTATTCAATAACCTTTGCCTTCAGGTTAATAATACGCTTTTCGATCATTTCGAATTCGTTCATTTGGCTCCCAGTTGAAACAGCGTTTTGTTTCAGGTACGAATCGTAGTTACCCTTGAAAGTCTGTGAGCCACCGTCCTTCAGTTCGACAATACGGTCAACTTCACGTAGCACATCGCGGTCGTGAGTAATCAGAAGAGTCGCTTCATGCGCGCCCTTTAACCAGTCAATAAACTGGTCTTTGGCAATGTAGTCCATGTGGTTGGTTGGTTCGTCAACGAGGGCCAGGTCAGCATCAGAGTGCATGATCTTGACGACTTCTACCAGACGCTTTTGTCCACCAGATAGGGTAGAGAAGAGGCGGTGCGCAATATTAGGCAGTTGGAAGTTAGTCAGTTCGCGTTCGATCTGTTCTTCGATTTGGTAAAAGCCTTTGTCATCGAAACGAACCAGTGCATCGCTGTATTCGTTAATCTTTTTCATGTTGTCACCCATGGTTTCAGGGTACGTTTCGATAATGTGACTGAGTTTTGAGTATTCAGGCAGACCTTCGAGGACGTACTGTAGGACAGTCTTGTCGCCAACGTCGTGATATTCCTGTTGCGTTGCCACAACCACCGTACCGGGCTTGTAAATGATGTCACCGGTGAAATCCTTGTCCATACCAGCAAGGATCCCGAAGAGGGTCGACTTACCGACACCATTACGCCCAATAACGCCGATTTTTTCACCGTCATTAATAGTAAAGCGCACATTAGACATGAGGGATTTTGGTCCGAAGGACTTTTCAGAGATAGTGATATCAGAAATCATAACTTATCCATTGTAACAGATGTCAGGCTGCTTGTCCTTGTCAAATTGAATTTTCTGTGACATAATTATGCTTAATAGAACATTCTTTCGACACCTTCGGCAATTCTGAGTAATTCTGGGCGTCCTTCCAGCTTCTACTAACAAATACAACCTAATAGACAAGGAATTTACTCTCATGTCAGTCAACTGCAAGGTATCTTTATGATGCCAAAAATCACACTTCGTATCGAAATTGTCCGATCGAACTTCAAACATATCAGCTCGATGAGTGCACAATCGGCTAGTGATATTGCGACCACGCTGCGCAAACATTACACCGATGTTACAGTGACTACCGTCGATACCATCAAAGACCTCGAGGCTCTCGTCGAACGCAAACCTGATCTCGTTTTTGCAGGCATCTACGCCATTAGCGACGAATCACGCAACGGTGCGAAAGTTTGGTTGGCTGAAATTCTCGAACAAAATGGCATCGCTTACACCGGTTCGGGTAAGTTTGCTAACCGCCTTAGCCTCAACAAACACCTCGCGAAACAGCGTATGCTCGAGCGTGATATCAGTACGGCTGCATTTATGCACGCGCCCCGTAATGATAGTGCTGCTATCAATGAAGGAACCCTGAAGTTCCCATTATTCGTCAAACCAACTAATAAAAGTGGCGGCCAAGGAGTTGATGAATTCTCAATTGTCTACACAACTGCCGAATTACAAAACAAAATTAACTCAATCCACGCCGAAGATGAAACCGACGCACTCGTCGAAGAATATCTATCTGGTCGTGAATTTAGCGTTGCAGTCATCGGCGGACCAAACGATAGCTTTATTGCCATGCCTCTCGAATTGGTCGCAGCAAAAGACAGTAACGGCGACCGCATTCGCAGCCAGGTTGTGAAAACTTCAGATTCAGAAGATATGAACGAAGTCACCGACCCAATCGAACGAGTGATGGTGGAGCAATTTGCCATTGATGCCTTCCGGGCACTTGGTGGTGCTGGCTATGGCCGTATAGATATTCGTTTTGATGCACACGGAGCACCATTTTTCCTCGAGGCCAACCACATTCCAAGCCTTATCCAGAAAGATAGTTCATTCCTCAAGGCTTACCAAATGACCGTTGGTAAAGAGTATGAAGCAATGATCATGCACATTGTCAGCTTGGCGCTCAACAAGCCGGCTACCAAAACTGTTCTTGCGCTGTAAGCTACTCAGCAGATGAGTGGTATTTGCTGTCGATATTTTCGCGGCCATATTTCATGACCTTCGTCATCCAGATCAATTCTGTCCAGGCAGCTTTGACGTAGTCACGGTAGTGTTCATTCAGTAACATGCCTTTGTCGTCGAATAACTCCTGTACTTTTGGAAATTGCATGTCGCTAAACGTCGCAATCATACCCATTTCACGAACCGTCGGGACGAGCGCTTCAATTCCACGGACGCCGCCCCATTGGCTCTTCGAGACGCCACCAAAGGCAACTGGTTTGTGGATGTAATTTTCTAGCTCGCTGTCGAGCATTCTTTTCAAAGATCCGGGATACCCGTGGTTATATTCCGGCGAGACGATAAAAAAGCCGTCGGCTCGATCAGTGATTGCGGTATACCGAACATCTTTGCCTTCCGGGTCATTACCATCACCTGGGAAATTAAAATCTTTCGGATCGATAACTTCGGTTTCAATACCCTCGAAGGTATTGCCAACTTCTGCCACCAGACGGGCAGCGTAAATACTTTTTCGTTGTTCGCGGGTCGTTCCGGCCAGAACGGGAATATACAACGTAGACATAGGGACTCCTTTTTCTTCAGTATAGCAATTAAGTTAAGCGCACGCTCAAACCCAGCCCGCCAAATTCTTGGCAAACAAAGACCGGCACACTTGGTGTACTCAGCGACTCGTCATAGACATACCCGATCTCATCAAAAGCCCATATTTCTGTCGGTTCAGTAATTTTATGACGAATCATCCAGCTCGCGAAAGCGCCGCGGGCAATCTTGGCATGGACCACGACAAATACCGGCTCCTCAGTTTTGGGACTGATTGTTAAGAATCGGGGAGTAATGACGCGATCGGCCGGAATATATTTCGTAACCGTCTTGCCATATTCAACCGCCGTCAGGTCGACGATCATTTCGTCCTTTGGAAGGGCATCGACAATCGATGCACCCCAAAAGACATATGGGTTTGGCGCTACAAACCCCGGCGTTTTATACCCCATCTCGAATCGGTAGGGATAGATACCATCAAGTGGGCGCAGAATACCATACAATCCCGACAAGATCCGCAGGTGTTGCTGTGCGTACTGGCGATCGTCATCCGTCCAGCGAGAAACTTGTAGGCCACTATAGATGTCACCCAGGTAGCTATCGATCGCTGCGCGTAGTGCGGTCGTATCGGTCGTCCAGGCTTGCAGTAACTCGCTGGTCGTCGTCGCTAGTTTCGACGAGACATGCATCACTTTTTCAACGTCGCCGACCGACAGTGACTTCAGATAGTCGGCCAACTGTGCCGCTTTATCGATGAAGAGGGGCGTCGAGACAGTACCGGTCGCATCTGTCACCGGTGGACGCATTGTTTTAGAGGTATGGATCAATACAATCATTCATTCCATCATACAGCATCACCACCAAACCAACCTTGATTGTTAATCAAATACATGACATAATCATACAGCTAACACCCGTTAGACACTGACTCGAAAAGAGATGGTATGTCGGACCCGCTTGATTCATTTTTTGATCCTCAGCCCACCCGTCAACGACTACAGATCATCGCCACCTTCCGGCATAAACTATCGCCGGTTGCGCCGCTGCTGCTTAACAGTCGCATCAAAACGCTCGTTGCTGCCCGCGAAGGCATTACGGTCGAAGGCGAGGCGACCAAGCATCCCGTCGTGCGTCAGAAGTGGCGGCACTGGAGGTATCAGATCGATTTCATAATCATCAATACCACTGCGTGGCACGACTTCGAAACGTTCAAACACCAGGTCTACTCACTGCTCGACGAGCAACGACCGCGTGAATACGGCATCGATATCACCAACATAGCCGAGCAGTAACATGTTCGCCGAAAAAGTTCGTCGCAGTCGCGACTTGAGCTTCACCGGCGAACTTTTTCATTTCCAAATAAATTTATTCGACTCGGCGGGCGAATAATTCTTCAGTTTCGCGCATAAATATTTCGGCTGTCTTTGGACCAACACCGTAGAGCGTTTGTAATCGCTTCGAGAATTCGTCTTCTGTTTCGCTACTATCGAACATAATCACCAGTGACCCTTCGTAGCCACCAATGAGCTGCTCCATACATGTACGCAGCGCGCGGGCCATGACTTCGTCGTAGCGGGTGTATTTTCCTTCATCAAGGATGTTCACCAAGCCGCGATGAGATAAGTTCAAAATTGCCCAGGGGGTATCAATTTTACGGTCGATAAAGATCCGCCAGGTATTAGCTGCGACCGTCGATTGGATTGGTTTTCCAAAAAGGTATGACAAGAGGAACCAGCGAAACAGGTCGTCATCGCCTGATGTGACGTCGAGACCGAAATCCTCGGCGTGGTGAATTGGTTTAGGTTTTTTTACACGTGCGGTCATCCTTCTATTATAAGGCCAACCTCAGCGGATCGTACTCATCATCGATAAAATCGTTGATTTTAAGTGTGTCGACCGTGTAGTGTTTGTGCTCTCGAAAGATTAGTAATTGGCGTTTTAACTTATTCAGTTCAAGCACAGTTGTTTCACGAGTAAGCCCCGTAAAGTTCGCAATTTCTTGTTGGGTGAGTGGGATACCGATTCTGACGAGACCTTTTTTGACCTCAATGCCATTCATCAGCGCTAGATGCCTGAAGGTATAGAGAAGTTTTAAATGAGCCCGTGATTGTTCGAGTGCCTCGACATGGAACTCACGGTTTAAATCTGCCGTGACAAGTTTATCGAATAGGAACTTCGAAAATAACTGGTCCTGTTCGATGTACGACAGGATTGAATCGCGATCGATAACATACAGTTCGCAGTCGGTGTGCGCCTGATGGTAGTACAGTGACGTGTCAGACTGTCCAAATATCCAGTAAATCGGGATCAAATCACCCGATACTTTGAATGCTAATGATTTTTCTTCACCATTGCCGGTGATGTTGGTGACTTTGATGACACCGCTTTTAATGGCATAAGCATGCCTTGGGGTGTCACCCTGATGCAATATGATTTCGCCCTTTTGCAAGAAGGTGAGTGGGAACTGATCGAAAAACGTGTGGAAGTTATTCATAGCGACCTTTAAATAATCCGGTAATCGTCTGTTGTTCTAATCTCATCATATCATTTTCTACCATAAACATTAACTACTTATTAACTTGTGAGGTAATGTACAATAATACCTATGGAGATCCCCGCATCCGGTTTCGTTACCGACTTACCGATATTTGATTATCGTGACATCATCACCGACACGGTCGATGCCAACCAGGTGACCATCATCACCGCCGAAACCGGCGCTGGTAAAAGCACCCAGGTTCCACAGTATTTAGCCGACCATGGCTATACCAAAGTCATCGTGACGCAGCCACGCATTTTGGCTGCCCGCAACCTATCGCGCCGCGTCCGCGAAGAGTGGGCCGAGCGAACTGGCACTGACAGCGAATATGTCATTGGTTACCGCACTGCTCACGAGCGTGACGACTCGCCGAATACACACATTCTGTACTGTACGGACGGGTTGCAGTTGGTCCGCGAAATTACCGGCGTCGGGATCCGCGAAAACCAAGTCCTCATCCTCGATGAAGTGCACGAATGGAACGAGAACATGGAAGTCCTGATCGCCTGGGCGAAAAAACGCTGCCAAGAAGACGCGCGTTTCAAGGTCGTCATCATGAGCGCTACTATCGACACTGCGCCACTGGCCGAATTCTTTAATACGACAGCCGTTATTAACGTGCCCGGCCGTAGCTACGAAGTAAAAAAGCGCCGCGGCAACGACGTTATCGCTGAAATCCTAGAAAAGCTCCGTACCACAACCAGCAACATACTGGTGTTCCTGCCGGGCAAAGCCGAGATCCAGGACGTCACCGAGGCGATCGCAAAACAAGCAGCGGCGGCTGGTGTGCCAATTATCCCTTTGCACTCGCAGCTCGAGGCAACCGCGCAACAAGCTGCCTTCGCTAGTTATCCAAAAGGCAAAATTATCCTCGCGACCAATATCGCCCAAACCAGTGTGACAATCGACGACATCGATGTCGTTATCGACAGCGGCTTGCAACGACAAAGCGAAGTCCGCAACGGTGTTGAAGGACTATTCATCACCCAAACATCCCAGGCCGATTGTTTGCAACGGGCTGGTCGCGCCGGTCGCACGAAAGCGGGGGAGTATATCCTTGCTCAGTACGATACGCTGCCCTGTTTAGATTTCGAAGATCGTCCGCCCTACGGCACTCCTGAAATCCTGCGCAAACACATCGACCGTTTAACTCTCCGCCTGGCAAACGTTGGGATGGACATCGAACAACTCGACTTTTATCATGACCCGAGTATGCGCGCTATTAAACGCGCCAAATCGACGCTGATCGCATTGGGTGCGATGACGTACGGTGGCATGGTAACGGATATCGGACACATGATGGAGCAATACCCAGTCGAATCTAGTTATGCGCGTATGTTGGTTGAATCGAAACTATACTCACACCAAGTACAGACCAAGCTCACTGCCATTATTGCCATTCAAGAAATCGGTGGCATCGTCAAGGGTGGCACCCGATACACCGGTTGGCAAAAATACACCCGGCAACGCAAATCTGATTTACTAGCGCAGTACGATGTATTCCTCGCCCTCGCAAATATCGATCCGGAAATGTACGAAGATCTCGGTATCATCGCCAAGAACGTCACCAAAGCCCGCGAAGTGATGGAACGCCTGAACCACGACCTGGCCGACATCGAACTAGTTGATGCCATGCTAACCCCGATCACCGACGGCGAGCAAACAGAGCTGATGCGCAGCATCGTGGCTGGGCAAATCGACCAACTATGGGCAGTAGACGAGCTGGGTAACGCGACGCACATTACCTCGAATACGACGCGCGAACTATCCAGCAGTAGCGTGGTCAAACACCCGGTCCTTGTTGCAGGCACACCGTTCGACCTTGAGGTTCCGACGCGCGACGGCAAGCTGCAAACCATGCACCTTGTCCAAGGCATTACTTCCGTTAACACCGAGTGGTTGATCGACCTCGCGCCCGAACAGTTCGCTGCCAAACGTGGCAAAATGGTTTACGATCCCTACACCGGATCACTCGTTATTCGCCAGCAAATCCGGGCCGGCAAACGCGTCTTTGAAGGCGTCGGCATCCCAGTCACCAAGAACAACAAACAAAACCAGAAATTCTTCCAGGAAGCATTTGCGAAATGGGCATCCGATCAATTAGAGCGTGAACGCCGCACTCTCAGCAAGACACACAGCAAGCGCATCCCGACCATTCCAATGCCACAGATTCGTCACCATGTCCGTTCAATTGCCGGCAACATTATCAGCCTTGATGGCCTACAATTTCAAAAACGAAAACAGTTAACAGAACTTTCAAAACTTTCCACCCATCTGGGCGACGACTTTATGAACCATGTTGCGTCATCGTTTAGCAAGCAGCATACACCTGGCCGTCACCACGCGCATAGGGGATGGAAACCCGCCCACAAACAGCGTCGTCAACACGACTACCGCGACTAATTTGCCGTGTCTGAAATGTGGCGACTGCGAAGTTGCTGCTGGATACGTTTGACGATCGCTTTGCTGGCACGTGGTGAAATAATGTGTGTTTCGGGAATCTCTACTGATGTGACATGCGTCGCAATGTCAGCAAAGAATTTATTCTTGGTGTCTTTAATCACCAGCCCATCGAGGGTGCCGTAAATAATTTCAGTTGGAACGGATAACTTTTTCAAGTCCGCCACAGCCGTTTGCTCGATAATGGTGTTTTTCATGCTGCGCTGTGATGGGATCCAGTTATCCGGCGTCAGGTCAAAGCCGGTAAATTGGTTAAAGACTTTTTGAGCGACTTTAAACTTACCCAACCAACTCGGCATTTGTTTAAAGATTTTTTCATACGTCGAGATATAGAATTTGGTGCGTTTTTCAGCCGAAGAGCCCTCGGGCAATCCGACATAGAAGGGTGGTTGGTACAAGATCAATCGATCGACTAGACTCGGGCGTAGCTTGGCGACACGAATAGCAACGAGGCAACCCATTGAGTGACCGACAATCGTCACCGGCTCACGGACCCGGCTTTTCACCAATGTTCGTATCACGGCACGGGCGTGATCATCGGTACTGTATTTCACCCACTCGTCGACAGGGCGAACGGAGTGGCCAAACCCAAGTAGATCAAATACTAATGTGCGAACAGGTTGTTTTGCCAGTAATTTAGCGGTTGAGTTCCAGCTTTGGCCAGAGTTAGCGATACCATGAAGCAGTAACACCGGCTTACCGACACCCTCATCAAGCCGCGTATAAAGTAAGTACGGTTGCTTGAGAACACGGTGTTGTAGCCAGTTACCAAAGGACATTGTATCTAGTATAGCCTACAGCTCGTCGAGGCCGTCACCCAGCTCGAGGCCTTTAATTTTTGGCATGCTAGCCTGACCGATGTAGCCCTGCATACTACCAACGATGGTCGCGGTATTCAGTAGCAGACTTTGCGCCTGCTTTTCACGCTGCGCCCACAGGCGTTCGTAGGCAACGCGTTCTTTGGTGACCTGCGTGTTCATTTCTTGGTAGGTTTCGACCATACTTTCGATCTGCTGAGCGAATTCGTGACTGGTCACAAAGTTATACAGTGCATCAGCCTTGTCACCCTTGTTCTGGGCAGAGGCGCGTTCACGACCAACGTCTAACAGGCTTTTACGAAGGAGGGTCGCGAGAATAATCGCCAGCTTCGGCTTCACCACCCAGACACCATCGACTTGACCCATATCACCGTCGACAGTTTTCGGTAAAACTTCGCTGATGATAACAGGTACGTTCGCCTTAGCGCTGCGCAGGTCGGTCTTGAGTTTTGGAATCCAGCCATCAGTCCAGTTCTTGGTGCGCTTGATTTCCCACAGAATAACACCGCACTCGATACCACTTTGGCTACGGACGGTGTGACTGATATCGGCACCGTTGACACCCTTGGCGACCGGATTGATTGTGTCATCACGAAACGCGCTAGCAAGGACTTCTTCTAGGTCCAGCTCCAGGATCTCACCCTGCAACTGTTGGCTACCTTGAGCGGCTTTGCGCTGGGCATCTTCAAGAGCTTTTTGTAAGTCGGTGATAGTCTTTTCTTTGGCGGCAATATTGAGGCGCTGCTTTTCATCAGCGGTCTTTTGAACCTCGTCGCGAATACGGGCGCCTTCTTCGGTGATCTTCTTTTCGGCCAGTAATTCGGCGTTATCTTTAGCAGCGTTGGCTTCACGAAGGGCAACGGTCATCGCAGTTAATTCTTCGCGTTGTTTATCACGGGCTTGCTTTTCAGCTTCGGCGTCGTCGCGGAGTTGCTTTACGAGTAACTCTTGTTCGTTATTTGCTTTACGCTGATCGTTAGCGGCTTGTTGTTCTAACTTTTTCTTTTCAATCTGGAGGTCTGCCTCGGCTTGTTGGTGGAGGAGTTCTTTTTCAGCCTCAAGTTGGCGAGCAGCTAGTAGTTTTGCGGCGTCGCGTTCTTTGGCAACAACAGCTTCTTGATCTGATTTAAGTTTCAAGATTTCGGCTTCGTGTTCGTGTTTGGCGGCGGCCAAAACGCGTGTTTCGATCTGGCCTTCGAGAGCTTTATCGATTTCAATTTCGTGACCACAGTGCGGACAAGTGACAGTATTCATACGGGACCCTCCAAGGCGCTTAGTAGTCTTATTATACCAGTTCCGATAGCTGTGTGATTTTGTGTTGATACTTACGCGCCAACTCCCACAATCCCATCATCTCGGCTTTTGCAAGGTTGGGCGCCAGTTGCTGCTGTATAACTGTCTCGACGTAGTCGGTATCGGTAAAGCCCACATCAATTAAAAATGGGATAATTTTTAACTTTGTTTCGAGCTCAGCCTCGAGGGTGCCCTCATTCATAGCCCGATCCTGTAAAAATAATTTCCAGCTGCGATAGGCGCTGTCCGTCTGTTTCACTAAATTATCCGAGAGTGGCAACAGAGTAGGGTCACCCGGGCCATACTTTTCAACGATGTACGTATAATCACGCACCAAATCCCTCTCCACAAGGTCTAAATAGCTTTCTGGCTGGGGTGAGGCCATGAACTCCGGATCTTCCATACTATTATTATACAACATATGCAGGTTGACGAAATAGCGTTTTGATGACAAAATAACAAGGATATGCCGACAGGTATATTTCCCTCCAACCAGGAGTGTACATGAACACAAAGATAACAAAACGTTCACCAACCCTGCAAGAACTAGAAGCAATTGACGGCGCTCGGATAAAGCCATACGACGAACGTTTTCTAGTTAACATACCGACACAAAAGCGTGCCATCGCCACCCTCAAACGAATTGTTGACGCTACCGAAGCCGTACTGGCCGACCAAAACATCGGGCGCGAAAAGATTTCGTACATCGATATCATCACCCAGACTGGGCGTGACGGCAAAGGCAAACAGATATCCGTCGGTTTGTTTTATCGTTACTTCACTAACGAAATCGCCGCCATGAATTTCGTATGGCCGGGTCGGAGAGATACATTCTTCATCCCTCGCAACAGACCTCCCGTGAGTCAGCAATGACACCCCGAGGTCGCCGCTCTTTTACAGGGCGAAGAGCCCCTGGAACACATTGTTCCGGGGGCTACTTTATCTGTTGGAGTAGGGCAGACTATTGACTTTTATTCTAATTTGTGGTATTATGCTGCCAATATACCGCCCGGTATGTTATCCCTCCGACTTGGAGCGCACATGACCATAGCAACCGAAAGCAAGCGAACGATCCAGCCGA
>Ga0247803_1001025_pt1 | contig 14775 bp, 10 predicted proteins | sample UWRJL014104B1_FD_180928 | JGI IMG/M metagenome (GOLD analysis project Ga0247803, IMG submission 180928) | Plant litter microbial communities from Arlington Agricultural Research Station in Wisconsin, United States - UWRJ-L014-104B-1 | ecosystem: Environmental > Terrestrial > Plant litter >...
ACGGGAAAAGTGAAAGGTGTAAAAACAGTTGAAGTTACTGATAAGGACGGAAAGAAAACTGATTATACTGCTGGTAAAGGTGTTGTGATCGCAACAGGAGCCCGTGCCCGCGAATTGCCAAATATTAAAATCGACGGTACGAAAGTAATTGAATACCGTAAAGCAATGAGCCTTGAAACACAGCCAAAAAGTCTTTTGGTAGTAGGTTCTGGCGCGATCGGAATGGAGTTTGCGTACGTCTACGCAACAATGGGAACCAAAGTTACTGTTGTTGAATTCCTTCCAAATCTTGTTCCTGTAGAAGATGAAGACGTTTCGAAAGAAATTGCAAAGCAATACAAAAAACTTGGCATCGATACTTATGTAAACTCTTCTGTTGAGAAAGTGGATACAAGCGGAAACGGTTGCAAGGTTTCTGTTAAGACCCCGGATGGAGAAAAAACTTTTGAAGTTGATGTAGTGCTTTCAGCAGCTGGTATCGTCTCGAACATCGAAAATATCGGTTTGGAAGAAGCTGGTATCAAAACAGATAAAGGTAAAATTTCTGTTAACGAGTGGTACGAAACCAACGTTCCGGGTTTCTACGCAATCGGTGACTGTACGCCTGGCCCTGCTTTGGCACACGTTGCTACTGCGGAAGGTATCATCTGCGCAGAGAAAATTGCAGGTCATAAGACAGAAGCTCTGGATTATGGAAATATTCCTGGTTGTACGTATTGCCAGCCTGAAATCGCATCTGTTGGTTTCACGGAGAAAAAAGCGAAAGAAGCAGGTTACGATATCAAAGTTGGTAAATTCCCATTTAAGGCATCTGGTAAAGCTACGGCTGCCGGCGCTACGGATGGTTTCGTAAAAGTAATTTTTGATGCTAAATATGGTGAGTTCCTTGGAGCGCACATGATTGGTACAAACGTTACTGAAATGATCGCTGAGGTTGTAGTGGCCCGTAAACTGGAAACTACTGCACATGAAATCATGCGTTCAATTCACCCGCACCCAACCATGTCAGAAGCTTTGAAAGGAGCAACTGAGGCGGCTTATGGTGAGGCAATCGATTTGTAATAAGGCTTTCGGTCGTCGGCTATCAGCTTTCGGCAGATAAAATAATAAAACCCTGGTGGATTTTGGTCTGCCGGGGTTTTTGTATTTAGCTCATATAATTTGCGAACTAATTTTTAATAATGTTACTTGTAATTAAGTAAAAGCAATGGTTTTAACTCATATATTTTATGAGCTATTTTATAACAGTATAAAAATCGTAACCATGCCTGATAGTGACTTTCATACAAAATCGCAGTATTCTGAAAATATAGAAAATTTCAGCAGGCTTAACCGTTTGGCAGGAAAACTATATCGTTCGAATCCACTGAATAAAAAATCGATTTTTATGGATATTAGTAGTGAAGATGTGCAGCAGCTTTTGAAAAGTCTTAATCAATTTCAGGTAAAATATCTTTTAATAGGAGGAATGGCAGGAGTAGTTCACGGGCACATTCGTACTACGCAGGATATGGATCTATGGGTTAAAAACGACCTTGACAATACAAAAGCACTCATTAAAGCGCTATCCGAAAATGATGTGGTTGGTAGCGATTTGCTTTTAAACATGCCACTTATTTTCGGTTATACCTCCGTCCGTTTTGGAATGTCAGGATTTGAACTTGATTTGGGACATTCACTAAAAGCATTTTCAGAAGCTGATTTTGATGCTTGTTATGAACGTGCTTTGCAAGCCGATCTTGATGGAATTCCATTTCCTGTCATCCAGCTTAGGGATTTGATACAAGAAAAAGAGGCAACAGGACGACGTAAAGATTTAGCTGACATTGAAGAATTGCAACGTATCTGGGAAGAGCAGCAATCTTAATGGTTTGGTGTACTAAAATTGTGAATAATCGGATCAACTTACTGTTTTCGATTATTTTTATCCCTCAAAAATTCAATGTCAATTAAAACAGCAAGTTTTTTAATTGTATATTGGAAGACTCAACATTAAAAATGAAAAAGTCAGTTTGGATAAGTTAGAATATTCAAGTCAGTTTAATGACATTTGGAAGACTGAACATGATATTAAAACGCAGTGGGGAAATCGAATTTTCTGTTTTGCTCACCTTATAGGATACCCCATAACTTCTTTTTTATACTACTTCAACCATAATCCGGTATTTCTAACCATTCTGAAAATTCAATTGCTGGCAAGTGCAATTATTGCCGGCCTTTTATTTTTTCATTTTTATAAAAAAGCACCGAGTCGGGTCATTGCATTTTATACTTTCCTTACGATTATCGTTTTTCATTCACTTATCCTGGCGACAATTCCGCATACCTCTTACGATAGGGCGAGTTTCAACATGACGCTTGCGTTGATATTTATCACGTTCATTTTGTGTTGGCCCCCCAAGGAATCCATTATTTGTACGGTTATGGTGCTTTTGCTTTTTCCCGCAGCACTGTATTTTCTCAGTCCCGATTCGCTACTACAATTTATCCGGGAAGGCGGGTTCTTTCTGTTTCTTGGACAATTTCTTTTTCCGTTTGTGATGAACGTCAAATATTCGAATGATAAACGGGCATTTTATTATCGGTATTCGCTCCGGGAAAAAAATGAGTTATTGGAAGAGCAGATCAAAATTTCGCAAGAGGCGACAAAAGCGAAAACAGATTTTCTGTCCATGATGAGCCATGAGATACGGACACCTTTAAATGGTATTGTCGGTATTGTTCATTTGCTTTTGAAAGAAGATTTACGAAGTGATTTTCAAAAAGAAATGATTCAGACACTGCTATTTTCATCAAATCACCTGATGACTGTGGTGAATGATATTATGGATTTTAATAAAATAAATTCTAATTATGTCAAGCTTGAAGTGAAGCCTTTTAATCCGGCTTTATTTTTTAAAAGCCTTGAAAAAACATTTATTCCGAAGGCTGATGAAAAGAATCTGAATCTCATTTTCGAAATTGCAGATTCTTTGCCGCCTCAATTGATAAGTGATGAGGGCCGACTTAACCAGGTGATAACAAACCTGATTCATAATGCCATCAAGTTTACTGAAAAAGGCGAAGTGAAATTTTCTGTAAAAGAGCAGGATAGGCAAGATAATTCCATAAAATTATTATTTCACATCACCGATACCGGGATTGGAATTCCGGAAGATAAGCAGTCGGTTATTTTTGATTTATTTACTCAGGCACACACTTCCGGAGACCGGCAATACGGCGGTTCGGGTTTGGGACTGGCGATAAGCAAAGAAATTTTACGGCTTTTCGGAAGTGATATCCAATTATCCAGTGTGCAGGGGGAAGGCTCAGATTTTTCGTTTGAAATTGATTTTAATTACTCGATGTTACCCATTATAAAAAGTTACCCGGTAAAAGATTTACCCCTTTCGTTATACCCTGATTGCAAAGTTCTTGTTGTCGATGATAATTATACCAATCTTTTGTTGGCGACCACGTTATTGAAACGGAAATCAATTTATTTTGAAACCGCTGAAAATGGTAAAGAAGCCTACGATAAATACAAAGCTTCGCAGGATTATGATCTTATTCTGATGGATTTAAAAATGCCTGTTATGGATGGTTTTGAAGCTACAAACCTGATCCGGGCAGAAGGTTCGACAGTACCGATCGTTGCGTTAACGGCCTCAACGTTTGAGGACGAAAAGGAGCGAGCCTTGTCCAATGGCTTCACAGGATATCTTGTTAAACCATTTTTACCTCTGGACTTTTACGAAATGGTTTATACGCATCTGGATAAGAAGACTATTGAAAAATAGTTTGTCATTTAATTTTTGCACGTCGCTGCATTGCCTCTCTCCAGGTTGTCAAAATGATGCCTTCTTTTTCAATATAACTTCTTAATTCCGGGTCAATCATAGCCAGGAAATCGCCCTCGCGTGTTATATTGGAATCAGAGATATGAGGAAAAACTTCGGTATGGATGGTGCAATGCATAATCACCATGGTCAGTCCGGGTTTTATATTTTTGATTGCATTAATATACTTTTCAGTCTTATATTTTTGAAGTGCTTTTTCAGATTTATCACCTGATTCAGGACCTTTCCAACCATAACTGGAATTTTCGAGATCGTCCAAAACAGGCAAGCCCGAGTCCCAAAGTTGTTTCCCAACCGTTTTCGTCATAGCAAGCTGATCGGCAATTATTTTTTCCTGTTTTTGTACCACCGAATTATGTCCGCCAGGAAACATCACCGGAATTTTTTCTTCCATCCCGACTTTTAGATATTGCTGCAAAAATTCAGGAGTCGCGAAAAGTGTTCCCATGTGTGAGTCCAGATGGGTAGGTGTAAATCCCATTGTCCGTGCTCTGTCCAGCTGCGCGCGAATTTCCTTTTCTACTTCATCCGGTGAGGCATTTTTGACAACGTCTCCGACACTGCGCCACATCGCTCCTTCGGAATCTACCAAGCCTTTAACCTGATTTTTCCCCGCAAGCGGCCCCCAGCGGTAATCTTTCCATTCAGAAGTTAACGTTAGATGTAATCCCGCATCAAGCTCAGGATTTTCCTTAAGATAATGCACAAAACCCGGTACCCAACCACAAGGCATCATCACGCTTAAAGAATTGGCTACTCCTTCTTTTATTGCCCTGATTGCTCCCTGGTTAGATTCGTAAGACATCCCGACATCATCGACGTGGATAATCAACACTTTTTTACCCTTTGGATAACCGAGTTTTTCAGCATAAGTCTGCTCCGAAACCTGAGCGATTGCGACGGAGTAAACCAGCATTATAGATATTAAGAAGATATGTTTCATGAAATTTTATTTAATTATGCATTTAAACATGCAGGCTATAAAACTATACATCGAATGAAGTATTTTGTACTATTCTTTTTACTGCTTTCTTTTATGGGATTTAAGGCTGAGGGGCAAAAAACCAAGGCAAAAGAGATAGTAGCGCAGGCACTTAAAGTGCATACCTCCGGGAAAATAATGGAACGTTTTGAGGTAAAGATTGTAAATGATATGCCAGGCAAGGCACCAGCATCACTTCAGCAGCCTGACCCAATGATGAATTTTTTGGATTCTCTGATGAAAACCTTACCTGATTCGATGCGGAAGGAAATGGCAGATCAGAAAGTTAAAGGAGAGGCAGAACTTTTCAAGACGATTGTTGAGGAATATGAGGGCAAAAAATATCAGCATTTCATTGATATCCCTTCAAAGAAGGTTGCAAGCAAGTCTATAAGGCTGAATCGCTTCAGGGAACGGGAAGACACAACGGCTTCATTACATAATTTCGAGGATTCCAATAACTTGATATTCGCTTGTAAAATAAATCCTGTGCTTCTGTTGCAGGTGATGAATCAGGATTCTGCTCAATTACATTATACTGGAAAGGTTTTAATGGATGATCAGGATTATCTTGTAGTTCAGGTGAAGCTAGACAACAAATGGCTGGAAGTATATATTGATGCAAGGAGCAAGCTGGTCAGCAGGTTAGTAACATCGATGAAAGATGAAGATCCTTTGATGGGACAACGACCACTTCATTACAAGAATGTTATTTCCTATAAAAATTACAAGCTGCAAGATTCGTTTCTGTTACCAAACCGGATCGAAGAAACCGATAGCCATTTACCATTTACAGACAATAAATTAGTTACCTGGATAAGTATTAATAAAGTTTTTCCTGCTTCCGTTTTTGATCCACCGCTGCCGTATGAAGAAAAAATTAGTTACTTATTTTATGCAATTAGTGACAATTTATTTTTGATGGAAGAAAGGGACGATTACACAAATAGTCGCTCAATAATTAGCATGAATCCTGATAAGACGATCAGCATTTTCACTAATCTCGCAAACAATGAGATAGTTAATAAGAAGAAGCTGAAAGCGATTACTACCAAATTCGGAGATATTGAAATCAAATCCGTTTATAGCCTATCTTACCTCTCAGGACTGATATCGCTCTCCTGTTTTTTCTCAAAACAAATTCAGATAGCAGCACCAAAAGCAACGGGAATTTTCGGTGCTGTTTTAAACTCTGGGAACCGTGAGGAAGATTCAATGAAAATTGCTGTCCATGAAAAGGCTTTATTAAAAACCTTTGATCAGGATTTTGAAACTCAAACCGAAAAGGTGTTCATTTTAAATCCTGGAGCAGATCCAGAGCAGTCTGGTATTCGGGTGGCTTATTATTTGGAAAAAGAACATGTTGTTTATCTTGAAGGTTATTATCCTCACCAAAATAAAAATAAGGAAAAATGGATTGCACCAGGAGAAAAAGCGCTTTTGAAACTTATCGAAAATAAGGCGCTGGAAGTTGAAAAAATTATTTTCTCAGGATCCTTTGTTGATAATGCGCCACTCTTCATGACGTACGCTGATTTTGAAAATCGGGTGAAAAATTAGCCCGCGCCAGTAGAACAGGATGGCAAAAAGTAAGTGATGTGAGATTTGCCGGATACAATACGAAAACCCTTTTCTCGTTATTTGCCGACAATTACACCCCGGAACATCGCATGAAATTTTCCCGACATTTACTTTTCGGCTTACTTTTTACGACCATATCTTCGGCTCAGGCTCAGCATTTTGCGTTGAGCAGATTGTTTTATCCTAATCTTACTTTAAAGGCGGATTACAACGTTCCCTCGAATTTGGGCGGTGGAACAGGAAAAGATTATGGCCTGACGCGAAGTGGTTTTTTTGGTATTATTCCAATCCAGAGTGAAGTCCAGCTCGGATACAGTTTGAGGAAAAAGTTTGACCTGCGCGCCGTTCATACCGTTCTGCTTACTCAATTTACGCAGCTACAACCTACGTTGGATGGAAAAAATATTCCTGATAACGGGTATAAAACTTTATCAGTTGGTGTACTAAGATTACAGGCAAGTATCAAAGACAGGCTTTGGGTATACGGCGGCGGTCTCGGGATGACCGAAAGTAATGAAACATTTTTCTCCCCTCAGCCATTTTTTTGGGGAGGTGCAGCGCGTATGCATATTCTTGGCCTGCACACGCAGATTATGTATGGTTCAATTTTAGCCTATAACCAAAAACTTCGTTTTGTTCCGGTATTTGGTGTGAATAAAAGATTTGGGAAAGACTGGCGGGTTTCGGCACTACTGCCTTTCATGATGAATGTGAACTATCGGACAACCAAGTGGTTTAACGTTGATATGCTTGCCGGGTTAAACGGATACAGCGGCGGTTTCCAGATTCAGACACCAGAAGAAAAAATGCTGCGACGAGAAAATTATCGCCAGATTAAACTGGGCGTTTCTGCAAATGCGCATTTATTTACAGCTATAAATATTTCTCTGGAGGCTGGTGTCACCACCTTTCGGCAGTTGAAAACATTTAATAGTGCCCGCGAAACGCTAACAGCTTATACTCCCGGAACTACGCCTTACATTGGCGCAAGTGTACGCTATATCACAAGCAGGTCAAAATTATCGAACCGGTTCACAAGAAAAATGAATTTAGGTGGAGGCGGTGGAATTAACTGGTAATGAGTTTATTAACAGATGTTTTTTATATTTGATTCGGTTAAGAATCCAGGTTTAATTAAAATTCTTATTATGAAAAGATTACTGTTTTTTTCATTGATGTTTTTTGGAATTTTGTCAGGTTGTAAAAGCAGTAAAATGAATTCAAAATCTGTCGCTGCTGAGAATTCAGCTTCATTGGAAGGAACGTGGGTATTGAATTATGTTTCAGCCCCCGGAAAATCAGTTGACGAACTTTATGCAGAGAAGAAGCCGGAGATCAAGTTTGATTTGAAAGAAAAAAGATTCAGCGGGAATACGAGCTGCAATTCTTTTTCGGGTAAATTAAATATGGAGGATAATCAGATCAATTTCAGAGATCCATATGTGATGACGAAAATGATGTGTCCCGGAGAAGGTGAAAATGTTTTCACAGAAACACTCAAAAAGGTGAATTCGTATTCTATTAGTGATGGAAATACGCTCAATTTTATCGGCGGAGATATTGCAGTAATGCGTTTTACCCGAAAATAAAAAAGGTGATAACCAGTTTGAAGTCTGGTTATCACCTTTGAAATATTTTTGGATTTTTTATATCAATCCTTCTTTTTCAGCTTCTGTTTTCAAAAGAGCTTTATCAATCGGTACAACACCTACCAACTCACAAACCAGTCCTCCTCCTAAATTAGAAATTCCTGCAATCGACTGAGGTGGTAAGTTAAGTGCGACACAGCAAGCGGCGATACTAATCACGGTATCACCAGCGCCGGAAACATCAGCAATTTGGCGGATATGTGCGGGTAGTTTGTGAGTCTCTTCTTTAAAGTCAATATAAACTCCTCTTTCTGAGAGCGTTATCAGAGCACCTTTTGCGTTCAAAGTTTCCTTCAATTGCTCAACGGTTTGTTTCAGTTCTTCCGGATCGTCTACGTTGAATTCAACTTTTAAGCCTTCCCGTAATTCCTTCAAGTTTGGTTTGAAAAGTGTTACGTTGTTGTATGATAAAAAGTTGCGTTTTTTGGGATCTACGACTGTCGGAACGTTATGTTCATTCGCATACTCAGTAATTTCTGCAATTGCCTCCGCCGTCAGAACTCCTTTATCGTAATCTTCAAAGATAATTACGTTGCTCGAAGGAATTAACTCTTTAGCCTTACTGACAAGCCTGTCTTTTTCTTCGGTTGATATAGGTTTGTCGGTTTCGGTATCGATTCTTACAACTTGCTGAGAGCCTGCGATGATTCTTTCTTTTATAGTCGTGATTCGGCTTTCGCTGCGTATTAAGCCCTCACAGTTTAAACCCTTTTCAATCAGACTGTTTTTGAGTGAATCACCCGAAGCATCTGTTCCGATAACAGTACAGATAATTGCTTCTGCGCCAAGTGCCTGAACGTTTAACAGTACATTTCCCGCGCCCCCCAGACGAAATTCACGATGACTTACATTGACAACGGGAACTGGTGCTTCGGGAGATATACGTTCAACTTTTCCCCAAACATAAGAGTCCAGCATGACGTCACCAATGACCAGTACGCGTAAAGAATTGAATGATTCAAAAACCTGATGGATATTCATTAATATAATTTTGACGGGATTTACCGTTTGTTGACGAATAGGTTTGGACCAGTAAATTCCAATACTGGAAACTTTTGCTGCCAAAATTCGTACAAAGGGCTGTAAAAATCAAACCAATCAGACATTTGCCACGAAATGCATGCTGGTGATTTGAAAACGTTTGTTGAGATAAAGGCGATGCGCGTCAGTACGGTTTGGATTTACGCCTGAGTCCAGATGGATTTGGTCATATTTTTCTTTTTTTGCAAAATCAATAATCCAATCCAGAAGTATGCCCGCATATCCGTGACCCCGATGTTCGGGAAGCGTTGACAAGTCGTCGATATAAATATATTTTCCACGAAAAAGATTATAACCCGTTTCGAAAACGGCTACGGCAGCAGCTTGTCCACCGGTTTCAACAAAAATGATCTGCCTGTTATCAGCCATCGTTTTTTGAACCGCCTCGAAATAAAGCTCGTCAGTTAAAGAAGGCCGCAGTGCCTGAATTGCACTGCGGCATTTTAAAATATCAGCCTCCGTTGCAACAACCTGAACCTGTGTCATACCTGATTTCCCGGGAAAGTTAGGTTACTCAAATTGTGGCCCATCTTATCACGTTTTGTGATCAGATATTTTTCGTTGTAAGGATTTGAAGGTATTTCAATATTGACCGAATCGACAATCTCTAATCCGTAACCGATAAGTCCGGCGCGTTTTTTAGGATTGTTGGTGATCAATTTTATTTTAGTAATATCCAGATCGCGCAAAATCTGAGCTCCTACGCCATAATCACGCTCATCACTTGCAAAGCCTAATTCAAGATTTGCTTCCACGGTATCGCGGCCCATTTCCTGAAGTTTATATGCTTTTAATTTATTGAGCAGGCCTATCCCTCTGCCTTCCTGGTTCATATAAACGATTACTCCTTTTCCTTCTTTGCTAACCAAATCCATGGCAGCATGAAGTTGAGGGCCGCAGTCGCACCGGCATGAACCGAAAATATCACCCGTCATACAGGATGAATGAACACGAACCAAAACGGGTTCATCTTTCTCCCATGTACCTTTTACCAAAGCCAGATGCAAATCTCCGGTATTGACCTGGCGATAAGCAATCAGATCGAAATGTCCCCATGCCGTTGGCATATCCACTCCAATTTCTCTTTTGATCAATGACTCTTCGCGCAGACGGTATTCGATAAGATCTTTGATACTCACCAATTTCAAGTTCAAACGATCTGCAATTTCCCGAAGCTGAGGCAAGCGGGCCATGGAGCCGTCTTCATTCAAAATTTCAACCAAAACTCCGGCAGGTGACAAACCTGCAAGACGAGGGAAATCGATCGCTGCTTCGGTATGCCCTGTACGGCGTAGAACGCCGCCTTTTTTAGCTTTTAAAGGAAAAATATGTCCTGGACGACCAAGATCCGCAGGAACTGTATTAGGATCAACTAACGCCTGAATGGTTTTTGCACGGTCACTTGCTGAAATTCCGGTTGTACAACCATTGCCAAGTAAGTCGACAGAAACTGTAAATGCAGTCTCGTGAAGCGCGGTGTTGGTGCCAACCATCATATCAAGTTCAAGTTCTTCACAACGTTCTTCCGTTATCGGAACACAAATCAAACCACGGCCTTCTCTGGCCATAAAATTGACTATTTCGGGAGTTACCAGCTCTGCGGCGCAGATAAAATCGCCTTCATTTTCACGATCTTCATCATCTACCACAATAATTAATTGGCCGTTTTTTATGGCTTCAATGGCATCTTCAATCGAATCTAATACTATGGGATTACTATTATTATTCATTATTCGGGTAGACAAAAAATAGTTTTACGGGAAAACACGTTTTAGAATATAAAGGTACAGTCTTAATGTTGAAATGTTTTAATTTTGGACCTTCTTTAGGTGAACAATCGATTTTTCAGATGGGTTTCAAAATAGGTCATTTCGAAGTTTGTAGATGTCCTTATTTACTATTACTTCAGAGTTCATGAGAATACAGTTACTGTCGATATTTTTTATTTTTTTAGTACTTCAATCCTTTAGTGTTTACAGCCAGGCTCCCGTTATTACTGACGGGGACTATTGTAAAACAGGAGGAGGGGATTTTTCTGTGACTCCATTTGAAGGTTGCGGAACTCTTACTGCTACGATAAAGAACAACCTTCCGAGTGCAACAAGTGTTGGTTACAATACCAATTACGATTTAAAAAGCCAACCGAATAATCTAGCCAACGTAACTTCTGCAACCTATAATGCTCCGGGGACATATACCATTTTACAAGTTGGGAGCCTCCAATCAACAGGATTCACTCTCTGTAAACAGGTTAAGGTTTATGAAAATAAAGCGATTAATGCGAAACTGGAAGTTTTCTGCAGTATTTTAAAAGTTACAATTGAAGACGATATTGTTGCGAAAGCATATAATACTGTTGAAATTAATTGGGGCGACGGGCAGAATAATTCTATATGGAAAAGCGGAGATGGTCCTATGACGCGGTCTTATTCAGGAGCTATCCCTAAAATATCAATTCAAGGTAAACATGGTTCAAATGTTCCTTGTGCGGGTGAAACTAAATTTCTTGATCCGGTTGCTGTCGAAAATTCTATTGAATCCATTCAGATAAAGAGACTTGAAATGCAGTCTGATGGTAAAATCACGATGCTTTATAATGGTATGGAAAAAGTCTCGACTGAAGTTTTTTATTCCGAGGCTAACGGCAATTACTTAACCACAGGCGAAGTTCGCAATGTGGCGCAACCCGGAAGTATAGTTTTAGATAAAGGTCTCAGTGCTGAAAAAGAATACAGATTGAAATTGGCTTCTGAAGATAATTGTGGAGGGAAAAAAGACAGCAGAGAAGTTAAAACAATGGTTCTTGAAGCCACTTCTCAGGAGGGAGAAATTGCATTAAAATGGAACCGCTATCTTGAGGGTAATGATTTCGTAGGTTATCAACTATTTCGTGATGATGTACCAATTAAAAGTTTCCCGTCTATTGATGATTTAACATTTTCAGATACAGATATTGATTGTAACAAAACCTATAAATACCAGATTGTTGCTTCTACGAGCCTGGTAAATTCTTTTTCTGCGCCGAAAAGTGAAAAAATGCTTAGCACAATTCCTGATAGGATTAAGGAAGCGAGCGTTACTGTGGCTGATAATAATTTAATTAGTGCGGATGTTATTTTAGGAGAAAAAGGGGTTACGAATTCATATAATTTAGTCATTGAGCGGGCTCAGCATGGAAGTGGGAATTTTACGCAGGTTTCAACAGATCAAAATCAGGAACTTCATTTTGAAGATAATACTGTAAATACGGGTTCAACTTCTTATTGCTATCGATTTAAGTTCGAAAATTCCTGCCAGCTAAGTACAGAATTTACTGAGCCGGTTTGTTCTATTTTGCTTCGCCAGTCTCCACAGGAACTTACTTGGAATGATGCAGTTCCATTTACCGAAGGCCTGGATTCATATGACGTAATTCAAAGCGAATCCGGAGTGCTAACGCCGATGGGACTAAATACGACCTATCCGATTGACTTGACAAATCAGCCTAAAACAGAATTTTCTTTCCAGATCAGAGCTAAATCAAAGAGTGGCAGTTTGCTAAGTTTCTCGAATTTAATTAAGTATGAGCAAAATGTAATGTTGTTGATTCCGGACGCCTTCACGCCAAACGGAGATAACGTCAACGAAAGGTTTGAAATAAAAGGCCTTTTTATCAACTCTTTCCAAATCTCTGTTTTTAATCGTTGGGGACAAGTCGTGTTTCAATCTGACGACATTTTACAGAGCTGGGACGGAACGATTAATGGTGCCAATGCGCCGGCGGGATATTATACATACAAAACCGAAATCAGCGATATTGAAGATAAGCCATTTGTAAAGGAAGGTACTGTTTTACTGATTAGGTAACTTTCCGTTTACTATATTTTTTACAGATATTTTGGTTGAAAATGAAGGACTTAATTGATAGTTTTTTAAATTTGACGCCTTTGTTAATTGACTTGACGTAAACCACTCAGGCGGCGAATACCTTAAAAGGTTCTGCTGCTACTCTTAAAAATACACACATATGAAAAGAAAAATACTTTTTATTGCTTTAATCTCGCTAGTGAGATTTAGCTCAGTTCCGGTCTTTGCTCAGGGACTCTGTAATGTAGGTGGCGGCGGCTTTGACCTTCTCCCTAGAGCAGAAGGCTGCGCACCGTTGACTGTCAATATTAACACCACAATTAACGCATCATCGCTTGCATACGCGCAGGAATATGACGGGATGACTGACAGTCCTACATTAATTCGAAATGCTAAACAGTTTACTTATAGAGGAGCTGGAACTTTTACTATTTTGCAGAGTGCAAACGTTGGAGGAACCGAAGTTTATCATTGTGAAAAGGTAAAAGTTTACGAAAATGCGACTCCTCATACTGAATACACTTCATGTGGGGGAGGGAAGATTAAAGTCGTTATGACTAAGAATTATGTCCTTGACGCGTATGATCAAGTTGGGATAGACTGGGGAGATGGATCTGGTGAGCATATCTGGAATCAAGGAGAATCTCTGGAAATAGAACATATTTACACGAATACTTCGGTAAATCCGACGCTTAAGGTTAGAGGAATATATACCTCGAATTCTGCTTGTAAAGGAGGTTATCAATGGCCGTTGACGATTAGTTTCCAACAGCCACTACTTAAAAATATCCAGATCAAAAGCGTCGAAATGACTGGAAACGGACGCCTTCTGGTAATTTACGAAGGATTGAGCGGAATTTCCACCGATGTAATGTACAGTACCGACGGAACTAATTATCAGATTGGCGGTACCAAAACTTCGGGCGGAACACAGACTAGCAATTTTAATTTAAATGCTGCTCAGGCATATCAAATTAAACTGGCTTCAAAAGATTTGTGCGGAGGGAAGCTGGATAGTGATTTTGTGACAAGTATGGCTGTTAAGGGTAGTTCGGCCGACGAAAAAAATGAGATATCCTGGAATAAATATGCCGATAACACCGACTTTGACAGTTATGCCTTGATGCGGGATGGAATTGTGCTGCAAACTTTTGATGATATAAACACTACCTCTTTTTCAGACGAGGACGTTCAGTGTGGCGACAATTATGAATACTATATTGTTGCTAAAACAAAAACAATTACTTCAACCTCGGCGCCGGTAACAGTAAAAACAACATTATCTTCTCCTAAGGCCATTGATCAGGCATTTGTAAACGTCGTGAGTGATGGACTGATTGAGGTTGCTGCTACAATTCCCGGATCCGGGACGAAAACAAATTATGATTTAGTGGTGGAGAGATCAGAGAACGGCGGAATTTTCAAGAAAGTGAATACACTTTACGGAGAGGCTACCTATCAGGATTTTGATGTAAAAGTGAATGATTCCGGTTATTGCTATCGTCTTATTTATCAGAATGCTTGCGGCCAGAGAGCTCCGGCGTCGGAACCTATTTGTTCGATTTTATTAAAAAATCAATCACCTTTGCTGACTTGGAATACTGAAAAGCCGTTTTTAGATGATATTGATTCCTATACAATAATCAGGACTGGCGCGGCTGGATCTAATGATTCCAGAAATGTAAAACTGGCAAGTACGTTTTATCCTGATTTGACCAAACTCAGCGATCTTTCTTTTACATTTCAAGTCCGGGCAGATTCGAAAAACGGGAATTATCAAAGTTTTTCGAATAGCATTATCTACAAAAGAGACACAGACATTTTTGCTCCCGATGCT
>Ga0247803_1001026_pt1 | contig 14773 bp, 5 predicted proteins | sample UWRJL014104B1_FD_180928 | JGI IMG/M metagenome (GOLD analysis project Ga0247803, IMG submission 180928) | Plant litter microbial communities from Arlington Agricultural Research Station in Wisconsin, United States - UWRJ-L014-104B-1 | ecosystem: Environmental > Terrestrial > Plant litter >...
CGCTGATCCAGATATTTCCTTGTGAATCTTCTGAAATGCTCTTTATGGTTTCATCTGTAAAACCCAACGCGCGGTTGATTTCGAAAAAATGCCCGGCTTTTTCATTCAACAAATTGATTCCGCCACTTTCAGAACCTATCCAAAATCTTTTCCTGGAATCGGTAAACATAACCGTAAGACTGTTATTGGGCAATCCGCTCGCTTTTCCTGATTTATAGATTTTGGTAACTCTTTTTAGTTTTTTATCAAAAAAGTTCAAACCGTATTGTGTTGCAATCCATAAACCATTTTCACGATTTGCAATATCTGTAATAAAATTATCGCTGATTGCGTTTGAAGTCCCGTCGGCCATATACCTTTCGATGGTTCCGTCGGGCAATATTTTTTTTAATCCGTTTCCGTTTGTTCCTACCCATAAATCGTTATTATCTAGTAACAAAGAGGTTATCGGTCGGTTGCGCTCTTTCGGGTTTGGAGAAAGTGGTATTTTACTGAAGGTTTTGCTATTTTTATTAAACTTAAATAAACCGTTGAAAGTCCCGCAAAACAAACTTTCCTGATTCTGATTTACTAAAGCCGTAATCATATTCACGCTTTTATCAAAATCATTGGTATCAATTAAATAGGAGGCATTTTTGTTATTTCTGAAATCCAGAAAATTCAAACCTCCCCCATTCGTTCCTACCCAAACAGCATTGTTGCTTTCTTTTGAAACGGCATTTACCAAGGCGCTGTTTAATCCGAAATTGGGTTTTATCACCTCTCTTACATTTGCAAAATTGGCATTGGTTTTCTGGAAAAAGTTCACACCTCCGCCATTTGTCCCAATCCAGATATCGTCGTGACGGTCTTTTAGGAAACATTTTACATCATCGTCAGACAAACTGTAACCCGTAAGCGGATTGTGCTGGTATTTTGTAAATTCATTTTTGTCTTTTTTATAAATGCATAATCCGTTTTTTGTGGCAAACCAAATGGTATTGGCATCTACCGCCACAATATCATTGACCCAATTTGATGATAAACTTTTCCCGTTACCAGAATTCTGCAAATAATTTTTTACTGAATTTGTGGTTACATTATAATGAAAAACCCCGTTTGCTTCGGTCGCAAACCATAAATCGCCATTTTTTTCTTTGATGGTTTTCCAAATCTTAGAATGGACTAAAGCTTCATTTTCCTGTAAAACTTTAGGAAGTTCTTTTTTTGAACCATTTTTAGGATCAAAGCATTCCAGTCCTTTTGCCGTGCCCACTAAAACGCCGTAATTACGATCGTAAAAGAGTGATAAAACCCTGCTTTTTCTAAAAGGGGAATTATGATCGTTGGAGATTTCTTCTAATAAATATTGTTTTTTATTAAGGCGCTTGACACCACCAAAAGTCCCAATCCAGATCCGGTTTTGATCGTCCTGAATGATCGAGGAAATGTAGTTCCTGCCTCCTTTTACTTTTTGAACATCGACTCTTAAAAAATCACGTTCTCTTTTGTTAAAAAGATTCAAACCGTTATTGGTTCCTATCCAAAGTTGTTTTTCGTTATCTTCTAAAACAACATTAATATGGTTGTTGCTTATGGTATTTAAAATGTCTTTATTGTAGGCATATCTTAAAAAACTGTAGCCATCGTAACTAATTAATCCGTTTGCAGTTCCTATCCAGATAAACCCTTTTTTAGTTTGATGAATACTCGAAATCATGCTCTGCGAAAAACTCACATCATAATCGATATGATCAAAATACAAATCTGATCCCTGAGCACTGCTGTGAAAAGGAATTAAAATAAAAAATACAAAACTTAAAATGCAGCTTTTAATGTTCTTCATAAATTGATTTACTTACAGATCAATATTAATTAATGCGATTGGTTTATTTGCTCTAAACTTAGAAAAAAAATAAACCAAACGCACTGCAAGATAAATCTAATACAAAAAAAGAGATGTCGCTATTTTTCTTTTTAAGGGGTGTATTTGTACTTTTTGATGGAATATTAATCGTTTCAAAGAAAAAAAAGCGCAGAAGTCAAATGGACTTTTGCGCTTTTTTTTATAGATAACTTTTTATTCATCACTCATTTCTGGGAGACATTCTATCTTTTCTTTATTTAGGTCAAGTTCGATAATCTTTTCATTTACTAAATCAAATTTTACAGCTTTTAAAATTTGATCATATTTGCCTGCTGAATTTACTTTATCAATAACTACTGCGAAACATGAATCTCCTGCAGTTGTATTACATGCGTAACTAAAAATTTTTCCATCCCCTAAAATGTAATTATATTCTCCTAATTCTGAATATCTCTCAAGTTTTATTAAATCTTTACATTTCCATTTATTCTTATCGATTCTTCTAAAAAGACCTATGTATAAAAAACCTTCGTTTTTTTGAAGTGAAAAAACATAATTAGACAATCGAATAATATTTTTGTCGTCTGCATATTGATCTGATAAATAATCTTTTAATTTTTGATATGCTACGTCCTGATCGAAAGTTGAATCAATAATAAATTCATTATAATTCTTGTCGAAAACAAATTTTCCTATATTATAATTGACCTGTACATCTGAAAAATCAGAATCATTTTCATCATACACATTGTTAACCACAAATTTTTTAGCTTCACTTGTGTGAATATCATTTTTATCCACAGATACTCTATTGCTTACTTTTACCTGCTCCTGCTTTTGATTACACGAAAAGAAAGCAAATATTACAATAAATAACACATTTCTCATTATTGATATTTTTTACGAAGATAATATTATTTTCCTCCACTATTTTTGATTTTCCTTATTCGGATTTATATTGACAGAATCTTTTAATTCTGAAATTGTTTTAAAAGGTTTTACAGAAGCTCCCTGACTTGCACTTGAATTTCTCACTTCAAAATGTAAATGTGTCTGTTTAGCTAATAAATCTCTTGCATTTCCAGTTTTACCAGTCAATCCAATTTTTTTTCCTGCTTTTACTTTCTCACCTATTTTTATAAAAGTTTCACTTAAATGAGCATAAAAGAAATAGTATTCTTTACCATTATAAAAACCTTTAATTGTAATTGTGTTTCCATAAGTACTTGACGGATTGGGACCAACCCTAACACGTATTCCATCAACGCATGCAAATATGGGAGTTCCAACAGGAGCATACAAATCAAGTCCATCATGCTTACCTGCAGTTCTTGTCGGAACTATACCATCATTACTATCTTCTGGTCTCCAAGTACTGTACCATCCCCTCAACTCCATTTTATCAAGAGGATTACGCCATATATTTCGTCCGTACTCACCGTCATGTAAACTAGTGTAATATTCAGTAATTAATTCTCTCATCTGAATACCATTTTTTTCTTTATCAATATCTAAATTAGCATTTTGACTATAATCTACAGTTCCTAGCTCATACATTGTTTTATCAAGTCCTTTTCCAACATGATATGGAGCAAAAACAGCCACGTAAATGTCTTCGTGTATTACTGGTAAAGTTTTTACTTTTTCCATGTATATTTTAACTTTAACTAATTGCTCCAGCTGGGTCATATTTGCATATTGAACTTTTAACTCATTGAGTACATCATGTCCTCCTCCAGTATATTCACCCATACTAGTAAGTGCATTCTGAGTGAATTGAATTAAGCCTACTGCTCTTGAGTATTTTTTTCCATTTATATATTTTTCAAAAGTTTTTTTATTTATTTGTTCTTTAGAAATTAATGACTTCCCTTCAATTTGATTTGGAGCAAAATTGCCTCCTGTTTCTCGATACATTACAGCCATAAGCCCATTTGCCATTTCCAATGTATTTTTTGGCCAAAGTTCTTTACAAATTTGTACTACTTTCACTCTAAAATCTTTATTCACTTTAGCTCCCCAAATTAATTGTGGATCATCTTCATCAATAATTTCTCCTTTATTTATATTTCCATCGCCTACAACCATAGTCAACAATTTATCAGTCAAATGTTTCGTAGAATAACCTTCAACACCAGCATAATATTTTATTTGTGATCCATTTTTGAGTTTTTTATTAAGGTTCATTAAAGTAAAACTAATTGTTGCAACTCCTTCTGAATTTACTCTTGCTTTATTACTAAAAGATGGTTTTTCTCCCACTTTATGAGCAGTGAGCTCAATTTCTTGTCCAACCAAATTTTGAGTTTTAGCTACTATAGTTACAATTGCTCCGTTTTTACCAAATGGAACTTCATCCTCTGGTCTTACACGAATTCCATCATACATAAAATAAACATCAAGAATTTTTGTATCTATTGTAACAGACAATACAGTATCAGACTTGTAATTCGCAGGTATCTTAAACGGATACGGTTTACTGTTCTGGATTCCTAATAATTTAAATCCAACTTTTGCATTTTTTCCATTCGTAAATCCAATTGCTTTTTGAAAACCAGCATCAAATTTTACTTCTTCAAAAATTTCACCTTTTCCATTTGTTTTTACATCAATGTAATGACTTGTTTTTGCATTATTTAAATAAAAGTAAACTCTAACCGTTTGGTTTTCATAGTGAGGTATTTGAGCTTTTATGTAATTGCTTTCTCCCGTAAAACCAGATGTTTCTTTTTTACTTCCACCGCTCCATGTCCAGTAAACCTCAGTAACTTCTGGATGTTTTACTTCCATTTTATAAACACATTTTGCTTTATCTCCTTTTTGGCGATCACTAAAAGCCTCTACGGTATAATGTCCTGGTTTTTGAGGAATAGGTATGCTAAAAGACTTCCATTTATGAATGTATGCTTTTTGTGGATCTGTTCTATTTGTGAATAAAACAGATTCTGGTGTTAAATAAGGTTTATTATTAGAATCATAAATCATCCATCTGACATCTTCTTTTTCTGCATCTGTAGAAGGGTTTATTTTGAATTTTTTTGCTTCTAAAGTTATCTTGCTGTTTGGAATACCTAATAAAAACACATTATTGTTAGGTGTGTCTTGAGCGAGACCAATGCTGGTAACCTCATTTTTTATTACCGAAGTTTTAAATTCCTTCACTAATGCATATTGATCTTTACTAAAAACTTTAATTTTATAAGTACCTAAATCAGGCATTGCCAGTTTAATAATACTTGATGAGTCTAACTCCTGCTCATCTGAAATTTTAGTTATTTTATCAGCAGTTGTACTTTCAACATGATAATACAGTTTTAATGGATTTAGCATTTTTACTGCAGTATTTTTTAGCGATACTTTAAAGTTTTTCTCTTCGCTAAAAGGTCTTATAGATTCACTAGCTGCATTTGCCGGAGGTGTAATTACAATTTCCTGAGTTATTATTTTTAACTCTATGAAAGTAGCCGTTTTTGCGCTTTTTTTCTGATTGACTGTATAACTTTTTCCATAAGCATCGATTCTGTATGTTCCTGGCATATCAAAATTATAGCTAAAAGAAGTGCCTTCATTTTTAAAAACATTCTCCTTTTTAGTATCGTTATTATATACTACCCAGTTAATATTTTCTTTTTGATTGTTCATCTGATTTATAAAGGCTTCATCAACGAAAAATTCGAGACTTTCTCCTATTATAAATGAAGTTTGTTTGGTATTTTTAATTTTTACTGCACCTTTGTTTACTCCACTTCCATTTAAACTAGTATCAATAATCTGCTTAAGGCGACCATAAATAGCTTCTTTTCCTATTTCTGCATATAATTTGTCTGCACTTAAATTAGGATATATCTTCGTTTTGGTAATTATGGTAATAGTCGTAGGTAAATTATCAAGTCCTTCGACTTCTTTTAATAATAAAAAGAGTTCGTCGTATCGCTCAAAAAGATTGGCAACATTTATTTTCTCATTGCTCAATTGATCTTTAATTATTTCCCAACGTTTTTTACTATCATTAGAAATAGATCCTTTAAGTATATTGGCATCGATTGCTTTAATCATTTTTTCACGAACAACCTCCCACTTAAAGTTTTGAACCGCTATCGCAGATGAATTTTGCTGCTTTAATTCAGCGTACATTTGAGAAAATAAAACATGATCCGGTTTTCCATCAAAATCAAAAACCGTCGCGCCTTCATCAAAAGCCTTAGAAATACTTGTCCAATATTTTATAGATTCAGTATCATTTTCAATAACTGCAGCATCTAATTTCTTTTTAACCTCAGCTTTAATTACTTCTATAGACGGCTCATTACTATTTACCTGAAGACTTTCCGGCACCATCAGATTTTGTTGTGCCGAAATACCTGAATATACTTGATTACTGAAATCCTGATCTCTTATTATCGAAGGAGTAATGCCAGTTGATACAGAAGAACTCATATCTGTTCTTAGAGTGTTATCTGCGGCGCCTCCTTCGATTGAAGCTGTTGTTGAAGTACTAAATAATCCAGATTCTCCAATTCCTGTTGAAAAATTAGAATCCTGCCTTACCTCTAATGCCGAAGGAGTATTGCTAATCGATTGCATCGGATTTTGCATTGTTCCGGCACTAGTATCGATCGCGCCTCCCTCGGCTGAGGCAGTAGAATTGTTTAAAATAGCAGTTGCAGTTTGATTGTTTTGCTCCTGCCATAGTTGTACGATATCTTTTTGCTGACTCATTTCTTTTGAAACTTTAGCCAACTCTTTTATTATGGTTTCGGTTAAATGTTCTGAACTTTTTATATCAGCACTATTTTTTATGGAAAGATTGAAATTATGAATTACATTTTTACTCATCGCTTGGTGTTTTTCTGGGTGTAAAAGTAGTATCAAAGTTTGCGATTTCTAAATTTCAAGAAGCTTGTATTCAGTAGTTTCAGCAAGTTATCTTTCTACTGAAACTACTGAATAGAGCAAGCTGAATTTCACAAAAAACATATTCCTTTTCCTACTTTTGACTTCTCCAAAAACATAGATAATACTATTGCTTTTTATACAATCGTAATTTGTATTTCACTCCTATTTAAAAAAATACCACTCAACTTTTATTATTAATCAATTTAAAAATAGCCGTTATGGATTTTTTATTATCTGGAGGCATCCAAAAAATGCCCAAAATTCCCGACAAGAATAATTTTTATTCTTTTCTGTCAAAAACAAATTCCGGTAAAGGGATATACCTCAACTAGACATTTATTGTAAACCTTCAATTTATTGATCATCATCTCAATAACTGAAAGAGTTCACTTTTATCAAAATCTGTAATTATATAATTAAAAAAAACATGGCAATTCAAACATTAAACACCATAAAAAAATGGTTTAAGACGGGTTTAAAACCTTCTCAGGATCAATTCTGGGATACTTGGGATTCTTTTCGACATAAATTCGAAAACATTCCCGTGAAAGATATTGAAGGACTTGAAACAACTCTTGATTCAAAAGCTGAAAGATCACATTTAGAAGAACATAAAAACAATCAAAATGCTCATGCTGAGTTATTTTTAGCTAAAGAAGATAAATCTCAAAAAGGATTGGCCGGAGGTTATGTTCCGTTAGACGAGTTTTCAAAAATTGCTCATCAATATCTAAATGTAATTAATAACTTAACAGCTGGAGGTGAAACTTCTTTATTATCAGCTGAACAAGGTGTTATTTTGCAAAACAAAATAGACGATATTAACACATTATTATCCTCTGATAATTTTGATCTTAATACGGTTCAGAAAATTGTAGATACTGTTGAGCAGATTCAAATTTCAATAGATAGTATTTTAGTAAATGATTTAACTACTGGTGGCGCTACAAAAGCTTTGACAGCCGAGATGGGTAAAGTTTTACAAACCAGTAAAGAAGATAAATCTCAAAAAGGTATTGCCGGCGGATATGCTCCTTTAAATGATCTGGCTAAAATTGCCAGTCAGTATTTGACTATAATAAACGATTTAACAACCGGGGGGTCAGCATCTATACTGAGTGCAGAGCAGGGAGTTGTTTTAAAAAACCAAATAGATGACATCAATACTTTATTATATTCTGACAATGTTGACCTTGACACTATTCAGGAAATTGTTGATGCAATCGAAGAAGTACAAATATCGATAGACACTATTTTAGTAAATGACCTTACTACTGGCGGTGTTACAAAAGCTTTGACAGCTGAAATGGGCAAAAAGTTAGATGAAATTAAACTGACTGCTACAATTGCCACTGATGTAGAAACACAAATGACAGTAGCTGGTGCAGAAGATAATAAGGTTGTGAGCCGTTCAAAGTTGTTTAATTGGTGGGAGAATATAAAAACAAAAGCTCAAACAGTTAACGCTATTTGGAACTTTAAGAAAGGCATATATGTCAACAATAGCACAGGAAACTATGTGTATAATACTCAGATGCTGGAAGATAAATTTATCGCACAGCTTGTTAGTGCAGGCTTAGGAAATTATCGAACTGAAATAACATTTGAGTCAATCAAATGGTTTATGCCCAATGGATTTCGAACAGGAATTTATCCCAGTTCAAGTGTAACACAGGATAATACTTTGAGATGGCCAAATAAATCCGGTACTATCGCCATTGTAAATGATTTTGTTAATACTGCTGCGGGTACCGAATTAACTCCACCATTAACAATTCCGTCGGGAAAATTATTAACGAAGCCTGTTAATGGAGCAATAGAAGCAACAAATACAGGTATATACTATACCATTGGAGGTGTTCGTAAAAATCTCATCACTGATTATGTCATTGACCATACAACAATGGATAGATATGTATATCTGTCTGGAAATGGTACTTTAGGAATACGCGAAGATTTTGTCAATATAATTACAGACGCAAATCTACTTAATGATTATTCTAGCAATCAATTTGGAAAATATACGATTGATGTAAGTGGTATAGTGACGCAAATGATCTCTTCAATCTCTGACGTAAAATATGAATTACAAATGATGATAAGTAATAGTAGTACTCCAACAGCGTGGTACACAGTTTCAACTTTTGAAGATAGCCGATCGAATATTTTGGTTAATTCAACTTTACCATTACAAATTTCTTTATCAGCAGAATTATTATTGGAAGATATAGGAAATAAATATATATATATCACAGGCCGATCTTCAAATGCTGCTTCTGAAAGTTTTTTTAAGACAAAAACGCAAGATTTAAAAACGTCAAAATCTGTACCTAATAGGGCTGATATGTTAGTTTCTTTCAGGATTAAAGCTACTACAAATTGGAATACTGCTTCGACCACTCAGGATTTATTATCAAAATTTGGCCTAACCAAAATGCTAAAAATTTAACCCATTAATCTATCAAATATTTAATATTAATATGTTTTTATAATCAATTTTAAGAGAGAAATTGTACTATTTTAAACAACATTGTACAAAATAAGCCGTCAGTGACAAGGAGATAAATCTTCTAGCTACTGGCGGCTTTTTGTTGTTTCTAATGTACAAGAAATTATATCTGTAATACTTTAAAGTTAGATTGTTTTATACTGAAACTACCGAAAAACCATGTCTTATTTTTCTTTTTTTTGTATCCTTCCAAACTACTTTTACATCCTCAAAATTGTAATAGCGATTGTTTTTTGAAACAATTATTCTCTCAGGCTATTGTCAAAAATAATATTCTAACAAGGAATATAAATAAATCAATTAAAATAAATACTACTATGAGTTTTCTATTATCAAAAGGCACGGAAAAAAGGCCTAAAATTCCCGACAAGAATAGTTCTAAAAATCAAATGAATCAGTCTGATCTGAAAAACATCAACTTCCAAAAACAATCACTTAATTAGATATTAAACATCATGGCAATACAAACATTAAACACCATAAAACAATGGTTTAAAACGGGTTTAAAACCAACACAAACTCAATTTTGGGACACTTGGGATTCCTTCCGACACAAATTTGAAAAAGTTCCCGTAAAAGATGTTGATGGCATCGACGAATTGCTTTTATCCAAAGCAGATAAAACCGTTTTAGATAATCACCTGGCCGATAAAAATGCACACGCTCCGCAGATAAATACGGACTGGAATAGTGAATCTGGTTTAAGTCAATTGCTTAATAAACCTGAATTTAAAACTATTAATGGGGAGGAGATAATTGGGGAGGGAGATATTACTATTAGTTCAGCAATTCCTACATTAGATCAGGTATTAAATTCAGACAATAAATCCCTTACTCAGCCAATTGTATTTTTAGATGAAGAACATAGCTCTTCAATAGATTCTAAAAACTTATCTATTAATGGTCCGCTTGAAGAAGTTATTCAGTACAATGGTGATAACATATCCTGGAGCAAAGGAGATAAAAATTTAAAATTACTTTTTGATGGAGAATCAGCAGGACAAAATGTTTTTAGTTTTCCAGAAATGCCAGATAGCAATACTCCTTATAAATTAGCAACAAATCAGGTAGTTTCAGCAACTCAATCAGGTATAGTTGATAATACACCTTTACAAGATTTAGGAGGAGTTGATAAATTAATAAATACAGTTAGAGTAGGTAGAGGAAATCTTGTAAGTACTACTAATACAGTTTTTGGAAGAAATTCATTAGGAGCTACTATTACAGGAGGAACTAACAATACAGCTATCGGAAGTAATGTTATGAACTTAGCTACAACTGCTCCAGCTAATACTGGAGTAGGATCATTCTCTCTAAATGCATTAACAACAGGATCTTCAAATGTTGGAATAGGTGCATCATCATTAAGAACAATTACTACTGGATCATTCAATATGGGTGTTGGTAATGCTACATTACAAAAAATAATAACAGCATCACATAATACAGCAATTGGAGCACATGCTGGTTCGCGTATTACTGGGAGTAAAAATACTGCAATAGGATTCTTATCTCAAGGAATGTCTGGGCCAGATTCAACAGGTGAATCTAATATAACAATTGGACTTCAAGCAGGAGGACAACTTACATCAGGATCAAACAATGTTTTAATTGAAAATCAAGAAACGCCCGGATCTACAATTACATCAGGATCAAATAACGTAATTTTAAAACAAGGCAGTACTTCAACAGGAGTTATCACAGGAAATAATAATACAATAATAGGTAATGCAACAGGACTAAATTCTGACGCTTCAAATTTAGCAATACTTTCAGATGGTAGTGGAAATATTGCTTTAAGAAAAGAAGCTGACCACAGATTATTAGCTCCTACACTAACAAATGCTTTAATCGATTCAGGAGGAGCCAAATCTTTAGTGACTAAAGAGTATTTAGATGAACACTCAGGAGGAGGTACACCTACTATTGAACAAGTACTAGCCGCAGGAGATACTGAAACCACAGGTAAAGTAATACAATTCACTTATCCTACAGGATCAAGTTATTTGTCATTTAGTAATCTAAACATAGAAGACCCTAGTAATAGAGTGAAGATTTTTAAGGATCATGTTGCTTTCTATAACCTAGATACCTATACAACTAATTTAATACGAAATAAGGTAGGAGGAACTGGTGTTGTCAATATATATGAATTTCCTGAGCACCCTGAAGGAGGGACTCATACGTTTACGACTACAGAAGACTTGAATAAACAAAATCTACAACAAACTTTAGATAATGGAGGAGCAGCTACATTAGGAGATTTGTCGTCAGAAAATACAATATCCGATATAGTAATTACTAATGAGATTATTGTATTAAATAACAATATAGTAGATTTAGATATTTCTTCTGGAATAACAATGGGTAATGGGACTGGTTTAAAACTTGGATATTCTAAACCTTCATTAGGTTTTACTACTGTAGTAGAATTTGAAGAACCGACAAAAGGTAACAGTCTGTTATTTCCTGATAAGTCTGGCACATTAACAACTACATCTGATTTTAAAACCATCAACGGGCAATCAATATTAGGTACTGGAGATATCAACAGCTCCCCCACTTTACAGCAAGTGATGGATTCGGGAAGTGCTGCTATGATAAGTGGAGAAGCTGGAATACTTGCTACCTCAGATAATGGTTACTCCAGATTTTATATGAGTGGAGAGGTGGTAGAATTTAATAATGTTGACACAGATTTAAAAAGAGGGCTTTCGATGTACCTTAAAGATGGACAACTAAAAATAAATAGTCAAAATACTGCTACCGGATATTTAACAATGATTAATGTATCAGCAGATCCAATAGCTACTACTGAAATAACTTTCCCAAATAAAGAATTAGCAGGTAATTATGTTTTAGCAACTACATCTGATTTCAAAACCATAAACGGACAGTCAATAGTAGGTTCTGGAGACATATCTGTTTCTGACGACAATGTATTACATAAAACTGGCAACGAATTTAAAGAGGGTGACCTTAATATAACTGGTAATCTGGGTATAACTGGCAATATAGAACTAACAGACATGGATACATTTCCTCGTCCGCCAGAGACCAATATAATTCTTAATAAAAATGGAGATCTTACAGCTACAAATTTTATAGGAAGATCAATAACTTCTTTCACTGGGCAATTTTACAGTAATGTAGTAATAGGAACAACAGCAGATACCGGAAGTAAACTAGAAGTTAACGGAACTATCTCGACCAATGGAATCAAAATAGCTGCGGCATTGACAGAATCATCAGATGCCGTATTCAACAGCACACCTGTCGGTTCGCAGAGGACAATAGCAGGTAATACCATCCAAATAGCAGGAGCTACCGGTGACTACTTTTTAGAAACATTCAGATATAATACTTCTGATTACGGAATGCAGAGAATTACATTCACATCTACTGTATCAGCAGGCAGGTTTTTTATACGAACATTAACAGCCGGAGTTTGGTCTGCATGGATTGAAAAACAATAATGAATTTGTAAATTAAATAACCCTATAAAAGTTATTACACTACAATAGCTTCTACTTCAGTCATTATATTATGATTGAGGTAGAAAGCATTAACTATTTCGCTCACTTTACACAATATTTAATAAAAAAAAAACAACCTCAAATCAATTATAATGAATAAATCAAAAATTACAATAATCTTAAGTCTTTTAATTGTTTTAACGGGCTTAGTTGACACAAAATTCGATCTTTTACAAGATGCAGGATTATCATTGATAACCATCAACAGAATCAAATTAATTGGTTTGGTTTTGTCAGCAGTATTGTCAAGCATTACTTCGTTATTTCCAGTAGAAGAAAAGTAAAAAAATCTAGAAAGCAGGAATAAAAAAGTCCTCCAATAATCAGGAACAAATCTTTACCAACAATTAAAAAAAAATTGATTTTTTTAAATCTATAACTAAATAAAAAAACATGGCTTTACAAACATTAAACACCATAAAACAGTGGTTTAAAACCGGGTTAAAACCAACACAAACTCAATTCTGGGACACTTGGGATTCCTTTCGACACAAATTTGAAAAAGTTCCCGTAAAAGATATTGAAGGAATTGACGAACTGCTTTTAACCAAAGTAGATAAAACCGTTTTAGATAATCATATTGCTGATAAAAATGCACATGCACCACAAGTAAATACAGATTGGAATAGTGAATCTGGTTTTAGTCAATTGATTAATAAACCTGAATTTAAAACGATTAATGGTGAACCAATAGTAGGAAGTGGGGATATATCATTAGATGTTGAGAGTTTAACTTTTGATCAAGTTTTGTCAAATGGAAATGAAACAACTCAAACTGCTTTATTTAAAAGTTATGGTGATAATGATGTTTATACAAACATTATTAGTGGACGGAATATTGAAATGACGCAATCAAGCACCGTCACTAGAGGTGAAAATAAAACAGCATCCTTAACCTTAAGTAGCGAACTAATTGATTTTGTTAACTCAAAGACGGGAGAAACTACAGCCTTGTTTGCTCAAGGTGTTGGATTTGGTAACTTAAATTCAAATCATTTTTCTACTTTAGAAATGAATCCAGCTACCACAGCAAACTACTCAACTGTTTTAATGCCTGCAATTACAGAAGAAGGGGAAACAAAAACTTTAGCTACGTTAGATGACATACCGAAAGTAAATCCTCAAAGTTTAGAAGAAACATTACGTGCAGGTAATAATTCAGGCGGAGAAATAAGATTACATGACACGGGAGCTACTTTTAGATTAAGTCAAATTAGACCAGATTACGGTGAAAATTATGATCTTGGCAGATTTGGAACCTTACCTTCTCAGGGAGTTTCAAACACGGGATATTTAATGTTAGGTAAAGAGTTTGGCCCTAATGTATATCAAACTTCATTACTACCTAATTCTGAATCTACTGCAAATACTGAATTATTTTTACCTAAAGCTGATGGAACAGCTAAAACATTGGCCACTACAGATGAAATAAACAATCCTGTTTCAGCAACTCAATCAGGCATAGTTGATAATATTCCTTTACAAGAATTAGGAGGTACAGACAAATTAATTAATGGTATTAGAATCGGCCAAGGTTCAAGAACAGGAAACTCAAATACTGCTATTGGTGTCAATGTAATGTCCTCGACTACAACTGGTTCAAAAAATACAGGCGTTGGATTTGGGACCTTAGAAAATAATACGGAAGGAGAATCCAATACAGGACTAGGAGAGAAAGCTTTACATGCAAATACAACTGGTTCTTATAATGATGCATTTGGATGTAGTGCATTAAGTAAAAATACAACGGCTATTGCTAATACAGCAGTAGGTAGCTATGCATTAGCAGAAAACTTAACTTCACCATACAATGTTGCTATTGGCTGCAGTGCTTTATCTAAAATGCCATCAGGGTTAGGACAATCTACAGCTATTGGTGCATTTTGTATGTCTGATGCTACAAGTACAGATAAAAATGCCGCCATTGGTACTTACGCTTTGCGATATAATACATCTGGATTTTCTAATACAGCTATAGGTCATACT
>Ga0247803_1001027_pt1 | contig 14769 bp, 15 predicted proteins | sample UWRJL014104B1_FD_180928 | JGI IMG/M metagenome (GOLD analysis project Ga0247803, IMG submission 180928) | Plant litter microbial communities from Arlington Agricultural Research Station in Wisconsin, United States - UWRJ-L014-104B-1 | ecosystem: Environmental > Terrestrial > Plant litter >...
GAGCGTTCCACAATCCAAAACGCAAGGCAGATCCATTTGCTCGATCATAAGCTTTCTCATTCACAGAGTGAAGCCGCCGCCACCAGCGCTACCATCGTAGTCATTACGCACGCAAGCGGATGGTGTGACTGCAACTTTTACGTGACGTAAGCTGATGCATCGATGTAAAAGCCTTTGCAAAGTGTGTGTGGCGAAGGGCTGTCAGTTGGCGTCTGAACCAAACATGAGTGAGCGGATGCCATTGCTAAAAGGAAGATTTGAGGGACATAAAAAGAAGTCGAAGAGGACCTTGACAGCTAGTAGATCCGGGAGGATGAGATGTCGGTCTTTCAGCATAGCGTGATACATTCGTCGTTGAACTGTCGATTTGCATAGCACAGGCCGGGTAAAAATACGCGGGAATGTATCTTCGGGGTAGAAGGTGAGGCACCCTGGATCCTGGTCAACAAGCAGAATCGGTATCACGAGGGGGCTACTGAATCACTTCTTTCGTCATGGAGGAGGCTGACTCGTGACCTGGTGCGCTTGAGTCTTGAATTCTAGCAAATGAGGCTGACCTGCATCGGGATCTGGCGACGCTTCAGTTCTGGTCGTATTTTGGTGATGACACCGGCCCACAGGTCTGTGCTGATGCTTGTTCTGGTGAAGTCCATGGCTTGGATGTGTCGATCCTTGGAGTGATGTGGGGACTCGCGGTGGCTGGAAGTTCTCAGAGGGAACCATTTAACCTTTGCGTTGGCTGTTCGAAGCAAGCTGCAATCGAACAAGCTGGAGAGGGCGAACGCAAATGCATTCACCCTACTCAATCGTTCTGCTTCAATTACCAGACAAAAGATACCATTTCCGAAACATGTCGCACGAGACAGTCGCAGAATCGCTAAGAATGTAGCAGCAATTGCTGCGAAGTATTTCGCTATCCCGACAAGAACCACCACTCCGTCCCCGCAAAGTCCAAGAGCCGACAATACCGTCGAAAGACACCCACAACTGTAGGATCAATGATTACTTTCAGTGAGTTAAAGTACTGTATCGATGCGCCCTGGCCTGTGTCTGACTGCACGAAGAGCTGCGTGAGGTGAATGCTCAATGCCGTTTTGTAGAGCTTCGCGAAGTAATTCGGCAGCGTTGCAGCGGCTCCCGGGATATGCTGGATGCAGTCCAGTGGACAGGCCTTGAATGTCGACCAGAAAGGCTGACAATAGGGGTGGCGGTTTCACTGTGCGCGGAACCTGGCGTATGATGTCGGCGAAGGGTCCCTTGATTAAGAGTGGTTCTGCAGTCTTCAGTATTGTGTGTAGGCCACTAATGAAAGCAAAGATATCAACCAAGGCGTTGAGACTGTGTCCCTCCACGTTGGCGAAAGCATTCAAGCTGATCATAGATGCACCGGTAAACAAAGCGTGCGAGTTCGTCGCCGTCATCTCTGCGCTGAGGCCTTTAAGGGCGGCTGTCTGGTGTGTTGAGCCGAGGAGGTGGAAGTGTTGGGCGCGCGAAGAATGTACGTGTGCGAGGTGGTTTGCTACAAAGGCCAGGACGGAATGCATACGCAAGCGGTATTTCAAGGCTTCTTGGGGGATACCATAGCCCCAGAATTGCCGGGCTGGTTCGGCACCAGGTATAGTCAGGTAGGAGTGTACTGTGTCATAACTGGAAAAATGTAAGCATAGGGTCGATAAATGACTGTGAGTACGTGTAAGATAGCAACATTCCATTGAAAGTCGCTCAGCAGGATGCGCCCCCTTTGGGTAAGATGGATGGGACGCTTGCTTACTGCGTCGGTTAACATATTCTACACCTGGTCACGCAGGAACGGGTACCAACCAGTGGTGCACCAACTCCAAATTCTCCATCTATTTACCCGTCACGTCTCCTTGACTTTCAGGGCTCGGTTGAGTGTCCCGGCGCCACGCCGCCTTCCTCGATGCCGGCGTGGCAGACGTACCATGTGTCGGTCGTGGTGAGTACGGCGAGGCTCTACTCCAAGCGGCCGGCGTGCTTGAAAGGCTGCACTCGACATTGTTGTCATCGCACCGTTCATGTGAGCATGCGCTTGTGGATGGCATGTAGACGCCTACCTTGACGCGCCGAGTTTTGCACTGCCTGCACCCACTGCGAGACGTTTTCGAACCTAGACGCCGCATTCTCGAAATGGAATGTCGACCAATGGCTAAGCTGGCCCGGACTTGGATGAGCAAGGTGCGAGAGTGCGAGAGTACGAGAGCGAGAAAGCGCGAGAGCAAGACCGACGGCGTGTGACAAGCACGAGGGTTTGTCAGCACGATCTACTTTTCATTCAGCACTAGTGTGGGGCTAAGTCGCGAGAGATCGGTGCGGGCCCACGGAAAGGGGCGGTGAAGAGGCTCGTGGCGAAGAGCTGGTCATTGCGATATGTCTCTTGATGTTGAAGATGGAGATTGATAGGAGGAGGACCGTGCAATTTATGGTGATAGCCGCTGCTGCTTAGCAAGGTTGGACGAATGCTCAGCTGTTTGCTTCTGTATTCCGCCACACGTTAGGGGTACAAGGGACGTCGTAAAAGCTAGACATCGGCGCTGTCTAGCAGGAGACACTACGTTTCTGAGAGCTCCTTGGTTCAGCTTTGCGGACGACCATGTTGTACCTCAAATCGGGTCTCTTTGGAATAAGAGGACTTGATTTTCCATTTCAAATTAGGTCTCGCTGCCTGGTCATCCGCTGTTCATTCCTGTTTTATAGTTCAGTTCACAGGATTGTATGGGCTCCTCTCTCACTCTCCCAGCTATACCTACACCCCTTTAGACTGGCCAATACCTGCATATTCACCGTCTCCCGGTCGACCGTGCTTGCCATCCGGTGACACAGCTGGACAATTTACGTCAGCACGATCGGGTGGCTCCAAACGCTCTTTCCCCCACTCTCTGTGCACAAGCGAAGTGATAGACCGAGGCGCCTTGACAAACCCTCGCCCACTAAACTCTACCAGCTTCTTTCCCCCTTTCCCTCCTCCTCACTCCGCTCTATACCTCGATCACGACACTCAACGACTTCCCCAAATATGCTGCTTCCCTCCATTCTCGTCGCCGCCTTCGCCGCCTTCGCCGCGATCGCCAACGCGGCTGCCGTCGCCAGCCAGTGTTCCGGCGCGCAGAGCGGAATACACGTAAGAATTGATCGCCATGCCATACCGCTGCAGCCTCAGCTAACATTCGACAGCTCATCTTCAGCACCGAGGAAGTTGGCATCATGTCTCCTTGCGAGTACGTTCAAGTCGAGAACAAGGTGTGCGAGGTCCTCGAACCGTAAGTCGGACTCGCCCTGACCTTTTGTCGTACTGTCCCGGGTTGCTGACCGCTCGCAGTGGATCGATCGCCAATCGCGCTGTCAAGATGTATCCCCCGGTTGGCGTGTGGATCTGCGCTTTCTTCCAGTAAGTTATCTGAGTTCGCGCGCAATCGGTGACGGGGTAGCAGAGTGCATGCTGATATGTTACAGCGGCCAGAACTGCGTCGACGAGCATGAACCGTGGATCCAGCGTGGCGCTGGCGTCTATCTCCCCGATGACCTCAAGGGCAAGGTGGGCGCTGTCTACTGCGAGCGCAAGCACTGAATGGATTGGTCGGACTACATGGTACACCCGATTCTCTAGGCTGAAGACTCGTGCTCCTAGTTGGCGCTGACGAGGGTCCCCTCGCGGTGAGCTGAGATATATATAGCGAGCATTCGGTGAAGACTACAATGTGGGATCGGATTTCGTCATTGTCTATGTCCGCTCTCCGATTCTAGATAAATAACATCCAGAAACATCACGCGGGTCTTTTTCTTGCTTGCACGGGCGACTGTTGTTGTTTCCAAACACATCCGCCACTACCGACCACTCTTCCACGATAGCAAATGCATCAAAACGCCGACGTCGCCCTCGCGAGAAAATAATCTCGGAAGAACAATATGCTGCTAGACATTGGTATCAGCCAGGTAAAATGTGTGAGCAAGATCCTCGTTGGGCGTGCACGAACTTCCACAACTATGGTACGCATACCACAATTTTTGGAAGGTGATCCAAGTTTTACACTAGTCCGAGACACATCCTGCAATATTTCGCTATTCTCTGAAATGCAGAGAGCGTTCGTTTCGATATGGGCCTGACATGATATGCAGCGACCAGGATTCTCATCGAGTGCTCTACCTACACCCCAGCTTCGCAACGTCTTCTCACCCACGATTGGCACCCTAACATCCCTCTGCTTCAACCCAATGATCATCAAGTATAGGTTTATTAAACTTGGATTCCGTCTGTCGTTCTGATCCGACCTTCCCGAAACGCGGCGTCATTATTCCATTCATTTATCAAAATTTCGTTTTCAAGTTTTCAAATCTAGCACACGCAAAAATGTATATAAGGAGCGACATCTCCCGAATCACTGATCCTTCGTTGAAGCGGGTCTGGTCGAGCAAGAAAGCACTCGTAATAAGTAAGCTATGAAATCTAAACATAGTGTACCACTCGACCATGCCAAATATTAGTGTTCACCTCTCCTAAGTATCGCCGTCACATTTCCTCTCCTTCGCTGGCCTTCAGTCCAATGCCAAGAGCATAGACACCTCTGAGGATAAACTGTACACGCTCCGTCCCCACCGCAAAAGTCTGTTTCCCAACGTCCGACATCTGCTGCATTTATCGACTCATCCCAGTCTCTCACCCACTGGACTACCCACCTCCAACCTTCACATAGATTATTAAACCCTGAATCACAGATGGAGCTCAACATGATCACCATCGCCACCCTTGGCGTGACCTTCGTCGCCGCTGCTCCTGTCGCGCCCCCGGCTTACGCCATGGGAAATGCAACAATTACGGGGCGCAGGCCGTGCTTTCCTCCAGAACCTTGGTGTGGAAGCACGATGGCGTTAAATGGGAAGTCTGCTGGAAAGCCGCGCAATGGGGAGGAGGACGAGGCGGTTCGCCCAAAGGAGGACGATGAGAAAGTTTTCTTATACCCTTACGGCTGCGATGGACAAGGCTCGTGAGGCGGTCGAGACTGTGGAGAAGGAACAGGACCAGCCTGAGGAGCTTGTTAATACAGTCGAGGGTGCGGACGACTCAGCTTGCGAGGAGGTCAACACGGCTCGCCTGGAGGAAATTTTCGTGGAGCTGAAAAAGTGTCCTTGGCATGACTGGATCATCGGACATGCATACGATTTGTTGATGTGTTGATAAGAAGGGCTAAACATGTTGGAAGAATGTGGATTGGGTTGCGTTGTGATGGGGCATGCAATATTCTTTGGTATTACTTGCACTTGCCTAATCGATTGATGTAGACTTTCGTCAGGCCTAGGGCCGGGTCGCAAGGTGCGTCGTGAAAGTGAGAAATCGTAGAATCTGGTCCAGTACAATACGTACCGAGACTCTTCTGTGTGACCTATGCGGACTTTGTACACCATACCACACCCTCACTCCCGCCTACAGATTCCTCCAAACCGCCGTCTCGAACGCGGCCGCCAACATTTGACTCTTTTCATCATTCCAAGGCATGACCTGCTTCAAAGATGCGCGACGTTGTGTATTTTCTTTTTGGCAACGTCACCATCAATAGCGTAATCCAAGGTCTCGCCGCGTGATTGACGTCAAAGAACGAGTGTAGGAACATATACGTCGATAGTAGCGCCACTTGAGTGAGTAAGCAAGTATTGTAGCGTGACTCTCTTGGTGGGTTCGCTCAATATATAAAGTCGTTGTCATCCTTCACCGTGATGATGGGTTGCGAAGTCAGCTCTGGGGTGTGCTTGTCGAGCGGATCGTCAAGTCCTATGAGGCCACGCTCGACGAGTTGGAGCGCGGCGATTGATGCGATAAGTTTGGTACACGAGGCTAAGAAGTAGTTCTGGTCGAATTCCAGCGGGTGAGCGTCTTCGGCGACACCATTGAAGCCTTTGGCGTACTTGTAGATGAATTTGCCTGTCGTAACAGTAAGTAGTGCTCCATGGGTATGGGTATTGCGAAAATATACCATGCTTGTCGATGACAGCCATCGCGGCGCCGGGTACACCATTTGAGCCCTTCTCCGTCGCATTCTCTAAGAAAGCTTCGAACTTCTCCATGATCAATGCTCGTTTTGACCTGGCTGAAAAAAATGTTCGTAGCAATCGTGTTCGACGGAGCACCGAAAATCCATAACGCAGCTCGGACGCCACGCTTCGTCTCGTGCGTCGTCTCGTGCGTAGTAGCTTATACGCTAGACATACACCTAGTAAGCGCGTCATGTCAAAATCGTGTGGAAATGACGCTCCTTGGTTGATCATCGTGATACAAAAAGATGGTTGAGATCTGTATTTTGGACCGGACGTGGATACTACGCATCCTCCAGTACGTGCGCTAACCTCAAGTAGGTTTGAGCATACGCAGCTCCAGTTCGGAAGGTCCATATACACAAACCTGAAGTAAATTTGCGCATACGCAACTCCGATGTGGATAGCCAGTGTAGCATAGGTTTCTCCGAAGAGTGAAACCATGACCAATCTCCTTTCGGCCTCGGGCTTGGAGAGGTGGCGTAACCGTAACAAGCTTGAATTTCAAGTACCTGTCACTACAGAGTGCTCCTCTTGCAGCTTCAGATGATTCCTGAACTCAGTCTGTCGCGCACTGACAATGTCGAAGATATTGCGGCCCTGCATAACGTTCGTATCGTGGATCTGATGGAACGGCTGTAAGAGGGTACCATCGCCCACTCGCACGAGGTCCATATCGATCCGTGAAGGGGAAGTAGCTGTTGGCTCCGTGACACCGTCGGGTTGGGACCCTGGCGTGGAATCTATCCTAAAATTCTCGTTCCTCTGATGCTTTGCCTTGCGTCGATCGTTCTTGACCTGCAGCAAGCGAAGTTCTGGCTTCACGCACGGACTGTTGATGGCTGTGTCGTACGATGACCAGAGTTGGCGCACCTGATCTGCAAGCTCGCCTCGTTGATTCATGAGACCAGCGTTGGACGCTGTTTGAAGGAGTGCTTCAATACTGGTCGAGAGGTCGGACATGACTTCGAGGACCTCGTCACATCTTTTTCGTTCTGTGTCGGCGACGCCTTCTTTCCGCTTTTGATATGTGCGCTGGGCTTCTCGCACTTGGGCTCTTCTTTTCTATGCCACAAGATTAGCTTGAGTCTATATTACGACCCGTACATGGCCATCTCCGTTGAAAGAAGCCGATACGAATCATAATACGTAATGCAAGGCAAACGAGAGTAACAAAGCGGAATCTAAGTTGCAAAGCACACAGTGTTTCGGAAGCAGCAGGCGAGTCACATACCTCAATCGCGCTTAGATCTCGAGGCTTGTTCACTCGTGGTCTTCCCCGACCGCGACGTGCAGGTACGGGAGCGTCTGCTATGGGATCTTGGGAGGGAGTCGCCATGCTCGATGCCTCCAAAGTGTTGGTGCTCACTATTGGTTGCAGCCAATCACCGTACGAGTACTGGCGGCCATGGTCGGCCATGTCGCGGTCTCTTTGCGCCACGGCTGCCGCCACTGCATTTGCACGATCCATGGTCGGTAAAGGAGATGAAGATTATCGGATCAGAAGGACGAATATAAGAATGTTGAAAGCAACAAGCCGCGAACGGTCTTTTTTGTGAGACAGCAAAGGAGGAACCTTGATGCCGAGCTGATCAGAAAATCGAAAGAATGTCGGGAGAACTAAGCGGCCGAGCGCAGGGGCCACGCAAGGTTAGTCATCATGATCACCATGACTTTCCCAACTGCGTGTCACGCTGACCAAACTTTGATTTCCACGAAAGCTCCGCTGCACTTTATTCCCCAGCATGAAGCACGTCCAAAAGTACGGGTACGACGTCGATGTCTGCAAATGTGTCCAGAAGGGTCTTGGTGTAGTAGACACCCGCTTTGTTTCAATTGGACGCCTCTCGTACCGCAGGCCGCATTCCTGACTACCGTGCGTCGCAAAATCAGTACATCTCAAGGTTTCGCTCCCATAGGTTTTATATCCCTCACCGTGATGTAGCGACCTTCGTCCAAGTGCTTCCAAGCCTCGACTCCGGCAATAACGTTCGTAAACTTGTGCTGTATACTAAAGAGCTTAAAGATTTGGTAGGAACGTACGCGAGGATGCTGAAAACTCTAGAGTGGTAGAACGCGATCTGTCAACTCCTCGATGAGTACTTCACGAACCCAGACTCATATAGCAGCCGCTCATGTTCGCCTTTTTTCAAATGTATTGCAAAGCATCAAGAAGGTGCTTCCTCAGACCCACTCCAAAACAATGCTATCCCACAACCAACCCCTCCACTGCGTACTAGTCTTGATCCTAACATCCATCCGATTCATCCCTACCCTCAATCCCGCCTTTGCCACCTCAAACTCCAACAACCTCCACTCTCCCGCCCTCGTCGCCCCCCGATACGTATCCTGGCTACTAATCAACAGCTTACTGTTTGTAGTAATATTCCCCACTTTGACATCATTTAGTAATATATCCGCGCTCGACCCGCCCGAAAAGCCCGCCAACGAGACCGTCAACTTTGCGTCGTTGGAGGAAGAAGGTATACTGGAGAGATCGAAGAGTATACCCCACGTGCCCAGGGCTGATTGGCCGAAGTACCAGTCACTAGGTTGAGATTTGCCGATTGTGTAGGTGAGGTTTGCGGGGGCGCGGGAAATGCGGCCGTGTTCAAAGGGGCTAGGGCCGCTCAATCCGAAGTCGTCGGTTTTGCGGTCGAAGGCGCCGATTTGGAAGATGCGGTTTTTCATATCTGTGACCTGCCACTTGGAGTCCTTTAGGTTGGTTTTCTTGCGTGCGGAGATAATAACGTTGTTTTGCACGAAGGAAGTCGTTACGTCTCCGATCTCCCCACCATTCGACCACGCGTAGAGCCCATATGTACCACTCCTTACATCTTCAATATTGAACTTTCCCTTTTCGTCCGCGTAGGCTGTGTAGTAGTAGTCCTTTCCCTGATCTGCGGCGCTAATATTCGAATTTGAATCGCCGAGAAAAATAGCAGCTCCGCAAGCGGGTCTCCCATCGCTAAGCACGAGTTCACCGGATATAGAGCCGCGAGACTGGTAAGCGGCGTCTTTGAACCATTCATACGGCCATGCTCTTTCTTCTCTCTTCCAGCGACTAGCAGCATCGCTTTGTGAGCCATCGTTCAGGTACCAGAGCCAAGGACCCCATGTTTTGCCTTCGGCGAACGAATCGCTGGAAGAGGCGAGGTAGTGAGTGCCGTGAATCATGTTGAGTTGGACGGTGTCGCCGGTCTTAGACTCGCGATGGATCTGTAGGGTGAATTAGCCTCTTGATCTGTTAGAAGTATGGAAAAGGGTCGACGCACCATCAGCTCTTCCTTGAGATGATTACCGTTATAGTAGTCCTTTCCGGGATTGATATACCAACTCCCAACCTCATCACCATAAACCCCATAATAATCCTGCTCTCTAACAAAAGCACTCCAATCGTACTTCGTCAGGAACTTCCCATCAGCCTTCTGCCAGGTTTCATCCTGAACATTAGTCGCGGCCGCATATTCTGACAAAGGAGGAAGAACGTCATCTTTGATATTCGTGCGCCCTCTTGGAAAAGACGTGTTGTCTAGTCGCCACAACGTGCGGAACTCTCCGAGTACCGGAAGTGCGTGATTGACGAAGTACTGGTATGCGCCCGCGAGCTCATCGTGTATGACCCAGTGGAAATCACCTTCCATCGCGGTGAATTTGACGTTGATCCAGTCGGCTCCGGAATCGACGATGGCGGCGGAGGTCCAATTGAGATCAGATGCAGCACCATCTGTTCCACATTAGCATATAATTTCTCGAAATTCAGAGTAACGGAACATACTGTAGCTCACGTAGTGCCCAACGGCCGCGCCGACTCGATCCTTGCCCTTATACCACAGTTTTTTCGCGTACTGCCTGCCTTGCGTTGTATTCCACCTCGCATTCCCAATCACCCACGTCGAGTTACCCAGCTCTTTCAAGAAGCTCTTCGGCTTTGCATTCCTCTCTTCAAACGGTGCCGCGACTGCGCATGCAGCAAGCGCGATGAACTTGACGAGTTGTAAGACTCCCATTGCTGCACCAACAACAAAGGACGTAGTGCTAATTACAACTGCAAACCACAACCAGGACAATCCTTATACTAATATCGATCCGCTTCAGTGGAAGGCCGATACTACCGAGACAATATTACTCGGGTGCATTTACCCCGAGCCCTGGACATTTTACAGCTAGTCTCGCGGGGTATAGGGGCATCACCCCGGGATGGTTGGCCTGGGAAAGTTTTTGGAACATTATTCCTTCAATTAAATGCTTCGCAGGCTGGTGAATCAATGCGATGTGCGGCGTACATGCAGGAACGGGTTAGATGAATGCGCGTCATGATCTGCTAGATGCTCACGCGTCTTGAAGTACGGATCCGCAACTAATCTGGCTGCGGTGCGTTTCGGAACAAAAAGAAAAGTTGCAGCGGTCGCTTAGGCAAACAAGGCTATGATTTGTGGGGGCGTGGGTGTGGCAGAGGGCGGGGTGGGAGTGTAGGTGCCACATATGTAGAAGGAGAGGAGGACTGCGTCGTTAATGCGAAGGTTGTAAATGCGGGGGCCTAGGCTGTGAATGTAGCCTGCGCCTTCGGTCATCTTGCTTCCGACCAGCAATCTGACAAATATGAAAAGACAAGAATCCTCTCACATATTCCGATGTACTTCATATCTACTAGAATATTTTTGTCTCTGGTCTTATTAGGGTGATGGTCTGCAATTCGAGATCCGTCTTTGCCTCTTTCACAGCCAGCGCTACCGCCTCGATACCATCTGCTTTGTCTCTGTTCTTGCTCTGTTCTTGCTCCATACCGTTAATGATCCCGAGCGCGCGATTCTCGACATGTTCGACAATCTTCTCCAAGTATCGTACGGCGACTTTCGGTCCTCTGATGAGTTTGAGGCAAAACGACGGAACTAGTCTGCATTTGGTTTACCCCTGAACACTGCGTTCAAAGGTCAGTGGCACAGTATTGTGGTAGGGAATTTCCACTTCTCTTCGTTAGATCTTGAGATACTGCACTGGTAGTAGTGTCAAACTGATTTTAGCATCTCTTTCGGGCGTGTCGTTATGCATTGCCATACATGAACCAACTACAAGCAGCCCTTGTTTACGCGCAACATCGCGTGATTATCTGGAAGGTACGCCACATGTATCGTAGCTCGCGAGCGTGCTGTACACGGAACCAGACCGATGAGAGATGATAGGTAGTGGGGTAGACGCCCACAGGTGCACAGCTGATGACGTCAAAGCAGCCTACCCACCTAGGTTAGCGTGTCGGTTATCTACCGGTTACCCTGTTGGCAACCACCGTTACTAGATGTCACGGTCTTCCCTCCCGACTCACACAGGACCTTCAATGCTCTCTAAATCACCAGTTGAGCAAGGTCGCCATCTCGCCATGGCGCACACATGCCGACGCCTCTTAAGTACAACCCCACGCCTCTACAACTCCGCCTCCGCCCAAGATGCCTGTACCGAACTCCTGACCCGCTTCAACAACAAACCCATCTCAATCCGAAAACAGCTCTTCGACGCCAATCAACTTCACCTTTTAAACGTTACACTCAACCGTCCAGCAACTCCCACTGAAGCACCACCTGATGGAACGCCAATACCGCCCGGCTACCACCTCGTCTACTTTACCCCTTCGATTGTGGAAGCCGAGTTGGGACTTGATGGTACGGATCGCACTGTCAATCCGTTGCGTCCGTACACGCGGCGGATGTGGGCGGGTGGCGAACTTGAATGGACGCAGGACCCCCACGGACTTTTAAGAGTTGGACAGGTAGTGCAGGAAACGACACGCATGTCCTCTGTCGAAGCCAAGAAACTCAAGTCCGGCGGCGAAATGCTTGTTGTCGGCGTAGAAAAGACGTTCGAGAATGACAACGGCATTGCGCTAACTGATCGAAGAAAATGGGTCTTTCAAAAGGAAATTGGTCTTGGTGAGTGTAAAGCCCCACCGCCAAAGCCAGAAGAGCAAGATTTTCCGGAGGGAGAGTGTACAAGGGACTGTTTGCAGACATCGGTCAGTTTGTTCAGGTTTAGCGCGTTGACCTTTAACGGGCATAAGATTCATCATTCGCCCGAGTGGTGTCGGGCTGTGGAGGGGCATCGCGACGCAGTTGTTCATGGACCGTTGAACTTGATCAACATACTAGATTTATGGCGTGATAGTGCGAGGAAAGGGTATTCTAAGGCGGTGCCAAGATCGATGAGTTATCGTGCTATGAGTCCGCTGTATGTGGGTGAGAAGTATCGTATCATCCTTGGGAAGTGCGAGGCCGACTGGAAGGCGGAGATATGGGACAGTTTTGGGAAGGTGGGGATGAGGGGCATGATTCAAGAATAGCCAGAGCATACGATGAAATGATGTTTTGGTGTCGCAAATGCATGTGTCGTCAACTCAATGCATCGACCCCTCCAAATCCGAGACCAGGCAGCGCGCTACTGAGTACCTCGTCTGGGCTCCACTCCAACATGCCCCCCTCCCCAAACGCAAAGTCGTTCTCGATCTGCGAGAACAAGTATTGATTTGCTTCATCCGTTGTCCATGACCACGGTGTCGTGATATCGTCCAGGTCGCTGGCAGGTCTCAGCGCTGGTACTGGTGTTGTTGCACCGGTACCATCAATTGCGTTGGTAGATGGAGACGGCGAACTGATCGGCCTCGGGACATTACTGGTCTGGCCAAGACTACTTACGACCGGAGCCGTAGCGCTGGAGGTTCCTGCATCATCAGCTTCCATTGCCAATCTAGCCGCTGTGGTACGATCTAGGTACTGAAAGAAGAGCTGCAGCACCCAATTGGTGACCTCCCACGTCCCTTGCAGCTCCTGCAATCCCAGCAGACAGAGCTTAGCCCTATGTTCTGCAATCGACCTAGTAATACTAGATGATCTCCTCAGATGTGCCACGCATATGCACAACGTGTTGAAGAGGTTTGTAATGACATGTATCTGCGCATGCCTAATGTTACCATCAGACAACATGTCTTCGATGATGCGGGAATTGCGAGACGCGGCTTGCAGCGCGATGTTCGCCGCCTCCGAGTCAGCGTCCTCATTGGTGATGAAGGCAGAGCGGTGGAGTAGTATCAGAAGGTTGTTATAGGCGAGGTGGAGCATGCTGGCCTGGAAGTCTGGTTGCTCCCCGGAGTCGCTCGACAGCTGTATACACAGTGGCAATTGTTGCTTCCACTTGAAGAGCTCCTCCCGGATGGTCTCGCGATCAAAGCTTCTCAAGGCGCAACTGGGGAGATACCCCGCATCCACAATCCTCCCCATGCACACTGCCAGCTGTATGATACCAACCATATATGCCGTGTGCTTTCTGACCGCACTGTCTGGCGTATCAGACCGAAATGCCGACTCGAAGTCGCTCGGGGAGAGGTGTTCGACATCGCAGTCCTTATCTCGAATTCGATTCGGTAAGCCGAGCGCGGCACTGCATTGACGCTCACGTACATATATCGCCCACCATAACCGTCGTTTGAGCCTTGCCAATTGTCCATCACTTTCGGGTGGCGAGCGGTGGAGGGCCTTGGTTTGAGCAAGGCTTATTGCTGTACCAAGCCAATGTCGGGCGTCTTTCTCTAGGAGAGCACCGGCTCGCCAGAAGCTGAGGAGGAATAGCGATTGGATAATCGTGAGCTGTTTTGTTTCGTATTCGGCATCGTATATGTCCTTCGCCTATGAGTGGCGAGTCAGTATGTCTCGTCCAGGCTCGGGGTGGGAAGTGCGATACGTACGCGGGTGTAAAATAGATACTTCGCCCGATGCCGGCTTCCCCAGCCCAATTTCGCGACTGTAGACTCTTCGCAATGAATTACACCCATAAAAAGCATTGCCTGAAGAAGCAAAGGCGACACCTTTCCATCTCGATGAGCGTTCCACACGTCGAGTTCGTCAACAATTGGGAAATGCGGGTGGAACCAGCGAAGGTAAGCGTTGAGAAGCTCCTCACGAACTGGACTTGCGGGAAAAGAAAATGCTCCATCGGCTTGCAAGCTTTTTATTCTCGCGCGCCGACGCTCAATTTCCCACGGCGGAACCAGCGCATCTGCTTTGACGGCATTTGGTACGGAGTGACGAAGCCTTGAGCGTTTGGAAGCTGGTATCGTACTTGTTTGCTCCTCGTTAACATATTGCAGAGAGCTGGATTCCCCGAGGAAGACGGAGCCGTCATCTTCATCTCTGTCGGGAGTGGGTTCGGCGGTGCTGCCTTGGGGTTGTGAAGGGGGCACGGGAAAGGGCTGCTGCTTGGTCGTGTCTGAAGATGTCAACGCATCGGGTAAGTTTTGGGCGGGATTCGCGCCTGGGTGGAAACTGGACAACGACGCAAGAACATGGGACGCAGCCACTTCATCGTGATGGCGAGGTGTTGTTGAAGTTGGAGGAGACCTGGAGAAGCACGATGCGTTAGCATCTCCTCCTCATCTCAACTACCGAATAACCCACGTTGGAACATGATCGAGGATGGCGGTGGACCGCAGCGGCGACCGGCTCTCGGGCGCTTGGGAGGCTCGTGGCCGTCGAGGATGTTTCCCGCGGCGTGACGCTCGCGTCTGGCACTGGCTTGTTCCAGCGACCACACAGTGACTGCATGGCTGTCGCTCCGTCACATCGCACTTCACTCTGCGAGCATTGCACGTGGTGCATGCTAGACGAGCGCGTTTGCGTGGAGGCTCGCTGGTCATTTCGGCAAGTGGGTGAAGATGGAGGTGTCGGCTACTCGAGTGGAGTCAGA